>JAABUR0100004802.1_pt1 | contig 17706 bp, 13 predicted proteins | sample 5560091 | NCBI WGS metagenome assembly JAABUR01 (sample SAMN10711879, study PRJNA513375) | rock metagenome | isolation source: Antarctica rocks | place: Antarctica: Victoria Land, University Valley sud | reverse complement strand
CCACGCTGCTGGCCCACGACCAGGCCACCGCACCGGCCGACCTCGACCAGTTCGCCACGCAGGTCGCCTGACGTGGCGGCTTTTCATGAAATCCCTACTGTTCAAAGTTCGCTTGACAGGCTACTAGCCTGTTCTTCCCATGGAATCGCGCGGCAGGGCGCCGCTATCATGATGCGTGATGCGATACCGGATGGTATGAAGGCCCCAGCAGGGTGGCCTAATCCCCCATGCGCGAGCAGGACACGAGGCATAAGACGGAGGGCGTCTATGGACACACGGGCACGGAGCGTGTCACGTCGCGCCTTCATCAGAAGAGGCACGGCGGCCGGACTCGGAACCACGGCGCTCGGCGTTGGGGGCTACACCTACGGCCACGACATCGAGCCGGGGTGGGTCGAAGTCACCAGGGTCCAACTCATCCTGCCCCGCTTAGACGCCGCTTTCAATGGCTATCGCCTGGTGCAGATCAGCGACATCCACATGGACCATGCCATGACCGGCGATCGGCTCGCCGCGATCGTGCGACTGGTGAACGGGCAATGGCCCGACCTCGTCGCCATCACCGGCGACTTCGTAACCTACGACGTGGAGGAGTACGCAGCGGCGTTGGTCGCCGCCCTGAGCCTACTGCGGCCGCGCGACACCGCGGTAGCGGTGCTGGGGAACCACGACTACTGGGCGGACGCCGCCGCCGTGCGCGGCGTGATCCGCGACAGCGGCCTCATCGACCTAGGCAATAAGGTCCACACCGTGCGGCGAGGCCAGGCCCAGCTACACCTTGCCGGGGTGGATGACTACACCGAACACAAGGACCGTCTCGACCATGTGCTCGCGCACCTGCCCTCGACGGGGACGGCAATCCTGCTGGCGCACGAGCCCGACTACGCCGACATCTCGTCGCCGAGCGGACGCTTCGACCTGCAGCTCTCCGGCCATTCGCACGGCGGCCAGGTGTGCCCGCCGCTCCTGGGGCCGCTGGTCCTGCCGCGCTATGGTAAAAGGTACCCGCGCGGCCTCTACAACGTCGGAGGGATGGCCCTGTACACCAACCGCGGGCTGGGCATGCTCTGGCCGCACGTTCGGATCAACTCTCGACCGGAGATCACCGTCTTCACGCTCGTAGGCGCCGGGCAACGCAGCTGAATCCCGCTAGCAATCCGTCGAGCCTGGTTTAGACAGGTGGGCGTGTCGTACCCCCTGGGACCCCTCTGGGGAGTGGTCCTAAGGGTATTGCCTACAAGTTAAGGTTCCGAGCCAAATGTCAAGTACCCACATTTCCGTCGCTCAGGGTGGCAAAGGGAGCGTAGCGGCAGGTACGCAGTGCTTCCACGCGCTCATTACTCCCGCGCAAGGCTGTCGCTTCACCATGCGCCCCATGCGTTTGCGCAACGCGATAGGCGCTTGTTTGGCCCAAAAGCTGCAAAAAGACCCTTGACAACGGCTTAAAGTCCTTAACTTGTAGAAAAAGTCCTAAGGGGCAACCGCTCAACGTTCGCTTGACGTGGTACTAGCCCCTTTCTCCTATAGGCAACGGGACTGCTCGGGGTCTACACTTGGCGGCAGCAGGGGGTCGCGCGGCGCGGCCGGCCGAACGTACCGGCTCATTACATCCGGGGGACATCATTGGCAGCATACACATTCGCACGTTTCACGACGGCCTGTGCGCTGGAGGGGCTCCTCCCCGAGTGGACGGCCCTCTACCACGCGACGGCGACGTCGAATCCTTTCGCCCACCCCGTGTGGATGGCGACGTGGGCCCGCCACTTCGTCGCGCCGGACGACCTCTACGTCGTCGTCGTGCGCGACAGCGCGGGCGAACTCGTCGCGGTGGCGCCCTTCTACCGCTGCCACATTACCGTCGGACCCGGCCATGTAGCCACGCAACTCCACCTGTTCGGCGCGGGGCAGCACGCATCCCTGACCGAGCTGCCGCAAATCGTGATCCGGCCCGGCCTGGAGCGCGCGGCGCTGCGCGCCATCGTCGGCTATCTTAGCGAGCGGGTTGACGAGTGGGACTGGGTCGAGCTGGCGCTGACGCCGGAGCAGGGGTGGGTCGAGCCGGAATGGTTGCCCTCGGACGGACTCGGACGAGGCAGCTTCGCGCTGCACAAAGCCACGCGGCCCTGCGTGGTGCTGCCGTTGCCCTCATCGTGGGAGGAGCTGCGGAGCGGACTCAAGCGTAACATCAAGGAGAGCTTGCGACGCGGCGCCAACAGCCTCGCGCGCGCGGGCCACACCTGGGACGTGGTTACTCCGGAGACGACGGCCGAGCTAACGCGCGCGGTCGGCGCGCTCATCGCGCTGCATGGAGCGCGGGCGCGTCTGCAGGGGACGGTGCGCCATGACAACTATGTCGCGCGCCACGCCGATCAGGCCTTCCTGCACGACGTGGCCCGCCGGATGTTCACGGCCGGCGACCTGCAGGTGTGCCTGCTACGAGTCGACGATGCGCCCACGGCCGCGCGGCTGCTCCTGCATGGCCACGGCGCGACATTCCTCTCGCTCTCCGGGTTCGCCCCCGCGTGGGCGCCGTACAACGTCGCCACCACGCTCACGGCGGCGTGCCTGCGTCGCGCCATCGACCACGACGACGGGATGGTCAACCTCTCGTCCGGCCCCGACGTGGCCAAGCTGCGCTGGAGCGAGCAGTTGGAACTGCACCAGGTCTTCATCATGGTCGGGTCACGGCGGCGGTCGCGGGTCGCTTTCGCGCTGCACTGGCACCTGCGCGCGGTCTACCACATGCGCCGGGAGAGCCGTCGTTTCGGGGCCGAGCAGTGCTGCCCCTGATAGCGCCACCCCTAATGGGGAAGGATGTGTGATGGTACAAATATGCACGATAGACCGCCAACTCCCTGGACCGCGACCGTTGCCGCTATTTGGGTGGCGCGGGAACATGCACCAGTTTTTCCACGACCCCGTCGCCTACCTGCGCGCCATGCAGCGCGCATACGGGCCTGTCGCGGGGCTCGTCGCGGGCGACCCCGCGCGTGTCTTCGCGTTCGGCCCTGAGTACAACGAGCTGCTGCTCCGCGACACGCGCACCTTCCATCGCTGCGGCTTCACGCTCGACGGTCCCCCAGACTCGGCCCTGTCCCGGCTGGGTCACGGCTTGGTCGCGCAGAACGGAGCCGAGCATAGGCACGATCGCCGCCTGTTGATGCCCGCCTTCCAGCAGGCGCGCATCGTCCGACACCGCGACGACATCGTCGCCATTACCGCGCGGCTGCTCGACGGGTGGCATGTCGGCGAGCGACGGGACATCTGGCGGGACATGCAAGGGTTGACGCGCCGTTTCGTCGGCAAGATACTTTTCGGCCTCGAGCTCGACGAGGCCGCACGCCTGGGCGCACTCTTGACGCGGTGGCTGGAGCTCAATGGGCTCAATCGGTTCTTGCTCTGGCCGATCGACCACCCTGGGACGCCTTATCACCGCCTCATGCGCCTCTCTGAGCGGCTGGAGCAGCAGCTTCTGGCCGTGGCCGCGCGCCGGCGTCGCGCACCGGAGGCCGGCGACGACGCCCTCTCGCTGCTGATCCAGCAGGGCAACGGTCTCGACGATGCCACGCTCGTCGGCCAGATGTGCATGCTCTTCATCGCCGCCGACGAGGCCGCGCACAACGCGCTGACCTGGCTCTCCTTCCTGCTCGCGCAGCATCCCGCGGTCCTGTCCGACCTGCGCGATGAACTGGACGGGCGGCTGCGCGGCGCGGCGCCGACGGTCGAGGACCTCGATGCCCTGCCTCTGCTCGACCGCGTGGTCAAAGAGGGCCTGCGCCTGCTGCCGCCCGTCGTGTACGGCATCAGGCTGACCTCCGCACCCTGCGAGCTCGGAGGCCACGCGTTGCCCGAGGGCGCCACCGTGTGGTTCAGCCACTACGTCACGCACATGCTCCCCGAGCTCTACCCGCGGCCCAGGCGGTTCCTGCCCCAGCGGTGGGAAACGCTCGCCCCCTCGCCCTATGCCTACCTGCCGTTCGGCACGGGGCCACGCGCGTGCATCGCCGGGCTACTCGCGCGTATGGAGCTCAAGATCGTGCTGGCCATGATGGCGCAGCGCTACACACTCACCATGGCCGATGGGGCCACGATTGACCGCCACGTCACGGTCACCATGGCGCCCAAGAACGGCATGCCCATGCACATCGGGCAGCGGCATGATCGGCCGGCGCGCGCGGCGGTTCGCGGCAACATCCGCGAGATGGTCGAGTTCGTGTAGACATGGACCCGCGGCACGACGTCTATCACCATCTATCGAGCCTGTCATCACCCACAGAAGGAGCGCCTTTATGACTGTTATCGCTGTCGCGCGCCGCCGTCCAGTAAACGAAGCATGCATGGCCTTACAGATATGTCGCGTGCCGGGGGCGGCCGCGTGGGAAGCCTGCCGCGCCGCGCGGCCGGGCGCCACCATCTTCCACCGTTGGGACTGGCTCGCCACGTTGGCCCCGGCCCTTGACAAACACTTCCTGCCGCTCGGTTTCTACCGCGGCGACGCGCTCGTCGGCCTGGCGCCGCTGCTGATCAAGAGGCTGGGGCCGTACAAGAACGCCAACTGGGCGCCCTTCCCCTACCTCGGGCCGCTCGTCCCCGCCGCGCTGTGGCCGCACGCGTTGCGGGCACTCGACGACTACCAGCGCCGCAACGGGATCGGGCTCATGCAGTTCGGCCTGGCGCCGGACGCCGACGTCGACCGTACCGCCTTGCGGGCGGCGGGTTACGCGCTCCACGCGGACACGACGATGGTCCTGCCGCTGGCCGGGCGCGGCGAGGAGGATCTCAGGGCTGGAATGACCTCCCACGGCCGCAAGAACCTTAAACGGGCCGAGCGCGGCGGCGTCGAAGTCAGGGCGGCGACGGAGTGGGATATCACGCGCGAGCTACCCGCGCTAACGGAGGAAGTGTTCGCGCCCCAGCAGCAAGCGCCGCCCTATCCGCCTGCCGCCGCCCGCGTCTTCTGGGACCGCTACCACGACGACCCGGAGGTGCGCATGGCCACGGCCTACTGCGCGGGCGAGCCGGCGGCGATCTCCATCACGATCGGCGACGGGCGCCGCGCCTATTTCTGGCAGGGCGCCGCCTGGCGCCGCTTCCGCAACCTCAACCCTAACGCCGCCGTCTACTGGGACGGCATCCTGTGGGCGCGGGCGCGCGGCTACGCCGAGCTCGACATGGTGGGCACGCCCGACCCGGGCATCGCCTACTACAAGTCCACGTTCGGGGCGATCGAAACGCCCTACCTGGTAGCAGGCCGCGTGAACTCCCGACCGATGGCATGGGCGCGGCACGCGCACGACCGTGCCCGGCGCTGGCGCCCATAGCAGCGTGGCGTCACAGAACACACCGGGTCAGCATAGCCATCCTGCTCCAGCGCCTCAGAGGGGGTCCAGATGTACGCGATGAGGAATCGCGGACTAACGTCGTCACGCCGACCGCAGGCGGGCATTGCCATCATAGCCATTGAGCAGCGCGGCAAGTCCTTCCGTCACCGTGGTCTGGGCGGTGAGTCGAAGCAGGCGCTGCAAGCGCGTGACGTCGGCGCAGGAGCGCGGTATGTCGCCTGGGCGCGTCGGCACGAAGGTGTACGGCAACGGGCGGTTGGTCAGCCGCGCGATCGCGGCGTGCAATTGCAGGAGCGACGTTTCGCGGCCGGTCCCCACGTTGACAACGTGATGCCCACGCAGGTCAACCGTCGCGGCCGCTATGGTCGCGCGCGCGACATCGCCCACGTAGACAAAGTCGCGCGTCTGCGTCCCGTTCCCGCTAATCGACAGCGGGCCGCGCGCGTACGCACCCGCGACGAAGCGCGCGATCACACCGCTGTACGGCGACGCAGGGTCCTGGCGCGGGCCGAAGACGTTGAAATAGCGCAGGGCCACGGTCTCCAGGCCGTAGAGCTCGCTGTACAGACGGGCGTAGTCCTCGCCGACGCGCTTGTGCAGCCCATACGGCGAGAGTGGCGCCAGAGGCGCGTCCTCGGGCAGGGTTGCCAGGGGACACTGCCCGTACACGGCCGCCGAGCTCGCCAGCACGACGCGCGACGCGCCGTACGCCCGCGCCGCCTCCAGGACGGCCAGCGTCCCGCGCGTGTTCGTATCGTGACTGGACAGGGCGCGGCGCAGCGAGAGCGGCACGGAAACGCACGCGGCCAGGTGGATCATCGTATGCGGACGGAAACGACGGACGGCGCGGTGCAGCGCGAGCGGCTGCCGCACGTCGCCCTCGACGAGGTTGAGCGCGCCGGCTACCGCCCGTAGGTTTGCCCGAGACCCCGTGACGAATGAGTCGTAGACGAGCACGTCGTGGCCGGCCGCGACCAGCGCCTCGACCGTCCATGATCCGATAAAGCCGGCGCCACCGGTCACCAATACACGCATGATTATGTACCTCCTCATTGTCGTTAGCGCGGGAGTCCCCTACCGGCAGGCGGCCAACTCGCTGTAGATACTCTGCAGTCGGTCGGCCCAGGCGTGTGCGCCATAGTCCGCGCGGACGCGGGCCTGCCCCGCCAGGGCCATCCGCCGCGCCCCCTCCGGGTCGGTCAGAGCCTCACCTATCGCCGCGGCGAGTCCTGCCGCGTCTCCGGGCGCCACCAGCCGCCCCGCCACCCCGTTCTCCACCACCCGGGGGACACCGCCGACCGCCGTGGCCACCACCGGCGTCCCCGCCGCCATGGCCTCGAGCAGCGCCAGCGGCAGCCCCTCCCACAGCGAGGGCAGCACGAACAGGTCGGCCGCGGCAAGCAGCGCCGCCACGTCGCGCCGCTGCCCCACGAGCGCGACGTGGCGCGCAATGTCGCCCTCGGCGATGGCCGTGCGCACCGCCGACGCGGCCTCCTCCGCGCGGCCGACGATGGCGACGCGCAGCCCAGGGAAACGGGGGGCGAGCAGCCGGGCGGCCTCGACGAGGTGGACGTGACCCTTGGCGGGGAGCAGGTTGCCCACGGAGACGATCAACGGGCCGGCGCCGCCGCCGAGCAACTCGCGCCGTCGCGCCGCGACCATGGCCGGGTCGACGCGCGCGAAGGCGTCGGTGTCGATACCGTTGGGCACGTCGACGACCTTGCGCGCGGGCAAGCCTAGCTCGCCCGTCGCCACCGCCTGCACCTCCGGCGCGCACGCGATCACCGTGCGCACCCCATGCCACAGCATCTGCGTCTGCAACTCTTGCTTAAGCCAGCCGTGCTTGTTGTACCGGTCGTGGACGCCGCGGACATTGTGCAGTGTCGCGACCACGGGGCGGCCCGCCAGCGCCCCGACCACCGTGCCGATGGTATTCGCGTACGCGAGGTGCGTGTGCAGGACGTCGACGTTGTGGCGCCGCACCAGCGCGGCAAGGTGCGCGACGTGGCGCACGTCGTGCCCGACCGCGGCGGCGACGCTGTAGAGCGGAATACCCAGTGCGCGCAGGTCGCGCTCGATGGGGGTATCCGCGAACGGGGCCAGGCTGCACACACGCAGGTCGTAGTGCTCCGCGTCGACGTTGCGGGCCAGCGTCACCAGGAGCTGCTCCGCCCCGCCCACGACGAGCGAGTTGATGACCTGTAGCACGCGCACCCGGCGCGCAAGTGGCCGCATCACGCCGGCGGCCTGGGGCATTTCCTGGGGTAGGGTCGTGGCGGTCAAGAAGCTGCCTCCTGTTGTCTGTGTGCGTGTGTAGCGTCCTGCTGTCTGTGTATGAATCCATCAGCGTGGTGGCGCCGGCCAGCTGCCTGGTCCACGTCCCCGTCTCCGCCTCCGTTGCGCGACACCCCCACGGCATAGGGGTGCAGACGATCGAACACGGACGGGGAAACGGACGGGGAAACGGGCGGGGGAGCGGGAAGGCCCTCTACGGCCAACTCAGACACATGGTCCTCCTGGTGGCCCGTGCCTGCCGCGCGAACCCCGACCGCGCGCCATAACCGGCGGCGTATCCTGGGATCGAGGCCGAGGACGGCGCCGCCGTAGGTCACACTCCCTATCGCGCCCTGCAGAGCGAGGGTAGCGAGGGGCGCCATGCGGTCCCCGGCGATGAGCGCAACCAGGGCAGAGGCGCCGAGCAGGGCGAGGCCGGCCAGCGCCGCGACGCGCAGCGCATCGACGATGGCTGCGGCATCGAGGTTCAAAATGCGGCGGATGAGCCAGAAGCGGGCCACGCTGTAGGGGATCGCCACGGCGACTTGGGCGAGCGCGACGCCGACGAAGCCGCCATGCAGGGCGCCCACAAGCAGCGTGGGGAGGAGCACCGTGAGGTGGGCGATGTCAAGCTTCCACTGGAGGTCGGGACGGCCGGTCGCCTTGTAGATGTCGCCCGCGTTCCACCCCACTGCATATATCGTGGCGTACAGGGCGAGGGCCTGCAGCGCGGGAACGGCGGCCCACCACACGGGGCGATAGAGCGCGTGGACGAACGCCGGCGCCGCCACGCACAGCCCTAGGCCCAGGGGGACCAGGACGAGCGCACTGTAGCGCAGCACCGCCAGATATCCCCGCTGGAGGCCGGGCCGGTCGCTCTGGATGGCGGCGTAGGCGGGGAAGAAGACGCGCGAGAGCGCGATCGACAGGCTCAGCGTGAGCATCTGCGGGATGCTGTAGGCCAGCGTGTAGAGCCCGAGCGACGCGCTGCCGAGCACGCGCCCGACGATCAGGTAGTCGCCGTTGTAGATGATCACGCCCAGCAGGCTGATCAACGTGATCTGCAGACCGTAGCCAAGCAGGCGCCGCGTGGCGACCCGACGCAGACCGAAACGCGGCCGCCACGGGAGCAGGAGCCAGTTCGCCACCGTCGTCGCGGCCACGCCGGCGAGGTGCCCCCAGACGAGGCTCCAGTAGCCGACCCCGTGCAGAGCGAGGCCGACCGACACGCCGCCCTTGACCGCGCCCTGCACGAGGTCGGGCAGGAAGCCGCGCCCGAAACGCAGGCGCTTCTGCAAGAGCGCGCCATGCACGCCGCCGAGGCCGTAGAGGATGAAGCTCAGGCCAAGCACACGCGTGAGCGTCGTGACGCGCGGATCGTGGAAGAAGGCCGCCGCGAGCGGGCCGAGGAACCAACAGAGGACGCAGAAGGCAAGGCCGCTGGCGACATTCAGGGTAAACGCGTCCCCGGCCTCGTCGTCGCCCATATCCTGGCGGTAGATGAGGGCGGAGGTTACGCCCAGGTCCTTCATCACGTCGAGCAGGCTGATCGCGAGCAGGGCGTAGCCGACGAGGCCGAAGTCGCGCGGGGCGAGCAGGCGCGCCAGCAGCAGCGTGCTCAGGTATAGGAGCGCCTTGCTCAGGATAAACGATCCATAGGAGAGCAGGCTGCCGCGCAGCAACCCCTTACCCAGGCCCGAGCTCATGAAAGCCGTCCCATCGCCGTCCCCATCGTCGGGGAGACGGTGGGCGCGGGGGCCGTAGCAAAACGTTGCTCATCCGCCCCGCGGTCCACGAGCGCGGCCGCCATGCCCAGGCCGACCAGGACCCACAGGTAGCGCGGGTAGGCCGAGGGCAGGAAGAGACATCCGATGAGGTAGGCTGTCAGCGCGAGCAGGCACGAGGTCGCCAGCCCGTCGACGACGTGGTCGCCGGTGGCCAGCGCGGCGCCCCGTCGCCGCCACGAGGCGCGCAAAGCAAGGAGCATCGCCGCGCCGAACGTGATGAAGCCGGGCAGCCCCGTTTCCGATAGGATCTGCAGGTAGAGGTCGTGCGCGTGTGAGGCGGCCGAGGGCACGTTCAGGCGCAAGGCGTAGGGGAAGTACGTGTCCGGGAAGTTCTCCGCGCCCACCCCCGTCAGCGGGTGGTCGTTGAACATGGCGACGGCCACCGCGAGCGAGCCGGCGCGGTCCTGCAGCGCCGCGTCGGCCTGCGTCGACGTCGGGGCGGCGGCGCCAAGGGAGCCGACGCGATCCCAGAACGACTGCGGGGCCAACGACGCGAGCGGCGCCAGCACCACGAGGGCCGCGATGACGTAGGACCGCCGCACGCGCGCCAGCGGGACGTAGAGCACGGCGACGACGGCGAGGACGAGCGCGTCCCCGCGCGAGTAGGTCAGCACCAGCCCGGCCGTCAGCAGGAGCGCCGACGCCACGGCGACGGCCCGCAGGAAAGGGCCGCGCTCGTCACGGGCGCGAACGAGCGCCAGGGGAACCAGGGCCACGAGGATCAGGCCGTAGAAGTTGGGATCGCCGATAGGACCAGCGCTGCGCTCGCTGTTGCTCCCGATAGTGATCTCGCGCACCGGCGCTTGGGCCAGGCCCCCATAGGTGTTCCCATACGTGTGGGTCGCCGCCTGCAGCACGCTGAGCCCCGCGAGGAGGGCGCCGGCTATGATGACCGTCCAGATGGCGAGCCGCAGCCGGCGCGGCGTGTCGAACGTCTCGACTATGACGTAGATGATCAGGAGATCCTTGAGCAGCTCGGTCGCTGCCGCGACGCTGGACGCGGGGTTCGACGCCCAGACCGCCGAGGCCCAGAGGACCGCGACGTAGAGGCCGAGCGCAGCCCAGAGCCTGCGGTGGGCGTGCAGGCCCCAGGAGCCCCCGACGCACGTCCGGCGCACGAGGGTCGCTGCGGCTAGGGCCAGGACCAGCGGCTGCGTGATCGACGGCAGGCCGTACTGGGCGATCCCCACGTCGGAGAGGCGCGTGTAGCTGACGAAGAGCAACAGCAGGCCTCCGGCCATGGGCAACCGCCGGGTGATTGCCCCGCGCCACCGCCACAGCATGGGGCCGGCCAGGACGCACGCGGCGACGAGCAGGCGCGCCCCGGCCGCAGGCGCGCCGCCGAAGGCGCCCAGGGCCAGCGCGCCGGCGAACCAGGCCGCGGCGAGGCATGGGTGGCGTGCGGCAAGAGCCCGCAGGTCGCGACCGGCCATCGTACAGCCCGATACGATGCGGCCAGCGGAGAGAGTCATTGACACGTCCAGCGTCCTACTGCCCGTTTCCGCGCGCGGGCTCCGGCGCCCCGTCCTCGACGGGGAGCATCTCGCTCAACCGCCGGATGTTGCCCGGCATCTTCTGGCGCGGCGTCACCGGCACGGGCGGCGCGGGCTCCGGGACCGCGGGGGCGGCGGGCACGGGCGCGGCCGTTTCCTCCGCCGCCGGGGCGGCAGAGATGGGAACGGGGACGCCGGCCGCGGACGACTGTACGCGCAGCGACACGGCGGCCACGGCGAAGCCGACGAGCAGGCCGGCCACGAGGGCGTAGAGGGCCTGCTGCAAGGGTTTCGGCTGCACTGGGCTAAGGGGCGCTGTCGCATGATCAAGCGCGTGCAGGCCGAAGACACGGAAATACTGCTCCGTCCCGATCCCGACCTGAAGCGTCAGCCGGTCGGCCAGTTGCGCGACGGTCCGCGGATCCGGCCCGATCACCGAGACTTGCAACACCGTGGTCTGCGGCAGCGTCGCGGCCTTGACGCTGTACAGGTCCAGGTCCCGCGTCGAGAGGCCGAGGGTGGCGCCGGCCTGCGCGAGGTAGTAGCGGCTCTGCGCAAGCGAGGCGAACGTATCGGCCATGTTGCCGTAGGTCAACAACCCGACTGAGTTCGTCGCGTCGTTCGCGTTCTGGGCGATAGGGTAGGCAAACGTCGTCGCCGAGGCCTGGTACAGGCGCCGCTGGACGTGGGTATAGACCAGGGAGCCCGCGACGGCGACGGCCACAGTCGCCAGCACCAGCCACCAGCGACGCTTCATGACGTACAACACGTAGGGCCAGCTCATGGCGCGTGTATCCTCTTTATCTACTCTTGACATAGAAGTTTTTCTCTATTCGTCGCCTCAGTGTCGGCGGTTCCCGTCCCGGCCGCCATAGCCCGAACGTCCCACTCACGGATGGAAACAGCGTGACTTGGAGGCCCAGCCCTCCCAGTGTCCCCCACCCGCGTGAGCGCAGACTACGTCCATCTCCGCGCCGGGCTCGGCCATGGGGGCAGCGCCAGTCGCCGCGCCCAGCAGATCGTGGAGCAGGCGTACATTCCGCCACAGATCAAAGTCGTGTCGCACGCGCGCGCGCCCAGCGGCGCCCAGTCGCCCCGCCAGCGCGGCGTCGTCCGCCAGCCGAGCGACAGCGATTGCCAGCGCGCCCGCGTCGCTCGGGTCCACCAAGAGCCCGGTCACATTGTCCTCCACCAACTCGGGGACGGCGCCGGTCCGCGTCGCCACGACCGGGACGCCCGTGGCCATCGCCTCCATGAGGCTCACCGGCACGCCCTCCATGTCGCCGTGGCCGGCGTCGATGCTCGGGAGCACGAAAAGTGACGCCCCGTCCAGGGCCTCTCGCACCTCGTCCTGCGTGCGCGCCCCGCGGAGCACGACGCGTCCAGCCAAGCTCGCGGCGGCGATCTGCCGCTCTAGCCCGGCGCACAGCTCGCCGTCGCCGATAATCTCGCAGCGCAGGTCGTAGCCCTGGGCCACGAGCAGCTGGCACGCCTCGACCAGGTGCGTCAGCCCTTTGAACGGGACCAGCCGCGCCACCGACAGCACCCGCACGCGCGCCCGGCGTTCCTGCCCGTCGCCCGCTCTGGCATCGGCATCCGCCTGGCCCCTGTCGCGTCGCTCGTACGCTGCGGTGTCGACGCCGCAACGCACGATGTGCACGCGCGCCAGGTCGGCGGGCGCCACGAGGGGGGCGATGTAGCGGTCGCGCAGGAAGCGTGAGATGACGACCGCGAAGGCCGCGCGTCGTACTTTCTCGCCGAGCATCGCCTGGGTACGGTAGATGTCGTGCGCGTGCCCTGTGAAGCTGAACGTGATACCGGCGAGACGGGCGACCGCCAGGGCAGCCACGGCGGGATGGAGGGCGAAGTGGGCATGTATGTGCGCGACGCCGCGCGCGCGCGCGTGGCGCGCCCATAGCGCCGCGCGCGCGACGGCGACGAGGCCGCGCCCGAGCTCGCCAGGGCCACGCCATAGCTCGCGCATGGTGAGGCCATAGAGGGCAAGCAGCGTCCAGGGGGCCTCGGCCAGCCACACCAGATTCGCCCACGCGATCGCGCCGGGCGTGTCCCGCGGGTCCATGCGGCATAGCCAACGCGCCACCTCAGGGTGGTGTACCGCCTCAGGGTGGTGGATGAACGGATACACGTCGATCCGCCAGCCCAGCGCCTCCAGCGCATCCATCTCGCGCAGGATAAAGGTTTCGGAGAGCTTGGGGAAGCGCGAGACAACGTAGGCAATGCGCCGGGGATCGCGGGGCGGCCACGCGGCGCGCCGAGCACGATAATGGGTCACGAAGCCGCCTCTAGATCAAGCCCTGCCAGCACGATCGTCGAGCCCCTAGCTTGGTTGTGCGCGGGGCCGAGCGAGCCGCGCAGGCGCTCGGCCGGCCGCGGCGTCAGGAAAACCGGCAGGGCCGACAGGAATCCCAGGCCATGGCTCAGGTGTAGGGTCGCGAAGGCGACCGGAAGGAGTGGCGCGTAGCGCGGGCCGCGGCGCCAGGCCGTGAACAAGCCCGCACAGAGGAGGCCCAGACCGTAGGCGGCCAGGACGCTCGCGAGCGCCCGGCGCGCGTGGGCCGAGAGCGGCGCGGCGATGACGAGCACCCCCACGAAGAGCACGAAGAGGGCCGGGGCGAGCGCGCGCGGCGACGGCAAGGCGCCGTGTTTGTGCAGGATTGCCGCCTTGGCCCGTCCGTAGCGGACGTACTGCTTCGCCAGGCGCGGCAAGGACTCTCGGCAGTAGTATTCCGTCTCGACCGTCGGCGTGACGCACACCCACCCGCCATTGAGCGCGATGCGATAGTCGAGCTCGGGGTCCTCGCCGATGGGGAAGCGCTCGTCGAAGCCGCCGAGGCGCCAGAGCGCCGCGCGGCGATACGCCCCGAAGGGGACGGTATCGATCTCCTGCTCCCGCGCGGTGTAGCGGAAGCGCGCCGTTCCGACGCCGAACGGGCTCGACGTCGCCAGCGCGATCGTCCGCGCGATGTACGTCCGGCCCGTGGCCCGCATCACGCCGCCGACATGGTCGGCGCCGGAGTGGGCGAGATACGCCACGAGGCGACGCACATGCTCGGGTCCGACGACGCTATGACCGTCGATCCGGACCACGACTTCGCCGTTCGCGGCGGCCACGCCGATGTTCATGGAGTACGGGATGCAGCGCAGGGCCGACGACAGCAGGCGGATACGCCCATCGGCGCGGGCCAGCGCGCGCACGATCTCGCGCGTGCGATCGGTTGACGGTCCGTCCACGACAAGCACCTCGATGCGCTCCCGCGGATAATTCTGCGTCAGAACAGCGCGCACGCAGGCCTCGACGTATCGCTCTTCATTAAGGACCGGGATGACGACCGAAACGGTGGGCCACGCACCGGGGAACTCTCCCCCGGCAACCTCTTCCGGCGCGGTCACGCGCCCATAATCAGCCATGACATTTTCCTTTCGGGGGCTCACGCTACATCCCTCGCTAGCGCGGCGGACGTGGAGGGGCGTGGACCGTCCGATCCGTCGCCGCCTCCCTCGCCGCCCCTTGCGATATCGGCGCCTCGCGGCGCGAGCCCTTGGGAGACATCGGCGATGACGTCGCGAAACATGGCCTCGCCGCCGATGCCCTGGCTGGTCGGAATCAGCGCCGTGAAGGTGGCCAGGATAATCTTCACGTCGAGCCACAGGCTCCAGTTGTCGATATAGAAGTTGTCGAGTTGGGTACGCTCGATGATCGACGTGTCGCCGCGCAGGCGGCTGACCTGCGAGAGGCCGGTAATGCCGCCGCGCACGCGGTGGCGCTCCGCGTAGCGGGGGATCTTCTGGGTGAACAGCTCCACGTAGCCCTCCTGCTCGGGGCGCGGACCAATGAGGCTCATGTCGCCGCGCAGGACGTTCCAGAGCTGCGGGAGTTCGTCAATGCCCAGCTTGCGCAGGAGGCCGCCAACGCGCGTGTGGCGAGCGGCCGACGCCCGATCCTCTCCGTCGCGCGGGGCGCGCATCGAGCGCAGCTTGTACATCGTGAACGGCTCCCCGCCGGCGCCAACCCGCAACTGCCCGAACAGGATCGGCCCGCGCCCCTCGATGCGGATCGCCAGCGCCGCCGCTGCCACGACCGGGAGCGCGACGAGCAGCCCGAAGCCGGCCACGACGATATCAACGATGCGTTTGATGGCCAGGCCAAGCAGCAGACCACTCGTTTCAAACTGCACGAGAGGAATGCCGCGCACGTCGAACAGGCGCGTGTTGGCGGGCGTCACCTCGAACAGGCGTGGGACCAGGCTGACTTGCAGTTGCGGCTGGCCCTGGCACACGCGTAGCAGCTGGATGCGCTCGCTGTCGGGCAGGTGGGAGAAGGCAAAGACGACGTGGTCGATGTTGTGCTGCTCGATCGTGTGTTCCAGATCGGCCCCCTGGAAAACAGGGAGGGCCAACACATGGCGGACGCCGTGTCCGTATTCGTAGTCGTCCACGAAGCCGACGACGGTGATGCCGAGATCCCGGTACTTGATAAGCGTCGCGGCCAGGCGTTGCGCGACAACGCCACCGCCCACGACCAACATGCGCGACTGTGTGCGGGACCCGACATGGCGCACCGCCGTCTGCGCGGTCGAGCGGGTGGCAATGCGACAGAGGATAGTCACGGGCACGAGCGTGCCAAGCAGGGCAAGGAGCGCAGTATCCGTGCCGAGGAGCCCGAGGAGAATGAGTACGAGGGCGCTACCCTGGAGCATGGTCGAGAGTACCACCGGTATGTCGAGCAGGGCGACGCGGACGACCATCTGCCGGTACAGGCCCGAGCGCACCCCGAGGGCGACCCAGACCGCCCCGCACAGGACACTGAGCGCCAACAAAGCGTCCAGATGGGCCGCGGGGTGGACTGCCAGGGTCAGCGTCACGGCGAGGATCATCGCGACAAGGTCGGCGACAATCGTTGTCGCCAGCAGGCCGGCATAGGCACGCCTGCGCGCCACACCCGTCCGCCCAAACGTCACTGCAGGGGCGAGCGCTATTCTGTTCCCTATCATCATGGTCATGTCCTCCCCATTGCCCGGAGCCGCCGTTCGCTCCGCGCGGCTTCCGGTGTCCCGCCATATGATTATGTTCGTCCTTTCTCGGCGCGCGCACATGCCCCATTCAGGGGGGAGTCGCACCCCCTATTCGAGTAAGACATGATTCAGTACACGCGCGGCGCAGCTTGGCCGCTTGAGCCTCTGACAGGCGCAACACTGTCAAGTCCGTTTGAACCATGACGGCGCGTAGCGTAAAATTCCGTTAAAAAGCTAACGGGAGGCCAGTGGAGCGCCACTGCTATACCGGCCGGCACCTTACCTCCCTGCGTTGTCTACGCTTCGGGGCGTGCCGGATGACAACAGGTCGCCAGGACAGGGTAAGGCGACCGCCTACACCCCCTCGCCGTCGTTCTGGAGGCGCAACGGGCGGCAGCGCGTGCAGGCCGGGGTGACGCGTACCGCGCCTAGGTGCGGCGCGTGACGAGAGAAAATCTCACCCGGCAGGATAGGGCAGCCGCACGCGGCGCACGCCAACTCCACGACCGCGCGCTACGCGGTCGTGGAGTTGGCGCGCGCCGGTGGCTAGCGTCGCGGGGCCAACCTGGCGACTCTTCACTATCGCTCCCCCTCCTACGGCGATTGTCACACCCCTCAACGTGACAGGGGCCGCGCGTGGTCGTCGGTCGCCTTACCCGTCTACAGCCGCACCGGCGTCCTCTAGGCGCAGTGGTCGGCAGGTGACACAAACGGGATCGGTTGCCAGCGCACTCGTCGTGCGCAGAGGTGTATGCAGGGGAGTGCGTCGGGTCTGGCGCGAGAAGAGCGCGCCCGGTGCGATAGCCCCGGCACACTGGACACACTCAAGCGCGACGACGGCACGGTAGGCCGTCGTGACCACGCTCGTCCCCAGCGTCGCGCGCCCGACCCGGTGACTCTTCGCCTCACTATGTCTCTCCTTCGTCATGTGCCCTCCTACGGCGATTGTCACAGCCCTCAATGCGAAGACCTCTGCGCGCAGCGGGCACCGCGGCGGGCGCGTCATCCGTCGTCACGACGACGCGCTTCCCCTGTCCCGCGTGTGTTGTCACCCCATCCCTGCCCACGCTCCTCCCCGGCCGTCCCCGCGCCGCGCGCCCGCGGTCGCGCTAGGCGACATCGCTGTCATCGCCGTCGTCGCGGTCGCGCTCCGCCCGCAGGGTGCCCACGCGCAGCGTGGCCAGCGCCTCGCCCTCGATCTGGCGCACCCGCTCGCGCGTGAGCCCTAGCCGCCCCCCGATCTCATGCAGCGTATGCGCGCGCTGCCCTTGCAGCCCGAAGTGCAACACCACCACGACGCGCGCCCGCTCGTCGGCTAGCCCAGCCAGCGCCTCCCCCACCCGCGCGCGCAGCACCCTCTGCTGCGCCTCCTCGTCGAGCGTGAGCAGCCCCGCGTCGGGCAGCACGTCGCCGAGCAGGCCACCATCCTCCGTCGCCGGCGTCTCCAGCGAGGTCGGTGGGTGCATGACCGCGTCGGTGTGGACGACTTTCTCCACGGGCACGCCCAGCGCCGCGGCGATCTCCGCCGCGCCCGGCTCCCGGCCCAGCCGCTGCGCCAGCTCCCCCGCGACCCGCCGCGCCCGCGCGGCGAACTCGACCATATGCACGGGCACGCGCACGGTGCGCCCGTGGTCGGCGAGCGCCCGCGTCATGGCCTGCCGTATCCACCAGTGGGCATAGGTCGAGAAACGGTAACCCCGGCGGTAATCGAACTTCTCGACCGCGCGGAACAGGCCCAGGTTGCCCTCCTGAATCAGGTCGGGCAGCGGCAACCCCC
>JAABUR0100004799.1_pt1 | contig 17716 bp, 15 predicted proteins | sample 5560091 | NCBI WGS metagenome assembly JAABUR01 (sample SAMN10711879, study PRJNA513375) | rock metagenome | isolation source: Antarctica rocks | place: Antarctica: Victoria Land, University Valley sud | reverse complement strand
TCGTGTTCGCCACCGAGACGCTGGCACTCGGCATCAACATGCCGGCCCGGTCGGTCGTCATCGACAAGCTGTCGAAGTGGAACGGCGAGACGCACGCCGACGTGACCCCGGGCGAGTACACCCAGCTGACCGGTCGCGCCGGTCGTCGCGGTATCGACGTCGAGGGGCACGCCGTCGTGCTGTGGGCACCGGGCTTCGACCCCACCACGGTCGCCGGTCTGGCCTCGACTCGTACCTACCCGCTGCGGTCGTCGTTTCGGCCGTCGTACAACATGGCCGTCAACCTGGTGCACCAGGTCGGGCGGATGACCGCGCGCGAGCTGCTCGAGTCCTCGTTCGCGCAGTTCCAGGCTGACCGCGCTGTCGTCGGACTGGCCCGCCAGGTGCGCAAGGCGGAGGAGGCGCTGGAGGGGTACGCCGACGCGATCAGCTGCGACGAGGGCGACTTCATGGAGTACGCCGCGCTGCGACGCGCGTTGACCGACCGCGAGGCCAGCCTCTCGCGACGCAAGCGCAGCGACCGTCGCGACGCCGCGGCGGAGTCGCTCGACCGGCTGCGCACCGGCGACGTGATCGACGTCCCCATCGGCCGCAGCCAAGGGCTCGCCGTCGTGGTCGACCCTGGCATCCGCTCGCCTCGCGAGGGTCCCCGGCCGCTCGTCGTCACCGTTGACCGGCAAGCGCGACGCCTGTCGCTCGTCGACTTCCCGACGCCTGTCGAGCCGTTGACGCGGATGAAGGTCGCGAAGACGTTCAACGCCCGCAACGCCCAGCAACGACGCGACCTGGCGGCGCTGTTGCGCGACCGCACCCGCGACCTGCCCGGTCGCAGTGGAGGCAGTCGCGTTGGGGGCAGTCGCAGTGGCGGCAGCCGCGGCGGGACCGGTCGTGACGGGAACCCCGCCGCCGATGACGCCGAGGTACGCCGGCTCCGGGCAGCCATCCGCGACCACCCTTGCCACTCCTGCGAGGACCGTGAGCACCATGCCCGCTGGGCTGAGCGCTACCTCAAGCTGCAGCGCGAGACCGAGACCATCCGGCGGCGCATCGACCAGCGCACCAACACGATCGCCCGACAGTTCGACCGGGTGTGCGAGGTGCTCACCGAGCTGGGCTACCTCGAGGGTGACACCGCGACGCCGGCTGGTGGCTCGCTGTCGCGCATCTACAGCGAGCTCGACCTGGTCGCGGCGGAGTGCCTGCGCCGCGGGGTCTGGGACGATCTCGAGGCACCGGCGCTCGCGGCCGCGCTGTCGGCGCTGGTCTTCGAGTCGCGCAACCCCGACGACGCCGAGCGACCCCGACTGCCGGGCGGCGCCGTGCGGCAAGCGCTCGCGCAGACCGTCGACATCTGGGCTGAGCTCGACGCCGTCGAACGCGACCACCGGCTCAGCTACCTGCGGGAGCCGGACCTTGGGTTCGCCTGGGCGGCGTACCGCTGGGCCGGCGGTGCCAGCCTCGAAGACGTACTCGACGACGTCGACCTCGCGCCGGGTGACTTCGTGCGCTGGGTTAAGCAGCTGCTCGACCTCGGCGAGCAGATCGCCGACGCGGCCGGTCATGGGCGGCTGCGTCAGACCGCTCGGGAGGCGGTCACGTCGATGCGCAGGGGAGTGGTGGCCTACTCGGCCGAAGTCGACTCGTGACCGGCGCGCAGTCGGCCGATGATGCCTGTTCCGACGAGGGCGAGGCCGAGCAGCAGCAGGCCGAGTGACTCCGGTCGCGACAACACGGTGGACAGGAACGCGAGGATGGCTCCGCCGGCAGCCCCCCAGATGAAGCCGCCCTTCTTGCGCCGGCGCAGGTCGGTGGCCGCGCTCACCAGCAGCATGGTCGGGAGCAGGAGCACGACGAGTCCCACGACTCCGAAGATGCCCGCGTAGCCGTGCGGGTCGTTGCTCGCCGAGTCGCCGGAGCCGAAGATGACGACCGCGAGAAGGACCACGACCACCGTGATCCCCAGCAGGGTCACCCCGACCAGCGCGAGCATCCCCACCCACCACGGCGACCGCGCCCGCATCACCTCAGGCCTCGATGCCGGCGCCCGCCGCGCGACTGCGCAACGCTTCGACGGCACGTGCAGCCGACGAGCCGAGGCCCCATGCCTCCACGATCGCCTCGAACGTCGTGAGGTCGGCTGCCTCGGGGGCGCTGATGCGGGTGGCGGTTCGCGGCAGCGCGAGGTCGCATACGACTCTCACGACTGTCGGGGCGACGTCGAGGTAGTCGCTGGCCTCCAGCAGCTTGCCGCGCACACCCCCGGCGAGCGAGCTCGCTGGGTCGAGAGCGGCGTCACGGATTCCCTCCAGATCGCCGTAGCGCTGGAGCAGGCTCGCGGCGGTCTTGTCCCCGACACCCTTGACTCCCGGCAGGCCGTCGGACGGGTCGCCGCGCATGACGGCGAAGTCGACGTACTGTTCCGGCAGCACGCCGTACTTGCGCGCCACCACGTCGTCGGTGACGAGTTCGAGCTTGCCGACACCTCTGGCGGTGTAGAGCACCCGGATCGCGCGCTCGTCACTGACGAGCTGGAACAAGTCGCGGTCACCCGTCACGATGTCGACCGGCCCGCCCGCCTGCGTTGCGAGCGTGCCGATGACGTCGTCGGCCTCGTGGTCGGGCGCGCCGATGACCGCGACGCCAAGTGCCTCGAGCACCGCACGGATGATCGGGATCTGAGCCTCGAGCGGGTCGGGTGTCTCCTCGATGTCAACCCCCGCAGGGATCGGAGCGACGACCCGGTGCGACTTGTAACTGGGGATCAGGTCGACTCGCCAGCCCGGCCGCCAGTCGTCGTCCCAGCAGCAGACCAGGTCGGTGGGCTCGTAGGTCGTCACCAGCCGGGCGATGAAGTCGAGCAGCCCGCGCACGGCGTTGACGGGGGTGCCGTCAGGTGCGCGGACCGTGTCGGGGATGCCGAAGTAGGCCCTGAAATACAGCGATGCCGTGTCCAGCAGCAGCAGGCGCGTCGTCACATCGCTGATGATGTCACGGCGGGTTCGCTTAGGCTGTGGACCATGACGGCAGACCTCGCTTCGCGCATCCAGCGGGTACAGGGCACCCTCGCCGAGGCAGGGAGCGACGGGCTGATCGTCACCCCGGGCTCCGACCTTCGCTACTTGACGGGTTACGACGCCAAGCCGCTGGAGCGGCTGACCGCGCTCGTGCTTCCGCGCGATGGTGACCCCGTGCTCGTCGTCCCGGCCCTGGAGCTGGCGGAGGCACAGCGGTCGCCGGCGGCGCTTGCGGGCATGGAGATAGTGACGCACCAGGAGACCGACGACGCGTACGCGGCGGTGACGGCGCGGCTCGGCGGCGCGGCCCGGGTCGCCGTCGACGACCACATGTGGGCGCGGCGCGTCGTGACGCTCCAGACGCGGTACGCCGACGTGACGTGGACCGTCGCAGGTCGGCTGCTGGCCGACCTGCGGATGCGCAAGGGTCCTGACGAGGTGGCGTCGCTTCGGCACGCCGGTGCGGCGATCGACCGGGTGCACCGTCGGATGGGTGAGTTCCTCAAGGTGGGCCGCACCGAGCGACAGGCAGCCGCCGCCATCGCCGACGCGATCGTGGCCGAGGGGCACGTCACCGCCGACTTCGTCATCGTCGGCTCAGGCCCCAACGGTGCCTCCCCACACCATGGCGTCTCGGACCGGGTGCTCGAGTCCGGCGACACCGTGGTGATCGACATCGGTGGCAGCACGCAGGAGGGCTACTGCTCCGACTGCACCCGAACCTATGCGGTCGCCGCCGAACCGGCCGGCGAGGTGAGCGAGTACTACGCGGTGCTGCGGGAGGCCCAGCGCACCCAGTGCGACTACGCACGGCCGGGGGTGACGGCGGCATCGGTCGACCGGGTGGGGCGGACGGTCATCCGCGACGCCGGGTTCGGCGACTACTTCGTGCACCGCACCGGCCACGGCATCGGGCTCGAAACCCACGAGGAGCCCTACATCGTGGAGGGGAACGACTTGGTGCTGGAGAGCGGCATGGCGTTCTCGATCGAGCCAGGCATCTACCTACCGGGCCGGCACGGAGCCCGCATCGAGGACATCGTCGTCACCACCGACGACGGTCTGGACCGGCTCAACACCACCACCCGCGCCCTGACCGTTCTGGCGGGCTGACGACCGTGGCCGCGAACGAGCTCGAGTCCGTCGACCGGCAGATCTGCCGCCTGCTCGCCGCCGACGGCAGGATGTCCTTCACCGACCTCGGCAAGCAGACCGGGCTCTCTACCTCTGCCGTGCACCAGCGGGTGAAGCGGCTGGAGCAGCGCGGGGTGATCCGCGGGTACGGGGTGCACCTGGACTTTCGTGAGGTGGGGCTCGGCGTGACCGCCTTCATCTCGATCCGCCCGATCGACCCGTCGCAGCCCGACGACTCACCCGAGCGGGTCGCTGACATTCCCGAGATCGAGGCCTGCCACTCGGTGGCCGGCGACGAGTCCTACATCCTCAAGGTTCGAGTCGGCGAGCCCAGCGACCTCGAGGACCTCCTCGCCCGCATCCGGGCGAAGGCGAACGTCTCCACCCGTACGACGATGGTGCTGTCGACGCCGTTCGAGAACCGGACCGTCGACTTCTGACCTCTACCCTGCAGCCGTTGCAGCCAGCGTCTGCCTCGCGGCCAGCGTCTGCCCTTGCGCCCGGCGTCTGCCATGCGCCCGGCGTCTGCCTTTGCGCCGGCGTTTGCCATGTCAACAAGCCAGCTGGCTTGTTCACATAGCAAATCTGCCATGTGGACAGACCATCTGCATTGTTCACATGGCAAACGCTGCCCGGCTGCTTCGCCGCCGTTGTTCGACGGGTCAACGCGCGTTTGGCGGGTCAAGGTGCGTTTATGACGGGTCAACGAGGGCTCAGCCGAGGGCGAGCGGGATTGCCTTCTGGGACTCGGCGGCCTCGCGGGACGCCTTCGCGGCCTCCTCGGCCGCCGCGAGCACATCGCCCGCGTGCTCCTTCCACCAGTCCTGGCCGACCTGGGGGAGGGTGTGGATCGGGTCGAAGTACTGGTAGGGGCGCGTCAGCGCCTCCGGGTCGGTACGTTCGATGGAGGTGCGGTAGTTCTTGGTCCAGGACGTGATGCCGTGGTCGCGGTCGTAGGACTCCAGCTGGTGCACCCAGCGTTTGCCGACGAACGGGACGTCGCAGACGATGCGCGGGGTGGCGAAGCCGGGCAGGTAGCCCATGATCGCGTGCTGCAGCTCCTGGGCGCGTGCCACCGACACCCGCCAATGCTCGCTGAACGGGATCATGTCGCACATGTAGAAGTAGTACGGCATGATCTTGGCGCCATCGAGCAGGGCGAAGCACAGGTTGAGCAGGGTGTGCGCGTCGTCGTTGACGCCGCCCATCAGCACACCCTGGTTGCGGACGTCGCGGATGCCGGTGTCGAGCATCGCCTGGGTCGCCTTGGCCACCATCGGGGTCAGGGAGTTGGCGTGGTTGACGTGGGTGTGGATCGCCAGCGACGCGCCACGCTGCCGGGCCTTGGTCGCCAGCCGCTCCATGCCGGCGCGGACGTCGTCTTGCAGCCAGTGCTGCGGCAGCCCCATCAGCGCCTTGGTGGCGAGCCGGACGTCGCGGATGTTGTCGATGTCGAGCAGTTGGTCGACGAACGCCTCCAACCGTGCGAACGGCATGTTCGCCACATCACCGCCCGAGACGACGACGTCGCGTACGCCGGGGTTGGCGCGCAGGTAGTCCAGCATCGCCTCGATCCGGTCGACCGGCTTGAGGTTGAACTTCAGCTTGTCGATGACCGGTGTCGAGTTGCCGACGAGGTCCATCCGCGTGCAGTGTCCGCAGTACTGCGGACACGTCGGCAGCAGCTCGGCGAGCACCTTGGTGGGGTAGCGGTGGGTGAGTCCCTCGGCGACCCACATGTCGTGCTCGTGCAGGCTGTCGCGGGTCGCGTGGGGGTGACTCGGCCAGTCGGTACGCCGGTCGGAGAACACCGGAAGCATGTAGCGGCGCACCGGGTCGGTGTACATCAGCTCGGTCGTCGGCAGCGTGTGCGGCACCATCGTGTTGACCATCTGCGGTGGCATCAGCATCGACATCGTCGCGCGCTCGGCCTGGTCGCGCTCGAGGTCGTCGTAGAACCGGTCCTCGAGCAGGGCACCGTAGACCGCCCGCAGCTGCTTGATGTTCTTGACGCAGTGGGCCCGCTGCCACTGGACCGACTCCCACTCCTGCGCGGTGACGTCTCGCCAGCCCGGCAGCCGGCTCCAGTCCGGCTCGACGAGCTCGACCCGCGCATAGGGGTAGGGCTGCTCCAGGCCGGTGTGCTCGGTCATCGCGGTCCTCCGGGCGCGCGGGTGGCGCACCCCATTGTCGGGTGGTCGTGTCGGTCGTTTGTGAACTACAGCGAACTCATGCCACAGTACGGGAGAATATACGGCGACAGCGAAGCCGCGCCGTAACTTTTGCGTTCAGACCCAGCTATCAACGGAGGTTTGCCCGTGGCCAGCGACCCGACCGGCCTGCACCGGGTGCTGTCACCGATCGGCGTCTTGCCGCAAGCGGCCGGGCGGCTCGACACCAACCGGGAGCTGGCTGCCGACGAGGTGCGGATCGCGGTGTCGCGGCTCAACCTCGATGCCTCCTCGTTCCGACAGCTGTCCACCAAGCACAATGGCGACGGGGACGCCGTCCGCGCCGAGGTGCTCGAGATCGTGCGCACCCGCGGCAAGATGCATAACCCCGTCACCGGGTCCGGCGGCATGCTGACCGGAACTGTGGAGGAGGCGGGACCGCAGTCACCGCTGAACCTGTCGGTCGGAGACGAGGTCACCACCCTCGTGTCGCTCACGCTCACCCCCCTGGTCATCACCGACGAGCTGGCCGACTGGGACGGGCGCAGCGAGCAGGTGCCGTGCAAGGGGTACGCGATCCTCTTCGGCCGTTCGATTGCGGCCAGGCTCCCGGCTGACCTGCCGGCACCCCTGGCGCTTGCCGTGATGGACGTATGCGGGGCCCCGGCGCTGACGGCGCGGGTAGTCGGCCAATACGTCGAGCGCGGCCAGGCCCCGACGGTGTGCGTCATCGGGGGAGCGGGCAAGAGCGGTTCGCTTTCGCTGGTGGCTGCCTCCCGCGCCGGAGCATCCCGGACCATCGCCGTCGTGCCGGCCGAGCGGGAGGTGCAGCTGCTCGCCGACAAGGAGCTGGCCGATGCGGTGGCGCTTGCGGACGCCCGGGACCCGGTTGCGCTGTCGCAGGCTGTCACCGACGCCGGCGGACCTGCCGACGTCACTGTGGTGTGCGTCGACGTACCCGGGTGCGAGGGCGGGGCGATCTTGTCCACGCAGCAGGGAGGCACGGTCATCTTCTTCTCGATGGCCACGTCGTTCAGCGCGGCCGCACTGGGCGCCGAGGGGCTGGCCTCCGACGTCACCATGCTGATCGGCAACGGCTACGTGCCCGGCCACGCCGACCTCGCTGTCGAGCTGCTGCGCAGCCACGCCGGCGTACGCGCCCTGTTCGAGGCCCGGCTTGCCCACGAGGCGGCAGGATAGGCCCGTGACGTCGACATCGAAGCGCGTCCTGCTGCGGGGCGGCAGGGTCTACTCGCCGTCGGTACCGCACGCAACCGCCCTGATGACCGTCGGGAGCAAGGTGGCATGGGTGGGTCCCGATGCCGAGGCGGCTACCCACGCATCCGACGTCGACGTGGTCGTGGAGCTGCAGGGCGCGCTGGTCACGCCGGGGTTCGTCGATGCGCACGTCCACCTCGGTCCGACCGGCCTTGCGCTCGCATCTCTCGACCTCAGCTCGACCGTGAGCCTGGTGGACGCACTGGAGCAGCTGCAGCGGTTTGCCCGCACGCACACCGGCCGGGTGCTGTCGGCATACGGCTGGGACGAGACGAAGTGGCCCGAGGGTCGCTCGATGACGATGGCGGAAGTCGACCGGGCCGTCGGGTCAGCCGTCGCCTACGTCTCTCGTGTCGACTCCCACTCGTCAGTCATCTCATCTGCCCTGCTCAACCGTGACCCGTCGATCGCCCGGCGTGACGGCTGGCGCGGTAACGGTGCAGTCGAGCGCGACGCTCACCACGCCGCCCGGATCGTGACGCACGCCCTTCGCGACCAGGGGGAGCGCGACCACGCGCTTCGCACCGCGCTCGCCCATGCCGCGTCTCGAGGCTTGACGTCCGTGCACGAGGTCAACGCGCCCCACATCTCGCCGTACGCCGACTTCGCGGCGTTGCGCGCCATCACCGCGGCAGGCCCCGTCCCTGAGGTCGTGCCGTACTGGGGAGCGTTTCGAGGAGGCGATGCCGACGCCGAGGCCGACCAGCTGCTGGGGTACGCCGGCGACCTCTGCGTCGACGGTGCGGTGGGCTCGCGTACCGCCTGCATGCACGAGCCGTACGCCGACGCGGACACGTCCGGCCACCTCTATCTGGATCGCACGCAGGTGGCCGAGCACGTTGTGCACTGCACACAGCACAACGTGCAAGCCGGCTTCCACGTGATCGGTGACCGGGCGATGACCGAGACGATTGCCGGGCTCGAGGCGGCAGCCGTGGTGGTCGGCGTCGATGCAATGGTTCGCGCCCGGCACCGGCTGGAGCATGCCGAGATGCCCGGCACCGAGGCGATCCAGGCGATGTCGAGCCTCGGCGTCGTCGCCAGCGTCCAGCCCGGTTTCGACGCGGCGTGGGGGGCGGCGGGTGAGCTGTACGAGCAGCGCCTCGGGCCCGAGCGAGCGGCGCCGATGAACCCGTTCGGGAGCATGCACCGGGCCGGGGTCACGCTGGCCTTCGGGTCCGACAGCCCGGTGACGCCGCTCGACCCCTGGGGGGGCGTCCGGGCGGCCGTGTTCCACCACGACGAGCGTGAGCGGCTCGCGCCCGCCGTCGCCTTCGATGCTCACACGCGAGGTGGCCACCGAGCCCGCCGCGACGACACCGCCGGCGTCCTCGAACCCGGTGCCGCGGCGACGTACGTCGTCTGGCGCGTCGATGACGTCGATCGGGCACCTGCCGGCGCAGCGGCTGCCACCACGATTCTCCCCAGTCTTCACCCCGACGTAGAACTGCCCACCTGTCTCACGACCGTGATCGCCGGCGCACCCGCGTACGACGCCGAACAGCTCACCACCAACACCAGCTCACGATGAGGCACCCATCCGAAAGAGAGCGGCAATGACGCCCCGCCCACGACCGAAGCTCGACCTCGACCAGGGCACGGTCAAGCAAGCGCGGCAGCTGGCCCGCCAGGCTGGGCGACCGATCGTCCGAATTGCCAAGCAGCACACCACGGTGTCGGTCGAGCGAGCCACGCTGCGGTTGGCCGGGTTGTCGGGGGCCGACCCTGACGGCACACCCTGGGTCAACCGGCTGCTCGACGCGGTCCGGGCCGACGTCGGTCTGGAGCACGGTCTGGCGATGCCAGTATGGGACGCCCTGCTGCGCGCCGACCACCGTGACCTGCTGGGGCTCGCGCAACGGGCTGCCGCCGGTGACGTGCGCTTCCGCGTCCCCGAGGGGCGCGACGCAGCCCGGGCGCAGACCGCGTCGCGCAAGCAGGTAGCCGCCGGCATCCGGAAGGTCGACGTGCGCCGTCGCGAGCGCGAGCGGCTCATCAAGCGGTGGGGCGACCCTCCGCAAAAACCCTGGATCTACCTGATCGTGGCGACCGGTGACATCTACGAGGACATCCCGCAGGCCCAGGCGGCGGCCCGCGAGGGAGCCGACATCATCGCCGTGATCCGCTCGACCGGTCAGTCACTGCTGGACTTCGTGCCCGAGGGTGCCACCCGGGAAGGGTTCGCCGGCACCTACGCCACACAGGAGAACTTCCGCCTGATGCGCCAGGCGCTCGACGAGACGAGCAAGCAGCTCGGCCGCTACGTACGGCTGACCAACTACGCATCGGGCCTGTGCATGCCGGAGATCGCGGCGCTGGCGGGCCTCGAGCGGCTCGACATGATGCTCAACGACTCGATGTACGGGATCTTGTTCCGCGACATCAACCCGATCCGCACGTTCGTCGACCAACGGTTCAGCCGGCAGGTCCATGCCCGCGCCGGCATCATCATCAACACCGGTGAGGACAACTACCTGACAACGGCCGATGCGGTCGAAGCGGCACATACGGTCACGGTAAGCCAGCTCCTCAACGAGTACTTTGCGAAGGAAGCCGGTCTCGACGACTGGCAGCTCGGGCTGGGTCACGCGTTCGAGATCGACCCTGCGGTGCCCGACAGCTTCCGGCTCGAGCTGGCACACGCCCTGCTGGCGCGCACGCTCTTCCCGAAGGCGCCGCTGAAGTGGATGCCGCCCACCCGCCACATGACCGGCGACGTGTTCCGGGGCTACCTGCTCGACGGCTTCTTCAACCTTGCCGGCGCGATGACCGACCAGGACATCTTGCTGGTCGGGATGATGACCGAGGCCGTCGTGACGCCATGGCTGTCCGACCGCGACCTGGCGCTGCAGAACATCCGCTACGTCATCAACGCAGCCGGTCGCCTGGCCGAGGACTTCGCCCCCGCGCCCGACGGATTCATCAACCAACGCGCCCAGCAGGTGCTGGCGGAGTCGATCGACCTGCTGGCGAAGATCCTCGAGCACCCGGGAACCGAGTTCGGTGCCGGCCTGCTCGACGCCATCGCCGACGGCACCTTCGGCCTCATGAAGCGACCGGCAGACGCCGGCAAGGGTCTCGAAGGCGTGGCCAAGAAGGCCCGCGACTACTACAACCCGGCGACGGCCATCCTGGAGGAGTCATGAGCAAGCCGGCCAGCAGCGCCGCCCCGACGGACGACAGGTCGATCGTGCGGCCGTACGGCGACACCACTGGCGACGGCATGGTGCAGGTGTCGTTCACGCTGCCGCTTGCGCACGACAAGCGGGCCGAGGGTGCCGCTGCCCAGCTCGCCAACAAGATGGGGATCGACCCCGCCCTCGTCGTCCACGCGAAGGCGATGGGTCCGGACTTCACGTTCTTCGTGGTGTACGGCCGCTCCAACCACCTGGTCGACACCCGCACGGTCGAGGTGCACGAACGCGACTACCCGCTGCTGTCGCCGAAGGAGGTCAACCTCTCCATCAAGAAGGCGCTACGCCGTCGGCTGGTCGTCGTCGGCGGCTGCATCGGGACCGACGCTCACACCGTAGGCATCGACGCGATCTTGAACATCAAGGGCTTTGCGGGAGAGAAGGGCCTGGAGTACTACCGCGAGCTGCGGGTGGTCAACCTCGGCGCGCAGGTGTCCGTGCCGGAGCTGGTAGCGCGGTCCCGGGAGGAGCGCGCCGATGCCGTCCTGGTGTCACAGGTTGTCACTCAGCGCGAGGCGCACATCCTCAACACCAAAGAGATGTCGGCCGCGTTCCGTGAGTCCTACCCGGCATCGGAACGACCGGTGCTGATCATCGGCGGCCCGCGGTTCGAGGAGAAGCAGGCCGGCAGCCTCGGCGTCGACAAGGTGTTCACGCGCGGCACCACCCCTGGCGAGGTCGCCAGCTACCTCGTGCATGCGCTGGTGAGCAACCGTCGTGCCGACCAGGAGACAGCTACCCCTGACAAGGAGCTCCGATGACGACGAGCAGCGAGGCCGACCCCCGGCTGGGCCTGACGGTGACCCACCGCCGCTATGTGCCCTACGCGCACGCGCACTACGCAGGCAACCTCGTCGACGGCGCCTACAGCCTCGGCCTGTTCGGTGACGTCGCCACCGAGGTATGCATCCGCACGGACGGCGACGAGGGGCTTTTCGCGTCGTACTCCGACGTGCAGTTCAAGGCGCCGGTGCGCGCCGGTGACGTTCTCGAGGTGGAAGCCGTCGTGACCAGGGTCGGGACCCGGTCTCGCACGCTCGACCTGGTCGTCCGCATCGTCTGTCGGGGTCGGTCGGACCTCGGCCCGTCCGCTGCGGAGGTGCTGGCCGACCCGCTGGTGGCGACAACCGCGACCGGCACCGTGGTGGTGCCGGCGTCGTCCACATCCTGAGCCGGGGCCTGCGGCGTGTCTGCGTGACACGCCGAGCACACACCGTCATATCATAAAAAAGTGCCGCATCCGCGACCGCCGGCGGGCCGGACCTGACCAGCACAAACGGGGCGTCGTACCAGGTCAGCCGCGCGTTGACAGCGGGCAGGTGCGTTGCGATCCTGAGTGCCTGTCCACCGACAAGGCTTCGCTCGCCTCGCGACGGCACGCGTCCACGGCAACGGGCTCTGATCCAAGCTCAGCTCACCGAGATGCAGGTCGTCGCACCGACGACGAAGCGATGGACCCGGAAGGGGCTCGACCTCCAGTAGACAACGGACCTAGGTGCTGACATCCAGCGGCGCGAGGTCCGGTCCGAAGGAGGTCGGGCTCTACCCCGTCTCCCGTGCTGCCGGCAGGCAGAAGAGAGCGGTCAAGTACATTCGCCGCATGTCCCGGCGCCCCACACCTGACGCCGTGCTGAGGCTGGTGGCGGCGCTCGTCTGCGGCCTTGCGGTCAGCCTCGCCTTCCCGCCGTACGACGTGCCATGGCTGATGCCCGTCGGGTTGGCCGGCCTGATCGTGCTCGTGCGTCGTGCCCGCCGGGGGTTCGCTCTCGGACTGCTCTTCGGACTGGGTTTCATGGTGCCGTTGCTGCGCTGGCTCACGATCATCGGTGTCGACGCCTGGTTCGTGCTCAGCCTGCTCGAAGCGGTGTTCTTGGGCGCGATGACCGTGCTGTGGCGGTCGCTGGCGCACCGCAGGTCCTGGCCGCTGCTGTATGCGGTGTCCTGGACGGGGTTCGAGGTGCTGCGCGGGGTCGTCCCGTTCGGAGGGTTCCCCTGGGGAACATTGGCATTCGGGCTCGTCGACTCACCGGTCGTGCGCTACGGGCGACTGGGAGGCACGGCGCTGGTGTCGCTCGTCGTCGTCGGCACCGTGGCCGTGCTGGTCGACCTGGTGGAGCGGCGGGAACGAAGCGCGCTCGGGATCCTCACCGCTGTGTCGGCTGTGGTGCTGGTCGCCGTGAGCGCCCTGCTGCCGGCGGGAGTCGCCGGCGCCAGCCGCACCGTCCGGGTGGCGGCCATCCAAGGCAACGTGCCAGGGGAGGGGATGAACCCGTTCGCCGAGCGCCGCAAGGTCCTCGACAACCACGCGACGACCACGCGCGCGTACGCCGAGCACGTGACGGCGGGGGAGCGGCCGGCACCTGACATCGTCATCTGGCCGGAGAACTCCACCGACATCGACCCGTACGTCGACCCCTCGGCGTATGACGAGATCGACCAGGCCGTGCGCGCGATCGGGGTCCCGACGCTGGTCGGGGCGGTCGTCGACGGTCCGACCGACACGCAGGTGCAGAACATGGGCATCGTGTGGGACCCGAGGACCGGTCCCGGGGCGCAGTACGTCAAGCGGCACCCGGTGCCGTTCGGCGAGTACATCCCGTTCCGTGGCCTGCTGACGAAGTTCATCTCGCGGCTCGACCAGATACCGCGCGACTTCGCCCGCGGCGACCGCGCGGGCGTGCTGCAGCTCGGCGACGTCACCGTCGGAGACGTGATCTGCTTCGAGGTCGCCTACGACGGCCTCGTGCGCGACGTCGTCAACGGCGGGGGCCAGTTGCTCGTCGTACAGACGAACAACGCCACCTACACCGGCACCGGCCAGCTGGAGCAGCAGTTCGCGATCTCGCGCTACCGGGCGATCGAGACCGGCCGCACGGTGGTGGTCACGGCCACGAACGGAATCAGCGGGGTCATCGCCCCCTCGGGGCAGGTCGTCGAGCGGAGCGAGCAGCGGACCCGCGCCGTCCTCGAGCAGACCGTGACCCTCGGCGAGGACGTCACGCCAGGCGTACGGCTGGGCTGGTGGCTGGAGCTACTGGCGGCTCTTGCCACCGCGGCCCTCGTGGTCGCCGGGCTGTTGGAACGCCGGCGACGCACTGGCACGATGGGGGAGTGATGAACGAACGTGCGCTCGTGGTGATCCCGACCTACAACGAGGCCGAGAACATCGAGCTCGTCATCGACCGGGTGCGGGCGTCCGTGCCTGCTCTCGACGTGCTCGTCGTCGACGACTCGTCGCCCGACGGTACCGGCGAGATCGCGGCCAAGACGGCCGAGCACGATCCCAAGGTCCAGGTGCTGCACCGCAAGCAGAAGACCGGACTGGGCGCGGCCTACCTCGCCGGCTTCTCCTGGGCGCTGCAGCGCGACTACGACCTGGTCATCGAGATGGACGCCGACGGCTCGCATCTGCCCGAGCAGCTGCCGAGGCTCCTCGACGCCGTCGACCAGGCCGACCTGGTGCTGGGCGCACGCTGGATCCCTGACGGCCGCGTGGTCAACTGGCCGCGACGCCGAGAGCTGCTCTCCCGCGGCGGCAACGCCTACGCCCGGTTCGTGCTCGGCCTCAGCGCGCACGACCCTACCGGCGGGTTCCGGGTCTTCCGACGCGAGACGCTCGAGGGGATCGACCTGCCCTCTGTACGCTCCGAGGGCTACTGCTTCCAGGTCGACCTGGCTCGCCGTGCCAGCGAGGCGGGCTACCGAGTCGTCGAGGTACCGATCACCTTCGTCGAGCGGGTGTACGGCGACTCGAAGATGACGGGTTCGATCGTGCGCGAAGCCCTGCTCCGAGTGTCGCAATGGGGGCTGCAGCACCGGCTGCAACAGGTCCGCCAGCTGACCCAGCGCGGTCGCAGCAGCGGTCGCAGCAGCGTACGGAGCCGCTGACGTGCCGCTGATCTTGCTGGCGCTCTTCGTCGGCCTGCCCATCCTGGAGATCTACATCATCATCCAGGTTGGTCAGCAGATCGGCGCCATCTCGACGCTGCTGCTCCTTGTCGTCGAGTCGCTGCTCGGCGGCTGGTTGGTCAAACGGGAGGGCCGTCGAGCCTGGGAGGCGCTGCGGACCGCCGTCACCACCGGCCACCTTCCGGCGCGGGAGCTATCGGACGCCGCGTTGGTGCTGGTGGGCGGCACACTGCTCCTGACACCGGGTTTCGTGAGCGACGTGTTCGGCTTCTTCTTCGTGCTTCCGTTCACCCGCCCGTTCGCCCGCCGGCTGCTGGGCGGCATCATCGCCCGCCGGGCCGGCGCACGGATGGCAAGCGGGCGCGGCTACTCTCGCCGCCGCGGCGACGTCCACCAGATCCACCGCCCGGGTGACGACCCGCCTCCTGGCCGCTGACTCATCCGCGCTGACTCATCCGCGCTGACTCATTCGCGCTGACTCATTTGCTCTGACTCATTTGCTCAGCGCCTGCCCCCGACAGCCTCAGCGCCTGCCCCCGACAGCCTCAGCCGACGACCCCACCAGTGACCCCTGCTAAGAACAGATCTGCCAAGAACAGAGCGCCACCCTCCCGTGAAGGAGAGTGGCGCTCGTGGTCGCCCAGTGGTCGCCCGGTGGTGCTCGGTGAGTCAGGCGGACTTCTTCGACTTCGACGCTGCCCGGCCGCGCCGGTGCAGGTGTGCCGGACCGATCTCGCCGCCGCGCAGCAGCTCCAGCCGCTCGGACAAGATGTCCTCGAGCTCGGTGATCGAACGACGCTCGCGCAGCATGTCCCAGTGGGTACGGGCCGGCTTCTCGAGCTTGGCCTCGGGCTCCGACCCGTCGCGCTGGCGTGAGTCTGCGCCGCAGCGCGGGCACTCCCAGGTGAACGGGACGTCGGCCTCGGATGACATGGGGATCTCGAACTCGTGGCCGTTGAGGCAGTCGTACGTGACGTTCTGGCGTGGCGCGAACTCAATACCGCTCTCGTCTTCGAAGCTGGTGCCACCGAGCCGAGATCCTCGAAGCGTTGCTCTCTCAGACATTGCTCTCCCCGTTCGTTGGTGGGTGGTGCGTGAGGCCGACGACGTTCCCCTCGTGTCGTCTGACGCGTGCGCTGCGGTGGGACGCAGCAAGCGCCGTCATGGTTGCCAACGTGCATCTGGACACCATGATTCCCATGCAGTCTGAGATTCGTCTGAGATATCCAGTCCTCACTAACGCTGTTCCCGCGGCTGACCAGGTCAAACGACAACCGGGGGACTGTTTCCGGCCTCGGCGATTCCTCGGCGGGCGTCGACCCGGCTGAGTAGCAGCAGACCGACCACGAAGAAGGCGATCAACGCGAAGATGGCGGGTCGATAGGAGTCGGTCGCCTGGTAGACGAGACCGAACACCAGCGTGCCCAACCAGCTCGTGCCGCGCTCACACGCCTCGTACAGGCTGAAGTACTCCGCCTCCCGTCCCCGTGGGATGAGCTGGCTGAAGAACGACCGCGACAACGCCTGGGTGCCGCCCAGCACGAGGCCGATCAGCACACCCATGGCGAGGAAGGGCACCAGCGCCTCGTCCGGCAGGAAGTACGCGATGACGACGACGAGCATCCAGACGAAGAGTCCACCTAGGATGGTCTTACGGCTGCCGAGTGTGGTGGCGATCCGACCGAACAGCAGCGCCCCGCCGAAGGCCACGAACTGCACCAGCAGGATCGTCGCGATCAGCACCGGGGTCTCGAAACCGAGCTCCTTCTCGCCGTACGTCGAGGCCGAGAGGATCACGGTCTGGATGCCGTCGTTGTAGAAGAGGTAGGCCATCAGGAACAGCAGCGTCATCGGGTAGTTCCGCATGTGACGCAACGTGCTGCCCAGCTGTCCGAAGCTCCGCCGCACGGCACCACCGGGCTGGGCGGCAACACCGGTTGCCGGCCGGTTCTTCAAGCCGAGGAACGGGATGAGCGTGAAGCCGGCCCACCAAAGGCCCGCGGTGAGCAGGCAGACACGCACGGCCGTGCCCTCACCGATGCCTACCTTGTCGTGCAGCGTCACCAGCGCAAGGTTCACGGCAAGCAGCAGGCCGCCTCCGAGATATCCCAGCGCCCATCCACGCGACGAGACCCGGTCCCGCTCGTCGGGCAGGGAGATCTCGATCATGATCGCGTTGTAGACGACGAGGCTGGCGCCGAGGCTGAGGTTCGCTCCGACGAGCAGCAGTGCCCCGAGCTGCCAGTTGCCGCCGGCGACGAAGACCATGCTGGCGGCGCAGAGGCTGCCGAGCCAGGCGAAGCCGGCCATCAGATGCTTCTTGCGCGACGACCGGTCTGCGACCGCGCCGACGATGGGCAGCACGACCGCGGAGAACACGGTGGCGAACGTGACGACGTAGAAGACCAGCGAACCGGGGGAGACGGCGATCCCGAAGAGGTCGAGGTCGGTGAGGCAGGGGTTGTCGTCACTCACGCCGCTGCCGCACGCTGCGGTCTCCGCCACCGAGGTCAGGTAGGGCGCGAAGAGCACGGTCGCCACCGACGTGACGTACGCCGAGTTGGCCCAGTCGTAGAAGTACCAGGAGCGCTGCTCCTTGGCGCGCTCGAACGCGGAGAGGTCGGCGATGGGGGGTCCCTGCGTCGTCATCAGTCAGTCCTCCAGATGTCGCGTGACAGGTAGACCTGGCGGAGCACGTCGATCCGGTCCGCCATGATGCCATCGACGCCGAGGTCAAGGAGCCTGTTGACCTCCTCCGGGACGTCGACCGTCCAGACGTGCACCTGCTTGCCCAGCTCGTGCGCCCGTTCGATGAAGTCCGCGGTGACGATCTCCACCGACAGCGGATCCCTCCGCCGGGCCGCAGGGTTCGGTTCGGGATCGCTCGGCGGCGCGTATGCGGCGCTGCGCTGCACCGGGAGAAAGGCGGCCGGGACCTGGGCTGCCGCGGCGCCCCCACTCAGCAACAACCGGCGCAGCGAGGCCAACGGCGCAAAGCGCAGGACGCCGACGCCGA
>JAABUR0100004798.1_pt1 | contig 17720 bp, 4 predicted proteins | sample 5560091 | NCBI WGS metagenome assembly JAABUR01 (sample SAMN10711879, study PRJNA513375) | rock metagenome | isolation source: Antarctica rocks | place: Antarctica: Victoria Land, University Valley sud | reverse complement strand
GGCGCCATCGGCGCCTTCATCGACGGCTGGAACGAACGCTGCACACCCTTCGTCTGGACCAAACCCGCCGACCAACTACTCGACCACTGCCGCCCAGGTAAAAGAACCTCGTTCACGCGACACTAGTTGTACCTCTCAACCCGTCGCCCGACGAGCTTGAGTGGTTTAAGGACGAAACGAAAGATCGAGCTTTGCCTTGCCATTGGTTCGGGCTCGATCAGCTGGAGCTTTTGGCTGCGGAGTTCCCCGAGGTCATTGACTACTACGTCCGCGACGGGCGCGACCGGCTCGAACAGTCCATTACCCAGTTGCGAGAACTGATGGGCATCGTGCCGGGACGGGGAGAGCAGCTGCTTGCGCCTGACGACACGACCGCCCCCCTGGCCGCGTTATACCGCACACTCAACCGCGACGATCCACATTTCTGGTATGAGTTCGAGGTGGGTGCCGAGCCGCCACTGGCAGAGCCCCTGCTCGTTCGCCCCGGTCTGATCGCGAGCGCCACCTACACGGACAACGGCGTGTCTGTAACCCACCACGTTTACGGCAAGTACGTCGACGCCGTCGAGGACCGGCCCATACCGCTTGCGTTCAACATTGACTCAGACCGCATGGATGACGCAATGCAGGAGGAGTGGCAGCGGGCCCTCGATTACGGCACTCCCGTTCGCCTACCCGAGGGCGTCGCAACCCATCTAAAGTTCGGCCTCCCAGGCGGGCTTGCACATGAAGCCGAGGAAGGCTCTCTATGGTTGCAGGCGCTGCCAGCAGATGGGGCTCGGCCATACAAGTTGCGCCTGCAAGTCGTCGCGCCGGATGGCACGATGCTGGCGTCAGCGCTCGCCGAGATGGAGCCGGTCACGTCGGGTCTGAGGGGTGCTGGACTCCGTGCTTATGGCCATGATGTCGGTGGGGCCTTCAGCGTCGAGATTCTCACGCGATGGGCGGACGGCGAGTCGGGCACAGGATCGATCAAGTTCCAGACACCCGACTGGACGGGGCTGGCCCCAGCGGCGCTTCGCGCTGGCGTTCGATTCTTAGGTGCCTTGGGCCGGCCCAACCACTTGGGCTTCGCCCCCGAGTTCGGGCCGGCAGTGAAGGACCTTATGGAGGTGCCGGCGGACGAGCCGCCCGTAACGGCGGAGGCAGTTGTGTTGGTTGAGGCGCTCGCAGATATCCAAGAACAGGTCAAGGCTGACCTGAAGATGCCGGCGCTCGAGGAGATGACCGTAAGGAGCGCCAAGCAGATATTGCGTGCGGCCCAATTGGTTCGAGGTGAAGGAGTGCACGAGGACTGGTCAGACCACGACATCAGCATGGATCCCGCACTCGAGCTCCCCAACGGGCCGGTCCAGCTTGCACTCACGGGTTCTCAACGCATCACCGTCGGCGATCAAGAAGTGTTGCTCGATCCAGTGACCTTGGTGTTGGTAGCAGCCCAAGCTTCTCGCGACGAGTCAGATCCTTCAAAGGTGCACCTCCAGCCTGCTCTAGGTAACGCTACGATGATCAGTCGGTTTGCCTCAATCGATGAGGTTCCGCCAGCGCAACTCGAGCCACGGTCTGGCCAGGCGTGACGACGAGCGGTGAGGAGGGCCTCGACGAGAAACTCGGGCAATTCAACGAGAAGCTTTACCGCGCCGACCCAGCTCGCTTCTGATGACTGGTAACCCAAGGGACCACACCATCTATTGACTACTCACGGTCGCGGGCCCGTGTCGGTCCCTCAGGGCGGTTAGACCGCGGCGTTCTGACGGTGCGCCGCTTGGTGGCTCGGCAGGCGGGCAGAGGGCTTGTTGAGGGGGCGCCGAAGACGAAGGAGTCCTCGCGGACCCTGCTCCTGGGCGCCGGCAGCTTGGTGGCGTTGCACGAGCACAGGGAGCGTCAGGCTGTTGAGCAGGCGCTGGCTCGTGACCCTTGGGTCGATGAGCGGCGGGTCTTCGCAACGCCTCGGGGGACGATCATCGATCCCCGGAACCTGAATCGGAACCTGGGACGAGCTGTGCGCGTCGGCAGGCGTGCCGCGGATTCGAGTGCACGACTTGAGGCACACGTGCGCGACCTTGCTGTTGGCGGAGGGGGAGCCGCCCGAGGTGATCGCTGAGCGGTTGGGGCACAGCGACACGAGGGTGACGTCGCAGGTCTACGCGCATGTCGTCGACGGCTTGCGCGTCCGGGCGGCGGACCGCCTAGACGCGATCTTGGCCTGATAAGCGCGCCGGCGAGCTGATGCGCACGCTGCTGACCACGATCTTGCAGGCGCTGGTGGAAGCCGGGCCAGCGGCCACGTCGGTGCCGGTCGGCACGAGCAGACCGAGGCGCGCACCACCCAGCGCAACGGATACCGGCCTAAGACGGCGACCACCACCGCCGGGGACGCCCCCAGAATGCTTGCTGAGTTCGACGGTAGGCCATGCGGTGATCGTCGCGGGGCCATCCGACCGAAGCTTTCAAGAAGGGCAGCGACTGTCCGATTCGAGCAATAGCGTCACACCAGAGCGTCAGAACGACGCCGTGAAGCCTCGAGGAGCACGTTGAGCGGCGCGACCCCTAGCCAGCCCTCTAGCCAGGTCTCGCAGCTCCTGGCGACGCTCGCCGCCCACCCGGACGGCCTCACGCGCACGCAGCTCGCCCGGAGCTCCCAGTACGCCGCCGTGCCCGCAGCTCGGCTGGCCGCGCTCGTCGGCGCTGCGCTCACCGCAGGGCACGTCGTCGAACAGGCGGGCGTGCTCCACTCGGCCGCGCGGCAGGCCGCACCGGATGCAGATCCCATCCCCGATGACACGGTGTCGGTGGAGGACCGACCGCTGCGCGCGGTCGTCCTGGACGTCGAGTCGATCGTGCAGACGACGCCCAAGGAGCCGTACACCGACAAGCGGATCTACCAGCTTGGTGCCCTCCGGACCGGCCGCGACCAGGCCTGGGTCGCTGCGGCGCCCCGTTTCACCCGCTGGCTCGAGCTGCCCGACGACACCTGGGCGATCCTGTCCGACCGGGTCCGGGCTGAGCACGCAGCCGATGCGGTCCCGGCCGCTGACGCGCTCATCGCGCTGCAGGAGTATTGCGACTCCGCCGACGTCCTCGTCACCTACAACGGCACCGAGGCGGACTTTCCGCTGCTGAACGAGAGCTTCGCCCGCGAGGAGCTTCCGCCGTTGGCCGGCACGTACGTCGATGCGTACTACCTGGCGCTAACCCTGTGGCCGAGCGCGCCGACGCACCGGCTCGCGGAGCTCGCCGTGCACGCAGGGGTCCGCGTGAGCGACCTGCGCTGGCACGACGCGACCGCCGACAGCGAGATGCTGTCGCGGCTGCTCACTGCGGGCGCCACGGTCCTGCTGAGCTGGCCGGCCGCGCAGCGCGACCTGATTGCCAGCGTCTGCCACGACAGCCCCGCCTGGCACCTGCTCCGTGACCTCGCCGGACCGCAGGCCGGGACCGCCGCGCTGCACACCGCAGTGCAGGCCGCCGCGGTCGTGGAGACCGGGCTGCGCCCCGCCCCGGTGCGCCGGCCCCCGGCAGGGACACCCGCGCCGGGCATGCGCGCCCTTACGGTCGCCCCGGGGCTGCGCGGCGCGGACGGGAACGTCGACCCGATCGCGCTCGCCCGGGTCGTGCACAACGCGGACGCCGCACGCCGTCCGGCGCAGGACACGATGACGACGCACCTGCACACATGGGCGCAGGCGGGGACGAGCGCGCTCATCGAAGCGCCGACCGGCACCGGCAAGAGCTACGCAATCCTCGCGGCGGCGCTGCAGTGGCTGGACGCGGACCCGCAGCGGCGCGTCATTATCGCGACATTTACCAAGCAGCTGCAGGCGCAGCTAGCCGACGACGTTGCCGCGCTCACCGCAGCAGTTCCCGGCCTGCTGGAAGCGTCCGACATCGTCAAGGGCGCCGCGAACAGGCTGTCGCTGCGGGCGCTGGTCGCGGCGCTTGCAGACGCGAGCAGCCCGCCGAACCGAAGCGCTCGGCCCGGCAACCGCAACCGGTTCCTGAACACCCCACGTTTCCGGGAGCTGCTCGCTTACCTGACGCTGCGGCTTCTCGCCGCCAACGACGTTGAGACCGGCTGGGCCGCGTACTCTAGCGACCCGATCGACCTCCCGGTGATGTTCACCGGCTACATGGGCAAGGTCGTCAGCCTCTGGCTCGACTCGCTCTCGCAGGGGAGTAACGGAGAGTACGACGCGCGCGCCCGGCAGCAGCTGGCCGCGCACACGAACCTGGTCACCGAAGCGCTCGGCGGGCACCGGCTCATCCTGGCGAACCACGCGCTGCTCTTTGCGCACCTCGACGACCTCGCCGACCTCGGGCCAGAGACGCTGCTCGTCGTCGACGAGGCGCACCAGCTCGAGGACGCGGCCACGTCCGCGCTCACGACGACGGTCGACTACCAGGCCGTCGAGGACCTCCTCGCTGACCTGAGCGGCTGGTCCCGGGACCACGCGACCGGTCGCGGCCCGGAAGGGGAGTCGGTCACTGAAGCGGTCCGCAACCTCAGCTACCTGCTCGAGCACGAGCAGCTCCCGAAGGCGGCCGGGCAAGCGTTCGACGCACGGTCGACCAATGGCCCCGCGTCTCGGATCGGGTCCCGCGCCGTCACCCTCGCCAGCCCGTACTCCGGGGACGGCGGCATCCGGCAGGTCGAGCATCTGAACGGGCTGCTGCTCCGGCTGTCCGGGCAGTGCACCGCGCTCGTCGGGGCGCTCGGTGCTTTCCTGGGCGCGCACGGGCCGGCGCTGGATTACTTCGCGAGTGAGCGCCTGCGTGCGCTGATCGTGCGGACTGCCTCGACCGCAGCCAGCGCGACCACGCTCGTCGGGGACGTCGCCGCGATCGTCAGCGTTCCAACCGCCGACCCGACCGCCGCCGCGGACCCGACGACGCCGGCCGACCTGGTCGACGGCGAGGGCGACGCCGACGACCTGCCCGACACGGGCGGGTACACCACCAACGATCCGGACGACGGCGCCATCGTCGAAGGCGGTGCTGACGCGGCCGGGAGGCTCGTGGGAACGCCGGAAGTCTCCGATGCAAGCAGGCCGCTCGGTGACCTGCCGCCCGGGACGACGAACCGGGTCGTCTACGCGGAGGAGACCGAAGTGCTCCGCGGCGGCCTGCGGACCTACCCGTTCGAAATCAGCAGCTCCCTGATCGAGCTCCCCGAGGACGCCGTCTGGCGACAGTTCACGGTGACATTCGCGCGCACCTACTACGTGTCCGCGACGCTGCGGGTCGCGGGGGAGTGGACGTTCATCCGGCAGCGCCTCGGCCTGGGTCCCGCCGTCGAGCAGGTGGCCCTCAACACGCCGTTCAAGCTCAAGGACCAGGCTGAGTTAGTCTGCTTGTCGGACTTCCCGTCCTGGGCGGAGCAGAGCGAAGGCGCGATGCGGACCGTCGCGCACCAGCTCGCCGGATACAGCGCCGAGATGGTCCGGCCCGTGCCCGATGACACCGAAGGCGACCCCGAACCTCAGACCATTGAGGCCGGGCTCACCGCGGCGACCCGCGGCGGGTATGACGGCGGCGCGATGGTCCTCACGACGGCCCGCAGCACCGCCGGCGGGATCGCCAGCCACCTGCTGAGTGAGCTCCGTAGTCGCGACGACGACAGCCCCGTGATCAGTGCGCTCATTCGTGGGAACAACCGCACCTTCCGCGAGTTCACCGACCGGGAGCACGGCGGTGGCTTCCTCGTTGGGACGAAGGGGCTGTGGCAGGGCGTTGACGTGAGCGACGAGCAGCGGCTGCGGCTCGTTTGGATCAACAAGCTCCCGTTCGCGCCGTTCGCTGCCCCGGTCATCGAAGCGCGCCGCGCTGTCGTCGTCGCCCGCGCGAGCAACGCCGGTGCGGAAGACCCCGACGCGGTCGCAACGGAACGGTTCTATCTGCCGCTCGCCGCGTTGCAGCTCCGGCAGGCCGTCGGGCGGCTCATTCGGTCTGAGCGGCATCGCGGCGTCATCATCATCAGCGACCGCAAGCTCGCCGGGCAGACATCGCTGCGCCGCGCGTACCGTCGGACGTTCCTCGGCAGCCTCGACCCGGATCTGCTCCGCGACGACCCGGACACCGGCGAGCCCACCGGTGGGAACGTCGTCCCGATGGCGGAGGGCTGGGCGCGCATCTGGCAGTTCTACGCGCAGCACGGGCTGCTCGCGCAGGACCGCGCGGACGGGCTGTGCACCCCCGCGGCGCTCGAGGAGCACACGCTGCTCCCGCAGACTCGCCGGATCCGGCACCTGGCACTGACAGAAGCGCAGGTCGCGGAGCACACCGCCGCGGGGACATTGGAAGCTGAAGTGCTCACCCGCGCCGCCGAGATCGGCGGGCTGCTCCGTCTGTCGGACACTCCGGCGGTCCTCAAGGACAGCCAGCAGACCGTCATGCGAGCTGTCGCCGGCGGCCACGACGTCCTCGGGCTGCTCCCGACGGGGTTCGGGAAGAGCTTCTGCTTCCAGCTGCCCGCCCTAGTTTTGCCCGGCGTCACGCTGGTCGTCAGTCCGCTTGTCGCGCTAATGACCGACCAGGCCCTCGAGCTGAACCGGAGCATCGGCGGGGCCGTCCGCGCGCTCGTCGCGCCAATGCGCGAGTCGAGCTCCCGCGCAGGCAAGACCGAAGTCGCCGACCAACTCCTCGGCCGGGCTGACCACGGCATTCGGATGATCTACTTGAGTCCGGAACGGATATGCCAGCGGCGCTTCCAGCAGGTCGTCACGGACGCTGTCGCTGCCGGTCGGATCAGCCGGATCGCGCTTGACGAGGCGCACACGTTCGTCCAGTGGACCGACTTCCGGCCCTCGTTCAGCCGCGTCGAACGCTTCCTCGCCACGCTGCGCCGCGACAACGCCTTGAGCGTCACCGCGCTGACCGCGACGGCGAACCACACGGTCCACGCCGGGCTTCGCGAAGAGGTCTTCGGGCTGCCCGGCGCATGGCCGGCTCCCGGGACACCGGAAGCGGCCGCTGAGCCGCTGGTGACCGTGCTGGAGAACCCAATCCGGCCCGAACTCGCCGTTTTCCGCCGCACCCTGCACGCGGCGAGCCCCGCGCTGGTCGCCGGGCTCGCTGAGGAGGTCCTCGACGGGATCACCGACCACTCGATCTTCTACTGCCTGACGGTGAAGGAGGTCGTCGCGCTGCACGCGCAGCTCGTCGACCACCTTGGCGAAGCCGGCCGGGTGCGCGTTCGGCGCTTCCATGGTCGGCTCACCGAAGCGGAGAAGTCCGCCGTCCTCACGGAGTTCCGCGAAGCGCCCAAGCGTGATGACGAGGACTTCATCCCGCTAATCGTCGTCGCGACGTCCGCGTTCGGCCTAGGGATCAACCGCTCCGACATCCGGACCGTCTTCGCGGTCAGCGCCCCGACGGACCTGTCCGCGCTGTACCAGCAGCTCGGCCGGGCCGGCCGAGACGTCGCCGGCACCCCCACGACCGACGGCACCGGGCAGCAGACCCAGGGTGGGGAGAACGGGCAGACACCGGCGCCTGTTCCGAACGTCGGGCTGGCCCTGATGACCGGCCGGGGCCTGCGGACCGTCCAGTTCATGACGAGCAACGACCTGCCGCCCGCGCTGCTTAGCCGGATGGCTGAGCGGGTCCTGCGCGCAGGGAGCACCTTGGACGCCGGTGCGGTGGCTGACGGCCTTATCGCTGAGGACCTCAGCGCCGGCCGGCTGACCCCAGACGAGGCCCGCAAGTCCCGGACCGTGGAGGAGTACAACTCCGGCGTCGTCCGCGCGTTCAGTGTGCTCACCCATCTGGGTGCCGTCGACGACCTCGGGGACTTCCCGCCGTTGGCCGCCGTCAAGGCCAGCGAGCTACCGCCCGCGCGGGAACGTCCCGAGCCTGGCACGCCCGAGGCCCTGTTCGAGCGCGCTGTCCGGGCCGTCCTGACGCTGCCCGCGCACCCGGCGCCCGGGCAGCTCGGCCGGTCCCGGCTGGACGTCGTGCGCCTCGACCAGCAGCTCACCCGGGACATCCCGAACTACCGGGTGGTCGCCTCCGACGTGGCCGGCACGTGGCACCTGCTCGCCGACCTGCACGACCTCGGGCTGCTCGACGTGAGCGCCGCCCCGAGCCGCAAGCTCGTCACCGGGCTTCGCGCGCACACCGCGACCGTCCCGTCCGGCTTCGGCGCGGCGGTCTCCGGCAAGGCAGCGCGAGCCGCCGTCGAGATCGGGCACCTGATGAGCTTCTTCAACGACACGAACGTCTGCGCGAACCGCAAGTTCGCCGACTACTTCGGCGTCCCCGACCTCCCCGACGGCTGCTGCTCAACGGCGGCAAACCGCTGCTCCGCCTGCTGGGACTACACCAGCACCTGGCCCGCCGAGCAGAGCAAGCCGGCCGTCGCCCAGCGCTTGCAGACGCCCCGGCCGCGGCCCGCCGGCGCCCAGGTCGACGCGGCCCACCGGCAGCGTCAGCTCGACGACCACGCGTTCAGGCTCATCCACCACATGTACCGCGGGCTGCACCCGCTGGACCTCGTGCGGGTGCTGCGCGGCGTCGACCACCGCTGGGACCCGCAGACCCGCCGCCGGCGCTATCTGCCGACGATGCTCGTCTCGAGCCGGTACTTCGGCTCGAAGCCCGGCGTGCCGGAAGCCGCCGTTCGCGCCAGCGTGGACCGGCTCGTGGCTGATGGCCGGATCGTGCAGGACGGTGCCCTGTACCGGGAGGCGGGCAACGTGCGGCGCGCAGCCCTGCGCGCCGCAGCAGTAGCAAGCGCAGCTGCCGGCGCAGCGGCGGTGGTGCCGTGACCGCCGGCCGGGTCAGTGCGCCGCGGTGGCGCCCGTACCAGGACGCGCCGCTGCTGACCGCCCCGATGACCCTCGGGCCTGGGCACGCCGACCCGGACGACGAGCAGGCACTGGGCAACTACCTAGGAGCGCTCGTCGAGCAGCGAACCGCGCCGGTGCACGTGGCGGTCGCGTTCAACGCCTCGTTCTTCGGCTACGACCTCACCGACCGGGCGTACGTCGGCGGCCCGCTGGAACTCGACGACTTCCCGCACGTGACGTTCGGCGAGGTAACCTCGGCGCTGCCCGTCGGCGCGATGCTTACCGTGACCGCCGGCGCGTCACCGCTGTACGCGGAAGTTGTCTACAAGGAAGGCGCGCACTCCGCGCCGGACGCCGGCGGGGACACCCCCGGGTGGCTGTCCGGGGCGCCCGCGAACGCGACCGGCCCCGGGCAGCTCGACCCCACGGTGATCGAGCCTGTCCTGCTCGAACGGCTGGTCTGCGACTTCGACGCGTTCGGGCAGGACTTCGCAGTGACCCGCGCGCGACTGGATGCGTGGCAGGCCCGGGGCAAGCACGTCGACACCGCCGGGCACCTTTTGCTGCGCTCGAGATCCGCCGGTGTCGAGGAAGCGCAGCACGACGACGTCGCGTTCTTCGCCGACTACGTCCTCGGCCCGGCCCGCGACCGGCTCCTGAGCTTCGCCGCCCCACAGCCGCTGCTTAGCATGCTGACCGGCGACGCCGGGCCCGAGCAGGTCCACGCGGCCCTGCTCGGGCTGCTCCGCACCGTCGGGCACGCCCTGACGACCGCCCCCGGCGTGCGGATGTGGGGCGCGTACGCGTTCACGACCGACAGCCTCAACCGCCGGCTCACCGAAGAAGGACCGCTCGGCGGGAACGACCTCCGGACCCTCGCGCGCACCCTGGGCCGCGCCCCCGATGCCCGCCGAGGCAGGTTCGCCACCACCACTAAGCAGGTCAGCTACCTCGTCCTCGCCCCCAGGCTCCGGCAGGTCGACAACGCGACGGCGCCGCTGTCAGGGACCCGCTACCCGCTGACGGTCTGCCACGCGAACACGGTGATCAGCGACTACCTCACCGAACACGCGCCCGGCGGCGTCCTGGACACTGGCACGCGCGTCACCCTGGACGACCGGTGGCAGGGCGGTGGAATCTGGCGCACCGAGCACCCCGCCGAGCCAGACGCCGACCGGGACCCGCTCTGGCCAGCTGGTCTCGGCTGGGCCAGCACGCTGCCCGTCGACGTCCCGGCCACGGACCCGGGGCCCGAGCCCGAGCCCGACAACGAGCCCGGAGTCACGATCGGGGACAGCCAGCTGTCCTGGGTCACATCAGCCCGGATCGCGCACCTCGTCGACGGACGCAGCCCCCTGCCTGAGCGGGCCTTCGCGCTGCTCAGCGTCCCACCCGGTCACGACACCCGGGCCCTGCGGCTCAGCCTGCGGCACGACGGCGAACAGCTCGAGCCCGACGAAGCCGCCCAGGACGACGTCCGGGCCCAGCCGGCACACGGGCGGCAGCGCGAGCAGCTCACGCCGGTGCTTTGGCCGTTGACGTTGCTGCCCGCCGTCAAGGTCACGTTCGTACTGCCGACCGCGCAGAACGGGACGGTTGCCGGTGCGGTCCTCACCGCGTTCACCACCCGCCTGCCCGCGCCCGTCATCGTCGACGGCGTCACCTACGACCACGAGTTCGACCCGGGCGTCCTGACCCGCGAGACCGCCCCCGGTCAGATGAAGCGCGACGGCACTATGCGGCCGCTGAACGTGTCGCAGCGCATACTGCGCGCCGTCCGCCGACATGGATGGCTCGAGGAGGACGGCACGGCCGTGCTCGGGACCGCTGACCTCGAGCAGGCCGTCAACTTCGAAGCGGACCTGCCGGTCGACCGCGACGCCGTCTACACGGCCCTCGTCGACCTTGTCGCCGGCGGCAGCCTTCGACTAGCCCGGTGCGCGTTGAACGCGCACGGGCAGCCCGTCTCACCCACCGACGGGCAGGCCGGGACCGTCGAGGTGCTCTGCTGGAGCCCGCTGCCCGCCCCTCCTCGCCCGCCGACCGCGCCGGCCTTCGCCCCGGCTCCCACGCCGGAGCCGCCCGCGCTGCGCGGGTACGTCAGCACCCAGGACGTCCGCTGGTTCCTGCGCCGGATCCGGGGCGCGCCAGGGGAGGAGGCCGAGCAGGCGTGGGCGGAGCAGCTGCGCCGCACCGGCCGACCCCCCCGGCCGCTCCCGACCGGGTACACCTTCGTAAGGGCGCACCTGCGATTGCGGCACTGGTGACAACACCCTGACCTGACAGCAGGGCAGCGAGCCGACTAGGTCAGGGACGCTCAGGTCCTGACCGATAGTCACTGTCGTACGGACCTCGCACACTGACTGCACGAAGGATTCCTCCAGCTGAAGAATGGACGACAATGCGCTACGCACCACCGCAGGCTCAGCTGCCTTCACCGGAGTACGACGTTCGGGGTGACAACGACGGGCCGCTGCCGCAGGACCCAGCCGTCCTGCACACCCTGGAGCACCTGCGGACCGTGCTGCGGCTACTCCCGGACCCCATCACCGCCTGCGTGGGTGACCTCGCGTCCGACGACGTCCGCCGGGCGTTGCAGAGCCTGACGCCGACCTGGCGGGCGCACACGCTCAGTCACCTGAAGATGCCCCGAATGCAGCCGCGGACCGTGACCGACCGGCTCGCCGCCGACGTCCTCAGCGCCCTCGGACGGGCTCGCCCCGCGGAGCAACGCGATGTGCTGATGCTCCTGACGTCCGCCGCGTGGACACAGATCGTCGAAAACGTCGCGTACGAGTTCCGAGCCGCCGCGGTCGTGCAGACCGGAACGCTCCATGACCGTTGGCCCGAGTCGGTGCTCCGCGCCGCCGTATGGTCGCACCTGCAGGCCAGCGTCGACTCCGCGTACGTGTGGGCGTGGGCGGCCCGTCAACCGTGGTGGCTGCCGACCGGCGTGAGCGCAGCGCACGGTGACCAGGTCGCCGCCGCGGCCGGGCAGGTGCTCGAGCAGATGCACGGCCGGGCGCCGAGCTTCGCTACCTCCAAGGACGCTGTGTCCACGCCGTTCGGCACTGAGGCCGACGAAGCCTCGCGCCGCAGCCATAGCCGTACCGGTTCCCCCGGAGCCAGCCCGGCGCTCCCCGCGAGCGGCTCAGACCCAGGTTCCATCATTAGCCACACTGAGGAACCCCACGTGAGCTCCACCGCGCCCAACACCGGCCCCACGGCCCCGATCGTCCGGGCCTTCGTCGAGCCGACGCCCGTGCCGGACGGGGGCAGCGCCGCGCAGACGGCGGACCTCTCCGGGGTCGTCGCCGAGATCACCGCGCTCAGCGGTCACATCGAGGCCTTCCGGGATAGCACCAAGAGCCTTCTCCCTGACCTCAACGCCGGTCTGCGTCCCAGCGTGGCGTACCGGGCTGAGCTCATCGCGCTGACCGCAGCGTTCGACCGCGTGCACGATCAGCTCAGCGGGGCCGGTCAGGAACCGCGGACGTTCACCCTGACGGCGTACACCGAGAGCCTCGCCGTCCTTCAGGCCCGCCAGGAGGAGCAGTCGATCAGCCGGCAGCAGCAGGACCGGATCCGGCAGCTGCTGACGCTCACGCCGCAGGTCGACAACCTGAGCAGCTCCGCGCAGCTGCAGGGCGTGGCCAGCACCGTGCACGACCTCCTTGAGCTGGCGACTTGGGACGAGGCGCAGCAGACGACGGCAGACGCGCTGGACGCGCTCGTGCAGATCGTCGCCATGGACATCGCCAGCGGCACCGCCGACATGACCGAGCTCGCCCGGCTCCAGACGTTCGCGATGGAACACCTGCCGCTGCCGCTCGTGATGTCCGCCGTGACGGGACAGCTGAGCTTTCGCGCTTCCAGGAACACCGCCACCACGCCCGACGCGGCCGCGCCGCGGCAGCCGACCGCTCAGCCCGCCCCCGACCCCTCCCAGGGAATTCCAAGCGTGTCGGAGCCCGCGTCGGAAACGGCCGAGGCCGCAGCGACGCTGCCGGCCAAGCCCGCTGCGACGCCGACCAGCCCCGAACCCGACAATGCAGACGACGCCCCCGACGCCCTGACCGAAGACCCGGCGAAGCTCGACGTGAGCACCGCCGAGCTCGCCGACCGCGCGAACGTCGGCACCCTGATCGGTGCCCAGCGGTACGGGACCGCTGCGCTCGTCGCCCGCCGGTACCACTTGGCCGAGGCCTACGGCCGGGTCCTGGACATCGCGGCGCTCGCCGAAGCGGCCCGCAGCGAGACCGGACCGTGCGCCAGCGAGCTGCGCGAGCGCCTACACGAGCTCAGCAGCGATGACATCACCCTGGACGGCGTCACCCGGCTGCTCGCCGTGCCCGCGCTGCTGCGCGCAGCCATCGTGACCGGGCAGCCCGCGGCCGGCGCGCTGCTCACCGAGGTCAGCAGCAGCCTGGAGTCCAACTTGGGCGCCGTCGCCGCCGAGGTCGGCCGTCGCGCCGTGTCGAACCTGTTTACCGGCGGCGCGCTGCGCGGCTTGCTGTCCGACCTGCCCGCGCTGGAACGTCAGCTCGCCGACGCGCGGGACAGCGCCCGCACGTTCAACCGCACCCGCCGCCTCCGGTTCGCCCGCGCGACCGAGATCGCGAAGCGCTGGCTCGCCCCCGACGGGCTGCTCGGCACGATGCTCGACGCCGCCGCGAACAACGACATCACCGCCGCGGCCGACATTGCCGCGACCCTGCTGCGCCTGGCCGACTCTGACGAGGTCAACTGGGAGCTCGACGCGATCGACGCACGGCTGCGCGGCCACGGCGGCAAGCCCCTCGACGGTCCCGGCCGGCACGACGTGATCAACCTGTTCACCGAAGCACGCCGTCCGATCAGCGCCTGGGTGGAGGCGGTCCTCGCCGTCTCCGAGCGCCAGCAGGAACGCGGCAACCGGTGGGCGACCGCAGAGCTGTCCGCGATGCGCACCAGCGTCCTGAGCCGTGCCGACGCAGTTCGCGAAGCCCTCGAGGAGCTCGCCGACGACCCGCTGCTCGCAGGCGCAGCCCAAGCCGCGACCCTGTCGCTGTCGGTCACGTTCCGGCTGCTTGACGGGCAGGGCCGACTGCTGAACGCCGACCCTCCGGCCGCCCTCGCGCTCACTGGTGAGCTCCTGAAGGTGCCCGGTGCGACCGTTGACACGAGCGTGAGCCTGGTGAGCCTGCCGCCGGACACCACCACCGACGCCATCCTCGCCGCCGTGGAACAGCCGTTGGCCGACGCTGTCCGAGCCCAGATGAAAGCTGAGAGCTACGGCACCGCGCGGTACCTGCTGAGCCTGGCGCAGCGCGGCTCCGACGGCGACGCAACCCAGCTGCTCACCGAGCTGGAGAGCGCCGAGAACCTCAGCCGGGATGCGATCGCCGCGACCGCCGCGCAGCTCAGCGCCGAGCTCCTACGAGCCCGACTGCAGAACGAGGTCTCAGAGGATCAGGACGGCGAGCTCACCAGCTTGCTCGACGCTGCCAGCCCCAGCCGGCCGAGCTCGCAGCGCGGTGACCTCGCCGAGGTCCGCCGGATGCTCGCGGCCGTCGAGGAGACCCTCCCTGAGTACCGCCAGCAGGCCGGCCTGCGGCTGACCGTCCGGCTTGGCAACCTCAGGCGCCGTGACGATGTCGAGCACATCACCCGGCTGATTCGGGACGGGGAGCTTTCCACCGCCGAGGAGCTGATCTACCACAGCGAGATCGGCAAGCCAATGCCAGCGGCGGACAACAAGCGCGCGGACCTCGCCGCATTCTTCCCCGCCGTTCCGTTGGCGCTGCCCGGCGGCATCACCGACGAGGTCATCACCACCGTCCGGGCCGGAGAGACCTACCGGGGTGTCGCCGCCCTAGACTTCTCCTCCCTGTCGGGCGACGCGCGCAAGGACGCGGGCGACGCGCTGCTCAGCTGGACGATCCTCCGGAACACCCCGCCGGATGGCCGGCACCGGATCGGTAGCGGCGAGGCAATCCACCCGGTGCTACGCGTGATCGGCGTCGAAGCGAAGGGTGCGGTGAAGGACCTCGACGTGCAGAAGAGCAAGGACCGCCGCTTCCTGGAGGTCAGTGGCGTCACGATCAACGGCAAGGCCATGGTGCCGGCCTACGGCAGTAAGCTCATGGGTCACCTGCGGACGCTGCTGGTGTGGGGGGAGCCGACCGAAGACCTGCTGCTCAGCTACGCAGACCATGACCGGTCCGGCGAGAGCCTGCTCGTCATGTACTTCGGCACGCTGAGCCCGGAGGCACGCCGGAGGCTCGCGCGCCGCGTGCTGTCGACGTCCGCGCCCGTCGTCGTCCTAGACGACGCCGCCCTGGCGTACCTCGCCGCGAACGGTGACCGGCAGTTCGACGCCACGATGGCGGTCACGTTACCGTTCAGCAACGTCAACCCTTATGTGCCGGGTAAGCGCGGCCTCGTCGCGCCGGAGATGTTCTACGGCCGGACCGCGGAGCGCAACGCCGTCCTGGGCGCCGACGAGACCGCCATCCTCTTTGGAGGGCGGGGCTTGGGAAAGAGCGCCCTCTTGCGCAGTAGCCAGGAGCAGTTCGAGCTCGAGCCGGAGCGCGTCGCGCTCTACCTGGACCTGAACCGCATCGGCATCGGGATCGCCCCAACTGCCCTGACCCCGGACGCGCTCTGGGACACCCTCATGCGGGAGCTAATCAAGCGGGAGGTGCTCAAGCACCCCGCCTCGAGCCGCAGCCGCGGTCCAAAGGCGACGCCGTATGAGACGGTCCGGGCAGGGATCCAGCAGTGGCTAGAAGAGGGCCCGCGCCGGCGGCTGCTCGTTCTGCTCGACGAGTGCGACGACTTCTTCGCCTCGGACGCGCCGGGCTTCCTGGAGACGAACCGGCTCAAGGACATCAGTTTGTCCAGCGGAAGCCGGGTCAAGGTCGTGTTCGCCGGGCTGCACACTGTGCAGCGGTTCGCGAAGACGAACAGCAACGGCCCGTTCAGCCACCTCGGCCGGCCGACCGTCATCGGACCGCTGGCGCCCCAGTTCGCCTACGACCTCGTCGTCAAGCCGATGGGCGCACTCGGGTACGTCTTCGACCAAGGCAACGACCTGGTCAACAGGATCCTCGGGCACTGCTCCTACCAGCCGTTCCTGCTCCAGATGTTCGCGCACCGGCTGATCGAGGTCGTGCTGGGCCGCCGCCGCGAAGCCCTCGACGAGTCCGCACCGCCGTACCTGGTCACGAAGGCGGACGTGGAACGGGTCGAGTCCGACCCGCACCTGCGGACCGGGATCACGTCGGCGTTCCGCGATACCCTGGACCTTGACGCCCGGTACAACGTGATCGCGAACGTGCTCGCGCACAACGCGCACGAGCGTGGCATGGATGACCGGCTCACTGACGTCGCGCTGCGCACCGAGTGTCTCACCTGGTGGCCGGACGGATTTAACGAGCTGACCGTGGAGCACTTCCGCGCCTACCTGCACGAGATGGTCGGCCTCGGGGTGCTCGCGCCGAACACCGGCACCGGCTGGCACCTGCGGTCCCCGAACGTGCTCCGCATGATCGGGTCGCCGGGTGACGTCGCCGCGGAGCTGCTGCAGGCAGCGAGCGCCTCCGTGCCGGAGGCGTTTATCGCCCTGGAGACTCGCCCGAGGATGGCCGACGGTCGGCGCGGGCCGCTCACGTCCGCGCAGATCGACGGGCTCCTGGGAGACCACACTACGCAGGCGCAGCTAGTCCTGGGCAGCGCCGCGACCGGCATCGGGGACGTGGTCGACGCCGTGACTGAGATCGTCAACGGGCTCGGCAGCCGGTACATGCTGGTGACGCCGGCTCGTCGGAGCCTGTTCCGAGACGAGCTCGTCGCGGGGCAGCCGGGGGAGCGGCGGGTCGTGATGTCCCAGCTGTTTGGCGTGTCGGCGGAGACTTGTGCGGCGAGCATCGGGGCGGCCCTGGACGAGCGACCCACGAAGCCGGGTGTGACCCGCTCCGCGGTCCTGGTCGCCGGGACGGACAGCGTCTCCTGGTGGGGCACGGTGCTCGGACCGGATGCCCCACGTGGTCTCGCAGTGACGACCCTGGCTCGGTACGACGCGCGGACGCTGAAGGTGTGGTCGCTGACTGCGGACAAGTTCACCACGGAGGACAAGCGCGCCGAGCTGCTCCGGATCACCGGTGGTTGGCCGGCGCTCGTGGAACGTGCCTCCGAGTCCAGCAACCGGCTCGGCGACGAGCACCGAGCGCTGGCGGACCTGGAGGCGTCCGTTACGGAGCCGAAGGGCGCGTCGGAGTTCTGCGCCAGCACGGGGCTGCTCACCGACCCGGACGTCGAGAGCGTCTTCACGGGCCTCATCGGTCTGCTCGACGGGGGCGGCACGCTCGGGGACGTCGTCGACGCGATCGCGATGGTCGCCCCGCACGTGGACGCCAGCGCGATAGTCGAGGTGTTCCGGGCGCTCGACGTCCTGGCCCTGGGTAGCGATGGGCTCTACCGGTGCGAAACGGTCGTCGTGAGCTGTTGGCCGCACCGCGGGCACGCGCTGGATTGACCGCATCCCGACACCGGCCCGTTGTTCGCTCTCCACGGTTCGGCCGCCGCCGGCGGCTAATGGCCTCGCAATTATTCAACGTGTGGCGCTTCGCCGACCTCGACCTGCTCGCCGTCCTCCTGACTTAGCTTCACTGACACCCGCGGTCGTTGTCCACTGACACCGTAAGTCGCAGCCCTGACACGCGAGGTTGCAGACCACTGACGACGAACGGCGAGGTCGCCGCTGACAACTAGCTAGCTCCGGGAGAGGCAGTCCTGAGACGTCCACGGTCGACCATCTATCCAGCTCACGGCGCCGACGACGTCCAGAGACGTCCGCGCGAATCCGACTCGGTACAACCGCGTGGCCACAGCGGTGGCTACAGTTGAATTCCCTATGGACGCCGGCAACTGGGGGGGGGGGGGGGGGCCACC
>JAABUR0100004796.1_pt1 | contig 17725 bp, 18 predicted proteins | sample 5560091 | NCBI WGS metagenome assembly JAABUR01 (sample SAMN10711879, study PRJNA513375) | rock metagenome | isolation source: Antarctica rocks | place: Antarctica: Victoria Land, University Valley sud | reverse complement strand
GACCGTATGGGGCCCGGAGCGATAAGCCTGCTCGATATAGGCGAGGTTGATGAGAGCGCTGCCCCGCTCGGGATAGACCCCGACGTTCATGCGCGGATTCGGCTCGAGCTCCTCCATGACGAAGCGGACCGCCGCCCCCAGCGTCGGGAAGCTGCGGGTCTCGGCGTCGTCGCCACTGGCGCCCACCTGCTCGGTGGTCATCTCGGGACTCCACCTCACCACCGCGGGCGAGTCCCACACCAGGTCCGTCATCGTGTCGCTCCTCGTCGTATCGAGCGTCAACGCCCGGCGGCGCCGGATCGAAGGGATCCCACGGGAATCCGCTTCATCTCGTTACGCCATGGCTTGGTCGAGTGCCACGGGTTTCCGAAGCAGTGTTTTGCTGGTGCCCGAACCACGCTGGATCCGCCGATCCACGGATAAGCTCGGTCGGGACCAGTCTCGTCCTCCAGGGATCAGGGCACGGCACGGGGTCGCTCCACCAGGACGACCGCATGGCCGTCCGGATCGCTCATATGGAGCGCCCGCGTGCCGTCCCTGAACACTGTGGTGCGGTCCACGGCCACCCCGTCGAGCGACTCCACCTCGATCCAGATCCGCGTGGCCCAGATATCGTCGGCTCGCGTTTCCGGCGGTATCGGGCGGCGGCGGCCGACCTCGTATCCGAGCAGTTCGACATGCGGCGGCCGCACGGGCAGCATCATCGGCACGACCTCGACCCGGTCGGCCGCGATGTCGTCGAGGCGCTCCTGTTCGGGTCCTCGATTATGGGAGCGTTCACCCGCCGCGAGCCCGAGCCCCTCGTAGAAGGCCCGGACCTCGGCCGTGTGGCCGACCGCGATCGCCGTATGGTCGATTCCGAGGAAGGGCGATCCTACTCCGGGCTCGTGCCAAAGGGCGGCACCCGCGCCGGCCGGGAAGAACAGCAGTTCGAGCGGATGCCCATCGGGGTCGCGGAACTTGAAGGCCGTGACGCCCCCGGTATTGGCCGGCAGCGTCTGCGGCCCACCCTGAGTGATCGGCCTCGCGCCGGCCGCCATGGCGCGCCGATGGGCCTCGGCCATATCCGACACCGCGATCGCGATATGCTGGAACCACAGATCGCTCGACGTGCTGCCGGCCGGATAGGCCCGGCCGGGCGGATCGAACCGCACGAACCCGACCTCCTGCCGGCCGAGCCGCATTTCGAGCCGCTCGGCCCGCCCGCTGGGGACGCCCAGGAGCGTCAACTCGGACTCGTCCAGCGCGGCATGGCCGAGGACCTCGAACCCCAGGGCCTCGTAGAAGCGTCGCGTGGGCGCGAGATCCGCTACCGTGAAATCGAGCCGCAGGATGCGTTGCGCGCGAAGGCCCGCCCCACCGGTGTTGACCGGCATCATGGCCGCTGCGCTCCGCGCTTGTTGGTGTAGATGGCGTAGAGCGTGTGCGACGCGCAGATGAACAGTTGCGCCCGGTTGCGCCCGCCGAACACGAGGTTGGACACCGTGAACGGTACCTTGATCAGCCCGAGAAGGTCGCCCGACGGGCCGATGCAATGGACGCCGTCGGCGGCGCTACTCCACAGGTTGCCGTCCTCGTCGATCCGGAAGCCGTCGCAATAGCCCGGCCCGATCTTGTGGAACTCCCGACCGTTTCGAAGCTTGGTCCCGTCCTCGACGACATCGAACACCCGGATGTGCCGCTTCGGCGAGGCGTCGAACTGGCGGCCGGTCTCGGCCACGTAGAGCAGCGTCTCGTCGGGAGAAAAAGCGAGCCCGTTGGGACCCTCGAAATCGTCCGCAACGACCGTGAGGCTGCCGTCGCCGGGATCCAGGCGGTACAGGTTGGCGGGCAGTTCCGGCTGGCGCTTGCCGCCTTCGTAGTCCGTCTCGATGCCGTAGGGCGGATCGCTGAACCAGATGGTGCCGTCCGACTTCACCACGACGTCGTTGGGCGAATTGAGCCGCTTGCCATCGTAGCGGTCCACCAGCACCGCGACGCGACCATCGAGTTCGGTCCGGGTGATGCGCCCGTGATGCGAGCAGGACACCAGCCGCCCCTGCATGTCCCGGTAGTGGCCGTTCTCGAAGTCGCTCGGGTCGCGGAACACGGAGACGCCGCCCGAGCGCGTCCACCGCATGACGCGATTGTTCGGGAGGTCGCTGAACAGCAGAACCTGCTGGTCGGCGAACCATACGGGACCTTCGAGCCACCCGAACCCCTCGCCGAGCTTCTCGAGCGGGGCATTGGGCAGGACGAAACTCTGGAAGCGCTTGTCGATGATGTCGAAGCCGTCGGCCATGGCGGCCCTCGCGCTGGTCGGGTGGATGGTGCGGGGTCCTAGACCGGTTCCAGCTCCGGAGCCCTGCCTGCCAGCACGTAGCTGTTGCCCTGGGCCGGCTCGTTCACCGGCCTGTCGGCGGCGCCGAGGCGTTCCCTGAGGTGGTCGGCCACCCGCAGGGCATTGGCGATGATGGTCAGGGTGGGATTGACGGCGCCGATCGACGGGAAGAAGCCCGCGTCCGTGGCATAGAGGTTGTCGAGTTCGTGCGCCTTGCAGTTCGTGTCGAGCACGGAGCTGCGCGGGTCGGTCCCGAACCTCATCGTGCCGGCCTGGTGGGCAGTGCCGCCGATGGGGATGTCCTTGCCCAGATAGAGGTTGCGCTCCATCAAGAAAGGTGCCGCGCCGCAGCGTTTCATGATCTCTTCGAGCTTCTTGGTCAGCCGATGGTGGGCCTCCATATTGGATTCGGTCAGGTCCAGCCTGGTGCGCTCGCCGTCGTAGTAGATCCGGTTTTCGGGACGTGGCAGGTCCTCGCTCGACAGCCAGAAGTCGAGCGCGTGATTGGCGACCGCGTCGAACGGCATCTGGGGCAGCCAGTCATTCATCCAGTGCGGCACCTCCTCGCCGCGCAACTGATCGCCATGGGTCGTGGCGCACATCTGGATGAGGCCGAGCGGGAAGTCCCAATCGTCGGACTTGAAGTAGAAGTCGCTGCAGGCCAGCGTCTTCTGGAACACTGTCGTGTTGGGTTGCTTCAGAAAGGCCATCAGCACGGATTGGTTGTGCCGCATGTAGTTGCGGCCGACCTGGTCGGACCCGTTGGCGAGACCATTGTCGTGGCCCGGCCCGGAGGATCGCAGCATGAGTTGCGCAGAACTCAGCGCCCCGCAGGCGACCACGAAGATGTCGGCGGAATAGCGCTCCTTGCGCCCGTCGCGGTCGACGTGGACGTATCTCACGCTTTTGCTGTCGGCCGCCGTCTCGAGCCGGGCCGCATAGGCCTCCGTCAGCAGCGACACGTTGCTGTAGCGCGCCAGGGTGGGATCGATGCAGACCACCTGGGCGTCGGCCTTGCCGTTGAGCAGGCAGGGAAAGCCGTCGAAGGCATCGCAGCGGATGCAGATGCTGGTCGGGGTGGCTCTGCCGTCCTTCTCGTCGAGCATGATGCCGAGCGGCAGGTGGAACGGGTGCAGACCCATCGCGGCCCATTGGTCGCTGAGTTCCCGGATCAGCGGCTCGTGCGAGACGGGCCGATAGGGATACTGGCCGGAGCGGCGCGGCTCGTTCGGATCCTCGCCGGCCTTGCCATGCACGTGGAACAGCCTCTCGGCCTGGGCATAATAGGGCTCGAAGACGTCGTATCCCAGAGGCCAGGCCGGCGAGAGACCGTCGGGGTGCCGGATCTCGCCGAAGTCGCCCTCGCGCAGGCGAAGCAAAGCCGCGCCATAGACCTTGGAATTCCCGCCGACGAAGCGGTGCAGTCCGGGGGCGAAGGTGGATCCGTCCTTGCCGTACCAGGTCTCATCCACCTGGTACTTGCCATCGACGAACACGGCCTTGGCGTCCCAGTTGTCGCGTTCCCGCGGCAGGTAGGGACCGCGCTCGAGGATCAGGATCCGCTTGCCGGTGGCGGCGAGCCGATGCGCCATCGCACCGCCCCCGGGTCCGCTGCCGACGATGATGACGTCGTAATGATCCTGCGGCATGCACCCGCTCCTCGACGGCAGAGATCAGCCCGGCGACCGACTGCTATCGTTCCCGCCGCCCACGCCTCGCCAAGCGATCCGGACGAACTGCCCTCACGGCCCGACCCGTCAACGGCCCGATAGGCCGTGAGTTGCACCGCAGCGCCGCGATCCTGTCCGGCCGGCCGTCCACGCCCGAGTCCCGGTCGGCCGCCCGAGCCTTTGCCTTGCGGGTGGAGACGACTCGGGGCGATAATGGGGCGGGTTGCATGGGGGCGGATCGGTGATGGCGAGGGACTTGACCGACGATGAACGCGCGTCATTCCGGGTCGAGATCGATCGCCTGCGGGAGGAGCACCGCGACCTCGATGTCGCGATCGAGGCGCTCCTGCATCTCGGGCGCGTGGACCAGCTCCAGGTCCAACGGTTCAAGAAGCGCAAGCTCGTGCTGCGCGATCGCCTGTCCTTCCTCGAAGACCAGATGACGCCGGACATCATCGCCTGACCGCGCCACGAAGCGCGGGGGTGCCCCGCGACAAGCGTCGGTGACCTCGCAGCCCGGGCCTCGACCGATGCGCAAGAAAGCCGACCTGCCCTCGAAGACCTGCGCCCGTTGCGGCCGGCCTTTCGCCTGGCGCAAGAAGTGGGAACGCGTGTGGAACGAGGTGAGGTACTGCTCCGATCGCTGCCGCCGCGAGCGGAAGAGTTCGGACCCAACTCAGGCTTGAGCGGAACCTTTGAACGCGGCGGTCATTTCCACCGCAGCCGGGAACGGCTGGGGTTCTCGTTTTCAGGAGTTTACAATGCCAATCGACGGCGCATCGATCATCACATGGATCATCGTAGGCGGCATCGCCGGCTGGCTGGCGGGCCTGCTGATCCAGGGCGGCGGTTTCGGCCTCATCGGCGACATCGTGGTCGGGATCGTCGGTGCCATCATCGCGGGTTACATCCTGCCCACGATCGGCATCAATCTCGGGGGCGGCTATATCGCGGCCATCATCGATGCCGTGATCGGCGCCGTGATCCTGCTGTTGATCATCCGGCTCGTTCGCCGAGCGGCCTGACGACCCTTCCGGACGGTGGATAGTCGACGGTCGGGCGCCACGGGGCGCCCGGCCTGACCGCTTCCACTTCCTCAGCCTGTATGTCGCATTCCGGCGGCCTTCGGAGATTGCGACCGACGGGCCGGAATTCGCGACAGACGAGCCGATGGAGAGCGTCGCTCGCTCGGCCCCCGTTCCTCGCGCCGCGCCGCCGTCGAGGCCGAACTGAAGCGCTCGCGACCTGATCCGGAAGACCTTCCGCCCGGAAGCTGCGTCGCGGCAGGCTTTGCGTTGCGCCCGGGAACCCTCTATCTCACGCCGATCATGTCCATACCGTCCACGTCCGAGGACCCGGTCGCGCGCCGGCGTACCTTCGCCATCATCTCGCATCCGGATGCGGGCAAGACGACCCTGACCGAGAAGCTGCTGCTGTTCGGTGGCGCGATTCAGCTGGCCGGCGAGGTCCGGGCCAAGGCCAACCGGCGCCAGACGCGCTCGGACTGGATGGGCATCGAGCGCGAACGCGGCATCTCGGTGGTGACCTCGGTGATGACGTTCGAACATGCCGGCTGCGTGTTCAACCTGCTCGACACGCCGGGTCACGAGGACTTTTCGGAGGACACATACCGGACCTTGTCGGCGGTCGATTCGGCCGTGATGGTGATCGACGCGGCACGCGGCATCGAGAGCCGTACCCGCAAGCTCTTCGAGGTCTGCCGGCTGCGCGACATCCCCATCGTCACCTTCGTGAACAAGATGGACCGGGAAACGCGCGATTCCTTCGATCTGCTCGACGAGATCGAGAAGGTGCTGGCGCTCGACACCGCGCCCGTCACCTGGCCAATCGGCCGCGGCCGCGCCTTCGCCGGGACCTACGACCTCGCGCGCACCATGGTGCGCAAGCTCGACTCCGACGTCGAAGCCCCGATGCTGCCCGTGGAGGGCCCGCGCGATCCGCTGATCCGCGCCATGCTGCCCGAGAACGACGCCGAGGCGGAAGCCGCGCTCGACGAGATCGAACTGGCGCGCGACGCCTGCAAGCCTTTCGACCGGCAGGCCTTCCTCGAAGGCCACCTCACGCCGGTGTTCTTCGGCTCGGCGCTGCGCACCTTCGGGGTCGCCGACCTGATCGCCGCCTTGGCCGATTTTGCGCCGCCCCCCAGGGGCCTGCAGGCCGAAAGCCGCTACGTCGACGCCCACGAGGCGAAGATGAGCGGATTCGTTTTCAAGATCCAGGCCAACATGGATCCCAACCACCGCGACCGCATCGCCTTCATGCGGGTGTCGTCCGGCCGCTTGACCCGCGGCATGAAGGCCAAGCTCGTGCGGACCGGCAAGCAGATGGCGCTGAATGCGCCGCAGTTCTTCTTCGCCCAGGAGCGGGCGCTGGCCGAGCAGGCCTATGCGGGCGATGTCGTCGGCATTCCCAACCACGGCACCTTACGGATCGGCGACACGCTGACCGAGGGCGAGGACCTCGTGTTCCGCGGCGTGCCGAGCTTCGCGCCCGAGATCCTGCGCCGCGTGAAGCTCAACGACGCCATGAAGGCCAAGAAGCTGCGCGAGGCCCTCCAGCAGATGGCCGAGGAAGGCGTCGTCCAGAGCTTCGTGCCCTATGACGGCTCCCCCGCCATCGTGGGCGTGGTCGGGGCGTTGCAGCTCGATGTGCTGGTGGAGCGATTGCAGAACGAATACGGCCTGCCGGTGTCCTTCGAGTCGAGCCGCTTCGAGATCGCCCGCTGGGTGACGGCCGAGCCGCTCGAATTGCGCAAGTTCCTCGACGCCTATCCGTCATCCACGGCCGTCGACCTCGACGGCTCCCCGGTGTTCCTCGCCTCCTCGGCCTTCACCCTGCGTTACGAGCAGGAGCGCTGGCCGCTAGTGACCTTCTCGGACATCAAGGACTACCAGCGCGCGGCCGCATGAGCGCGGCCCCGCCTTCGAGCGCCGCCATCCGGACGGCCCGGGCGGACGACCTACCGGCCATCGCGGCGATCGTCGACGGCGCCTACAGGCCCTACGTGGCTCGGATCGGCCGCGAGCCGGGGCCGATGCTCGACGACTACGCCGCCCTGGTGTCGGCCGGACGCGTCCACGTGCTCGACCAGGGAGGCGTCTGCGGCTTCGTCGTGCTGCTGCAAGAAGAGGCCACGATGCTGCTCGACAACGTGGCGGTCCATCCCGACCGGCAAGGTCGCGGGCATGGCGGCCTGTTGATGCGTTTCGCCGAGGACATGGCCCGCGCGGCTGGTTGCGTGGCCATCAGGCTCTACACGCACGAGATGATGGTCGAGAACATCGCGCGCTACCGCCGTCTCGGCTTCGTCGAGACGCATCGGGCCGAGGAGAAGGGCCTGTGCCGTGTCTTCATGCGCAAGCCGCTGTGACGCGCCCCGGCCGCGTCCGGCGCGGTTGACGGGCGTGTCGCAGCGGCGTCTCCTGCCCATCGCCGACCGAACCCGGGGACCGCTCATGCCGAACCAAGACAGCATCGCCACCGAGGCGAGTGCCTGGCGACGCGATATCCACCAGCATCCGGAGACGCTCTATGACGTGCACCGGACCGCGGGGCTCGTCGCGGAGCGGCTCCGGGCTTTCGGCTGCGACGAGGTCGCGACCGGCGTCGGCCGCACCGGCGTCGTCGGCGTGATCCGGGGCAAGGCGTCGGGGCGGACACTGGGCCTGCGGGCCGACATGGACGCCCTGCCGATCACCGAAGAGACCAACCTGTCCTATACGTCGCGGAACCCCGGCAAGATGCACGCCTGCGGCCACGATGGCCACACCGCCATGCTGCTCGGTGCCGCGAAGACGCTGTGCGAGCGGCGCGACTTCGCCGGTACGGCCGTCTGCGTCTTCCAACCCGCCGAGGAAGGCGGCGCAGGCGCGAGGGCCATGATCGGCGATGGGCTCATGACGCGGTTCGCCATCGACGAGATCTACGGCATGCACAACTTGCCGGGGCTCGACGTCGGCCGGTTCGCGCTTCGCCCCGGCCCCATCATGGCGGCCGCGGATCGTTTCGAGATCGAGATCGAGGGCCGCGGGGGCCATGCGGCGGCCCCTCATCAGACCGTCGACCCGGTGCTGGTCGGCGCCCATATCGTGACGCTCGCTCAGAGTATCGTGGCCCGCAACGTCGACCCGCTCGAGTCCTGCGTGGTGTCGGTCACGATGTTCCAGGCCGGCTCGGCCCAGAACGCGATCCCGCAGACCGCGAAGCTCGCCGGCACGACGCGGACGCTCACGCCCGAGATGCGGGATCTGGCGGAAGCGCGGCTGCGGGGCATCGCCGAGAGCGTGGCGGCCGCCCATGGCGCCACCGCCATCGTGCGGTATGGGCGCGGCTATCCGGTCACCCGCAACCACCCCGAACAGGCGAGGTTCGCCGAACGGGTCGCCGGCACAGTGGCCGGGGCCGGCATGGTGGACGGCGCCGCGCCTCCTGTGATGGGAGCCGAGGACTTCGCCTACATGCTGGAGGCCCGGCCCGGCGCCTTCGTCTTCATCGGCAACGGCGCCAGCGCCAACCTCCACCACCCGGGCTACGACTTCGATGACGCCGTAATCCCGTTCGGGATCGACTACTGGGTCACGCTCGTCGAGACGAGTCTGGCGGCATAGGGCGCGCCCCATGCCCGTTGCCGGCGCCCTCAGCACCAGCATGACATGCGCCAGCCTCAATGCGCGGTGGCCAGCATTCCGCTGATGCGAGCCACCATCTCGTCCGGGCGCCACGGCTTGCTCAGGAAAGCCGCGCAGGCCGGCAGTTTGCGCGGGTCAACGAGGGGACCGCCCGAGGTGATCAGAACCGGAACGTCGGGCCAGAGGCGGCTCAGGACATCGACGAGCTCGAGCCCGTTCATGCTGCCCGGCATCTGCACGTCCGTGAGGATCAGGGCTGCGTCGCCGCCATGCAGGCGCAGATATGGCAGGGCAGCGTCGGCGGAGTCGAACTCGACCACCGTGAAGCCATTGTCCTCGAGTTCACACACCGCCAAGTCACGCACGAGGAACTCATCCTCGACGATCACGACGGTCTTGCCTGTCCATGAGGTGTGAAAATCTGTCATGTCATCGAAACGACATCCCGGACCGCAAGTTCCGGTCAATTCGAACGATGCTGTTAGACATGCTTTATCGCGCATGAACCGTCGCCCTGCCGCGGCTTGGGAGACGTGCTGGCCAGGACCTGTGCTGTCGGGGCAGATCGGGACGGACCGCACGGCATGATGATCGGCGACGCCCTGGCGGCCTTCCGCGAGATCCTGACTCCTCCATTCCGCTCGGCGCTCGGCAAGGTGCTGGGCTTCACGCTGCTCATCCTGGTCGCCCTGGTGGCGCTGCTCGACCGCGGGCTCCTGGCCCTGGTCGCCCTGCCCTATCCGTGGCTGTCGTCTTTCGTGGCGATCCTGGCCGGTCTCGGCTTCATCGTGGGCTCGGTGTTCCTCGTCGCCCCGGTGTCGTCGCTGGTGGCAGGGTTCTTCATCGACGATCTCGCCGAGCACGTCGAGCGTGACCTCGCCCCGGGCCTATCCCCCGGACGTCCCCTGCGGATCGTGGCGGCCCTCGCGCTGTCGGTTCGGTTCGGGGTGCTGTCGCTCGGCGTGACGATCCTGGCCCTGGTGCTGCTGCTCGTGCCCGGCATCAATGCGGTCGCGTTCATCGGCGCCAACGCCTATCTGCTGGGGCGGCAATATTACGAGTTCGTGGCGTTGCGGCACCTGCCGGCCGCGGGCGCCGCGGCGCTGCGCCGACGTCATTCCGGCCGCATCTTCCTGGCCGGGCTCGTCATCGCGGCCGTGGTGGCGGTCCCGGTGCTCAACCTCGTGACGCCGCTGTTCGCCACGGCCTTCATGGTACGGGTGTTCAAGCGGCTGCCGGAGATCGCCGAGGCTCAACGCGCGCTTCGGAATCACCGGACAGAGACGCGGGAGCCGGCGTCTCGTGCCGGGTGGCGTGCGGATGCTCCGGACTGATGCGCCGGGCCGCCGGAGCGGACGCGGCAACGTCTCAAGCGGCGCGGTCGAACTGGCCGTGCTTGCGGAAACGGTACAGGTAGGTCGGCACGATGGACTCGATCGATCGCGGCTCGATGCCGAGGCCTTCCAGCGTGCGCCCTTCGGCTTTGGCCGCCACCGAGACCACATTGTCGCTCTGCAGCATCGTCAGCTGGTCCCGCGTCATCAGCAGCATCTTGGGGAAGAGGCCCATCATCAGCCTCTCGGCCGTCTCGGTCGCGGCGGCCGGATATCGCATCAGTCCGAACGGCACCGGCACGAAGCCGCGGCGTCGCTGCGTCGTGCTGCAGATGAATTCGAGGAGTTCCCTGAACGTCCTGACGGCCGGGCCGCCGAGTTCGTATGCGATGCCGTCCCGCGCCTCCCCGGCCGCCGCCTTGGCGACCGCGGCCGCCACGTCGCCGACGAAGACCGGCTGGAACCGGGTATGACCGCCGCCGATGAGCGGCAGCACGGGGGAGACGCGCGCCATGGCGGCGAAGCGGTTGAAGAACTCGTCCTCGGGGCCGAATACGATCGACGGCCGCAGGATCACGGCGTCGGGATAGACCTCGCGGACCGCGTCTTCCGCCCGTGCCTTGGAGCGTCCGTAGAGCGATTCCGACGCGGCATCGGCCCCGATGGCCGAGACCTGCACGAAGCGCCTGACCCCGGCCTCGCGCGCCGCCCGGGCCATGGCCCGAGCCCCCGACACGTGCACGGCCTCGAAGGTCTGACTCCCGCTCTCGCTCAGGATGCCGACGAGATTGACCGCCACCTCGGCATGGCGGAGCGCCGCCGCGAGCGAAGCGGGGTAGCGGACGTTGGTCTGCACGGGCTGGATCTGCCCGACGCGGCCGAGCGGCATCAGGTAATTGGCGAGATCGGGGCGGCGGCACCCGGCCACCACCCGGAACCCGGCCGTGGCGAGCGCCCGGACCACGTGCCGCCCGAGAAAGCCCGAGCCGCCGAGGACGGTCACCTGTCCGCTGGTCGCGAGTTCCGGTCCGGACATGCTGCTCTCCCCCGAGGACGCCTCGGGTTCTAGTGGCATGCGGCAGCCCTGTATAGCGGCCTCCCGGCCCCGGGAGCCCTCGCTGGCCGTCGCGGGCTCAAGCGGCTTCGACGAGGTGCTGCATGGCCTCGACGACATCGGCGGCGCGCCAGGGCTTGGGCATGAAATGCACGCGCGCCGGCAGGCCGCGCTGGGGCCGCAGGGCGCCCGACGTGACGATGACCCCGATATGGGGCCAGTGGCGCGTGATGACTTCGGCCAGATGAACCCCGTCGGAATGGCCCGGCATATGGATGTCGGTGAACACGGCCGCGACATCGGTGGAATTTTCGAGCAGGAAGCCTAGAGCCTCGTCGGCGTCGGCCTTGTCGATCACTTGAAGGCCGGCGTCTTCCAGCGTCGCCATGGTGTCGGCCCGCAGCAGCGGGTCGTCTTCCACGATCAGGATCGTGCTGCGCTGCATGGTGGTTTCTCGACGGCTCGGCAACTTCGATGAAACATGGTTCACGGAAACGGTTAATGTTTGGTTAAGACCGCCTGGTCGGGCTGCGATTTCGTCCGCCGAACGTCCATCGGGCTGCGCGACGGCGAGCGTGACACGGGCAAGGTCGAGCGGGGACGCTCCCTCGTGCTTTGCACGGTGGCTGCTTCGCACGGGTGGCGAAGCGCCGCGTCCGAACCCGGCGGGTGGAAGCGGGCGGCAAACCGGTCTAAGGCTTTCGGCCGTCAATCCATCCGGTGGGACCATCACGCCGTGTCATCAGAGTCGACAGAAGGCCAACAACGGGCGAATGCGTCGCCGAGCCCGGCCGTCCCGTTCAACGTCCCCCTGCCGCACGGGAACGAGTTGCTCTACCTCGCCGAGGCGGTGTCGAACCGGCATCTCAGTGGCGACGGCCCTTTCACCCGGCGCTGCAACGCCTGGCTCGAAGCCGCGATCGGCTGCCGCCAGGCCCTGCTGACCCACAGTTGCACGGCCGCCATGGAAATGGCCGCCCTGCTGTTCGACCTCCGGCCGGGCGACGAGGTGATCATGCCGTCCTTCACCTTCGTCTCCACGGCGAACGCGGCGGTGCTGCGCGGCGCCGTGCCGGTCTTCGTGGACATCCGACCCGACACGCTGAACATCGACGAACGCCTGATCGAGGCTGCCATCACGCCGCGCACCAAGGCGATCTTCGTCGTCCATTACGCCGGGGTCGGCTGCGCCATGGACGAGATCATGGCGATCGCCGACCGGCACGGGCTCCTCGTGCTCGAGGATGCGGCGCAGGGCATCGCGGCCCGCTACGACGGCCGCCCCTTGGGCAGCATCGCCCATCTCGGCGCCGTGAGCTTCCACGAGACCAAGAACGTGATCTCGGGCGAAGGCGGAGCGCTGCTGATCAACGACGAGCGCTTCGTCGAACGCGCCCATATCCTGCGCGAGAAAGGCACCAACCGGACCAAGTTCCTGCAAGGGCGGGTGGACAAGTATACCTGGGTCGACGTGGGTTCCTCCTATCTGCCGAGCGAACTCAACGCGGCCTTCCTGCTGGCGCAATTGGAGCAGGTCGACGCCATCCAGGAGGCACGGCACCGGATCTGGAGCCGCTACCATCGGGAACTCGCGGCACTGGAGCACGACGGCCTCCTGGTGCGGCCCACGGTGCCGCAGATCTGTTCCGCCAATGCCCACATCTATTATGTGCTGATGCCCAGCGTCGAGAAGCGGGGTGAACTGTTGCGACGCACGAAGGCGGCCGGCATCGGGACCGTGTTCCACTACGTGCCGCTGCACGACGCCCCGGCGGGCCGCCGCTACGCCCGCCAGAACGGCGCCTTGCCGGTGACCGAGGACCTCAGCGCCCGCCTCGTTCGGCTCCCGTTATGGGCAGGCTTGTCGGATGAGGCCGTCGACAGTGTGACGGCCATGGTCGGGGCGGTGGCGCGAGGGTGCTGACGGTCCTGAACGGGACGATCGGGCTCCATCGGCCCTTTCGCCCGACCGTGCCCCGCCCCGAGCGACGGCCGGCACGGCAGGTTGACAGCCGGACTGCGGCGCCCGTAGAAGCCTCCCGAGGCCCTGGTGGCGGAATTGGTAGACGCGCTGGTTTCAGGTACCAGTGGGTAACACCGTGGAGGTTCGAGTCCTCTCCAGGGCACCACCCATATTTTAAGCTCCTGATTTCGTTGGCTTTGTCGACACGACGCCCGTACCTGACCCGAAGGTGCGGGCGTTCCCGTTCCCTGGCTGTTCGGAACTGAGCAGCTTTGCCGCGTCCGCGGCCAGGCGTCGCCTGTCGGCCTTGCGGGTGTAGTGGCTCGCCATCTTGGCGTCCTTCCACCCGAACAAGGCCATGAGCTGCCGGTCTGTCGCGCCGTTCTCGGCCGCGCGCGTCGCGCCCGCTTTGCGCAGCCCGTGCGCCGAGCCGGGACACCCGGCTTTGCGGCTCACCTCGCCGAACCAGTTGCCGAAGCTCTCCTTCACGAAGGGCGTGCCGCGCTCGGTGACGAGGAAAGCGAGGTCGCCCGTCGAGGTGGCCTCGATCGAGCGCGCGAGGGCCGGCAGGATCGGAAGCACGACCTCCTCGCCGGTCTTTTCCGTCCGCAGCATCAACACGCCGTCGCGGACGTGCTGGCGCCCCAGCGTGACGGCGTCGCCGCGCCGAAGGCCGGTGTACAGTAGCAGGTCGAAGGCCAGTCGCTCGCGCGTGCCGAGCGACCACCGCGTCTCGAAGCGCGCGACCTCCTCTTCGGTCCAGGTGTGGAAGCCGACCTCGTCGTTGCGCCCCTTGAGCAGCGTGACGCCCTTCGTCGGGTCGGTGGTGACGTGCTTATGTTCGACCGCCCAGGCGAACAGGCCGCGCATAGCCTTGAGGAAGTTGTTGGCCGAGTGAGGCGTCGCGGCACGGCGTTCCCTGCCCTCACGGATCGTCTCGTCGTCGATGTCGGCCAGGCGCTCGCCGCCTGCTGTTGCGACGATGGCGCGATAGATGTTCTCCCGCTGCTTGCGGGTGGCAGGCGCGAGGGCCGCCCAGGCCGAGCTTTGGCGGTAGCGGTCGATACCCCAGGCCAGGGTGCTGGCCTTCGGCGTGCCCGCTTTTCCGGATGGCGAGACGCCGGAGAGCGCGGCGCGGTACTCCTCCCAGAATGCAGACGTGCCGTATTCGGCCCGAAGGCGGATGCGGGCGCCGTGGTCCCGCCGCACCGTCCACACGACCTGTCCGTGACGGGTCGTCTCGCGATGCAGGTACGGCGGACGGGGACGGGGCATCAGAGAACGATCCGCTTGCGAGGCTCGGCCACCGGGATCGCCACGGCGTCGGCCGTCTCGATCGCCACGCCGTCCGGGCGCGCCACCACGCGGACGATGGTCAAGCCGGCCGCCTTCGTGGCCCGGATCGCACGCGACACGTCGGCCTGGGTCACGAGGGCGGAGCGGCGGGCCATGCGGGGTTCCCTACCTCAACAGCGCCGCGACCGCGGCGAGGGTGCGGTGGCCGATGGTAGTCTCCTGGAGGCGGTCTCCCTTGGGGTTCGCGAGCAGGCCCGTGCCGTAGGCTTCGACCGTTGGCAGAAATACGACCTCGGACTGGCCTTTATCGTCCGTACGCCGTAGCTTGTTTTGGATGATGCGAACGGCGAAACTCGGTTGCTGAAATGCGACTTGGACAAGCCCCCCGCTGAAATCGGCCGAGTTGAACCATTCGAGCTTTTCCTCGTCGGTCGGTGGGGTCTCACTACCCTCGACATTCTCCCAGCCGAACTCTGTGGGCTCAAAGATGGAGGATAGACCTCGGACATAGTAGCTCTGGGCGGTTCCATCCACGAACATGCACAATACCGCCTCTAAGGCGTCACCGAATGGGAGGTCATCTTTGTGGAGAAAGTCGAAAAGTTCGGAGAGGGAATGTAGCTTCACCTTGAGAACCATTTGGCGGAACGTGTCGATGATTTGCGGCACGTCCTTCAAACGGTTGCCCATCGCGTTCACGGCAATGAGAAGGTTGGCGCAGTCCCGAACGGTCGCGTGAGGCGCGTTCCGGCCGCGAGCCCCTTGCGACAGGAAACCAGCTTCGCGGGCGTACCGAGCGACAAGGCCGACCGTGCTCTCGGGCATGTCCTCGACCTCGGCGATCGTCGCCACCAAATCGCTGATGAATGCCATTCCGCTCGCTCCTATCCGTTACATACACAGATAGGATCGGCGCTGGCAACCGTTATTTGCGCGCCGTGCAGATAGGCCAGACCGCGCGATGCGGACGGGCCGGGATGTCAGGCGTAAGCTGCCCACATCTCGTGCACGGTCCCGCCGTCGATTAAGCGAAGGTTGCCGAACTGGACCTCCTCCGGGTTACGCGCTCCAGTGGTGCGACGGTCCTTCCTTCGTCGCATTGCCTCGGCCTGCCGGCCGGCTTCCCGTGCCGCAGTTTCGTTGGCCTGCCGGGCATCGAAGGGCAGGTCCTTGTCGGTTTGGCTCTCGTCCTCGCCTATCTCGACGTCGGAGCAATGGGAGTAGCCACTTTCCGCCCAATGCTCTTGATCGGGGGCGCGGTCGTGGTTCTCGGGTGCGCCGAGCCAAGGCTCCTTGTCGACATCGCCTGAACCGCAACGCTCGTCATCACCCTCGGGCAGGTCGTATCCGGCTTCGGCCTCGCCATCGTTTGCGGAATCTTTGCGGCCGTCGCTCCAATGTGTCTGGCGACCCATGCTGTTCCGACCCGAAGTCCATGGGTCGCAGGCGGGATGCCGCTCCGGCGCGCCGAGGATCGGCTCGTCATCGTCCTCGGCCTCGCGATCGTCGTGACTGTCGGACAGGACCGGCTTGCCGTCGATCCAACCGAGCCAGGGTTCGGCCTCGCCTTCGTCTTCGAGGTCCACGCCGGGTGCGTCGAGAGCGTCGAGGGTCGCGATGGCAGTGTCGAGGGCGTCGCCGATCGCGGCGGGGTCGAGCGGCACGAAGCCGGGCTCCACGAGGCTCGGGAGGCCGAGTGCGGCTAATAACGCCGTCCCGTGGTCGAGGGCGCCTTCCAGCGCGCGGCGAGCGTGGCGGGCGCGGGCAAGGTCGGCCACCGCAGTTTGCTGCACGGCGCAGCAAACCCCGACCGTGAGGGCCGGCGTGGTGATATCGCCACGCGGCAAGTCGGCGGCGGAGCAAATTGGCGCCCCACCGTGGGGCACGTCCGCCGGGATCGCGTCGAGCATCGTCACGGTTTCGGCCGTGAGGGCTGGCGTGGGGACGAGAACGGCACCGATGAAGGACGGCGGCAAACCGGGTATTTCTTTCGCAACTTGCGAAAGTATTCCTTTTTTGCCCAGGACGTGGCAGGGCGCGTCGTGAGTTCGTAATAAGGCCCGGTGATCGGCGGGCGCGGTTGTGCTATGGGCGTCGATAGCCATTGCGGTCTCCTCAAGCGACAGCGGTGGTCAGGGCCGTTGGAAGGGTTCCAGCCTTCCCTCGGCCCGTTCTTTATGCTAGCAAGAAACTATGACGTCAAGTGCTGCTAGCAAAAAATCGAGAGGCCGTCCTGCTACCGGGATCGGTCACCAAGTTGTGGTGCGAATGCACGATCCCCTGTTGGCAGCCCTCGATGCTTTCGCAGCCGACCAGGGCGAGCCCGTCCCATCCCGCCCCGAGGCCGTGCGCCGAGCTTTGGCCGAACACCTCAAAGCGAAGGGCTATTTGCCGAACGACCCTGACGGAGCCGTCGATGAAAGACTTTGAATTACGCACTATCATGTTGCAAAAGTTCTACGATTATAGAACAGAAAATAGACCTCTGACGTTCACAGGAGCGGATCTCGGACCGATTTCGGCAGAGGAGTATGAAAGGATTGGGCGGCAGCTCGGCGAGTTCGGGCTTTTGCGCTGGACCGGATCTTTGATGCCGGGACATAGCTACGGATTGATTACGGCAAAGGGGGTCGACGTCGTAGAGGGCACAGCACAGTCACCAATTACTGTGACGTTCAACGATTCCAGCATAAAGGTACATAATTCTTCTAACGTTCAGATTGGTAACTCGAACTCGATAGGCGGCTCTACTCGAATAACTAGAATGAATGAAGCGATTGATAGTGCGTTAGCGACTGAAAGCGAGAAAGTGGAGGCTAAATCTCTTGTTGCAAAGCTTTCCAATAATGCGACTTTTGGCAGCATAGTTGGCGCACTTCTCAGTCTTTACGCGACTCCGTCTAACTAGAACGACGCCTCTGGACCTTTACCGCTATAGATTTATCGCGGTATCCAGCGGCAAAGCCGCTCATACATAACGTTTAGTCTCAACAACTCGTTTACTGCACGAAGAGAGGCTCACATGGCCGGACCCATTTACGTCAGCGCGCATCCGACAAACTCCAGCCCGATCCATGACTTCTCCGTCACGGTCAATTTTCCGGGAGTTGGGCGACTTGCTTGCGACAATCTCTCCATCACCGTTCAGATACCCTTAGTTGCAAATGAGCCGAAGGCGGCGAAGGAGGTTCGTATCAAGACAGCAGTCGAAGCCGTGCTGGAACGGTTTCAGACAGACTGGCAAAAGAACAACATCACATTTCGCTGAGTAGAGCCACCACACTCACCCCACCATCGCCAGCGGCTGCACGAACGTCGGATCGTCGTCCCCCCGATCAATGTAGGTTTCATACTTTTTCGGACAGAGCTTTAAGCGCTGCCGCTACCACATCCATTGCTTTTAAGCGGTCTTCCTGTGCTCTCAAAACTAATTCAATAA
>JAABUR0100004791.1_pt1 | contig 17739 bp, 15 predicted proteins | sample 5560091 | NCBI WGS metagenome assembly JAABUR01 (sample SAMN10711879, study PRJNA513375) | rock metagenome | isolation source: Antarctica rocks | place: Antarctica: Victoria Land, University Valley sud | reverse complement strand
CTTCACCGAGATGACCCTCGTCATCTGATCTGAGCAAGACCCCTCTGGCGCCCCATCACGCCCTGCGCCGAGTCAACGCAACAGTGCCCCCGCAAGCTCGTCGAACGCACCTGGACCGTGCTCACCGAGGGCCGCGCCTACCAGTTGCGCGATCTCGTCGGGAGGCCGATCACCGAGCGCGCCGCCAAGGCGCTCATCGTTGACCGGTTCACCGTCGGCTCCGACGTCCGCGCCCGGGCCCGGGCGCACAGCGCCGCCACCCACCGCGCCAAGCTGACCCGCTAACCACCGCGCCTCCCGGGGTGGACCCGCTCACCCGTTCCCGGAGCGATCAGCGGTGGCGACACCTGTTCGGCCGCGACCACACCGTTGCCTTCCTCGATCGCTGCCACCTCGCCGGTGCCGAGGAGAGCTCAACGTGGAGCGCCCGCAGGCGGACATCGCGCGATGGCCGCCGAGGACGAACGACGTTGACCTCGACGAACGCCGGCGCACGATCCGGCAGCGAGGAAGTGGCACAGCCCGGCGCTGGCCGCCGATGACGCATGCCCACGCACCGTCACCGGCCACCCACTTGACAAGCGTTAGGGAATCTCTACGTCGCTGAGCGTGGCGGGCTGATGCGCCGGGGCGCGTGATGCGGGGGTTGTGAGGCCGGGGCCTCCAAGATCAGGAGCGACCAAGCAACCCGTTCCTGAAGGCCCCGGTGATCATGAACCGTACCGAGGACGGCTGCCTGACCGCGGCCGTGATGTTCGGCGTGCCCGGCATCCGGGTGCTCGACGCCCATGACGACGGCCGCGTGCTGAGGCTGACCGTGGAGACCGTCGACGTTCTGACCGCCTGCGGGTCCTGCGGGGTGGTGGCCCGCAAGCCCACGGCCGTCGCCAGCACACCCTGCACGACGCGCCGTTCGGGCACCGCCAGGTCCTGGTCCGCTGGCGCAAGCGGGTCTGGCGCTGCGAGGAGCCGGCCTGCCCGGCCGGCAACGCCGCAGCCAAGATCACCTACTACACTCAGCCCCGGTCCGCCACCGAGGGGCCGGTTCCCATGAATACAGCCTCTACCGAACCCAGAGCAGTTCAGTTGCGTTGTTCCGTGAGCGAGGGCAGTTCCCCCAGATGAGCACCTCCACACGCGCCGTGGTGGCGGTCCTGGTGACTAACCACCGCCACCCAACCGCGCGAGCGACTTCCGACGCCATCCCCGTTGCACTCCGGCTCGCCCGGCCCAGCAGCGCTCGGCGCACTTTACCGGGCTCACTCGCTGGAGCGAGGAAGAGGCCGAGTAGTCGGCCCACCTCGTTCGCGTCGGGCAAAAATGGCGACCTTGACCAGCACTAGCGTGAACGTGACGATGAGCACTTGCAGGAGTCCCACCGTCGTCAGACGATGTATACGCTCGTTGACAACCCTCCGATACGCCACCCGATCGAACTTCAGAGGGTACGTCGGTAGACGATCGTCGACCACTAAGGAAGCCGGCCAGGTCGCAAGTTCTGCCGGCAAGGTTGGCGAAAACGTGTCGCTGAAAACACCGCGACTTATCTTCGCCATCTCGCTTGCACGCGTTGTGAGAGCCACGCCCAGGATAACAGCCGCGTATGTAAGTGCGAACAGGAGGGCCATTATCGTTAGAGCTAGCCAGCTGTTCTTTCCCGACAGTCGTCTTCGAAGTAGGGTCAACCTGGGCATACGTCTCCCCTATGAACCAAAGCGACCGTAGGCCTGCACTGCTAGATAGTACCTATAAGCCAACCCAGTGCAAGCTGCGTAAATCCACCAGTAGTGCGGACAAGTACCGATTCTCAGGTTAGAGTAGAAATCGCTGTCGACATACGCCTTGTTGGCCGATGTAGCTGATACGATGCGGTATCTTGCCAGCGCGTAGCCATAATCGTGCACCTGGCAGGCCGGGACGAAGTTCATCCCCAACGGATAATCTGGAGACCAGGTGCAGTTATCACCGTAGTGTCCCCAAAGGTGCCAACCGTGTGGTGTCGTAACAGGGTGTCGCTCGACGCCGCTCGCCGAGCAAGTGCCGCTATGCAGGTAACTGTAGAGGCCGCACGAGTCACCTGGTACCGAGTCTGGCAGTGACCCGATGCGGGTGAGACTCGCCTGAGCCTGCTCCGGCGGGGGCGGTGCGGCCGCGGTGAAGGCTAGCGAAGACGACCAAGGCGAAACGGACGTGGGGTCGTGGCTCCGTGCCCGAAATGTGTATGCGCCCCCCAGAGTTAGCACGCCGTCTGGGATTAACGCTGCCGCCGTATCTGTCTCTCCTACTGGCCCCTTTGTAGCTGGCTCGCTGGTAGTGAAGAGGACGGCGTTGGTGGCAGCAGCGCTCACCTCAAAGTCCACGGTCAGATCGTCGCGATCCAGATCCACAGCACCGATTCCCAGCAGATATGCAGGGGCGCTCGGTGCCGCCGCCGCGGGATCCGGCTCGGCCGACAGACTCGTCGGAGCCTGCGGAGCCTGGTTACTAGCTGCCTGGACGCCGAATGACAGTGCTGCCGACCATACCGAATAGTGCAGGCCGTCGAACACGCGGGCGCGCACCGTGGCACTTCGGCCGTTCTGCAGGACGCCGGCTGGCACCTGCCACTCAGCTCGGGTTCCAGCTGAGGCGTACTCACTCATTCCGGTGCCAAGAGAGACGCCCGTGCCCGCGTCACTCAGCTCGAACACCGCCCGCAGGTCGCCGTTGCCATCGGGCAGCGTGAGGAAGAAGGTGGGTCGAAGCAGTGACATCGTGGACGCCCCACCGCTCGTCAGAGCGTCGGCGCCCACCCCGCTAGGCGGTCCGGGAACCGTTTCAGGTGCTGCCACCACGCTGAACGCCTGCCATGCCGACCACGCGCTCGTGTTCACCCCGTCCGTAGCACGGGCGTGCCACTTATACTGCCAGCCCGGCGACAGCGCCGAGTCACTTGTCACCGTCCACGTCGCGGAGCTGGCCGCTAGAACGACCGAGGATTCTCCGGCAGCAACAGGCGCCAGCTGACCGTCGCGGTCAGCCCAGATCTCAAAGTCAACGGCCGCGTGCGCACTATCCGTGTCACTCGGCGTCGCAGTAAACGTGGGTGCAGTGGAAGAGATATACGTAACGCCAGTGGCACCGTCCAGTTGAGATCCGTTCAGCTGCGGTGCGCTCAGTGTCGGTACGTTAGAGGACTGAGCATCAAATGGATAGCTAGTACCAACGGTAAACCCAACGACGGAGATAGAGATATCGGCGGAGCCTGTGTCCATCCCGAAGCTTACGGCTCCTCCCTGGCCGAGGGGGACCAGAAGCAGCGTGCTGCTTCTGATGCCTGCGTTGTACGGTATCGAGCCCGTCGTCGGCTGCGATTGTCCGGCGGGGTAAGCGCTGAACGACCCATCGGCCGTGACGTTCCGAATCGAGACGTTCAGCATGGCGATCTCGGCGGTTGCCGGGATTGGTCCCAGCCCGGCAACGTTGAAGTCACCATGTCGCGGACCCACAAATCTAGCTACTGGTACCTGGATGCCGGATGTAGTGTCCAGGACCATGACAGGGGTTGGAAACACAATCGTGGTGCTGCCCTCGGTCGTTACTGTCTTATAGTAGCCAACGACCGAGAGGCTGACGCGAGCGGCGCCACTGCGAATCCACGTCTTGACCGCACCCGAGTTGTCGAGAGGAAGCATGGCGAGATTCGTGGCGTCGATCCCGGCTTCCAGGAATAGAGTCTCCGAGCCAGGCATCGGCGCGCCTCCCGGCCAGCTCACCAGTGGGCCGTCTCGTGTCGGGTTAGTTGCACTGACGCCGAGGACGACAGAGGTAGCATCCAGAGGAACTGTGCCTGCGCCCGCAACTTGTGTGGTCCTGGTTGTGCCAGCAGTAGCGTCGTAAGAATCGAGCACAGTTGGGGTAGTCGGATAATATAGCGTTCCGCCGGTGGAGGACCCCGCAGTCGCGTAATACCCGTCGACGTCGACGAGGACGTCGGAAGCCGTAGTCAGGTAGATCGCGACCTTTCCGGCGGATGACAAGGGGACAACCACAGTATTGGAGGCATTGGTCGACGGGTTCAGGAGTAGATTGGCGACATTCGGTCGAGCGGCACCGTCCGGATATACGGTCAGTTTTCCATCCGCCGACGGGTTCACCACTGAGACAGTCAGCACTACCGCGGTAACCCCTGTCGTTGGTACTCGACCAGCACGGGTAGTGGTCACCTGCACGGGGTAAGCAACGCCAGCACTAAGCGGTCCGGTGACGCCAAAGCCCGTCCCAATGCGGCTATCCGCGAGACTGTAGGGAGACAGCGCCACGTAACTTCCGCCACTAGTCGCAGCGTCGGCCGCGGTACTGGCCGCCACCAACGAAGCGGCAGCGGCCACCACGCCGCACGTTGCCGCAGACCAGAGGCGAGCAAGACGGGTGACGTGCGGGGGTGCCAGTGACCTGCCGTGCGATGCCATCGAGGAAGCCTTCCCAAGTAGTCGGGGTACCGAGCTGTCGAAAAAATTCAGCGGTCGGCTCTTTCCAGCACCATGTTGACACTGTGACGGATGGCTCCTCTACTGCGCGCCGGTCAGTGAAGCGCAGGTGCGCCACCGCGTCAAGGCGTGACCATCATCTAGTCACTAATGACTAGGACGGCGGCAGACTCATTAACAAACACCTAGCCGTTCTGCGTTGTGTCCCGACGGGTTGAGGGGGCGTTGCACCCGCGCTGGGCGCGGCGCAAGCTGCTCGCGGGGGTCAGCTGAGATCCTTTGGGTCCGAGCGAGCCTGCGGAGCAGGCGCCGAAAGGCGTGGGCTGCCGGCGCGCTCGCGCAAGGTGCGGTCTGCCAACGCACGGCAGCGGGGCCCGCCACCGCCGCGCTCTGGCCCGTCGCCTGGCGGTGGCGGACTGAACCGTCCTGGGTTTCGTAGGGACTCCATCCCGTGAGGAGATGGGGTCATGGCAGGTCGAAGCCGGTACTCACCGGAGACTGTCGCGCTCGTGAGCTTCGTCGACGAGCACAAGGAGGCTCTTCGCGGTGGAGGGTGGTGACGCCATGCTGACCGGTGTCACGCTGCCCTCTTGGCGGCGATGTGCAGCACGATACGGCGCTCGTAGTTGGCCTGATTGCGGTAGCCGCAGCCGACACGCTTGATCTGCTTGATCACTCTGTTGTAACCCTCGGTGCGGGCATTGGTGATGCCGGTGGCCAGGAAGGGCTCGATGTGCGGCCACCACGTCGAGATGGTCTCGGCGAGCCGAGTCGTCTCGGCCATGTCGGCGATCAGGCAGGCGTCGTAGAACCGGTAGAGCCGCTGCGCGGCGTCGTGGCGGGTGCGGGCGGCGAGCAGCGCCCGGAGCAGCTCCTTGCACCCCCAGGCGGCGCCGATCTCGTTGCTCGGGTCGTCGGTGGCGAGCACGCTGGCGAGGCGGCGCAGTCCCGAAGAGCTGAGCTGGTTCCCGGCGCGCAGCAGCAGCCGGCGGTGCGCCCAGGCCGGGTCGACCTTGCGGCCACGGCGACCCAGCTGCTCGCGGGCGACCCGCTGGCGGACCTCGGTCACCACCGCATTGGCGAGGCGGACCAGGTGCCAGTGGTCGACCACGATGGTCGCCTGCGGCAGCGCCCGGCGGATGGCCGCGGCGAACGGCGCCGACGGGTCCAGGGCCACCACCTCGATGCCGGCCCGCCAGGACTCGCTCTGCGCGGCCAGCCAGCCCTCCACCGCTGCCCCACAGCGGCCCGGCGTGAGCCCGAGCAGCCCACCCGGGCGGCCCAGATCGAGGTCGACGAAGGAGGTCATCCACGGCTCGGATCGCCGCCAGCCGGCCTCGCCGAAGAGCCAGCGCAGCGACCGGGCCCGGGTCTCGTCCAGCCCGAGCTGCCGCACCGGCACCGGGTCGGGCAGCAGCCCGGCCGCGGTGACCACCAGCGCGTGCTGCACGCTCCACCAGGACACCCCGTACTCGGCGGCCACGTCGGACAGCGCCCGGGCCGACCCCGACGCCGCCGACTCCAGCCGGGCTCGCAGCCGGTCGGTCAGCCGGTGCCGCGGCGGCACCTGGGGGCACTGTTGCATTGGTTGGTCTCGGCCACGGCAGGCTGTCACGCGTGACCAGACGCGGCTCCTCTCGACTCGACCGGTCCGCCTTCGTCGGCTTCCGCTTCCCGGGTGAAGTGATCACCGTCGCGGTTCGCTGGTACCTGCGCTACGGCCTGTCCTACCGGGACGTCGAGGAGCTGGTTCGTCGACGAGACCTACGTCAAGGTCGCCGGCCGGTGGCGCTACCTGTACCGGGCGACCGACCAGTTCGGGCAGGTGGTCGACGTCCGGCTCTCCGACCGGCGGGATCTCCGGGCGGCGAGACTGTTCTTCACCTCGGCCTTGCGAACGGCACCTGGCCCGGTCGAGGTAACGACCGACCGGGCGGCGGCCTATCCCCGGGTACTCGACGAACTGCTACCCGGCGCCCGCCACGTCGTCGAGCAGTACGCGAACAACCCGATCGAGTGCGACCACGGCCGGCTCAAGGCTCGGCTCCGACCGATGCGGGGGCTCAAACGGCGCCGGTCGGCGGTCGTCCTGAGCGTCGGACACGCCTTCGTGCAGAACCTGCGCCGCGGACACTACGAACTCGCTGTCGATGTCGCCCCCTCCCGACGGCTCTCGGTCGCCTTCACCGAGATGACCCTCGTCATCTGATCTGAGCAAGACCCCTCTGGCGCCCCATCACGCCCTGCGCCGAGTCAACGCAACAGTGCCCGGCCCGACCCAGGAGTTATTGGGCTCATCGGAGATTCGGGTGGGCGAGCCGCCCTGCGGCCAGGATCATTCTGAGTCGGTAGTTGGTCGGATTGCGGAAGCCGCGTGCGATGCGGCGGTGTAGCTCGATGATGCCGTTGATCGCCTCGGTGCCCCCGTTGTTCGCTCGGCCGGTGCGGAAGTAAGCGAGCAGCTGCTCTCGCCAGGACCGCAGTGTCCGGCCGAGCCGGGCGATCTCGATGACCGGGCAGGTATGGAAGGAGTCGAGCACGTCGATCGCGATGCGCCGGCCACGCCGCAGATCCGGGTTGGTGAACGCGGCACGCAGTTTCTGGTAGCACTGCCAGGCCAGCGTGACCTCATAGTTCGGGTCGCCAGCTTGCAGGCCGGCGTTGAGACGGGCGACCTGTCGTTCGGACAGCTTCTCCGCCCCGGCTCGCAGCACATTGCGGATCGCATAGAGCGGGTCGCGCTTGCGACCGCGGTGCCCGAGTTGTTCCTGCTGCACCCGGCGGCGGCACTCCTCCATCGCCTTCATGCCGAGGCGCACGACATGGAACGCGTCCAGCACGGCGACCGCGTCGGCCAGCTGGTCCTCGATGGCGTTCGCGTAACCGCGGAACGGGTCCAGCGGCGCGATCCGCACCCCGGCCCGGAACTCCTCGCCGCGGCCGGCGAGCCAGCCCGCGTAAGCCGGTCCGGAGCGGCCCGGAACCAGATCGAGCAGCCTGGCCCGCGGCTTGCCTTGCTCGTCGCGGGTCAGATCGACCATCCCGGTCAGCTCCTTCGGGCCCTTCCCGGGACGAGGACTGTGGTGCCAGATGTGCTCGTCGACGCCGAGCACCGCCACCCCGTTCAGCCGGGACGGGTCGTCGGCGAGCTGGCGCAGCAGCGGCTTGACCGCTGCCCACAGGGTGTGCCAGTCCACCCCGAGCCGGCGAGCGACCGCGGCGACCGAAGCGGTGTCGCGGGAGATCACGCTCACCGCCCACCACGCCGCCCTGGTGGTGAGCTTGGCCCGCGGGGATGCCAACTCGTGCTCCTCGGTGAACACCCCGCCCGGGCATGCCGGCTCGACGCATCGAAACCGACGCACCCGCCAGATCAGCGCCACCGGCGCACCGAACGCCGGAATGTCATGCAACAGCCGATCGCGCCGGCCATGGCTGTCCGCGACCACTCCGCAGCGCCGGCACCCGACCACCGTCGCGGCGGTCTCTACCGTCAAGCACAGCCGGCCGCCCCGCCAGCCCACATCGATCACGTGAATTCCAGGCAGGTGAAACATGGCATCGACCCGCGCGCAGTAGCTCCCTGGCGCCAGGCAACACACCGTAGGCTCGGCCATCGTCGAGGTCCTTCAGAAGGGTGCTTGGTCGCCCCCGATCCTGAGGGACCTCGACCACTAACCGGCGCTACCCCCCGGCGCGTCGTACCGCCCACCCTCAACTCCGAAGAGCCAGTTATTGCCCAGAACAGGAAGCCTCCTCCCGGCCGTCTCCCTGCGCCCACCGCCGAAGTGCCTCGGCCCAGGGAGGTGGAGGTCGCCGAGTTGCTGCGAGCCTGCGCCATCGACGACGTTGGGGCGCTGGCGGCACGCTGCGCCGAGCTGCGCCGGGATGCCGAGCGGCCTGCGACCCGCTGGGATGCCCGTCGACTAGTCGAGGTGCTGCATCAGGCGGTCGTTGTCCGCGGCTGGCCCGCTCGGGCGGCGGTCACGGCGCTGCTGGCGGTGGCGACGGATCCGGTCACCCGCAGCCCCATGCGCCTGGCGGAGGCGGGCCTTGGTGGGACGCCGCCGACACCAGCGCAGCACCGGGCAACGACTACGAGCTCGAGGGGCTGGGACGCCGCCTCGCCGAGCAGGACGGTCGCTGTGGCTTCAGCAGCAGGCCCGTGCCCAGCTCACCACCGCAGGGGAGCCGGTCACCCGGCTCGCCGTGGCCCGCCGCGCCTGCAAGCTGCTCGACCAGGCCGAGCACAAACCAACTGAGTAGCGGGCCGGCCCGTAAGGCCCGCTCCGAGGCCGATCGAGGGTCCTCTGGGGCGCCAACTCTGTCGGGTGGAGGGTTTGCACTAGACCGTCGGTCGCCAGGCCGCGGCAGTCCCAGTGAGCACCGTGCCGGTGACGCGTTGCGCAACGCCAGTCGCTCGGTCGATGTTCATGCTGACCCCGGTGATGTGCACTGCGTCGGGGGTGAGGGGGTCGTCGACCCAGACGACCATTCCAGTCTCCGGCCACGAGTCGTCGGCGAGCGCGAAGCTGACGGCTGACGGGCGGCCGGGTTCCATGTCGAGCTCCTGCGGTCGCCCGAAAGTGGAGGGCTCACCATAGGCGGCAAGCTGTCCAAACACGTCGCTCGCTGCTGTCTCAACAAGATGGTCGGCGGCGTCGAACGCGTCCGCGTATTCCCGCGCCGAGCCAGCCAACGCCTCGATCTCCTCGGACAGCACTGCGCGGCGATACCTATCCCTCGGCATCGCTAGGCGTGGCTCGTGAGCGGTGACCGCGTCTGCCGCCAATCGCTGCTTTAGCGTTGCGCGCGCGAGTCGCAGGTTCGCCCGTGCGTTGCCGTCGAGCGCGTCCGCCGCAGCCGCTAGGCGGCCCCATTCATCCGTGCGCGCGAACGCACCGGCGAGCGCTCGGGCGCTCTCGTCGAGGCGCCGTTGTTGGTCCTCCGCAACCTGTAACGCGGAGGCCACCCCGGGAGGAGGAGCCGGTTGCATCTGCAGCCCACGCGATCTTTCGTCCCTCTTCCAGATGAGCCGCCAAGTGAACTCCTCCGTCGTCAATGGCGTCCCCGGCGCAAGCTGCGGGGCCGGCAGCATCGGATATCCCGGCAACCGGGAACGTAGCCAGGCCACGGTGTCCCGGTGCGCCGATTCCACACGCTGCGCGTCTTCTAGCCAGGACGTCAGCGTCACACCGAGATCGACTGCGTCCACACCGGGCATCTCCTCGAGCAGCCAGGGTGTGGTGAAGCCGAGTCGCAGGGGCATGGAGCCGACCCACCCGCCGCCAGCCTGCAAGTGCTGCAACAGCCCCGGCAGGCCCGTCTGCCGCTGGGGCGCCCTGCGTGGCAGCTGAGCTGCGAAGCGATCGAACGCAGGGGTGGCCGCCCAAGCCGTGGCGTGCTGGTCGATCGCCTCCCACAGCGGCACGTGACTCAAGATCGACTCCCTGCTCGGAACGCAATGCGGCGTGTCACTCAGGTGACAACCATCCCCGCACGGTCAGACCGTGGAGTGCTGCACGGACCCGGTTTGCTGCGGCGGCTGCCGGTGGATCCCCGATGAGCGCCTCAACGCTGCTATGCCCCCCTTGCCGCAGGTTCGGCGCGCCTCCCGCGCCTTCGCCCTTCCCCTCAACCGGAGCAGCGACCACCCTGACCGTTTCGCTGTGACGGTAAGACACCGGCCAGAAGGGGTCGCGAATGCCCTCAGTGGCAGTCTGGACGGTGGCATTGAGGCCAACAGGGCCGACGCGTCCGGCCAGAACGGTGGCGTGGCCGGGCGGCGCGACGACAGCGATGAGACTGGCCGTGGCTGCGGCGGCTTGCTCGGCATGGGCTACTAGGGCTGAGCACGCTTCGTTGAGCGAGTTGGGGCGACGTGCTGGCAACGTGTTCGCCGTGCGCAGGCGGGCGAGGAGTTCACGTCGCCACAGCCGCACCGCGACCTTCAGCGGCCCAGCGTTCTCCTCCACCACGACAGCCGACCGAGTTGCCAGCAAGCGTTGCGCGGTAGGTTCATCGACCCATGTGGAGCCGTCCTCGTCATGGCGCACCGCGACCACCCGACCATCCGGCCGGCGCCATAAGGCCAGGCGGTGTCCCACCGTCCCAGGGAGAAGGCGGCGCAGCATCGTCTCCACCTCTGCCGGGGCCCCTTCGGTCAGTTCCCGTCGGTCAAACCGGGCGAGGCGCACGACGAGGAAGGGCTGGTCGCGAGCTACGAGCGTCGCCAACGCTGCATCGACGCCACCAACCTCGGCCGCGAATAAAACCCGCTGCTCGTCGCCCGGCTGCAGGCGAGTCGGGAAGGGCGCCAAGCCCTGAGCGTGCGCAGTTCCCGCCAGGTAGTCAGCGAACGAGTCGTGCATGGGCGCCAGCGTCTGTGTGTAGCCGATGGGGCTGATCAGGCCGCTACGTCGCGCGGCTTCGTCGAGAGCGCGGGCATTCGCCGATAGACCGGCCCCCTCCAGTTTGGCTGCCGCGTCGGCCATGAGCCGGGCCCACTCGTATGGGTCGGCGTAACGACGTCCCTGGTCGAGCAACCTGACATAGACGAGGCCAAGCGCGGCCACTGCGGCCGCGATGTCGGCAGCGCCTGAACGCTCGGCCAGCCGCTCGACGAAGCGGTCGTACAGGGTGACCCGACTCGTGAATGGGATGCCCTCGTCCACCAGGGATAGTCCCATCGTGAACAACAGCGGGTTGCCCGCGGCATCGCCGAGCCCATGCTCCACCTGCGCAACTAAGGTTCGAACCGCCTCACTTTCAGCATGCTGCTCACCGTCGACCGTCTGCGGGTCCCGCAGCATCCGCGCCGCAAGCGTGACCCGCCGGTCCGCGTCCAGTTCCGACATCAGGTAACCCGGTGAGGTCACACTGCTGGGTAGGACGTCCCGCAGAGCGGCGATGTCGCGCCCGAGCACCAGAATGCGCGCTCCTTGCCGACCCGCGACCGGAGCAAGCAGGTCGTCGTGCATCGCATTCCGCACAGAGGTCGGCACTTCGGACACTCCATCGATGACCAGGGTCACTTCGCGGTCGGCCAACACCTGCCGCCCAGTGGCGAACGGCAGATCCTGGGCGAGCAGGTCGGAGATGGCGTCGGCAGCGAGTGCCTCCAGACGACCCGGAAGGTACGTCTCGGCGTGCGCTAACAGAACCACCTGCCCCGTCCGGGCTGCGTCCCGGCAAAGGGTGCGGGCCGTCGTCGACTTCCCAGTACCGGTGCGCCCGGCGAGCATCGCTGCGCCGTTGCTTAGCAGCACGGTGGAGGCGTCCAGCGGCTCCGGGTTCTCCAGGCCGTCGAACCGGCGCAAGACAGGTCGTACCTGCCCTTCCGGCTCAACGACGGACGGAACAACAGCATCCAGCCGCAGCGCACAAGCCGCCGCCAAGTAGCGATCACGGAGGCTGCCGGGCCACCGATCGGCGGCCGGTTGGTCAGCCGGCACGCCGAGCGTGGTGGCGATCTGCTCTCGCGTAACGACTCGCGCCTCGGAATCGGGATCGCCGCCGCGCTCGAAAAGAAGTTGGAACAGCCTCCCAACAGCCCGGGCCGCCTGTTCCTGAGCGTCCGCCACGGTGCGTGGTTGCGGGAGCATCGCCGCCACCTGACGTTCCGCCCGCAGGAGCAGGGCACCTACCCCCACCGGGTCGACTCGCACGCGTGCCTTCGCCAGAGCGGCGCAGGCCGCGCTGGCCGTTTCGACACCAAGGACGTCCGCCAGGACCTGACGATCGCCGCGGGCTGCGTCTTCCAACGCGGTTCGAACCTTCTCTCCCGTGGGTCCGAGGCGGCCATCGGTGAGGAACTCGAAGGAGGCTTCAGCGGCTTCTGGCAGTTCGGACCACCGACGCAGGACGCCCACCAGCTCCGCCTCACCCCACGTATACGGCTCGGCGCGTGTCTTCACCTGCTTCGCATGGCAGACAGGCCCAACGGTCGTAAGAAGTTCAATGTCGACCACGTCGTCGACGCCCTCGATGCGCAGCGCACCCAGAGCGAGGTCGTCGAGCACATCCAGTGCGGTCAGCACGGCCTGCGCTTGCTGGTACGCGATTCCGCGCACCGTATCTACGCCGCCCACCGGACGATGCTGACACGACGGCCGGACAAGATCTGCTCCAGAGAGGCGGCTAGGGCGGTCGCCGGCGGACAACCGCCCGGGCAACTGCACTGCGCACCCTGCTCCCGTGACGGACAACTGCAGCGCGGGTGCGGCAGCTCCCATGCCGCTACCGCGAACGCCACCTGCGGGCAGCCGGGGAAACCACCGCGGAGGGTTGGCGTGGGCGTCCGTCAACTTCCCCCGTGGTACCCGACCTCTGAGAACGGTGCCGCAGGCCGACGGCTTGCGGCACCGGAGCGCTCATCACCCAGACCCAGTCATCCATATATTTCCGTTGTCAGCCACGAACCTCGTGGCGTACGACTGATGTAGTCCGATGAGCTGTTCCTTGTTCAGGTCTGGAAGATCAACACACAGCTTGCGAGCCTCCTGCTCGATGACGTCAACCCTAGTCCAATCAGTCCTTCGTGCAGCTCTCCAACTCCATGCCTTCGGCATAAGCCCATCTCCTTCGCCAGGTCGACTGCGGACGAGAGGCTCCGGGCCGGTAGGCCATCGTAGCGCCGGACCAGCTTGTTGCCGGTGGCCCAATCTCGAATGGGGATCGTCGGCCAGGGTGGCCCTCCACGGTTGATGGCTCTACCGAGTAGTGGTTGACGACCGCGTGGGCGCCGTGGTCACCAAGGCCACCCAGGTGTTGCCATCCTCGCTGTAGACCGGCGTACCGGTGTGGCCCATCCGGTTGGCGTTGGGCAGCGCGGCCCGCATGTCGGCACCCATGCGGCCCCCCGGGTGCTGTGCGCCTCGTCGCCCATGACGACGATGTTGCAGCTGGTTTTGAGCATCTTGGCGTCGGTGAACCGGAAGATCGTCGTGACGATGCCACCGCGGGTGCCGCAAGCGAGCTGAGCGGCGCAGGTCCTCCGGCGAACTGGACTGGGCGATCCCCGGCGGCGCCCAATGAGAGCAAGTAGCGAGATCTCGTCTCATCGGGCTTGACTCCTCGCGCGGGGCGACGGCAAGTACTCGCGAGCCAACGCGAGTTCGCGAGTTCGAAGAACGCCAACTCGACGACCTGCAGCCACCCCGTGCGCCGTGGGTCACAATGGCTGGGAGACGGCTAGGGCCGACCAGGCAGTTGTGGTCCTTGCCCTGGGCCTAACCCGTGCCGACGAGCGCCAGGCTGTGAAGGTAGCCGCCGGCGATCCCCGTCGCGCCGGTCAGCCCGCTGACCTGGACCCATCACGGACGCGCGGTGGACAGGTCAGTGGTCAGACCGCGCTTCGCGAGTGCCTCGGGCGTCCAGCGCAAGGTCACGACGAGCGCGGCCAGGGCGGATGACAGGGCGAGTAGCTCGCCCCGCTTCACCATCGCCGCTCGCCGTCCCAGGGCCCCCGCGCTGGTCCCCAGGCCATGTTCGATCTCGCCAGCGAATGGCAGGCGCGAGCGGAACGGCAAGGCGCGCCGGGACTTGGGCCCGGCGGGTTCGCACCGGCAAGGGCACCTTTACCCCTCGGGCGTCTCCGCGTAGCGGAGTTCATTGGGTGCGATCCGGGAGGACCTTGGCAGTTGGCTGGACAGCGCGAGCAGCGCGAGCATGGCCCGCGTCGGGCAGGTCGTCGTGGGTGGCCTCGGTGTCTGACAGCTCGACGAGACGGGTCGTAGACGGCAGCGGCGACCTGGTCGTCGTACGCCGGCGCGTCGCGACCGAACCGATGTGCCGTCTAGGAACGCTTCCTACGGTGCCGGCCGATGGGAATCCGCTCCACGACGGTCGTGTTCGGGTTCGCCTTTACGCGCCACAGCGGCAGAAAGTGACCCGTGATCGCGCTTCGTGCTGCCGGCCTGGTCTTCCGCTTGGCTGCCATCGCGCACCTCGATCCTCAGGGCAAGGCCATTGTGCTCCGAACGCCTGTTCGGACGCGAGCGACGCGCCGTCCGAACGGTGGACCGGACCGGGTTCGCCGTACCGTTAGACGCATGTGGCTTCGTCGTGGACGGCGGAGTGAGGCGCCGTCCGAAGAAGTCAAGGCTCCCGATGAGCGCTTCACCCTCGTCCTCGATCAAGCGTTCCGAGCGCTCAAGCAACAACAGGACGCCCTCGACAGCCTACGTGACCGAGCGGGCACCCTGGTTGCCGCCGCGGCACTGGTGAGCTCCTTTCTCGGGGCCGCGACGCTGGCGGCCAAACACCCTGCATGCCCGGCGGTCGTGCTTACGGTGCTAGCCCTGGCCGCCTTCCTGGCCGTGGTCATCGCTGTGGTAATCATCCTCTGGCCGTACTCCTGGGCCTGGGGCATCGACGCCCACCGGCTACTCGCTGACTATGTCGAGGCATCGCCACCTGCCAGCCTGGACGTAACCCGGCGCTCGCTCGCGTATCACATCGCCAACGATGTGAAGAAGAACCAGGTCCAACTGGATAAGCTGACGACCACGTTGCGCGTCGCTGTCATCGCGATCGGTGCCGAAGTCACACTCTGGACGATCGCCCTCACGGTCAGGTAGGCCACATGTCGCAGACAGACTCCGACAAGCCGTCGAACGATCCTCCGAAGCCGGCTGAGTCCGCGGATACCACCAGCGCCCCCGAAGCTCCCTCCCGACCGTCACCCACGCGGTCGGTGACGGGAGGCGCTCGGCCGCCCGGTCAGCCCCCCGTCGTCCCAGTCCGTCCAGAGCCGCCACAGCGTCCCTCTCCTACCGTGCCGGAGAAGAAGGACGCGCCTCCATCGGAACCGAAGGAGCGGTAGGGCCGGCCGGCCGGATCGCGGACTCGAATGCGGCCGTCTCCAAGGTCCCGCAACACGAGCCGGACGTCGATTTCGTGGTTCAGGCCCATTATGTGTGGTATCGAGAACAGACGCTTAAGGTCGTTCGTTGCTCATCGTGCGACGACCTCGTCTCGTGGCTTTCTAAGTGTTCAGTTTCTATTTCAGTAAGGGTATCTCTGTGATGAGCGACCCCCTCGACGACGCCCGGATGCGGGATCTGCTGGCCCGCATCCCTGAACGGTCCCGCCTGTAAGTGGAATCGTCCACACTCGCTGGGTCCAGTCGAGCGTCCCCTACGGGTTCCGGCGCCACTTCGCTGGCCCAGACCGGAAAGCTCGTCGACAGGTGACTGCGAGCGTCGATGACGCCCGCGGCCGGGGTCCTGTGCCGGCGGGACCCCTCCTCCGCCGCCTTGGACCACCGCGCGGCCAACCCGACTGCCCACGGTGCCGTGATGAACAAGGACGGCCCAGACCTGGCAGCGGTCGAGCGGCTGGGCGTGGCGGCACGTCCTCCCGGGCCGTCGAAGGCATCCGTGGACGCTCAGGGAGCTTCTCATCGGGTTGGGCCGGGCGGGTCGCCCGTCGTTCTCTGCGGCGGTCGCCGGGCACCGGTCCCCTTCAGAGAACTCGACCACGTCCAACGCCGGCGTGATCCTCATTCACCTCGCCTGCAGGTCGTGTCGACCACCAGCTGCGCCTCCGACGCAGGTCCGGCGATGGTTGCCCGCCCAGACCAACGGCACCCCGCAAGTGGACGACACACACTTGTATCTTCGATACGGCAAATCACCGCTCGCTATCGGACCACGGCTAGCAGCGCCCGGCGCGCACCGGCCCCCGTGTGGGCAACGCACACCTTCGCGCGGCGGCCGGCGTGCTGAGCATCGGCAAGCTGGGCGCCGGTCGCGCTTCTGCGGACTACTACCTGGCGCGGCAGGCCGGTTGCCCGTCGGAGTACTACACCGGCCTGTCCGGCGAGATCGACGAGGAGCCGCTGCGTCGGCTGCTCGCCGGCCGGCATCCGCGCCAAGACGTACAACTGGTGGCGCCGGTGCTGCGCGCCGACCCCCGCGGGCGAGTCCCGGCCGCGCCACTCGCTGAGGCACTCCACCGGGTTGCGGCAAGTCGGACTACTCCCGCCGAGCATCTGCTCTGCGGCGACCTCGGCAGGGCGGCCGGACGAGTGTTACGCGCCGACGGACGGGATCAGCGGCTCGGTGGTACGTCGAGAACCACGGTGCGCGCCGATGTGGCAGGCAGGATCTGTGCCACGCTCGGCCTCGACCCGAACGACGTGTACGCCGCGTCGAACGGCAAGCGGTCTCATCGTTTCGCCGCCGCGCTGAGCCACGCCGAGGAACGGATCGACGTGCGGGTCGCCGGCTTTGACGTCACGCTGTCCGCGCCGAAGTCGGTGAGCCTGCTGTACGGGCTCGCCAACTCTGACGTCGCCGAGCAGGTGCGGTTGGGCCATGACACCGCCGTTGCGGCAGCGCTGGGCTACCTGGAGACCGAGACCGCGCGCGGGCTGCGAGGCCACCACGGCGACGGACAAGTCGCCCGGACGGTGACGAGCAGCGGGCTGGTCGCGGCGGCGTTCCAACACCGCGCCAACCGGTGTGGCGACCCGCAGCTGCACACCCACGTCGTGGTGGCGAACCTTGTCCTCGGCACCGACGGGCAGGGATCGGCGCTGGACTCCACCGCGCTGTACGCCGCCGGGAAGACCGCCGGCTACCTCTACCAGGCCGTTCTCCGCCACCAGCTCACCGCCCGGCTCGGCGTGGGGTGGACGCCGGTCGGTCGCGGGGTGGCCGAGGTCGTAGGCATACCACCCAGGCTTTGCCGGGCGTTCAGCAAACGGCGTCAGCAGATCGAGGCGCTGCTGAGCGGCGCCGAGGACCGTGACGCCAAGGCAGCCCAGCAGGCGGCTTTGGCAAGCCGGCCGGCAAAGGACCGCACGGTGACCGAGTCAACCCTGCGGGAGCGGTGGGCGGCAGAGGCGCGCGGTCATGGCTACCAGCCCGGTGCCGTGGTCGAGGTGCTGCATCGGGCCGAGGCGCCGGGCGAACTCGACGCGGTACAGCTGCGCCGGCTCGTCGACGCCCTGGCCGGGCCGGACGGGCTCACCAAGAACCGGTCGACGTTCGACCGGCGAGACGCGCTCCGGGGGGTCTGCGAGGCGCTGCAGTGGGGCGGGACGAGCGAGCAGATCGGCCGGTACGCCGACGCGGTGCTGTCCGACCGCGACGTCGTACCGCTGCTCGGCGAGCCGCCACTTCCCGCCGACGCTCATCGCTGCTACTCGACCGCGGAGCTGCTTGTCCAGGAGCGGCGGGCTCTTACCGGTGCCATTGGCCGCGTTCACGAGGGAGTCGGCGTCACGAGTACCAGCACCGTCGCAGAGACCCTGGCCAAGCAC
>JAABUR0100004786.1_pt1 | contig 17759 bp, 23 predicted proteins | sample 5560091 | NCBI WGS metagenome assembly JAABUR01 (sample SAMN10711879, study PRJNA513375) | rock metagenome | isolation source: Antarctica rocks | place: Antarctica: Victoria Land, University Valley sud | reverse complement strand
CCTGCGCGCGCGCATCCTCCAGTTCATCGCCTACTTCAACCAGACCGCCAAACCGTTCAAATGGACGTACAAGGGCCGCCCGCTCTGCCGCTAACCACCCGCGAATTTCCGCGAGGCTGTACTAGTAGTACAACAGCGAATAGCGTCAGGAGAGCCGTGAGCGTCAGTCGTCGCATCATTCATTCCTTTACGTGGTTGGCCCGGATCATCCTTCTTGGCATCACCATGCGCCCATCCCAGGCCACCGAGGGCGGACAAACCAAATCGACCGATCGAGCGACCGGCCATGTCACGGGTCGTGGGCGTATCAGATCAGGAAGACCTGGAGCAACGCCCGACGGCGCGCGGGAGCGAGGGGGGGTGTCAAGGAGGAGCGGTGGTGCCAGCCACGCAGGACGTCCCGATCAGCCGTGAGTATCGGGGGTACGGCAAGTAGCATCGCGAGCAGGAGCACGAGTAGCAAGAAGAGGGGTGGGATCGCTTGCTGGGCCGGACAATCGCCGAGCACCGAGCGAGGAGTCGTCGGCGCGCCGCCGTGGTCAGGGTCGCTCTGGATGATCGCGTCATCCGGGACAAGCACCGCGCTGTTTCCTGTGGGAGTCGTGGCGTGCATCTGTGGCCCCATCATCACCCAATGCCGCTCGGTGGCCATCAGGGCGACGTGCGTAACGATGAGCAAGAAGGCGGACACGCAACACAGCCCGAGCCAACGCCCGCATCGCCTATCCCGCCATTGTCCTATCATCGTCCCGCGCATGGTCCTCCGCATACCCGTGCTGCCCCTTAAGCGACCTTGGAAAGGCACGGTGTACACAGCAGTCACGCACGCGGTATTCCACCGCTGTGGATCCCATGGGGCGGGCACGAGTGCCCTTCCAACAAGCGTGGACCTACCGTGGGTTCCCCCCTCTGCCTCTAGCTCGGGACACTCTTCCGCCGCGCTGTACTAGCCGGATATGCGGTGGGAGCGCATTTGCATGACAGTCGTGTCATCTTGTGCATGGTCGCGATCGTCGCCATGCTGCGCTCATTGCGACCACGCGGTACTTGGGCTACACTCGGATGGCGCGGGTCGTCGGTCGGTACACAGGAGTAGTCCCCTATGCAGGATCGCCGCCTTTTTCGGCAGCTCAGCGACCCGGCACGATCCGGGTCCGAGCGGCTGCTTGGCGACCTCGAGAGCGATGTCATGGAGGCCGTGTGGGCGCAGGGCCGGGCTTCCGTTCGGCGCGTCCTGGACCTCCTCAACGCCAGCCGTCCGGCCCATATCGCGTACACGACCGTGCTGACGGTCATGCAGCGCCTCGCCGAGAAGGGGCTCCTCGAACGCCAGCGTGTGGGCAACACCGACCATTACGCCGCCTGTCAGAGCCGCGAGGCGTTCTTCTCGGAATCGTCCGGTCGGATCGTGCGCGCCTTAGTCGATGATTTCGGCGATATCGCCATCGCGCAATTCCTCGCGGAACTCGAGCGTATCGATCCGGAGCGTCTGCAGCGGCTACGTGAGCGAGCAGGACTCGAGGGGCGCGACGATGGGGCCTAACCGCACCTTCGGTGCCCTCCTCGGGCTGGCGCTTGGCGGGGGGGGGCTCCTCGGTGCCGCCGCGATCCGCTTCCTCCGCGCCGGCCTCCCGCCTACCGGTCCGCCCGGGCAGGCTATCACCTGGCACGGCATGCTGCTCCCCGGCCCCGGCGATCTGTTCATCCACCTCATCAGTTATATCCTCCTCACCCTCTTGCTAGGTGGCACCCTGCGCGCATTCTGGCGCGCGGTGCTGAGCGTGCGCCGCGCGCGCCGCTTCATCGCAGATACCCCGTCCGGCCCGGGCGCACATGCGGCGCTGCTGCACCGCACCGGCGGGCGGGCAGGGCTTGCCGGGCGGATCGATTTCCTGGCCGATACCCGGCCCCTGGCCTGCTGCTACGGGTTGCGCCGCACGCGCATCGCGGTCACCTCGGGGATGGTCGCGCTCCTGGACGAGGATGAGCTCGAGGCGGTCCTGCGCCACGAGGCCTATCACGCGGCCAACCGCGATCCCCTGCGCCTCGTCGTGGCCGATGCACTCGCGGCGATCTTCTTCTTCCTGCCGGTCCTTGCCCTGCTCCGCGACCACTACGCGGTGGCCGCGGAACTCGCGGCGGATCGGCACGCGGTGCGCGGGATGGGCACGGAACGCGGCGTCGCGGCCGCGCTCTGCAAGCTGTTGCTGCGACCCGTGCCCCCGCTCCCTGCGGGCACGATCGGCGCGACGTCCGCATTACCCCTGCGCGTCGATGCGCTGCTCGGCGAGGCGGTCTCGCTGCGCCCGCATCTGCGACCCGGCACGCTCCTCGGGACGATCGCGGGTGCGGCTTGCCTCGCGCTCCTGCTCGTCATGCCGCTCTCCCTCTTCGCGGGTAACGGGCTGCTGCTCCAGCAGCACCTCGCCGCGATCCTCTGCTGACGCCCCGGACCGCGCCTGCGCTCCCGGCCCCACCCGTTAACTTGACAGGATCGTCGGCTACTACTACTCTGTGTAGTGGAAGCCGCGCGCCGTCGTGAATCGGCGCACGGCGGGGGATAGGCCGAGTCTGGGGGGGAGCGATGCCACCGCGTCGCAGACGACAGAAGACGGTCGACGGCCCGGCACTCGAGGCCGTTATGGGGGCGGTGATTGCGCTCGCACCCGCCTATTTTCTCGCGGAGGGTGTCCTCAGGGTGTATCCCCACGCGATCCACTGGGTCGGCATGGGGCTCGGCATCGCGGGCGGATACGGCCTCGGCGCGCTCGTCGCGGCATATAAAGAGGCGCGCCCTGCGTTCGGACGTGGCCTATCGCGGGCGGGGCGTATCGCGCCGACTGGTCACCGCGCGTCGGTGGCGGGACAGGGGACCAGGGTGCGCGTCCGCCTGGGCGGACGAGGCGGCCAATCCGAGGCCACGAAAAGGCGCACCGGACGGTAACCGGCCACTCCGCCAAGGGTGCGCGTCGACATGAGGGAGAATCGCGGCCCGTCCCGCCAAGACGGCCGCGTCGGAGGACACCGCCGATGCTACGACGAATCGTGATCCTGCTGCTCGTCGCGAGCGTCGTCACGGCGACGGGCTCGCCCGCGGGTGCGGCGGTCGCCTTCCCGGCGAAGGCCGACGCGCGCATCGTCATCGCGCAGGATCAGCAGCGCATGCTGATCTACGAGCGCGGGCTGCTGATCAGGAGTATGCCGGTTACGACTGGCCTGCCGACCGCCCGAGAGACCAGCACGCCCGCCTGGACCGGCCCGATCACCGACTACTGGGGTACCTTCTCCTCATTCGGCACGACGCAGGATGACGGCTACTGGCTCTTCAGCGACCGCCTGCCCGACGGTCGCTGGAATGGCGACATCCTCATCCACGGCGCGCCCTACCTGATCGGCGCGGGCGGCGAGAAGGTGTACGACACCGGCGGGATCGGCGTGGCCCCGATCAGCCACGGCTGCATCCGCCTGTTGCCGGAGGATATGGTTTGGTTCCGCGGCTGGGACCCGCAGGGCGTGACCGTGGAGATCCAGCCCCTGCGCGATCCGGTGCCCGCCGGGAGCAAGCTGGCCCTCGGCGCGTTGCTCCTGGGAACCCCCTGACCGGGCCAGGCCGGTGACGGTCGTGTCCCGCTCGGCTACCGAAGATGAGAAGGAGTGTCCGATGAGCCGTCGCCTCACCCTGCTCCTGTTGACCGCGATGCTCGCCCTCGGCGCCATCGTCGCCGTCCCCTCCGGCCAGCGCGCCGCCGCCGGCGAGCGGTATTGCCCGCCCGGCGTCTCCTACTGCACCGAAAATGCCTTCCTCGCCTTCTGGAAGGCGAACGGGGGCTTAGCGATCCTCGGCCTGCCGGTCAGCCAGGCGTTCGTGGACGATCGCGGCCTGATCGTGCAGTACTACGAGCGCGCGATCATGGAGTGGCACCCGGAGAATGAGGCGAAGTACCAGGTGTTGCTGACCCTCCTCGGCAACGACCTCGCGGGGAACCGCCCGGAGCGCAACGCCCCGGCCAACCCCTGCTCCGCCGATTGCTCCACGCTCGTCGCCACCGGCCACACCCTGCGCGGCACCTTCCTGCACTACTGGCAGGCGAACGGCGGTCTCGCGGTCTTCGGCTTCCCCCTCACCGAGGAGTTCACCGAGAAGAACGCCGCCGATGGCAAGACCTACACCGTGCAGTATTTCGAGCGCAACCGCTTCGAGTACCACCCGGAGAACGCCGGGGGCCGCTACGAGGTGCTGCTCGGCCTCCTGGGCGCGGAGTCGCTCGCGGCACAACGACCGGTCCTCGATCGACCGACCGCGCAGGTCCCCGACTACGCGCGATCTTCGGCGACCGTCGGCGTGCCCGCCAGTCTCGCGATCCCGTCGATCAACGCCAGCGCGCCGATCCTCCCGGTCGGCCTGGACGACCAGGGGAGCATGGTGGCACCGAAGACGGCTACCGATACCGCCTGGTACGCCCCAGGCGTACGTCCCGGCCAGCCGGGGAACGTGGCCATCGCGGGGCATGTCGACTTCGCCGGCGTCGGCCCCGCCGTCTTCTGGGATCTGCAGAAACTGACGGTCGGGGCCGAGATCGTCGTCACGGACGATGCGGGCCAGCGCCGCCGCTTCCTGGTGACCGAGGTCGAGAACTACCCCGCCGACCAGGCACCGCTGGAGCGTATCTTCGGGCCGACCGCCGCCGTGAACCTGAACCTGATCTCCTGCCTGGGGAATTTCGATCCCGTCACACGCTCGTATGATCGCCGGATCGTCGTCTATGCGCGCTGGGATGGCGTCGAGCCGCGCTGAGTGGATCGGGGGCGCCATGCCATCGCCACGGGGGAACACGATGGCCACATCCGGGCGGCAGGGCGTCGCACAACGGATCGATGCGATGATGCGCGCGCTCCTGCGGCACTGGCTGCTGTGTACGAATCTGTTGAACGGGATGACGCTCGCGGGCGCGGTGATCACGCCGCTGGTCCGGGCGCATGGCTGGACGCCGCTCGCCACGCTGCTGTACCTGGCCTACCGCCCGCTCTGCCCGCAACGGCCCGACCATTCCTATTTCATCGCCGGTTATAAGATGGCCTTCGAGCAGCGCGAGACGGCGATCTACCTGGGCCTGCTCGGTGGCGGACTCCTCTTCGGGGTAGTGCGCGGACGCCTCCGCTCGCTCCGGTGGCGCGCCCTGGTCGTGGCTAGCCTGCCCCTCCTGGTCGACGTGCTGAGTCAGACGGTCGGGTTGCGGGGGAGCGACTGGCGCTGGCGCACGGCCACGGGGATCGTCTTCGCGTTGGCCTTCGTATGGTGGTCGTATCCCCTCCTGGAGCGTGACCTGTCGGTCCCAGTGCTGCCCGTGAACGAGCGGCGTTCCCCGGAGTCCCGAGCGCGCGAGATCGTCCTCGCCAACCCGGTCGTGACGCAGAGCGAGGAACGACGATGATGAGCCACAGCACGATCGCGCTCGATCCGGTCCTCTTCCGCCTCGGGCCGCTCACGATCCGCTGGTATGGCGTGCCAATCGGGCTGGCGGTCGCGACCGCCAGCCCGGCGAGCGCGATGCGGCTTCGGGGACTCGTGCCGGAGACGCTCCCGGCCCTGGCCGTGTGGGGTATCAGGTGCGGCCTTGTCGGGGTCCGCGCTTCCCATATGATCGAGCGCCACGACGCCTATCGCCGCAACCCGGTGACGATTCTCGATATCGCCCGGGGTCGGCTCGGGATCTTCGGGGCGGTCTTTGGTGGGGTCCTCGCAATCTGGCTCTTCGTGCGCCCACAGCACCGCTCCTTCGCTGCCCCGACCGATACGCTCACACCCGGCCTTGTAGCTCGTGCGGGCGATCGGTCGCCTCGGCTGCGTGAGCGACGGTGATGCGTGGGGCGTGCGGATATCCGCTCTCCGTCATGGTGCTCGACCTGGCGCTCTCGCGCTCCTCTGGCGGCAGGGGGGCACCCCCTGCCGCCTGGGGTGCTCTTCCCGACCGACCTGACCCCTTACGCCGTCGGCCGCTTCGCGCTGACTTTCGTGCGATAGGAGCGTGTCTGGTTCTCGGGCTTCCAGGAGGCCCGGGCGATCGCCCTCCCGGCCTGCGTCGGCGCGGTATTCCGGCCCGATCGGCTCCTCCTGCGACCACAGGTCGCGCCAGCCGCGACGAGACGGTCGGCTTGAACCGGACATCGGCGCAGTCGGAAAGGAGCCGGGTTTCGATGGATCTACGTACACCGCGCGCCACTGGTGAGCGGAGGAGCGTCGCGCTGACCGTGACGCTCCTCCTGCTCGCCTGGTTGCTCGCCGCCTGCGGCGGCGTGGCCACCACGCCGAACATCGCCACGCCCGGCGTGGCCGTCGGCGTCGCCAGCGCCAGCGCCACCGCGTCGCCCACCGCGCTCGACGTGCCGCCGACAAGCACGCCGACAGGCGTGTCGGCCACGGTCACGAGGGTTCCTGTGGCACCGCCCACTCCTGTCGGGTCATCGTCGTCGACGCGTGTGGTGCCGCCGCCGCCGCCTCTCCCGCCAACGGCCACGCTCGCGCCAGCGCCGCCACCGGTGCCACGCGCCGGGCAACCGCTGCGCCTGAAGATCCCCCGTATCGGGGTTGACGCCGCGATCGAGTCCGTCGGGCTGACGCCGGACGGGGCGATGGACATTCCGAAAGACTACGCGGATACCGCCTGGTACGAGCCCGGGCCGCGCCCGGGCGACCAGGGTAACGCGGCGATCGCCGGTCATGTCGACTCGAAAACCGGCCCTGCGGTCTTCTGGGAGCTCTCGAAGCTCCAAGCGGGCGATGAGGTCTTCGTCGTCGGATCGGATGGGAGTGAGCGCCGCTTCGCCGTCACCGGATCGGAATCCTATAAGCGCGACGACGCGCCGCTGGGTCGCATCTTCGGGCCGACCACCGGGCGGCAGCTCAACCTGATCACCTGCGACCGGAAAAGCACCTTCGACCGCCCGAAGGGCGGCTACGCGGCGAACGTGGTGGTTTACACCGAACTCGTGCCCTGAACCCGCGTGCTTCGCCAGGCCCCTTGTGCCCGTCTAGGAGAGCCTCGTGCAACGCTTCCACGCCGACAAGCGACCAGTGCGATGGGCAGAGGCGTGCTGTCACCTATCCCAGCCGACGGCGGTACTCGACCAGTTGCCGTTACGCCCCGACATGACGATCGCCGATGTCGGCTGCGGGGCCGGTTTTTTCACCCTGCCGCTCGCCGAGCGCCTGCCGCGCGGACGCGTCCACGCGGTCGACAGCGATCCGGCGCTGCTCGCTGCGGTGCGCGCGCGGGCGAGTGCGGCGGGGCGCCGGAACGTCACGCTGCACCGGGCCGCCACGGGGCACGTCGCATTCGCGAGGGGGAGCCTGGACGCCGCCTTCCTGGCGCTGACCTTCCGCCGGATCCCCATCGCCGAGCGGGCGCGGTATCTCGCCGGGCTACGTCCGCTCATGCGCCCCGGAGGGTGGTTGGCGATCCTCGAATGGACATGCCGGCGGCGTCCCGGTGGCGGGCCGCCGCTCGCCGCCAGGGTCACGCCGGAGGCGACATGCGCCGCGCTCCTCGCAGGCGGCTGGCAGGCGGTGACGGTATCGGCGGCGGGCGAGCGGCTGTACCTCGTCATCGCCAGGCCCTGCCGGGGCACCGACGACACGCCACCATAACGATCTGCCCGCGCTGTTCGCGGCCGGGCGCTCGCGCGAGCCGCAGCGCACGGCGAGTAGGGCTTCCTCCTGGCCGCACGACGAACCCACCGCCGGACGGCCAAGTCAGAACAGATCGCAGGAGGGCACCGATGGACCCGAACATGTCCGGTATGCCGATGGCGGGGGCTGCACCACCCTGATCGATCGGGTGCTGCTCATCTGGTTCGTGCTCACCGCGCTGTCGGTACTCTACGTCGCCTGGGCTGCCTTCAGGCACAACCCGGAGATGACCGCGATGCGCTGGGGCTGGGTGCTGTTCACGCTCTACACCGGCCCGATCGGGGCGGCGCTCTACGTCCGCTCCTGTCAGGAGCCGCAGCCCGGGGCGCATGAGCGCTTCATCGCACCGCAGTGGAAGCAGGCGCTGGGCTCGACGATCCATTGCATGGCCGGGGACACGACCGGCATCATCGTCGCGGCGGCCATCACGGCGGCGCTGGGCTTCCCGATGTGGCTCGATACCCTCGCCGAGTACGGCTTCGGCTTCGGCTTCGGGTTGCTGATCTTCCAGGCGCTCTTCATGCGCGCGATGCTCGGCGGTTCGTATGGCCGGGCGCTCAGGGCGTCGTTCATGCCCGAGTGGCTCTCGATGAACGCGGTGATGGCCGGGATGATCCCGACCATGGTGATCCTGATGCGCCGGGACATGCGGGCGATGGAGGCGGCCTCACCGCGCTTCTGGGGGGTGATGTCCCTCGCCACGCTGGTGGGCCTGGTCGTCGCCTACCCGGTCAACTGGTGGCTCGTCGCCAGCAAGCTGAAGCACGGCATGGGCACGGAGCGCGCCCTCGGCAAGGGCGGTCACAGCCTCGCGACCGAGCGGGCGCTGGCTGCGGGGCCGCACGGCGCACGAACGGCGGACGCCGCTAGCGCGCCCGCCGCCGAGGCCGGCATGTCCGGCATGGGCGGGATGTGACGATGGGACACGAGTCGGCGGGCGACAGGGTCGGCATGGACATGACGCCCCGGGTCACCCGCCCACAACTGGTGGCGGTGACCCTCCTGACGCGCCTGGCGCTGGCCGGGGGCACCGTGCTGGCGGCGCTCTTCGGCGACTTCCGGATGCGCGCGGGCGACATGCAGGGGCTTGGGATGCCCGGCGTCGCCGCGCCGATGCGCATGAACGGTCTGACCATGCCGCCGGACATGGTCCCGGAGGCCCTGCGGGACATGGCGGCGGTCGATCCCGCCGCGGCGACCTACACCACGCCGGCCGATGCGCGCGGCGACCAGCCACTCCAGCCACGGCTGGACAACGAGGTGAAGGTCTTCGACCTGACGACGCAGATCATCCGCTGGAACATCCTGCCCGATCGGCAGGTGCCGGGGCCGCGCCTCCGCCTGACCGAGGGGGGTCGCGTCCGCATGGTCGTCAGGAACAACCTGCCCGAGCCCACCACGATCCACTGGCACGGCCTAATCGTGCCGAACGAGATGGACGGGGCGGCTGACGTGATCCAGCCGCCGATCGCGCCCGGTGCTAGCTTCACCTACGAATTCACCGTCCAGCAGGCGGGCAGCTACTTCTACCACTCGCACACGGCCCCCGATCGCCAGCAAGGGTTGGGGCTTTACGACGCGTCGATCGTCGATCCCAAGGATCCGGCCAGCCAGCCGGTCGCCGACAAGGAGGCGGTGATCCAGCTGCAGGAGTGGACGGTGAAGGACGGCTATACTTTCCCGGCGATGCCGATGGAGGGGGCCATGCCGAACTTCTTCACGATCAACGGCAAGGCTACCCGTCGACCGAGCGGATCACGATGCGGGTCGGCGAGCGGCTGCGGGTCCGCTTCATCGGTACCAACAGCGGCTTCATCCACCCGATGCACATCCATGGCGGGCCATTCGCCATCGTCGCGACCGACGGCAACCCGGTGCCACCGGGCGCGCAAACACAGAAGGACACCGTCAATGTCGGCCCCGGGGAGCGATATGACGTGATCTGGACGGCGCGCCAGCCGGGGAAGTGGCTCCTGCATTGCCACATCAATCATCACATCACCAACGATAACGTCGAGGTGGACGGCGGCGGGGGCCTGACGACGATTATCGAGGTCGCCCCTTAAGGGCACCGTGCCGACACGCAGGCCCCGCCGACGTGGACAGGAGAGACCGATGAACCAATCGCACCGCACGTTGTTGACCCTCCTCCTCGCGCTGTCACTGCTCACGATCCCGGCGCTGCTGGTGCTGAAATCCACGTTCGACGCCGGGTCCGACCGGATGGGGTCTATGCCGGGTATGGCCGGCGGGATGCCACAGCCGGTCACGTCGCCGCCGGTCGGTGGCTCGCCGGGTGCGGGTGGTGGGTACGGCGAACTAGCACCGGCTGCCCTCTGGCAGGCGCTGGCGGCGAAGGACTTCGTCCTGATCAATGTGCATGTCCCCTACGAAGGGGAAATCGCCGGGACGGATGCCTTCATCCCGTATGATCGGATCGGCGGGGATACGGCGCGGCTCCCGGCCGATCGCGGCGCGGCGATCGTGCTCTATTGCCGTACCGGACGGATGAGTGCCGAGGCCGCTGCGACGCTCGTTAGTCTCGGATACACGAACGTGCGCGACCTGGCTGGGGGGATGGAGAGCTGGCAGGCCCAGGGATACCCGCTCCAAGAACTCTCGCAACGCTGAGGTGGGTGGATTGCTGCGAGGATGATCCACCGCGCGGTAACATCAGGCTCTCCCGAAAACCGCCGGAAAAGCCACCCGACAATCGCAGTCTACATGGCCGGAAACGGTGCTTCGGCAAAGTGCTGGCCCAGCCTCGACCACACCTCCTCACGACCTCCTGTACACATGCTGCTCGCACCTTGGCCGTGGGAATGCCAGGGCGTGCGTTTGGCGCTGTCCTCACCGGGTTTTCCAGATGCACGCGCTATTATCTGCGGACCCCACGACCAAGGTTTTGCCGTCGGGCGACCACGCCAGGACTTGCAAGGTGCCCGTATAGCCATTGAAGATCGGGTCCGGCATCCCATCGGTGCGCCACAGGTGTACGACCGTACCCGTGGCACCGGTTGAGGTGTCCGCAGCTGCGAGCGTTCGGCCAGCCGGTGACCACGTAACGTTGGCTTCGGTGCCCGCGTGGGACCAGCGGGTTGGCGCGTGGATCCGCGACGTGCAGTACGCGCACGGAGGTGCGCGCACCGACCGCGAGGGTCAGTCCGTCCGGCGAGAAGGCCAGGCACCCCACGCTCGCTACCGGCCCGTTGTTGTGCCAGGCGGCAACTGGGCTCGCTTCGGTTTTCCGGGCCAGTCTGCGTCAGGCGGCGAGGCCTGCTTGCGCACGGTGCTCGAACCGCGCGGCGCTCAGGTATCCCAATGTCCCATGAAGGCGCTGGCGATGGTACCAAACCTCGATGTACGCGCAGATGTCCACCCATGCCGCCGCGCGGGTCGGCCAGGCGTGGCGATCGACCGGCGCCACTTCGGGCGAGGCGAAGAACGATGCGGCGCCGGCATTGTCGTAGCCGTCGCCTACCGAGCCGGTGGACGGGACCAGGCTGGCCGCGCGGCGGTGCTGGCCGAACGCCAGGGAGGTGTACTGGCACCCCCGGTCGCTGTGCTGGCTGAGGCTCGCGGCCGACCGCCAACGGCGGAGGGCGAGCCGACGGGCGGCGAGCACCAGATCGGTCTGCGGGTGGTCGGCCATGGCTCAGCCCACAACCCGGCGGCCGCAGCCAGCCAGGATGATCGCGAGCTAGCGCCAGCCCTCGCGGGTCGGGATAGACGAGATATCGGCCAGCCAGAGCCGATCGGGCCCGCCGACCGTGGCCGGCGCGAAGGCGCGTTCCACCCGGTCCGGAGCCGGGGTGGCGTGCGGGTCGGCGACCCTCGTGCGCACCCGGCGGCGCTGGCCATGCACGCCGCGTGGCCCGGCCCGGCGCCTCAGCCGCGCCACCCGCCGCCGCCCGACCGCCGCGCCGCGCACGCACAGGGCGGCCCGCACCCGGGGACCGCCGTAGGTCTGGCGACGGTGTGCATGGAGCCGGCGGATCTGCTCCGTCAGCAGCTGGGCGGCCTGAGCGGCGATGAACTGGAACATGCGCATCGTGGTGCGCTCGTGCGTGCGCAATGGGCGGTGGCCTGCTGGAGGCTATCCCGTTCCTCCCGGAAGAGCGCCGCTTCGCGGCGGAGCCGGACAGGCGCGGCTTGCTCGTCGGTCGTCGCCCTCTGGCGGCGCCCGGCATCGCCGTCCGCTTGGCGGAGCCAGCGCCGGAGGGAGTCGGGGTCACTCCCCCGATGCCGGGCAACCTGGCTGGGCGCGAGCGCGAAACTCCGGGGGATACGCCGACCGGGGTGGACGAATATTTCCCATCGGATGTGGCCCTCCGCACCGATGCCATCACTGGCCGTAGTGTCGGTGGTCCGTTAATCCGAAGCAAGGCCAATCCGCGCGCGCACTCCACGAATAGGCCACGTCCGGCGCGCAACGCGGCAACCCCAGCGGCAGACCCCGCCCGTGGTACGACCACCGTTCGCCATTGCCGACGGGACGATACTCTCAACTGCTGAAGTCGAGCCTATGATGCGTCGAAGAGCGCGGTGACATCCACGCTGAAAGCGGATAGGAGTGCCGAGGTCGCGCGGGTGTCGCGCCCGAAGACGCCGTACTCCCTATAGCCGTCGCCATGTAATTGCAGCACGACGACCATCTCATCGAGCGGGTTGACGATCCAGTATTCACGGATCTTGGCCTCGGCATAGTCGCGGCGCTTCTCGACAAGATCGCGCGCGGGGTTGTCGGGGCTAACAATCTCGACAACGAGATCGGCTCCGGTCCAATGCTGCTGGCCTCGCCGCTGGTCGCTCGCATCGAGCAGCAGCAGCAGGTCCGGTTCGCGGTACTTGCGCGCCCGTATACGGAGTTTCAAAGGCGCATATTGGATGACGCCACCGCGCGGCTTCAAGAACGCGAGGAAGTTCAGCAAGAGGTGCTGCGAGAGCAGCTGATGATCGTCCGTCGGCATCGGCAGCACCTCGATGTAGCCATCGGTGAACTCGATTAAGCGGTTGGCCTTGTCGGCGAGCCAGATATAGGCGTCTTCCTCCCACTGGCCCTGCACAGCGAGCAGCTCGAGCACCAGATCGTCGAGTTGCTCCTGGCTGGTCCTGGTGAGGGCGAAAGGTGATACTGTCATGTGCGTGCTCCAATCGGCCATGCGTCGGATTTGCGGCCACTCTGTCGAGCATACCCCGTATCGGGGCGCGGTGCAAACGCCTCTCGTGCTGCTCCACAACGCATGTCTGGAAGTACGTCCTCCGCCTGAAGCTGATCGACGGCGGGTTCGATGCCTCGGTCCTGTGTGAGGTACTGACGCTCCTATGTCAACCCCTACGAGAAGCTGCTTTCCGGCGGCCATCGGGGTTCCTGGTGTGGGATGCGAAGAGAATCTTCGCATCCCACACCAGGGTGCTCCTTCCGCTCCCTGGACGCTATGTTAGGCCGCGAGGCCAGCCGGGACACGGCACGATGATGCAACTGCCTCCGTCCTGCCCAGGGTGCCATACGTACCAACGGGACCCCCGAATATTACGAACGCGGCGATCTCGACACCCATGCCGTGACTCCCTCCGCGTGATCGCAGCGCGCCACGACCGCGACGCGATCACCAGGATCGCAACAGCGGCCAGGCCGCCGCGCCAGTCGGCTACACGCCCCCACCCGTCGCCCGATGACCAGCAGGCCGACATCTCGCCGCGCGGCGTAGCGTCTGATTGCCGGGGCAGGGTGGCCCATCGGCTTGGTCGCGGTCGTCAGCCGCGTACCCGGATAGCGAGTTCGCGCGGGCCATCCCTGCACCCACGCCCAATCGGAGTCCGGCGGCCATGACGGTGGCTCGGCGGTGCGGCGGGCGTGCGGGTCACTAGCCCGCTCGCTCGCGCAGGCTAACGCCGTCGTCAAGGTCCAGATCGCCCCCCTCGCGCTGTTGCTGGCGTCCAGGAGGCACCGATACAGCATCAACGTCCTCCGATTGCTCCCGCGGTGGTGGGCTGCTCGCACCGCCGCGCCAGCCGAGGTGCCGCCAGCCGAGCCCGACCAGCCCGGCGACCAGGAGGATCGCGGAGAGGACGTGCGCCGCCTTGAACGGGCCGATATCGAGGCTATCGGTGCGGAGCGATTCGATCAGGAAGCGCGCGACCGCGTAGCCGATCAGGTAGAGCCAGAGGGTGTCGCCGTCGCGCAAGCGACGGTCGCGATCGATCCGCACCGCGATCTGGTAGAGGACCACGCAGGCGAGCAGGTTGTAGAGCGACTCGTAGAGGAAGGTCGGGTGGAAGTACGAGAATTGCTCGTAGCCGACCGGGCGACGCGATGGGCTGATGAAGATACCCCACGGGAGGCCGGTTGGGCTGCCGAACGCCTCCTGATTGGTGAAGTTCCCCCAGCGCCCGATCGCCTGCCCGAGCGCCATCCCCGGCACGATGATGTCCACCCAGCGGAAGAAGCGGAGCTTGTTGTAGCGGGCGAAGAGCCAGATCGACAGGAGCCCGACGGCGATCGCGCCGTGGATCGAGATGCCGCCGCCGCGGATGTTCAGCGCCTGCCAGGGATCGACGGCGCAACAGGTGTTCCAGTCGAGCAAGACCCAGTAGGCGCGCGCGCCGGCGATCGCGGCGAAGACGACGATCGGCACCATGTTCCAGAGGTGGTCGGAGTTCTCGCCCTTGCGGCGCGCGAGGCGCGCGGCGAGGTAGGCCCCGCCGAGCACGCCGAGCATGATCAGGATGCCATACCAGCGCACGGCGAGCGGCCCGATAGAGAATGCAACCGGATCGGTGACCATAGATACTTCCTCATGATCGGGTGTGACCGTGCGCTCACACCCCTCTACTGGCCGGATTGGTGGCGGTGGCGCTGGTCCAAAAACCGGACCTGTGCAGCGCCATGTCGATCGTCCGGCAGTCTACAGCGCCCATCGGGGACGCGCGTACCGACCCCGTTTGCCAAGTTCCGAATGATCTCCGCCACGCTCCGCGCTCGGCGTCGCGACACGCGGAGCGGACGTGTCACCGGGTCCCGGTGACGATCAGGGCCTCGCCCGGTGCCACCAAGCCAGCCGGGCCTTCATAGCGCCGGAGCGCCGTCGCCACCTCGCCGCGCAGACGGATCTGCCCTTCCTCGCCAAGGGTGGCGAGGAGGTTCGCGAGTGGGCCGGTCGCCCCCGGTCGCCCCTGGACAAAGTCCTCGACCGATGGGGCACGGAACTCGAGGGTGGCCGTTTCCACCGCCACGGCCGTGAACCCGGCTCGCTCGTAGGTCTCCCGCAGGAGTCCGGGATCGCCGAGACAAAAGAGGTCCGTCGGCGCGGCGTTCGGTGCGTATGGGCGCGCGAGCGCGAGCGGCACCGCGAAGAGCGGATTGTGCTCGGGGCTCGACCAGACCATCGCCGCGAAGCGACCACCGGCGCGCAACGCGCGGCGGATGCCGGCGAGTGCCCCCGGCAGGTCGGGCATGAACATCAGCCCGAAACGCGAGATCGCCGCGTCGAAGGTGCCAGCGGACACATCGAGGTGCTGCGCATCCGCGACCTGGGTCTCGACCTGCGCCAGTCCCAGTTCGCGCGCGTGTGCGGCGGCGAGTGCCAACATGCTCGACGAGATGTCGGTGGCCAGGATCAGGCCCGAGGATCCAACCAGCCGTGCGGCCTGAAAACTCTGCTCGCCCGTACCCGCCGCAACATCGAGCACCCGCCCCCCGACCTCGACGGACGCGAGTGCGAGCAGCCGTGCGGTGGCCGACGCGAAGACCTGTTCGCGCGCCACCGCCCCCGCTTGCCAGGCTGCAGCGGCTTCATCCGTGGCCCACATTCCCATTCGTCCGCCGTGCGGTGTCTGTCCCGTGCCCATGCGATCCTCCTTCTCCCATCACGGTGCTTCGGCCTGGCGTTACTATATCTTTACTATACATTGTAGTAGATCGGGATCGCGCCGGGTAACCGCTGTCCGGAGCGCTTATGCGCGCCCCCGCAGCCTCCTCGCCCCTTTCCGATCGCTACCGTTACCCTCCGGGCGCGGGCGCGGGCACGGTGGGTGCTGGATCGAGGTGGCGTGCCGTCGACTCATCCGGCGATCGGCAGTGGCGGATGATACGCGCGGAACGACCGCGCTGGTACGCGCGCAGCACTTCGCCTGGCACAGTATCGTGAGATTACCATGGTCGATCCGACCGCGCTCACGAAAAATACCTCTCGAGGTACTGTCACGTTAAGTTTTGACTGAACGAAACCTCCCCACACCGAGCCAGTGCTGGCCGTCGCTAGCGCTTGTAAAGGTCGGATCCGGTCTCCTATGCGCCGATCGTTCCCCACTTTCGGACCGCCGTCGGCGCCCAAAAGGCTTAACTTGACAGTGCCGCCCAGACTGGTGACGGCGGCCATGTGCTCGCGCTCGGCTTTCTTCACGATGTTAGGGCGGCCAAGCCCGCACCGATCAAGCCACCGCCGACGCAACTGATCGATAGGTTCACGAGCCACCCGGCCCAGTTGGCCGGCTGCACTAGAGAGTAGACCAACATGCCCCAGGCGGCTCCAGCGAGAATCACCAGGACGATCATGCGCTCCTTCCGCTGACGATCGTCGGCTGCGAGACGCGCTCCTGCCACCGACCGATCGGGCGCTCGACATTCAGGATGTTGTCCTTCATGCCTTTCTCCGCTTTCCGTCGCCATTGCGTGAAGGCCATGTCGGCCTTGCCGAATTCGCTGAGCTGGTCGTCAGTCGCCCCGAATGCCGGTGTTTTGCTATACGCTCGCAACACCTTCGATAGCTCAGCGATATAACCTCGGCGGTAGATCACCATCTCCGCGTCGAGCAGGGTGCGCTGGCGCTCGGTCTTGGCGATCGCCGCCATCGTCTCGCGGGTCTCGGCCATGTGGTCGATGAAATCCTGGCGGGCCTTGCTGGCTTTGTCCGGCACCTGGCTCTTGGCGTAGGCCCGCTCGGCAAGCAGGATAGGGAAGTCGAGGGCTTGGTCGGTCATAAAGGGTTCCATTGGTTGCGGTCGGAAAAAGGGAGGTAGTGAGGCTTGCCGCGATTGGTGATCCGCAGTAGCACCTCGGCATGGCAGGGCTGGTCGAGTGGGCACCAGCAGGCGAGCGTCTTGCCGCACAGGTGAAGCTTGGCGGCAATCCGCAGCTCCAGCGGCAGGAAGCGCAGGTAGAGCCGGACGGCGTGCTCCCGATCGGCGACGATGAGCGATGTCTTCAGATGGTAATGCGGCCGCACATGCTCGCCGATCTTGAATGGGTTGCCCCACGGCGTGCCTCGTCCGACATAGACGGTATTCGCTGGCATACGCCAGCCCTTCGTGCGCTGCCGCTGGATACGGGTCGGCGTCATCGCCCGCGCCCTCCGGCCTGCCGCCGTTCCACGACGCGCTGCGTCCAGGTCTTCACCTCCTCACCGCGCTCCAGCGCCAGGGCATATTCGGCGATCTTCTGCGCATCGCTCGCGGCGGCAAAGAACTCATTCTTGTCCTGTTTCAGCACCCGCGCCCATGCCCACCGAGTGCGCCCCCTGCTTGGGGAAGTCGCAACCATCGACAATCAGCACCCCCGTGCCCGCGTCACCCAGACTCTCCGCCACCAACTGCTGGTGTTTGGCCAGCACGGTGTCGTCATCCCAGGCCCCGAGGCTGATGAACTGCTGCATCGCCTGCACGTTGCCGCCCTCGAGCGCATCGGCCATCGGCTCGGTCGACTTGCGCTCCAAGGGCAGCAACTGCCCTTCCAGGTACTTGAGCGCCCAGCACCGCTGTTCCTCGCGGCAGAAGCGGGGCGCAAACTCCCGGTGGTAGGCCAACAGTTCGTCGTGCAGCGCCGCCACCTGGTCTGGCGTGAGCCCGCTATGCGGCGGCCGGGCCGAGGGTGGCGGGGGCAGGGCGGGGGCGCGTAGCGTCATCTCCATCGCGATCCTCCTCCCACCGAGCATAACAGTGCCCCCGCACCAAGTCACGTTGTAAAACTAGTGCGCCGTTCCTCAGATACGGTAGACAAAGGAATGGCGCAGAGCGCGCGGCGGGCGCTGGGGTCGCCCCCAAACCCAGGGCTTCGCGCGGGCATTGAGTTGCT
>JAABUR0100004784.1_pt1 | contig 17759 bp, 13 predicted proteins | sample 5560091 | NCBI WGS metagenome assembly JAABUR01 (sample SAMN10711879, study PRJNA513375) | rock metagenome | isolation source: Antarctica rocks | place: Antarctica: Victoria Land, University Valley sud | reverse complement strand
CCCCGCGGGCGGCCACGTTCACGCGACCGACCTCGAGCGCATCCATCATCTGCGCGAAGCCCTTGTTCAGCCCGGCCTCCTCCCCGCCCAATATGTTCTCGGCCGGGCAGCGGTAGCCGTCGAAGACCAGCTCGGTGGACTCGACGCCCTTGTAGCCCATCTTCTTGAGCTGCGGAGGCACGGTGAAGCCGGCGTAGTCGCCGGTGTTCTCGTGCACGCCCGGCTCCTTCTCGGCGATGAAGCAGGTCATGCCCTTGTGGCGCGGATCGGCGTCTGGGTCGGTCTTGACCAGCGTGAAGACCAGCGCGGAGCGCAGGCCGTTGGTCACCCACATCTTCTGGCCGTTGATCTCCCAGAAACCGTCGGCCAGCCTCTTGGCGTGCGTCTTGATGGCCTGGACATCGGAGCCCAGCTCGGGCTCGGAGAGCGAGAAGGCAGCCCGGATCTCGCCGGTGGCCATCCGCGGCAGGTACTTCTGCCTCTGCTCTTCGGAGCCGAACTTCATCAGCAGGTAGGAGCCGATGAAGTGGGTGTTGATGATCCCCGAGATCGATATCCACCCGCGCGAGAGCTCCTCCACGATCATCACGTAGGTGGTCAGGTCCAGGCCCATCCCGCCGTACTCCTCCGGGATCGTCACCCCGAAGAGCCCGATCTCCTTCATCTGCTCGACGATCGGCTCGGGAAACTCGTCTCCGTGGTCGTAGTGCTCGGCGTTGGGGAGGATCTGCTCGTCCGCGAACTGGCGCACCATGTCGGTGATCGCCTTCTGCTCGTCGGTCTTGTCCGTCATGGGAGTGGCTACGGCCATGTGGGAGGGCGCTCCTAAGTCGGGTGACTCGTCGATCGACTCGCTGCGATCAGGATACGGATGCGCTTCAGGCGGGGCACTCGACTGGCGATAGCGGGCCTACGCCCCTACCTTGGCCGTGTCACATGCCGCGCCGACGAACTCGCACAGCACTTCTCTGGCTCTCGCTGGTGGTCCTGGGGATCGCACTGGCTGCCCCTGCGCGGGCTCAGGCCGAGTTGAGCCTTCCGCCCGGCTTCCAGGCACGGACGCTGGTGTCGGATCTCGCGCAGCCGACCGGCGTGGCGTTCGCGCCTTCCTCGGACGGCCGCGCGTTCGTGATCGAGAAGGCGGGCGTGCTGGGGGTCGTGAAGCCCGGACAGACCACGGCCACCGGCGTCCTGGACATCTCCGACCGGGTCAACGCCGCATCCGACCGCGGGCTCCTGGGGATCGCGGTGGACTCGTCGTTTGCCACCAACGGCTACGTGTACCTCCTCTACACCTACGACGTCGGGGCGCCTGGAGATCGCGACAACGAGTTCGTCGAGACCGTGTCGCAGCTGCTTCGGATCAAGCTGAGGGCCGACAGCTCGGTCGCGGCGGAAAAGGTGATCCTGGGCACCTACACGCAGGGTCCCTGCCCCACGCCAGACCCCGGCACGGCGGGCTACGCGCTCGACTGCATTCCCTCCAACGGCCCGTCTCACTCGATCGGAACGGTGCGCTCGGCGCCCGATGGCACGCTCTTCTTGGGTTCGGGCGACTCCTCGGACTACGGATCGGTCGACTCGCTGGCCTTTCGCACCTACAACGAGAACTCCTACGCGGGGAAGATCCTGCACGTCGACCGCGAGGGCAACGGGATCGCCGGCCACCCGTTCTGCCCCGGCGCCGCCCTGGACCGCAACTGCGCCAAGCTCTGGGCCAAGGGCTTTCGCAACCCCTACCGCTTCGCGCTGCGACCCAACGGCGCCGGGCTCTCGTAGGAGACGTGGGTTGGAACGAGCGCGAGGAGATCGACTTGGTCTCGGCGCCCGGAAAGAGCTACGGGTGGCCCTGCTACGAGGGCGGTCAGCGCACGCCCGGATACGACAGCGAGGCGCGCTGCTCGTCGATCTACGCGCAGGAGGGCACGGCGGCCGCTCAAGTCGCGCCCGACCACGAGTGGCGCCACGGCGAATGGCAGTTGCCCCCGGACTGGACCGGCCCCAAGGAGATCGGGCGCACCGCGCTCGGCGGTCCCACCTACACGGGCTCCTCCTACCCGTCGGAGTACCGGGGAACTGCCTTCTACGGCGACTTCGAGGCCCGGACCATCCGCCGGCTGATATTCGACGCCGGCGGCAAGGTCGCCCGGACCGAGCCCTTCGCCACGGGATCCGAGTGGATGGTCGATCTCGAGGCGGGGCCCACCGGCAACCTCGTGACCGTGGACATCGCCTACGGGGTGATTCGGAGATCGTCTATTCGCCCAATCGCGAGCCCAAGGCGGTGGCCACGGCCACGCCCCGCAGCGGCACGGCCCCGCTGAACGTGAGCTTCGACGCCACGGGATCGACGGATCCCGACAACGACACCCTGAGCTACGCCTGGGACTTCGGCGACGGAACGGCCCATTCGTCGGCCTCCAAGCCTTCGCACAGCTATTCCCGGGCGGGGGGCTTCACCGCCACGCTCACCGTGACCGACGGGAAGGGCGGCCGAGACTCCACGACGACGCAGATCACTCCCGGAGAGAGCAGGCCCACGGCCACGATCTCGGCCCCGCTCGACGAGTCGACCTATCGCGACGGCGCCGCGATCGACCTGGCCGGGTCGGCCACAGACGCGCAGGACGGAGCGCTGGACGGCTCGAAGGTCGAGTGGAAGATCGTGCTGCACCACGACGCGCACATCCATCCGGGCGCAACGAAGACGGGCACGTCCGCGAGCTTCACCGCCGGCACCGACCACGACGCCGACTCGTTCTACGAGGTCATCTTGACGGCCACGGATTCCGCCGGCCTGAAGTCGGATCCCAAGACCATCCAGCTGCGGCCGGAGACGACGACGGTGGAGCTGAAGAGCGATCCCGCCGGCGCATCGATGACCTACGCGGGTCGCGGCGTGGCCGCACCCTTCAGCGCCCCGACCGCGGTCGGCTTCAAGACCGAGCTCAGCGCCGCCCCGAGCTTCGTCAAGGACGGACGCACCTACCTCTTCCAGCGATGGTCCGACGGCGGGTCCCGGGCCCGCGCCAGCCTGCTTGTACCGCCTGGGGGCATCGACCTCACCGCCTCCTACTCGGACGCCGCACCTGCGGGCGGGGCCGGCGCCCCCGCCACACCGCCGGCCCCGGGCGCCGCGCCGCCGGCCACGCCGGGCAAGAGGGAGAGGAAGGATCCCCGCGCCTACTCGAACGCGATCAGGGCCACCAAGGGGCTGCGCGCCTCCTACGGCCTGGGCGATCGCGGAGCGACGGCGCGTCCCGCGCGTGGGTCGGCTCGCGGCCGCTACCGCGGGAGGCCACAGCGCACGAGGCCGCTGGTCAAGGGCTCGCTCGACGACGCGGCCCGGCGCTTTGGCGGCCGGCGCGACTCGCTCTCCGTGCCCACCACGGGCCTGAGCGGCCGTCCCCGGCTCTCCGCCGAGTTGTGGCTGAAGTTCGGTCGCCCGGCCGCGCGGACCATCCTCGCCTCGCCTCGGACGCTGTCCGACGAGCTCACGCTCTCCATGACCGCCGGCGGCCGGGCGGTGGCCGAGCTGGACCGCTTCATGGGCAGGACCCGGGTCTTCGGCCCGAAGATGAAGGCCAACGCCGCCCACCACCTCGTAGTGACCTCCGACGGGCGTCGCCTTCGCCTCTACATCGATGGAGTCCTGGCCCGGGCGCAGTCGGGTCGCGCACGGGCTGGGCGCCTGCGGAGCGGCCTGACGCTCGCCCGCGGCCCGGGCGCCGACGATCACCTGAGGGCCACGCTCGACGAACTGGCGCTCTATGACCGCCCGCTGTCCCCCGCGATCATCAGGCGACACTACGACGCCGGGCGCTAGGCACCGAGTCGTCTGGCCGTTAGCACCGAGCCGCCGGGCGCTAGCACCGAGCCGTCTGGCCGCGCGCACCCGGGCCGGTGAGCCGATTTGCGAGATACACCCTGACTTTGGAGGACCGACGGCCGTCTGTTGGTCATGCCTTCGAAAAGCCCGCCATCACGTAACCGTCTTCGCTCTCTGGTCCTGACTTCCATCGCGATGGCCCTGCTGACCGCCCCGGCCGCCGCCCAGTCCCCCTCCGTCGACGGCTACTCCGGCAAGGGGCCGACCATCGAGCAGCGTGTGGCGCCGAGCACGGAGGCCAGGCCGGGGTCGCAGTCAGGGTCGAACTCGCGCGACAACCCGGCCGCCGCCCAAAACGGCAGAGGAGACCGCAAGCAGGGCGCGGCGCTGCCCTTCACCGGACTGGACCTGGCCCTCCTCGGCGGAGCGGGCCTCGCGCTGCTGGGGCTCGGCGTAGGCCTGCGGGTGCTGATCAAGCCCGTCCGCCAGGTAGGGTGAGGGAAGGTGCCGCACTTGGCTTCTCGCCCGGTTGCGGCCCTGCCCGCAGCCCTGCGACACTCGTCTCGTGAAGGGCTCCCCGGGATCCGACGATCGACTGGCGCGGCGGTCCGCTGCCGGCGACCAGGAGGCGTTCGCCGAGATCTATCGCCGCCACCACGACGGCCTGTATCGCTACTGCCTGTCGATTCTGAGAAACCCCGAGGATGCCCGCGACGCACTGCAGGCGGCGATGGAGAAGGCATGTCGCGCGATGCCCACCCAGCGGGTAAGCGGGGGCCTGCGCCCGTGGCTGTTCCGAATCGCCCACAACGAGTCCATCTCGCTGGCATCTCGGCGAACGCGCCACACCGAGGATCCGGCGCTTGCAGCGGCTGCGGCCGGAACCGAAGGAGCGGAGCAGGAGCGCTTGGAGCAGCTGATCGCCGATCTGGCCACGCTGCCCCTGCAGCAGCGCTCGGCGCTCGTTCTGCGGGAGCTGTCGGGCCTCGGCACCGAGGAGATAGGCAGCGCGCTGCAGATCTCGCCCTCGGCGGCCAAGCAGTCCATCTACGAAGCCCGAGTGGCTCTGCGCCAGGTCGGCGAGGGCCGTGACATGAAGTGCCAGAGGGTGCAGCGCAAGATCTCCGACGGCGACGGGCGCGAGCTGCGGGGGCGGCGCTTGAGCGCCCACCTCGGCGACTGCGCGATCTGCCGAAGGTTCCAGCAGTCGATCGGCGGGCGGCGCTCGGACCTGAACATGCTCTTTCCTCCTCTGGGCGCGGCGGCCGCGGCCAAGACGCTGGCCGCGATCACCGGAGGCGGCTCGTCGGTCGCCCCCGACGCTTCGGGCGCGACCGACGGGGCGGCCCAGACGGCGACAGCCGACCGCTCGCCTCGCTACCGACGCCGGGCGGCAGCGGCCGGCCTCATCGCCGCCCTGGGCGCGGGCGCGGCCATCGGCCTGCTGCCGCCCCGAGACGACCCTGCCGGCGGCCCCGGTACTCCTCCGGCGCAGGCCAAGTCCGACCCACCGCCACCACCGGCCAAGGCGGCGGCGCGCGACCGGTCGCGGGATGCACGGGCCGATCGGCGTCCGGAGCCCGGCCCGCGGTCGGCTGCTTCTCCCACGCCGTCTGGATTGGCCGGCTACAACTCGGTCGACCCGGCGGCCCTGCAGGTGCTCGGCACCGTGGGAGCGGCGGGTGAACAGGCCGGCTCGGGCTCGGACTCGGGTCCCGGTGGCCGAGCAAGCCGCGCCGGCACGGGCCGGGCGGGCGCCGGGGGGGAGCTCGCCTTCACGGGCCTCGATCTCGGGCTGCTGCTCCTGGCCGGCGCGGCCCTGCTCTCCGTCGGTCTGCTGACCCGCCGGTGGACGCGGCCCGAGGCATAGCGGCGCGGCCTAAGCCACAGCCCCGCCCCTGGGCATAGCCACAGCCCCGCCCGTCCGCGGTTGCGCTGCCCGCGCCGCCTAGAAGCGGCTGGGGTGGCGAGCCTGAAAGCCCGCCGGCTTGCGGCTGTACTTGCGCCAGCGCGGACCCTTGCCGGACGCGCGCTCCTCAGGAGCGACCCGGTCGCCCCCGCTGGTGTCGAAGCGCAGGCCTCCGATCACGACGTAGGCGTGACCGGGATTGGTGTAGACGGTGATCCAGCGGCCCTTGCCGGCCAGTCCCCAGCTCATGAACGAGCTCGAGTCGAGCGGGCTCTTGAGGAACCCGCCGCCGAAGAGGGCCATGCTGATGCCGCCCGAGCAGTCGTAGCCCGAGTCCAGCGCGGGCATCCCGGAGGCGCTGGACTTCGCGTAGGGCTTGTGCCCGCCGCCGTACAGGTAGGGCTTGGTGACGATCAGGTTCGCCGCGGCGATCGCCTTCTTCACCCGGGCCGGGGCGCCGGCGGGCGGGATCGCCTGTCCGTTGACGATCTTGGCCCGCTTGGCCGGCGGCGGTGGCGGCACGTACGTGGCGCCACCGGTCGAAGTAGTTTTCGCCGTGGCAATACCGGGCAGCGCAATGACAGCACCCAGCACGCAGGCAAGCGCGCAGACGCACAACAGGGATCGATGTAGCGGGCGGTGGTTCAAGACTCTCTCGTCCGCCTACGGGGTTAGCTGTCGGGCTCGCGCTGAAAGAGCTTGCGCGTCTCCCATCTGAGGAGATTTGCCCCAGTGGCCTATGGCCACCCTGGTTCCCCCGTTCCACGATTGCTCGTGAACTCGGCGTGGCGCGAAGCTAGCAGATGTCATGGGCCGGTTTCCATGCCTCCCCCGAAGATCTTCGGGCTTCCCCCGCAGATCCCCCCTCGCTTCGTCACAAAGTGCGTGGGCGGCGTAGACCCGCCGATTCTTCCCTGCGGGAGAATCGCGCGGTGATCCCGAGTACAGGCAGGCGGCCGTGAACTTCGCTCGCGACGTGGTCGACGCCACCGCCGGGCACCAGACGGCGCTGGTGGCGATCGACTCCGACGGGGAGCGCCGGGAGATCTCCTTCGCCGAGGTCGCCGACCGGTCGGCCCGCCTGGCCGGGACGCTTCACGGCCACGGGGTCGGCCGTCAGAGCGTGGTCATGACCGTGATCGGGAACCGCCCGGAGTGGGTCTACGCCCTCGTGGCCTGCTTTCGCATGGGAGCCGTCGCCCTCCCGTGCACCGAGCAGCTCCGGGCGCCGGAGCTGAGAGCGCGGATCGATGCCGTCGAGCCGGCGGTGGTGGTGGCCGACGAGCGAAACGTCGAGACCGTGCGCGCCGCCGGGTTTGGCGGCCCCGTCCTGGCGGTCCCGGACGAGCGCCTGTTCGAGTCGCCGCCGCTGGCCGCGGTGGACCTCGCTCCCCGCGACCCGGCGCTGATCGTCTTCACCTCGGGCACCTCGGGCATACCCAAGCCGATCCGCCACGGCCAGGCATACCTGGCGGGCCAGCAGGTGCAGGCGGAGCACTGGCTCGGCGCCCGCCCGGGCGATCTGGCGTGGTGCACCGCCGCCAGCGGCTGGTCCAAGTCGGCGCGCAACTCCTTCATCGCCCCCTGGCTGCGCGGCGCCACCGCCCTGCTGCACGACGCCCGCTTCGACCCGGCGGCCCGCCTGGACCTGATCGAGCGCGAGGCGGTGAACGTGCTGTGCATGGCCCCCACCGAGTACCGAGTGATGGCCAAGCGGACCAAGCTGCGGCCCCTCCCCTCCCTGCGCCACGCGGTGGCCGCCGGCGAGCCGCTGAACCCCGAGGTCGTGCGCGTGTGGCAGGAGCAGGTGGGCGTGGAGGTTCACGACGGCTACGGCCAGACGGAGACCGGCGCGCTGACCGGCATGCCGATCGGCGAGCCTCTCCGTCCCGGATCGATGGGCCGCCCCCTTCCCGGCTTTCGGCTCTGGGTACAGAGCGAAGCGGACCCGAGCGACGGGAGCGAAGCGACGGGGGAGCTGTGCGCCGACCCCGCCACCGTCCCCACCTTCTTCCTCGACGGACCAAGCGGCACCTGGCGCACCGGCGACCGGGTCCGCCAGGACGAGGACGGCTACCTGTGGTTCGAAGGACGAACCGACGACGTGATCATCTCCGCCGGCTACCGGATCGGACCCTTCGAGGTCGAGTCCGCCCTGCTCTCGCACCCGGCGGTGGCCGAGGCGGCCGCCGTGGGCGCTCCCGACGACGAGCGCGGCCAGGTCGTCCGCGCGGTGGTGGTCCTGCTCGAGGGCCACAACCCCGACGACGCACTGGTCCGCGAGCTGCAGGACCACGTCAAGGCCGAGACGGCTCCCTACAAGTATCCGCGGATCGTGGATTTCGCCGACAGGCTGCCCAAGACGCCCAGCGGCAAGATCAGGCGGGCCGACCTCCGGAGGAATCCCTCCGACTGATTGGGGCTCATGCCCGATCAGATGCCTCCGACAGATTGGGGCTCATGCCCGATCAGATGCCTCCGACAGATTGGGGCTCATGCCCGATCAGATGCCTCCGACAGATTGGGCATCCATGCCCAATCAGTAGACGGCGGCTCCCGACTAGCCTCAAGCCATGGCCAACCGCCTCGCGCAAGAGACTTCCCCCTACCTGCTCCAGCACAAGGACAACCCGGTGGACTGGCAGCCGTGGGGCAAGGAGGCGCTGTCCGAGGCGGCCGAGCGCGGCGTGCCCATCTTGCTGTCGATCGGCTACTCCGCCTGCCACTGGTGCCACGTGATGGAGCGTGAGTCCTTCGAGGACGGGGAGACCGCGGAGCTGATGAACGCCCACTTCGTGTGCGTCAAGCTCGACCGCGAGGAGCGCCCGGACCTGGATTCGATCTACATGGACGCCTGCCAGGGCATGACGGGCGGCGGGGGCTGGCCGCTCAACGTCTTCCTCACCCCGGAGCAGGTGCCCTTCTACGCGGGCACCTACTTCCCCCCCGAGGAGCGCCCCGGCATGCCGTCCTGGAGGGTGGTGCTGCGTGCGGTGGCGGAGGGCTGGCGCGAGCGCGCCGACGAGATCCGGTCCGGGGCCGACAGCGTCACCCAGCGCCTTCAGGGCGGGGCGGCGCTGGACCCCTCCCCCGACGACGTGGATCCCGAGCTGCCCGACGTCGCGGTCGCCGGGTTGCGAGAGATGTACGACTCCGTGAACGGCGGCTTCGGCGGCGCGCCCAAGTTCCCGCCGGCCTCGGCGATCGACTTCCTGCTGGGGTTCGCGGTCTCTTCAGGGCAGGGCAAGGATGTCCTGACGGACGAGGGCACCCGTCAGGGCAAGGATGTCCTGACGGACGAGAGCATCGACATGAGCATCCACACCCTTCGGGCGATGGCCGCCGGCGGCATGTACGACCTTCTCGGGGGCGGCTTTGCCCGCTACTCGGTCGACGACCACTGGCTGGTCCCCCACTTCGAGAAGATGCTCTACGACAACGCGCTGCTGGCCCGCGCCTACCTGCACGGCTGGCAGGTGAGCCGCGATCCCCTGCTGCGGCGCGTGACCGAGGAGACGCTGGAGTGGATGGTGAGCGAGATGCGCGGGCCCGAGGGCGGGTTCATGTCGGCGTTGGACGCCGACTCCGAGGGCGAGGAGGGGCTGTTCTACGTCTGGACCCCCGAGCAGCTGCGGGAGGTGCTCGGCCCCGATGACGCCGCGGCGGCGGCCGACTACTTCGGCGTACGCCCCGGCGGCAACTTCGAGGGGCACACCATCCTCACCCGCGGCCCGGACGAGCCGCGAAATCTGCCGGACATCCGCCGGCGCCTCTACGAGGCCCGCTCCGCGCGGGTGTGGCCCGGCCTGGACGACAAGCGCCTGTGCTCCTGGAACGCGCTGGCCATCTCCGCTCTGGCCGAGGCCGGAGCGGTGCTCGAGCGCCCCGACTTCCTGGAGGCCGCTCGTGGGGCCGCCGACTTCGTGCTTCGAGACCTTCGTGAGGGCACGCCATCCGGCCGGTTGCTGCGCACCTACAAGGATGGTCAGGCCAAGCTGAACGCCTACCTCGAAGACCACGCGTTCCTGCTGGAGGCGTTGCTGACCCTGTATGAGGCGACCTTCGAGCCGCGCTGGTTCGCCGAGGCCCGGCGGCTGGCGGACACGATGATCGAGCGCTTCGCCGATCCCGACCGCGGCGGCTTCTTCGAGACCTCGTCCGACCACGAGCAGCTCGTGGCCCGGCGCAAGGACCTGGAGGACCATCCCATCCCCTCCGGCAACGCGTCGGCCGCCCTCGGCCTGTTGCGGCTTGCCGCGCTCACGGGCGAGTACGCATATGAGGAGCGCGCCGTGGGAGTCCTGGCGCTGCTGCACCCGCTGGCGGCCCGCCATCCCCAGGCCTTCGCCCATCTGCTGCAGGCGATCACCTTCCACCTCTCCCCCGTGCGCGAGGTGGCGCTCGCGGGCGACCAGCCCGAGGAGCTCGCCCGGGTGGTGCGCGGCGCCTTCAGGCCCCACTTGGTGATGGCCGGCGGCGAGCCCGGCGACGTGCCGCTGCTGCACGGTCGCACCCCGGTCGAGGGCCGCTCGGCCGCGTACGTGTGCGAGCACTTCGCCTGCCGGGCGCCGGTGACCGCCCCGGACGAGCTCGCAGCCCTGCTGGACGGCTAGGTCGCGGCCGGCTTGCGATCGCGCTCGGCGCGGGCCAGCGCGGAAGGCCACCACACCTTGGGTCCGAGCTGCAGCATCAGCGCCGGCACCAGCACGCTGCGCACCAGGAAAGTGTCCAGCAGCACGCCAAAGGCCACCACGAAGCCGATCTCGGTGAGGAACACGAGCGGCAGCACCGCCAGCACGGAGAAGGTCCCCGCCAGCACGATGCCCGCACTGGTGATCACCCCGCCGGTCACCGCCAGGGCCCGCAGCATGCCCTCGCGGGTGCCGTGCTTCAGCGTCTCCTCGCGGGCCCGCGCCACCAGGAAGATGTTGTAGTCGACCCCCAAGGCGACCAGGAAGACGAAGGCGAACAGGGGCAGCGACGGGTCCGAGCCGGGGAAGCCGAAGATCACGTCGAAGACGAGGTAGCCGACCCCCAGCGAGGCCACGAAGGACAGGATCACCGTGGCCACCAGGATCAGGGGCGCCACCACCGCGCGCAGGAGAGCGACCAGGATCAGGAACACGACGACCAGGACGATCGGCGGGATGACCGTCGAGTCGCGCGCCGCCGCTTCGCGCAGGTCGGCCTCGACGGCGCTCGGTCCACCCACCAGCGTCCCCCGGGCCGTCCCGCCGGCGGCGTCGCGGATGGGCTGGATCAGATCGAAGGCCTCGGTCGAGTAGGGCTGGGGGCGCAGGGTGGCCTGCACCAAGGTCCCGCTTTCGCCCCGGGCCACCGGTGGCGATACCCGCTCGACGCCCTTCACGCCGGCTACCGCGCGCGCGGTGCCGGAGACGTCGCCACCGCGCGGCACCACCACGTCGGTGGGCACGCTGGCCCCGGCCGCAAAGCTCATCGACACCAGATCCTGTCCCGCGACGGCCTCGACCTCGGTGCGGTAGGAGTCGTTGGTGGTCAGGCCCGTGGAGAAGAAGGCCAGGCCGGCGCTGAGCACCAGCAGCAGGACCACCGACCCGGCCGTGACCCGCCGCGGGCCCGACGCCACACGGTCGCCCACCCGCTTCCAGAAGCCGTGGGTGGCGTCGGCGGGCTTCTCGTGACGGTGGCGACGCAGCTCGTAGGGACGGAACACCCTGTCGTCGAGCAGACCGACCAGCGAGGGGGTCCGCAGCCGCCCCCGGGTGACCAATGCGACCAGCCGGCGCAGCAGGGCGGTCACGATCGCCACCGGCAGCAGGACGAAGACGAGGAGCGACGCTCCGATCACCGGCAGCAGGGCGCCCAGGGTCGATCCCTCGGCGATCCGCCTGCCGAGCGCGCCGCGGGCCACCTCGTCCGCAGGCGCCGTGGTCTCGGTGTGCGGCACGAAGGGCCAGAAGGCGCGCCGGCCGAAGATGGTCAGCAGCGCGGGCAGCAGCGTGAGCATGGAGAAGGCCGCGCACGCCACCCCCATCGCACCGATCGGCCCCAGGCCCGCGGTGCCGTTGACCTTGGCCAGAGTCAGGCAGAAGAGAGCGGCGATCACCGTGGCGGCTGAGGCGAACACGGCCGGCCCGGCGGAACGCATCGCGGCGCGCGTAGCCACGTGGGGGTCGTCGGTGGCGTGCAGCTCCTCGCGGTAGCGCGCCACGATCAGCAGCGCGTAGTCGGTTCCCGCCCCGAGCACCAGGATCGACATGATCGAGCTGCTCTGCCCGTTGATGGTCACCCCGAGCTCGGACAGCCCATAGCCCACCGACCGCGACAGGGTCTCGGCGAACATGACCGCCACGAGCGGGATGAACAGGAAGACCGGCGACCGGTAGATCAGGATCAGCAGGAAGATGACCAGCGACACCGCGGCCAGCAGGAGCGTGCCGTTGATGCCCTCGAAGACCTTGATCGCGTCAGCGGCGTAGCCCGCCCCACCCGTGATCTTGACCTGTAGGCCTCCGCCCGGGTCCGACACCGCCCTGCGCCAGGCGTCGATCGGATCGAGCAGCGTGCTCGAATCGCCGTTGCCGCGCAGGTAGGCGGTCACGATCGCGGCCTTGCCGTCCGGCGAGCAGATCGGACCCACGAACGGGCGGTAGTCGCGCGGCTGCCCGGCCACCGGCGAGGTCGGGTCGGCGCAGCCCTCGGCGCCCGCCGCGCCGCGGTCCCGCGGCGCGCGACCGCCCTGCTTGCGCTCGCGCTCGCGCTCGGAGGAGCGGGAGCCGCCCGTCCTACGGCCCCCGGCGGCCGCGGTGGCACCGTCGGCCACCACTCCGGAAAAGCGCTTCTTGGTCAGGCTCCGGGCGTCAGTGGCTATCTGCGCGCGATCGGCGGGGGTCAGTCCCGACTCGCGCCGGTAGACGATCACTGCGGGAGCAAGCTCTCCGCCCTGGAGATCTTCGGTCGCCCCGAGCGCCTTGGTCGACTCCGCGTCGCCGGGCAGGAACGAAGTGGACTCGTTCTCCTCGGCGTCGGAGAACTTGGCCGGCAGGTTGGCCGGGCCGGCGGCGATCACGATGCCCAGGACCCACAGGATCAGCACGGCCCATTTGGCCCGGGGACCACCGGGAAGAGCGAAGATCGAGCGCCGGGGAGCATCCATTCCGCCGACGTTTACCAGTCCGCGGTCCGCGGCCGTCTTCACGCCCCACCCAGCACTCCGTACGACTACAACCTTCCCCGGCCACTGGGTTGTTTCAGAAAATTCCTGTCACGCGGTGGCCGGGTCCGGTCATCCCATGACACGGAGTTTCTGAAAAGGCGCACCGCCCGTCACCGGACCGCAACACCGGCGGGCTGCGGCGCATTACGCTGCGCGGGTGCGCGCCCTGCCTCCCGCCCGCTACCGAACCCCCTGTGTGATCTGCACGCTCGCGCTGGCCCTGGCTGCCCCCGCCGGCGCGGCGACGTTGACCGGCACGAGCCGCGGAGACCGCCTCACCGGCACCAAGCGGGCCGACATCATCCGCGCCGGCTCCGGCAACGACCGCGTCCGTGCCCGCGCCGGCAACGACCGAGTCAGCGGCTCCAGAGGCAACGACCGCCTTCTCGGAGAGTCCGGCAGGGACCGGGTGAGCGGCGGACCGGGTCGCGACAGGATCGACGGCGGCACGGGGTCCGACCGCCTCGACGGCGGCACGGCGGCGGACCGCATGGCCGGGGCGTCGGGCAACGATCGCGTCCGGGGCCGCAGCGGCGCCGACGTCCTGCGGGGCGGGCGCGGCAACGATCGCCTGACCTCCGACTCCGGCGACGACCGGCTGTTCGGCGACTCGGGCAACGACCGTCTGAGCGCATCGACCGGCAACGACGACGTGTTCGGCGGCTCCGGCAACGACGTGTTGTTCGCCGGAAAGCCCGGCCGCGGCTCGGCCGCAGGCGACGACCTGTCCGGTCAGGCGGGCAACGACCGGCTGCGCGGTGACGTCGGAAACGACCGTCTCGACGGGCACGACGGCAACGACAACGTGACCGCGGGCCGTGGCGAGGACGACATATCCGGGGGCGCGGGCAACGACCGCATTGATGCCCGCGACGGCGACCAGGACTCGATCGACTGCGGGCCGGGCGAGGACACCGTGCTCGTTGACACCGTCGAAGACGGTGTGGTGGACTGCGAGAACGTGACGGGCCCGCCGGATCCGCCCGAGGCCTGAGAGGCTGGCGGCTGGAGCGCAGCCCGATCGTCGATCCCCACCTCCCGTAGGACAGGCGGGCTCGCACCGCACCGAGGCTCTCAGCGCTTCTTGTACGCCCGCTTGACCGAGTCCGGCTTGGTGAAGATCTGGTGTGCATTGCCGCTGTAGGTGCGGTAGCCGAACCGGTCCGACAGCGTACGCAGCCCGTCCAGGTCGCTGGTGTGCGCGGCGTTGGGATCGAGGATGTCGCCCCCGCCCGTCGTGCAGGGCTGTGACGCGACCTGCGGCGGGTCCGGCAGCGCCGGAGGGTTGAAGTCCGGGTTGGCCCAGTCGAAGGAGTGCCCGATGTTGCGCGTGTACCGGTGGCGGCGGGTCAGGTGGCCCAGGCCGAACCGGTGGGAGATCAGCTTGAGGATCGACTCGTGCCCGTAGGTGCCGTGGTCGACCCGGAAGGCGGGCCGGTTCTTCTTCGCCCCACGGGTGTAGGGCGAGATCGTGACCGCGGGTATGCGGAAGCCCATCTGGCCGAAGTCGGTGTCCAGGTTGCGCGTGGACCGCTTGTCGGGAACCCGCGGCGGCCGGACGTGGTCGAAGAAGCCGCCCCACTCGTCGTAGACGAGGAAGAGCGCCCCGCGGCGGTAGTTCGGTGAGCTCACGAAGGCGTTGACCACGTCGGCCATGAACGCCTGGCCCAGGCGCACGTCACCCAGCGGGTGGTCGTCGGCCGAGAGGCCGTCCCCTCCCCCGCCGTCGCGGAAGGGCGGGTCCACGATCGAGATGTTGGGCAAGGTGCCCGCCGCGCAATCGGAGTAGTAACGGGCGATCGGATTGGACCACGCCAGCCCGCGCGGCCCGTAGACGGCGCTGAACGGCTGGTCGGAGTAGTAGTAGCGGGCGCTCCGGCCCCGGGAGATGGCGCGGTCGAAGATCGTCTCGAACTGGTTGCCGCCCTGGGCGATGTCGACCTGCTCGATGTTCTCGGTCTTGCCCGCCGAGGTGGCCGCCCACTTGTAGTAGCGGTTGGGGAAGGTGGGGCCAAGCAGGGAGCAGAAGTAGCGGTCGTACATCGTGTACTTGCTCGCCGCGTCGTGGATGAAGGGCAGCTGGCCCCGGTTGTAGTAGCTCAGCGCGAACTCGTCGTTTCCGCTGCCGTCCGCGATGAAGCCGTTGCGCAGCTGGGCGCGACCGGACTTCCAGCCGTGGCCGGGATCGGGGTGGCCGCAGCCCTGGAACTGGGCCCGGCCCAGGTTGCTGGCCGGCCGGGTGGGCACCGACTGGCCCCGGGAGTTGCGAAAGCTCTGGCTTTGTACCGCGTCGGCGTCGGGGACCCAGCCGAGATAGTGGTCGAAGGACCGGTTCTCCATCATCAGGATCACGAAGTGATCGATCTCCACGTTGCGCGGGCTGGGCAGTCGCGCCCGGCGCGCATCCGCGTCGGCGGCCTCGTAGAGCAGCGTGCCCACCGGAAGCGTTGTGGCCATGCCGGCAAGCCCGGCGGTATACGCCGTGCGCTCGAGGAACTCCCGCCTGCTCAGGTCAGCGTCGCTCACCGTCGGCCACGGTACCTCGGATCGGTTCCGAGACGTGAAGGTTCAGAGAATCGACATGTAGCGGTCAAGCTCCCACTGCGTGACCTGCACCCGGTAGTCCTCCCACTCCTGTCGCTTGATCTCGATGAACCGGTTGAAGATGTGCTCGCCGAAGGTGCGCAGGGCCAGCTCGGACTCGGCCGTGAGCTCGATCGCCTCCCCGAGCGTCTCCGGCAGCTGCTCGATGCCGAGGCGCCGGCGCTCGTCGGGCGAGAGGTGGTAGAGGTTCTTCTCCATCGGCTCGGGCAGCTCGTAGCCCTTCTCGATCCCCTCCAACCCGGCGGACAGCAGGATGGCGAAGGTCAGGTAGGGGTTGCACGCGGGGTCGGGGCAGCGCAGCTCCATGCGCGTGGCCTGCTCCTTGCCGGGGTGATAGAGCGGCACCCGCACGAGCGCCGAGCGGTTGCGCCGCGACCACGCGCTGTACACCGGTGCCTCGTATCCGGGCACCAGCCGCTTGTAGGAGTTCACCCACTGGGCGAACACCGACGACATCTCCCGGGCGTGGCGAAGCTGGCCGGCGACGAAGGCCTTGCCCACGTCGGAGAGGTAGTACTCGTCGTCGGCGTCGTAGAAGGCGTTGGCGCCGTCCTTGAACAACGACATGTGCGTGTGCATCCCGGACCCGTTCTCGCCGAACAGCGGCTTGGGCATGAAGGTCGCGTGCCACCCGTGCTTCATGGCGTACTCCTTGACCGTGATGCGGTAGGTCATGCAGTCGTCGGCCATCTTCAGCGCAGGCGCGTAGCGCATGTCGATCTCGTGCTGGGAGGGGCCGACCTCGTGGTGGGAGTACTCCACGTGCATCCCCAGCTCCTCGAGCGCCAGCACTGTGTCGCGGCGCACGTCGGAGCCGGCGTCCAGCGTGGTCAGGTCGAAGTATCCGCCCTCGTCCAGGGTCTCGGGCAGCCCAGACTCCGGACGCGCGCTGCGGAAGTAGAAGTACTCCAGCTCGGGGCCGACGTTGAAGGTGTCAAAGCCCATCTCCTCGGCCCGCACCAAAGCACGGCGCAGGACGTGACGCGGGTCGCCTTCGTAGGGGTCGCGGCTGGGCGTGAGCACGTCGCAGAACATGCGCGCCACCCCTGACTCATCCGGTCGCCACGGCAGGGTCCGGAAGGTGGAGACGTCGGGCATGGCGATCATGTCCGACTCCTCGATCGCGTTGAAGCCTGTGATCGAGGAGCCGTCGAAGCCCATGCCGCCCTCGAGGGCGTCCTCGAGCTCGGCGGAGTTGATCGAGAACGACTTGAGCTGGCCCAGGATGTCGGTGAACCACAGCCGGATGAAGCGGATGTCGCGCTCCTCGACCAGCGCTCGGACATCGTCGGCTGTCGTGGGCTGGTCGGCCATGCTCGCTTTCCTTCTGTCGCTGTTCGGTGAACGGCGGGGGACCGCCAGGCTATAGCGGGCGAGGTCTAGAGGTAGTTGTGGGCCCAGGACTTCAGAGACCGGACGGTGGGCTCGAGTGCCTGCCCCTTGGGCGAGAGCTCGTAGAGCACCTTCGAGCACGCCGGGCTGTCCTCCCGGCGGATCACTATCCGCTCGGCCTCCAGCTCCTTGAGCCGCTCGGAGAGAAGGCGGTCGGAGAGGTCGGGCACCAGATGGCGGATCTCGGAGAAGCGCAGCGGACCGTCCATCATCACGATCAGGATCGCGCCGGTCCAGCGCTTGCCCACCAGCTCTACCGCGCGGTGGTAGAGGGAGCAACAGGGCGGCCGGTCGTCGGCCACCTCGATCTCTACGTGGGGTAGCGCTCCGGTGCCGGCGGGCATGGCCGCAACTGTAAAGGACGAATCCGGAAACGACCGCTGGCAGCGGGACCGGGGCTCATCGGCTCTTTAGGCGGCCTGCAGCAGGCGCGACTCCTCGCCCGAGCCGTCCCTGGGCACGTTGCCGGCACGCGTGACGAGGTTGGCGAAGGAGTTGAGCGCCACGTGCGAGATCGCTTCGAGCACCTGCTCGTCGCCCCATCCCGCCTCGCGTGCCTCCTCGTGGATGTGCAGCGGCGGGGTGCCGTCGTTCTCCAGCAGGGCCTTGACGTAGCGAAGCAGCGCGGCCTCGTGCTCGTCGTGGGAGTCGAACTCGCGGGCGAGGGCGACCTCGTCGATGCCCAGGCCCGCCTCGCGACCGGTGCGCTGAAGGGTGGCCAGCGCGTAGTCGCTGCCCTGGTGCTGGGCCACGGCCAGCGCGATCCGCTGTTGGGTGGCCAGGGGCAGAGTGCCGTTGCGCAGCTCGGAGCGCATGCGCGCGTAGGC
>JAABUR0100004783.1_pt1 | contig 17761 bp, 17 predicted proteins | sample 5560091 | NCBI WGS metagenome assembly JAABUR01 (sample SAMN10711879, study PRJNA513375) | rock metagenome | isolation source: Antarctica rocks | place: Antarctica: Victoria Land, University Valley sud | reverse complement strand
CCGAGGGCCCCGGCCAGCTCGCCGATGCCGGTCACGGGGTTTGCAAAGAGATGATTGACGGCCGCGAGCAGGTTGCCCCTGGCGCCCTCTCTCTGGAAGCGCTCTCTGTAGGACTCGCGCAGGTCGAAGAGCTTCGCGGCCCGGCGGGAGGCGTCGCGCGCCTCCGCGGCTACGCCCCTCAAGAAGAAGAGCAGCCACTCTTCCCACTCCCCCTTCTGGCTCACGGTGAGTAGGTGGTCATAGTACGCCGCGCGGTGGCGCTCGAAGTAGGCGCTCAGGTACAGTAGCGGCTCGGGGAGCAGGTCGCGCTCGATGAGCATGTGCGTGATGAGCAAGCGTCCTATACGGCCGTTGCCGTCGAGGAATGGGTGGACGGCCTCGAACTGGTAGTGGACCAGGGCGATGTCCACGAGGGGAGGAAGCCCGGTGTCATCGTGTATGTACCGCTCGAGCGCGCCCAGGGCGTGGGGTATCTCGGCGGGTGGAGGGGGAACGTAGGTGGCGTCCTCCATACCTGCTCCGGGCGGGCCGATCCAGTTCTGTATGCGGCGGAACTCGCCGGGGTCGCGCTGCGCCCCTCGAACCCCCTCCATGAGGACGGCATGCATCTCCCGCAGCAGCCGCTGGGAGATGGGCAGCTCCCCCAGGCGCCCGATGGCGTGCTCCAGCGCCCGCACGTAGTTGCGGACTTCCTGAACGTCGTCCCGCTGCTCCGGCTCGCCGAAGAGCGGGGGCTCGGCCTCGAATGCGTAGAGATCGACCAGGGAGGCACGGGTACCCTCGATCCTGGAGGAGAGCACCGCCTCCCGCCTGAGGAAGGGTCGGGTGAGCAGGTACGGGTTCGGCAAGGTGCGGCCGAGCCCGGCCAGCTCGCCGAGAACTCGATCCGCTTCGGATAGCGTCGCGACGAGCCGCGGCCCATAGGCCAGCTTCGGGGGAAGGGGAGCAGGCACAAAGGCCCGGCGCAGGTCTCCCACGGTAACCAGCCTTCCCGGCGACTCGGATGAGAAATCTTCTTTGTGCATCTCGGGGTTTATTCTACAAAACTGAACTCAAGTTGAACAATACCAAGATTGTTCAACTTGAGTTGTGTAATTCCACGGATCGCCAACCCACAAAACAGCTACTGCCAACGACTACCCGCCTGGGTAGGCACCACAAAGGCTTGGCTCGACGCTCCATGTCGCCGACGATCGCGCCCTCGAGAGTCGCTACCTTCTCTATGACCGCCGTGTCGTGCGGACCGTTACCCGTCACGCCTACGGTTTCTCTCCAGGACAAGTGGGCATCCAGTGGAAGCTTCAATGGGGTCCTTTTCTGGTCTTCCTACGGTTCGGAGCGCGGCCAGTTGAAGCGCGGGTGCTTAGGATAAATCTCGCGCTCCAGACGGGTGAGGTCGTGCTCCCACTCGCCGATGGCGCGGGCGAACTTCTGCTTGCCACCTCTTTGGCGTTTCTTGAGCCTGCAGAACCAGGCGATCATCCCGGCGACCTTCGGCAGCCCGAGTTCGGGGATGGCCTTATCGGTAAGGACGCGCCAACGGACGGTACGAGATTTTCCTGTGTCGTAGCCGAGCTCCTTGAGTCTGCTCCGCTCCCGCAACTCCAGCTCGCCGTCGCCCCCACCCTGGGATACCTCGACCTCGGTACCGGGCCAGGGGAATGTTTCGAGAGACTTCACGTACTGGAGGCCGGGATGGTACTGGAGAACGGCATTCAGCCACTCTATATCCGTGCCCCACCAATCGTGGCCGAACAGCAACTCATCCAGGAAGCCTTCTTGCGGTAGGAAGCTTGGTGGTAATGAGCTTCTGTTCACGACGGATCGGATCAGATCCTTGGAGAAGTCCGTCTGGCCCACGACCACCACGCTAAACTGCGCCTCCCGTGGCGCTTCGTAGTCTTCGTAACACTCGACTTGGGTCGGGAGGAGACCCGCCAGCTCTTCGGAGCTGAAGGGGTGGTTTCCGGTAAAAAGGATGGTGTCTTCCAGGAAAGAGAACGCGCGCGGTGCGACGAGCTTGCTCAGTCGCGAGACGTAGTCCATCTGCCGCGCGAAATCCTCCGGATCGACTCCCATCATTCTGCTCGCCTCACTCCCGCTCGAAGCCGTGGGAGTCGAACTTGAGGACGCCGGCGTTCTCGGAGACGGTGCGCTGCACGTCTTCGGGGGCTCCTTCGGGTATCTCGGCTTCTATCTCGATGGAGACCTTGAGGCTCGCGCGGGGGAGCGTGGAGAGGTGCGAGAGGATCTCGTCGGCTATCTTGCCCGCGTCGCGTCCGACCCGGTCCGGGTCCAAGTTGACGGAGGCGTGGAATCTCCTGGGAAGTTCGACGCCCGCCGGAGGCTCCGCTACTCGCCCGGCACCATTGCCGCCCGCCGGAGCGTACGTGAAGCCGGGCGGGACATCGGTGCCGCCGTCGTCGGCTTTCTCCCGCTCCCTTTGGCGGGCCTCCTCCTCTTCTGCCTCCGTCTGCGCCCGGGCGACCTCGGGCTTGACGAGCAGGCTGCTGGAGTCCACGACAGCGGAGCCCCCTCCCCCGTCTACCAGGCCCACGTACCTGCCCGTCTCCCCGTCGTATCCCCCGGCGTAGGCGAACACGTCGGAGGAGGCGACGGTCGAGATGCCTTCCTCAATGGCCCGCTGGAGCACGCTCTGGTCTTTGAGGCGCGGGAGGTAGAGGTAGGAGCAGAGGTACTCCCAGAGCTGGCGGGTGTTTATGTGGTCGGCGTCGCGCCAGAGGTGCTGGTCGAGCGCCATCCTGAGGCGTACGGAGCCGATGACAGGCATGAGGGCCTCGTCAGCGACTAGCTTCCTGCTCGCCTTGACGGCGGGGGCGTCGCCGCCGGTGGCACGTATCTCCGCCCAGCCGACCTCGCCCAAAGGGTCCGGCTGCTCGGGGACGAGGCACCAGCTCCACGCCTCGCCGATCTGGGCGGCGACCGCGGCGTCTGCCTCCTTGCGTCTGGTCGCTGCCTGCCGGATGGCGAGGCGCGTGAGGTCGAGGGCGTCGGCGTCCTCTTCTATGGAGGACCACGCGAGGAGCTGCCTGACGCGGCCGTCGAGGTCCTTGAGGCGCCTGGAGTCGGCGGCCAGGAAGACGAGCGTGTTCCTGTAGATCCTGGGGCTCGACCCTCTCGCTTCCAGCATGATCCGGGCAGCCACGAGCACCGGGCTGTTCTCGTCTCTTCCGGTGTGGCCGTGCTCCGGGCCGAGCACGACGAGGCGGGCCTCCCTCTCGTCCGGGACCGACGAGCCGCCCTCGGGGGCGGGGTGGACGCCGGCGAAGTCGCCGCGGCTCTTCTCGGCGCGCAGGCGGCGCACGATCTCCGCGTGCACGTCGTCCTCGTCGTAGCCCTCGGCCCTGTCCTGGGCGAGCCGCGTGACCGACGCCTGAGTCGAGTACCAGTACCGCTTCGCATCCACGTAGAGGAACGTCGCGCCGTCGGTGAGGCGCCTCAGGGCGTCGCCGAAGGTGGCGGGGGCCTCGCCGGGCTGGACGCAGCCGAGCAATATGTTCTTCTCTTCTATGCCGGGGTTGGCGGCGCCCGCGGTGGGCGCGGAGCCCATGTAGATGGTACGGGCGACGCGGCGGCAGGCCGAGTAGCGCCCCAGGTTCGAGTTCTCGCGGTCTATGCGCAGGGGCAGGGAGTTCGGGCCGTCCACGTCCTTGCCGATCACGGACGACCAATGATCCTCCATGTAGCGGCCGGTGAGCTCGTCCTGGACTATGGCGTTCTCCATCGGCACCGTCGAGGGCATGATGAGGAGGTTCTTGTCCTCGCCCTCCCACAGGGCGTGGATGACCGTCGCCAGCAGCCGGAGTACCCCCCGCGTCCGCTGGAAGCGCTCCAGGCTCGCCCAGTCGTCGTAGAGCCGGTCGAAGAGCTCGGGGTGTATGGGGTAGGCGGCCTCCAGGCGCCGGCGGTAGTCCGCCTCGCCGCAACCGGATGGGAAGGTTGCGCCCTGGGTGCGGTACATCTCCGAAAATTTCTTGACCACGAGGTCGCGGGCTGCTTGCTTTTCCGTGTCCTCCCGGAAGAGCCTGCGGCGCACGATCTCGAAGCTCTCGTCGGCGCTGGCCGGGCGCCAGGTGGACTCCACGCGGGAGAAGGTCTGCTTGAGGGGCACCAGCGCCTCCTCGCCGCCCTCGCCCCCGATCTCGATCTGGGACGCGGGTAGGCTCGCGACCACCAGCGTCTCCGGCGCGGCCTTGGCCGCCTCGGTGAGGGCCTGGGCGAAGGTGAGGTTGGCGTCGAAGGAGCCTGCGGGGAGCCCCGGCACCCCGTAGAGGTTGCGCAGGTAGGCTACCCACTCGTCCACCAGGATCAGGCACGGTGAGAACATCTCGAAGAGCTCGGAGAGGACGTTGGAGCCCGGGCTCGTGCCCGTCCTGTCCGGCTCCTCGACCATCGCGTAGCCGTCGGCGCCGCCGAGCTGCCAGGCCATCTCGCCCCAGAGCGTCCTGACCACCGTGCCGTCTGGCTTGGTGTCGGTCTGCCCCGGCGTGAGGGCGGTGCCGACGAGCACGGCCCGGTTGGCCTTGACGGCGAATGAGACGCCCGAGCCGCGCAGGAGAGGCTCCACGCCGGCGAGGTTGGAAGCGAGCGTGCCGGAGAAGAGGTGGTAGAGGGCGAGCATGGAGTGGGTCTTCCCGCCGCCGAAGTTGGTCTGAAGCTCCACCACCGGGTCGCCGCCCGCGCCGGAGAGGCGCCTGAGGGCGTTGCCGAGGAGCCGCCTGAGCCCCTCCGTCAGGAAGGTGCGCCGGAAGAACTCGACCGGATCGCGGTACTCGTCCACTCCTTCGCCCCGGTAGACCTGGGCAAGGTCCGCGGCGAACTCGGCCTGCTCGTAGCGCCCCGAGTAGACGTCCTCGTGGGGGGTTATGACCTCGCGCCAGGGCGGGAGGCCGGCGAGGGGCTGGCCGGCCGCGGTCTCGACCCGGCGGCCCTCGGTGCGGGCCTGCTCGGTGAACTTGGTCCGCAGGACGTCCACGGCCTGCCGCTCCAGATCGCGGGCCTGCTCGGCGGCAGAGATCGCCTGCAATAGGAGCTTCATCGAGTCGAGCGCCCGGTAGGTCTGGTCGGTCGAGAAAGTCTGCTCGTGCGCCCAGTCGTTGCGTACCGTGCGGACCTCGTGTACCAGGGAGCGCTGCGGTGGACCCAAGGTGTAGCGGAACACGTCGTCCCACTGGCCCAGCATCGCGCCGACCAGGGCGGAGGTGTCCCAGACGATGTCGCCGCCACTGTCCCGGCGCATCTCGAAGCGGCTGCCGCGCTCCACCTCCGCCTGCCAGTCGCCCCGGAGGCGGGCCTTCAGCTCCCGCTCGACGAACGGCGCGAGGCCGGCCTTCAAGGTGTCTAGCCCGCGTCCCACCCGGTCCCTGTTGCTGATAGCCATGCCGTGATCCTCCTAGAGATCCATGCTCGTCTGCGGATCGTTACCTTCCGGGTTCTCGGCGGCGAGGCGCGTGATCTCGGGCCACGACACCACGAGGCCGTTGTACGCGAGCGCCTCCTCGGCCCACTTCTTGCGCTCGCAGATGCCGTACAGGCGGTATGCGAGGTCCCGCGCGCCTTCGCCCCGCTCCCCGATCCTGGCGAGCAGATGGGCCGCGCCGGTCTCGCCCTCCGTCTCAAGCACCCGGATGAGATGCTGGACGACCTCCCAGTCGGTCAGGCGTCCGTCGGTGGCGGGGTCCCAGTCTTCGGCGAGCTTCTCGCGGGGGATGAGGTGGACCTTGCCCGCCCGCGCTTCGATGATGCCGGCGTCCTGCACGCCGCGCACGGAGACGTTGCGGGCGCCGGCGATGGTCTCTGCCTCGCCGTAGGGGCCTGGCTCCATGCCCTTGTGGTCGAACCAGGTGAGGGCGAAGCGGGTGTGCGGGTCCACGGCGCCCTCGGCCTCGGAGAGGTGCTCGTCGAGGGACTGGTTGATGATCTGGAGCGCCGTGCGGACGCGCATCGGCGAGCCGTCAGCCTCGACGAGCTTCGAGTAGCGGGAGTAGATCGCCATCCCCGGCCCGATGGTCGCCTGCGCAAGGTCCACCGGCGCCACGTTCTCGGCCATCATCACCGAGAGGGCGTCCGGCAGCTCCCGCCTCAGCGCCCGCACGAACTCCTGCCGCGTGGCCGGTGGCGCTTCCACCGCTCGCGGACGGCACACCAGTATGATGGAGGATGCGAGGGCGTTGGTGCCCATTGCGATCTGCCGCGTCTTCATCTCTGTTCGCATCGGCCATGTACCGGTGATCTGGAAACCCGTTGCGAGGAGCCCTTCAAGCATCGTCTCCCAGCCAGTCGAGGCTACCGCAGGCGTTCCGGCGCCGTTGCCTCCGGACTCAGATTGCTTGAAGGCGTAATAGACGGTAACCGGGTAGTCTGGATTCGCTCTGTGCTGTATCTCCTCGAAGGCTCGGCCCAAGCCTTCCTCGAAAAATTCTCGCGCTCTGTCCCGGCTACCCTCGAAGCGATAAGGCGAAGCGATCAGTTCTTGCGTCTTCGGAGTAAGCAATGTCCCATAAACGTTCGGATAAATCTCGCCTACTGAACGCCGGAGCCAGACATAGAAGAAGTCTGAAAGATCTGCATATCCTATGTTGTCATAATAAGGTGGATCGGTCGAGACAATGGCCTGTTCTGTGCCGTTGACAGAGGAAGTAGCGTCACGCTGAAGCACGAATGAAGGAATACCTCCGAGACGAGATAAAGGATCGGCAGCTAGCTCTACTGCTGCACTCATGCTTCCTGTTGCACCCGCGAAGAAGTTAGGTTCTGCGAAGTCCCACAGCATAGGCAATGCTTGCCTGCCGAAGGCATGCTGCGCCTTCTCCCCAACAGGATTCCAGCGGACCAAACTATTACCGGTCATCGCCACTCGATCTACCGCGAAGGCCAAGTAGGTCGCCACCGCGTCGGCGTAGGCTTGCGCGCCCTTGCCGTCGTCGTTTAGCGGCGTACTGTCGTCGGGGAGCCTGGCGGCCACGGCGTCCTCTCGCACCTTCTCGCGCACCTCGCCGACCAGATCTGAGAAGGTGGTAAGCGCAACGAGCTGTCGGCGAGTGAAGAGGTCTGCGAACGTTGTAAGACCATAGGGGATGCACCAGAGGTTGCGCGGGTCGTTGGCTAGTTCCTGATCTGGCCCCCACTCCGGCTCCGCCTTCTCCGCGGCGGCGACGTGCTCCTCTGTCGGGTCGAGGTAGTCCCGGCCCCGGCGGCCCTCGGCGACGACGGCCATTAGCTGCTGGCCCATGCGCCCGGCCTTGCCCTCGGCCTTTATGTGGCTGTCCTCGGAGATTTGGTCGCACACGAGGCAGCGGAACTTCGCGCCGCGCCCGACCTTCGGCGGGTCCGGCGGCACGCCCTCGCCCTTCCTGACCGTGAAGCGCACCTCCTTCTTCTCGCGGTCCACGACCGGCTCGACCCACGCCTTCTTATTCGCTTTCTTGGAGAGCCAGAAGGAGCTTACGAGCGGCATCGTCGCGCCGCAGGCGGGGTTGGGGCATCGGACGGTGCGCGCCCAGAGCCAGGCGATCACGGTCTCCCCGTTCGGTCCTTTGGGGTAGAGGTGGCCGATCCTCTTCTCGGCCTCATCGCGCATCCACTTGCCGTAGTAGCGCACGTCCTCTGCGAGCCCCTGCGCCCCACGCCAGTTGCCTTCGTTGCCGATCTTGTCTCTGGACTCCGGGTTGACGGGCGGCATTCCAGCAAACTTCGGCGGGATCTCGATCAGGGCCTTGGTGATGAGGACGGCGACGGGGTTGAGGTCGGAGCCATGGGCTTCGAGGCCGAGGCGCTGGGCCTCCAGGGGGATCGAACCTCCCCCGCAGAACGGGTCCAGCACCGGCGGAGGGTTCCCCCCGGTGGAGCGCATGATCTCCGCCCGCGCCCTGCCGAGCACGCCTTCGTCGTTGGAGTTCTCCCACTTGACCAGCTCCTCAAGGATGCCGAAGAGCCGGTCGCGCTCCACCTTCGCCTCCTCCTCGGGCATATCGTTGGAGGGGTCGTCCACCAGCGAGGCGAAGAGCACAGCCCGGCACGCAGCCAGCGGACGACGCGCCCACCACAGGTGCAGCGTCGAGGGGTGGCCGTGTCGGATAGACTTCTCGCGGGCTGACTCCTTGTTGATCGCGTCCAGCGGCAGTGCAACTTCTATGAGCTTCTTGCGGTAGGTCAACTCGTCTCCCCTTCGGCGGGCTCTTCCCCCGGTTCTTCGTTTGTGTAGTCGTAGCCGTGTACTTCGAGGTCCTTCATCGTTATCTCGTAGACCGCGCGGGCCTTCTCGATAGCAGCTTCCGCGTCTTCCTGCGTGGCCTCTCTCAGATCACCCGGATAGCGAGGTTCCACGGCCCATTCGGAGAGGCTCGCGAGGTCGGGGAAGTCCCTCTTGACGGCCCAATCATCCGGGAGCAAGTCTCGCAGACGGTCCAGGTTGTGAGTGAAGGGGAAGTCCACCTGCAAGAACACGAAGATCGCCTTGATGGACTTCTCGGCCGCCTGCTGGGCATGGAAGCACGAGATGCGCGGGATGCCGCTTCCCTCCAGGAGCACCTCCGCCGTCCGAAGATCGTCCCAGGCGTAGCGCAACCAATGGCGGAGTACGCTCAGTACCTCAGGGTCGCTCATACACGACCTTCCCCTCGCGCAACGCCGGACGCAGCACCGTACCGACGATGTGGCCTCGACGATCGACCTCGTCCACGTCCGTGACGATAACGTCCACGGGTATGGGTACTTCGACGATGGCCCGGCGTATGTCCACCGCAAGCTCCCGCTTGTTCTCCCACTCCACGTGCTCGAAGACGACGAGCAGGTCAACGTCGCTATCGTAGCCCGCCTCACCGCGAGCGAGCGAACCGAAGAGGATCACCTTCAAGGGATCGAAACGTTCCACGATACGCCCAACAGCCTCCGGCAACCACTCTTCGAGCGTCTTGCCTTCGTAGAGGAACATGCGGGGTTGCCCGGCCGCGCTCCTACGGACGTCGCTCACGTTCGCGCCGTGGCCCGCGGACGGATACCTTCGAGCGCCTCGCCGATGCGGTCCTTCTCGACCTCCAGCTCGTAGTGCTTCTGGGCGTTCATCCAATAGCCCTCGCTCATGCCGAAGTACCGGGAGAGGCGCAGGGCGGTGTCGGCTGTCACGCCGCGCCGCTCGTGGACCAGTTCGTGGATGCGCTGCACCGGTACGTCTATGTCCTTCGCCAGCCGGTATGGCGTTATGCCCATCGGAAGGAGGAACTCTTCACGCAGCAACCGTCCGGGATGTAGCGGTTCAACGATCGTCTCCTCGTACTCTGCGGCCATCTGTCCTCCTAGTGGTAATCCGTTACCTCAACCTCGTAGGTGTCTCCGTCTTCCCAGACGAAGCACACTCGGTACCGCCGGTTGATGCGTATGCTGTGTTGCCCTGCTCTGTCTCCCGAGAGCTTTTCGAGCCTGTTGCCCGGCGGCACCCGAAGGTCGTCCAGTGTTTGCGCGAGATCCAACTGCACGAGCTTGTCGTAAGCTCTCTGCGCCACGTCCGCCGGCAGCGCCCGTGTACGTCTCTCTCGCCAAAGACGGCGCGTCACCCTGTCACGGAAACTCTTTATCACCACACATATATTAACGCCGCTCGTGAATCACGTCAAACGTGAACATTCACAGGTGTGGGCTCGGCGGCGTCACGAGACTAGCTGTCTGATCTTCGAGATCAGGGCTTGCTCCCTGGCAGCGAGGAACGCCTCGTAGTCGTCCTCTTCCATGGCCTGAAAAGCTTCGGAGCCGATGAGGTGGGATTCGAGGATATTCTCCCGATGCTTTTCGGGTATCAGGTTCTCCAGGTAGGTTGATGGACTCTTGCTACTGATCTTCTTGTTGGTCGAGTCCACGATCAGGGTGCGATTGACGATGGTGTTTACCTCACCCCCCGACAATTTGAGCTTCTTCTCCAAGAATTTTCTCGGGAAGATGTGATGGTCGTCCAGATCGTGAAACGTGATGCCATCGTTGTTGGAGAAATCTCTGGCCCCGGAGAGAGCAACCAGGTTCATCACGCCCTTGTACGCAGCGGCCCCCTGACGGGAGACACCACGCAGGGAGAAACCAGGGTTATCCAGGATTTCGGTCGCGGTGGCGGTCTGCGTAGCGGTCGCAGGCGTCCTGGTAGCGTTGGGCCTCCTTGCCTGAGATCTCGAGTTCCACCGCCCAACGCTCGCCGCCCGGCCCGAGAAGCAGGCCGTCGGGAACCCGACCTATGGACATGCCGGGCCTGATGCGGCCTCTGATCTGGCGCTCCGTGATCCAGCCTTCGCAAGAGTAATCGGTGAGCCCGAGGGCGAGGTCGACAACCCGGAGGTCGTGATCGTAGTCCCTCCTGTCCAACCGGGACGGCGCCAGGTCGAGCCCCACCGTCTCGAGGCCGACCCTCGTCGCCCGGTAGATGCCGTGGTCGCCGTACCAGGTGCGCTGGTGCGCAAGGAGGTCGGCGTCGCACAGAACCTTGAGCCTGCGGTAGACGGCCTGCTCGGAGACGGACTCCCATTGGCCCCAATCGTTCCAACCCTCGAAAGCGAAGAGCTTTATGTGGGGCATCGTCACGTAACCGTGGACGGCGACGAACCACACGATGCGCAGGTCTCTGTCTTGGAGCTTGAAGCCTGACGTCTTCTTCGTGGTTCTGTTCTTTGCGGACCTACGAGACACTACCTTCTCCTCCTCGGACACGGATCCGACGTGGACTCGAAGGGCCTGACACGTCTTCGGTGGCAACGTAGAAAAAGAATGGAAACTCTGGAAGATTCAGGTACTGGTAAAGGAGAAGAAAAGAGGATGGTAGGGCACGGCGATCCCGATGTGGCCGTGCCAGTCCGATTCGCTTTACCTTTGCGGGATTCGCACCCTCGGCCCCCTGACGGGGCCGTAGAAACCCGTCCAACGGCCCGCTCAACACCCGACTCAACAGGTATCCGTGAGTAGCGAACGCGACGCTCAACTCCGCTCCCTCCCCTGCTGGCGTGCCCGCGCGTTGGCCGCGTCCTCGATCCAGGGCAGGCACTCGGAGGCTTTGACCTCGTGCCACTCCCCGGTCGTGGGGTCGTGCAGGGCGATCCAGCCCCGCTCCCCCGCCCACTCGATGAGGAGCCCGCGCCGGTCGGCCTCCCTGAGTTTTCGTCGCTCCCATTGCAGGAGCTTGGCGATGGCCGGCTTGTTTTCCACCAGCAACTCCCGCAGCCGACCGTCGATCACCCCGGGTGGCGCGTCCACGCTGAGCCTGTCGCCGTCAGCCTCGAACGCCACCCCCCGTTGCCGCAGGTGCGTGAGCAGCTCCCGCGCCCTCACAGCACGAACCTCTCGCGCCCAGAGTGACCGTGCGAACGAGCGTCCAGGCCGTCCCCGGTGTCCCCCACGGAAGTCTCGGGGTGCCTCGCGGGCCGCGCAGAATCCTCGTCCAGGCCGGGACGCTCGGGACGGCCTGGACGATCCTTTGTGGATGTTTTCTTGAGGCCCTTCTTGCGGGTCCGGCTGCCGCCCGGCGCGCGCTCGTCCCCGTACTCGATGCCCGCTCCCCTGAGCGACGGCGCTATCCGCTTCATCCGGTTCGAGAGGGAGTTGGGGGCCGAGGGCCAGACCCTGGAGCGGCGAACGTCTTCGTCCACGAGCTCCGCCAGGGCGGCGTAGAGCTCGGTCGCGGTCCCGCTCCACTCCTCGCGGCTCTCCATGAGGTCGCGCACGGCCACGGCGACGGGGTCGGTGTCGAGGGCGGTCTCGCCGGCTTCGGCGCGGTTGCCGGCGTAGGCCTCGACAAAGGCGCCGGGCTCCCAGGGCAAGGCCTCCTCCGCCGCAGTCATCCACACCGCGAAGTCCGCCATGCGCGGCAGCTCTTCGAGCTCTACCCGGTCCAGGTTTCTCAGGGCTGCGCTCACCGCGTCGAGAAGCGCGCCGAGCACCCGTGGGCGTGCCGCCTCCAGTTCGCGGTAGAATGCCCTCTCTGTGCGCTTCTTGTCCGGCGGGATGGGCGGAAGCTCGACCACGAGGCTCCGATCGCGAAGGTCGCCGGCAACCGCCAGGGAGTCGATGCCGTTGAGGATCACCGGCCGCTTCTGGGAGAAGATCACCTCCCGGTCGTCGGAGTAGAGCTCGCGCGTCGCGAACCCGCCCCCGGTGGCCAGCCGGCACAGGGCATCGGAGAGCCAGGGCCTCATTCCCGAAAGGTTGTCCAGCGCCGGAACCCAGTTACCGCTCGCCGCGATCGCGAGGTCGCGCTCGTCGCGGGGCGGGGCCCTCAAGGGCTCCACGGCCGGGTCGGTCACGGAACGCAACACCCTGACCGTCGCGCTCTTGGCGGAACCCTGTTCGCCCTGTAGGACCAGCACGGGATAGGGTCCCTCGGGACTGAAGGTTCCCACGATCCAGCCCACCAGGAGCCGGAAGTCCTCTTCCCCGCGCATGTTGAGCAGGGGCTTCAGGTCGTCGACGCCACCGCCGGCAGCCGGGCGCGGAAGGGGCGCCGCGTTGTCCCTGCGAACGAACCTCACCGGCACGGCCTCGCTCGGGAGCACCCGCCAGCCGGAGGCTGTGATCTCTGCCACCTCCCAGTCCTCGTTGCACAGGTCCAGGTAGACGGCCTCCTCGTGCCCGGCGACCCGGACGAAAATTGGCAGTTCGGGACCGTCGAAGGCCGCCATGGCCCCGATAGTGGCCCTTGCGTCGGTGAGGGCCTGGCGCTCGGGGCCTTCCCCGCCTCGCGGTAGAAGCTCCTCGTCAACCATCGGGTGAAGCGTCCACTCTTTAGCGGGCAGGTCTCCCGGTGGCCGCCCACCCCCACGGTTGCGTAGGCCTCGCCGTCCGGCGCGTGGAACAGCTCCGCGCTCGCCGCGTACGCGATCAGCGTCTCCGACTGCGTCCTGGGGCGACCGGACGTCGCGCCGGTCACCGGGACCGTCGAGATCGCGCCTTCCAACTCGCGGCCGTTGGGGTTAGGATCGGTCATCTGGGCGGCTTCCTTCCCGGCTCACGCTCCGCGGGACATCGAAAGGCCGCTACCGCTCGCCGCCGGGTTGGTACCTGTTCTTTTCGAGCCAGGCCTCTATGTCCTGACGCCTGATGCGCCGGACGCGCCCGATCATGTAGCTCGGGATCTCCCCGCTCCTCACGAGCTCGTAGGTCTTGGTCCGCCCCAGACCGAGCCACCGGATCAACTCGTCGGTGGTGAACCACTCCTTCTCGGTCTTCGCCTCCATCCGCGCCTCCTCTCCGGGTTCGCCTGCTTGCGCCCACTATCATCCGGTGCCATCATGTGGTCAATGGGATAAATTCAAATACCCATGAGAAAACCCGTGACTTCGGGAGGATTCGTGTGGCAGGGAGTAGAGGAGAGCGCCTTCGACGAGGCCGGGCGCTTCGTTGCGGATGGCACGGCAGCGGGCGGCCTTTTGGTCTGCAAAGAATTCGTGCTCAAGCGCGATCCCGTGAAGAGTTGGGAGCTGGGACGCCCCTCCTACTACATCCGCCCGAAATACCCGATGAAGTTCGTCGGCTTTTCGGCGGTGGAGGATCAGGACAACTACCGCGCGTATAGACCGTTCGAGGACAGCAACGGCCTGTTCCGCAAATTCGCCGGCCTCCACAACGGCGACCGTTCGGGGGACGTCGCGCTCGAGTGGGCCCATACCCACGCCCCCCTCACGTGCCACCTCGGCATCTACCTGAATCGGCACGGATATCTGTACGAGGGCTATACAGATCCCCGGGACTACGTCGACGACTTTTTCGAGGAGGTGGATCGGGCCGCGACCGTCTTGGCGCTCTACGAGGCCGTTTTGGCGAGGGACAGGGAGAAGGCGTGGCTGATGGTGGAGGAGGGGCCCTCTCCCTTTGCGAAAGTGCTCTACGAACAGCTGTGGAATTGGGAAGAGGAGGACGAAAAGCACCACGACGGCATCCTCGGTTTCGCGCTGCACGCGGTGGCCTTCGAGGTGACGCGGATGGTCAGGACCTACGCCAGCAGGAGCTTCTGGATGCCGCCGGGCCGCGCGCTTCCTTCCAGGGTGAAGTGGGGTTGGAACTTCGACAACCTGTTGGGGGCGATGTATCTGCAGATGTACTGGCTGCTCGAAGCCGGCGAGAACAACGTGACCCACTGCAAGAACTGCGGGGCGACGATCAAGCTCACCGCAAGCAAGCCCACCTCCACCGACCCGTCCAAGACCCGAAAGGTGCGCAGCGACCGGCAATTCTGCGACAACAAAGGCAGGTGCCAGCAAAGCTACAACTACCGCACCAAGGGCAAGTACAAGCGCAAATCCAAGCGAGACGCGCGTCGTTCGGCTTCCCAAGACCAGTGAGGCGGGCAACTTAGGGAGGGTAGGATTCAGGAGTGCTGGAGAGCCCGATAGAATCGTGAGACATTTTGTGACATAATGTGGTCACAAGTTCGGCTATCGAGGGTCTGCAAGGAGGCTAAACATGAAGGACGTGGGCGTCAGGGAGTTTCGGGATCACGCCTCCAGCTATCTCTCCGGGGACGAGCCGTTGGCCGTGCGCCGGCACGGGCGGGTGCTCGGGTTCTACGTCCCGGTGAGGCGGAAAAACGACGCGGAGGAGCTTCGGGCGGCTTTGCGGGAGGCGAGGGACAGCCTGGCGGAGCTGCGCCGCGCGAGCGGCCTCTCCGAAGAGGAGCTGATCGAGGATCTCGCATCCGGGGAGTCAGAAGATCGGGGGCGCGAGCGCGTAGGCGGCTAGCGGTTTGCGCCTGGTCGTGGACGCCAGCACGCTGGTCGGCGAGATGCTCAGGGACAGGGGGTTGGTGCTGTTCGCCAGCCCCCACCTCGATCTGTACGTGCCCGCGAGGATGTGGGACGAGACCCGGCACGAGGTGGACCGCCGGCTCCGCATCCGGGTCGGCCGGGGACTGCCGGAGGCGGTTGCGGCCCGCTACTGGGAAGCCGCCGTCCGGCTCAAGGAGCAGAGCGTCGCGGAGGTGCCGGAGGAGCTCTACGAGGACTTGAAGGACGAGGCGCTCTCCCGACTGCCGCGAGACGAGGGAGACTGGCAGGTGGTGGCCCTGGCCCTCGCGCTCGGCGCCGACATCCTCACCGCGGACAAAGACTTCTTCGGCTGCGGGGTCGCAACGTGGACGGTGGACACCCTGATCTCCCAACTCCAACGACGGGGCCTGTCGCCGTTTTCCTGAGGTAGCTCGCAGTGATGAGCCGTTTCGTGGCGCTCGGAGTCGCCCGAGTTTCGCCCCGGTCCTTCTTCCGACTTGGTGGTGAATCTAGCCCGGTGGAACTGTAGACTATGTTGTATCTAATTGATCTACACACGGAGGTAAACGGGTGAAGTTCGTCAGCTCCAGGGAGATACGGGTCAACCCCAGGCCCGTATTCGACGCTGCGGGACAAGGGGACGAGGTGGTCATCACCTCGCGGGGCAAGCCGGTGGCGCTGCTGGTCGGCGTGGACGACGACGACCTGGAGGAGACGGTGCGCCTCTTCAGGCGCGCGAAGGCCCAGGCCGCGGTCTCCCGGATGCGCAGGACCGCCGCGCACGAGGGCTTGGCCAACATGGACCAGTCCGAGATAGAGGCGGAAATCGAGGCGGCCCGGGGCGAGCGCGACGCGCAGTGAGCGGGCGGAGGGTAGTGTTGGACACGAACGTCGTGGTGTCCGGCCTCCTCAACAGCTTCGGGGCTCCGGGCAGGGTGCTCGACCTGGCGCTCGCGGGCGAGCTCACTGTAGCCTACGACGACCGTGTCCTCTCGGAGTGGCGGGAGATGCTGCGCCGGGATAAGTTTGGTTTCTCGGCTGCGGACGTGGAGTCGTTGCTGGCCTTCTTCGAAGAGGAAGGGCTAGGGACAAGCCCTTCGCCCCTCGGCGCCGAGCTGCCCGATCCGGGCGACCTGCCATTCCTGGAGGTCGCCCGCGAGGCGGGGGCCACGCTCGTCACGGGCAACCTGAAACATTACCCGCCGGAGAAACGGGAAGAAGTAGAAGTGATGGCGCCAGCGGCGTACCTCGAGAGATGGATCCGCGAGGCAGGGGATCGAGAGGGAGAAGGAGGCAACGATGGGTAAGCGGGGCAACGGCGAGGGGTCCATCACCAGGCGCAAGGACGGGCGGTGGTGGGGCCGGCACACGGTCCACACCTCCGAAGGCCCGAAGCAAAGGGCAGTCTACGGGAAGACCCGCGCCGACGTGGCCGCAAAGCTGCGCAAGGTCATGTCCGAGGCCGACGTCGGCCTCGTCTTCGACTCAGGAAGCGTCACGGTGGGCCAGTACCTGGACGGGTGGCTCTCCGACTGCGTGCTTCCGCTGGTTGAGGCCGGCAAGCTGGAGCACAGCACCCACGTCCGGTACGCCGGCATCGTGCGCAACCACCTCGTCCCTTCTATCGGGAAGAGGAAGCTCAAAGACCTGGGCCGTCCCGAGGTCCGCAGGCTCTATAGGGAGAAGGCGAAAGGGCTCTCCCCCCGCTCTGTGGACTACCTGCACGTCACCCTGCAGAAGGCCCTGAAGCAGGCCGTGAGGGATGACCTCGTACCCCGCAACGTCGCGGAGGGCGAGAGGCCGCGCAGCAGCCGCAGCAGGGACGAAGCTAAAGCTTTCTCCGCGGACCAGGTGAGGGCGCTGCTGGGGGAGGCGGCCGGCACCCGCAACCACCCGCTCTACGCCATCGCGGTCCACACGGGGCTGCGCCAGGGCGAGATCCTCGGGCTCAGGTGGGACGACATCGACCTGGACGGCAACACACCCAAGCTGTCCGTGCGCCGCGCGCTGAAGGTAACCCCCGAGGGCCTGGGGTTCGGGGCGCCGAAGAACAAGGCCAGCCGCCGCTCCGTGCGCCTGAACAAGTCGGCGACCGCGGCGCTCAAAGAGCACCGTCTGCGCCAGAAGGAGGAGCGGCTGCGCGCCCCGGGGTGGCGGGACCACGGCCTCGTCTTCCCGAACACGGCGGGCGGATCGATGGACCACAACAACCTGTACCAGCGGGACTACAAGAGGTTGCTCAAGGCGGCCGGTTTGGACGGCCAGGGGTTCACGTTCCACACGCTGCGCCACACCTTCGCGACGGGACTCTTCCTGCGGGGGGAGCACCCGAAGAAGGTCCAGTCGCTGCTCGGGCATTCCAGCATCGTGCAGACGATGGACACCTACTCGCACCTGATCGACGACATAGGCGGCGACGCCGTGGACGGCCTGGACGAGGCCTTCGGGTAGGGCGGTCGGAGCAGAACCGTCACATGATAAACACGCCGGTTATCGGCAGGGTGGTCGGAAATCAACCACTCACTGGTTGATTGTGGCGCTAAAGCGTCCGGCCCATAAGGAGCAGCACCTGTGCGCGGATAAAGCCTACGACGCCACGGACATAAGGGAGTTCGTCGCTTCGGAGGGGTACACCGCCCACATCAAGGTCAACCCCAGAAGAGCCGGGCGCTCCGACGACGAGGATCTCCGGGGAAAGGAGGGCGCTCGGGAGTAGACTCACCCCGCAAGGAGATGGGTGGTGGAGCGTACGATTTCGTGGTTGACCAAGCGCCGCGGCCTCCGCAATACTGGTCCAAGAAGTCCGAGAACTGGCTAGCGTTGGTTCGGTTCGCCTGCGCTCACGTTCTGCTCAACTTGGCGGTTTTTGGATAGAGTCTGAGTTATACCGTTCCGGTCTATTGATGTCATAGTGCCTCCTCCACCGCCTTTACCCACCACGAGTAGCCGCTGAGCCGCTTGAGGAGCGCGGGCCTCTCCCAGTAAGGGCGCAGCGTCCGTGTCAGGGCCTC
>JAABUR0100004781.1_pt1 | contig 17761 bp, 16 predicted proteins | sample 5560091 | NCBI WGS metagenome assembly JAABUR01 (sample SAMN10711879, study PRJNA513375) | rock metagenome | isolation source: Antarctica rocks | place: Antarctica: Victoria Land, University Valley sud | reverse complement strand
TCTTTGATCCCGTCAAGCACAAAGTGTGATGAGTACGGCTGGGGCCATAGGAGTATTTGGGGCTACTTGAGGTGGCGTCCAGCGCAATGTCTAAACAACCAGCATCACATTACATCTTCTCAACCTCTGAAACCCACGAGCTTTTCTGCGAATGACACTGCCGACCATACATTCAGAGGTCCACCCGGCTAATGCTGAATTCACTATTAGATGGGAGTTCAGAGACACATCTACCACCCGCATCCTTAAGCTACGCAGGCTTTAGGGATTGACTATTTCTAAAGGTAACCTAGCAGCAATTTCCAAGTACAATTTCGCAGGCCGAGGCCAGTGGTGAGAACAGACGTTGGAATTATCCAGGAAAATCTGACCCAATAATCTAGTCAAAGCTCAATTGCCGCGGCTCTAGATGTACTTAGGTGTACCTTTGAGATCACTCATCGCCCCAATTAGTTTTCCCTGCCTAGAAACACGACGCGGCACTCTGACCTATTATGCTCATGATCCCTCCAGCCATGTTTAAAAGCCGTCTGCATCCTCAATTCCATATGGAAACACTCACTCTGTTCGTCCACCGGCGGATGAGTAAAGACGTCGCCTTTTTCATAGGTTCGTCCTACAATGAGCACAACGAAGGAACGCTTCAATCCTTTGAATTTCTGGATCGTCTCATGAACCTATGAAGTATAGTGAAGCTGCTCCCGTAAGGCAGACCAATCGCAAGATTGCGGATTGAGTCCGACTGCTCTCTCGGTAAAGACGCAATGAGTTTAGATAGTAGCACGCGAAGGTTGCATTATCAACCCCCGGCTGGGGACATGCTCTTCGGCACACGTGCGACCAGTCATCGAAACGGGAGGTATTCGACGACAAGTATATGAAGTCCAACGGGCTAAAGTATACATCCACTTTCGTTGATCCTCCAGAATTAGCGGTAGGAAAGCAGAGCTTGTTGAGCCTTAGACTATCGCGCTTCCACGTTGACTTGGAGTATAGCTGGAGGCTGACAAGTATGGATGGTGAAAAAGTCATCGCGCAATACCCAGCCGAGGGACTGAGCCTGAGGGAACGATTCTCCTCTCAAAAGGAAGCGCAAGACGCCAGAGCTAGAGTCGAATTTCTGTTGGAAGCTTCGTAAACTGTTCGAATGACGCCTCTGAAGGGTCCGATAAAGAAGCCATGGCGTATGGTGGATTTTCAAAGTGGAAGGTTGATTCCACTATTTACTGCGGTTTATCTTAGAAATGGTATGGTGATAGATATATGGATTGAACATCAACATTTAAAACAACTTTTATATTTACATTTCATAACACATCACATGTGGTTAAGCAAGAGTTGGTGGTTTCTATTCGAGTAGACCCTGATGCCCGGCCTATTTACCAATCCTAAAGGAGCTTGGTTGCAACATTTTAGCCGCGGGGGCTAAGGTGCGCGTTACCTTAGGTACCTTCAACTTTTCGCGCTTAATTCCTCCATGTACGAAGCTGCTATCAAGGTAAACTGTTGGAAACAGGGAACAGTACTGTTACTCCTGTGGTTAGTAATCTCCGCTCGCATCCGGCGCTAGGGGATTCAGGGGATTCAGGGTATTTCACCTTCCTCCCACTTCTTCCTTCCGTAGTTCCTACCTACTACTAGATAGTTCAACCAATATATCTACATGCCTATCTACCCTAAAGACCTCGTATACCAAGAGAAACCAGCAGCAAGATGAGCGGTATCTAAGCGCAGCGACAAGGAAGGCCGCGAGCGTTCATAGGAATTTAGACCAGTTTAATTCCTCGAGTTCTCGAAATGGCCCTTATCGAGTGACGTACTTTGTCTTAGAAGCCAATGGTACTGGAGATGGCGACAAACGGTGCGCAGACTGACGACCACTCACCGCCTCCACCAAGCTTCAATGGCGTCTTGCAGCAATTTGAACATCTCGAAACGCGAACGGTCTCGCCCCAGAAATGCGTCACGCGAGGCTCAGCACTTAACCAGCGCTCGCAGACAGAACCTGCAAGAAGTGATCTTAAGCGTAAGCCCTTTCAGGCTGCCGAATTACCTCTCTCTGTGTCTCCTAAAAAAAAAAAGAAGCGCTCCCCATCTGGTTACGCTCCGCCCAACAAATATTCTCATCTTGTCAACAATCTTGTTGATTCCCTCGCCCCCAACCTAATCTGCGTCTTTATCGGGGTCAACCCTGGTATCCTTACTGCTACAAAAGGTCACGCTTACTGCCATCCTTCCAATCTCTTCTGGAATCTGGCAAACAGCTCTGGCTGTACTCCCCGCCTCTGCCGACCAGAAGAAGACCGTGATCTACCGAGATTGTTCGCGCTAGGAAATACCAATATTGTCTCACGGCCAACCAAAGACGCAAGCGAGTTGAGTAAAGCGGAGATGGACGAGGGGGTGGCCATATTGGAAGAGAAAATTGCCAAGTGGAAGCCTGAAGCTGTGGCTATCGTAGGCAAGGGGATTTGGGAAAGCATTTGGCGAGTGAGGCACAAGAAGAATATCGCGAAGGAGCAGTTCAAATACGGTTGGCAAGACGAAGGGGAGAACATGGGCGTGGTCAATAAGGGGGAGGACAGATGGAGTGGTGCTAGGGTGTTTGTTACAACTACAACGAGCGGCTTGGCGGTTGGCATGAGACTGGATGAGAAGGAGGAAGTTTGGCGAGGGCTTGGGGAATGGGTGAAGAAGCGGAGAGCAGAGAGGGAAGGGGAGGCCTCGAAGGCGGAGCAGATGGCGGAAAATACGTAAAGGGCTTTTGTAAGCTAATTTGTCCTCCCTCAATGTATTGGACCTAAGCTACTTGAAGATACCTAGCATACTATGGAGGACTCAATAACAGAGCCGTATACTATCTGCTGTCCATGGTTTATCATAAGACTTACACCCCTTGGACTGCTTGGAAAAATCGATACTTCTTATCGCCTGATCTGCTGCGTCATCGATCTTTGTGAACCTTTCTAGCTTTGATTCACTGATTCCAATCGAGACGGTGTATTCATCATGGTTCTGAATTCGTATCTGAACCCTCAGCTACCTATACATTAACTGCTACTAACTAAACAATTCTTACTCTCGACCATTCCCCAAATTCGCCGACGACCCCTATTCTCATCAATTTGTGCATGGTATCAGATACTACAGTGATCTCAGGCAGCTGCCTTACCACAATACACGGCCTCCAGACTTAGAGATGGTCCATCTACAGATGCTCCAGATGCTTTATACATTTGGGGTCATGAGATCAGAGACAGACCAAGAGGCTGATAATCCTTGAGCGACCACATCAAGATTAGACAGTTACGCATGCCTAATGCCCGGTCATACCATGATGAGGAAATGTAACGATTTCTAGGCCATTGGGTACCAGGGCCGATACTCCAAGTGATCCGGTAAAGATCTGAGAACGAAGTACGGAAACCTTCACATCAAATCTTTCTCTGCAGTTCTACTCCATTTCGGTCCATGGATCTTGAAATCAAAACAGCAGTAATGAATTCGTCTTCGAGAAAGCGATTGACCTCACGGTTCGGACCGAAGCTGATCTTGTTGGAAAGAACCACGATGTACTGTGCAGCAATCGATGAATTCGGGAACGCAGGTCCAATTCTCTTTGAGCTAATAAGTTTTCAAGTCATCTAGCACTCAAAGAAATGAGACAAGTCCGCTTTTCATTTTCAAGAAATTGGCCTTAATCAAGGTTGGGGCAAGACTATCCACAAAAGCAACGAGGAGACTTTGAATGAAGGAAACCTCACATGGCTCCTCAGTCATTACAAAATTCTATGTTGATCGTACACAGACCAAGTCTATAAACCACGAATTCAGCTGGCCAACCGCTTTCAAGCTCATGGTGCTTGGGAGGACCTCTCAAAGTAAACCTTGTCTTGCACAGAAATTAGGGGTCCAAATTCGACAGTCCACCAATTTCTCTACCGTCCTATCCTACCAATACATGCTAATGTGATTTTAAGCTACAATAATATACCCACTGGAGACGGCGTTTTGTCAGAAAAATCGAATTTGACCTCGTTTGCCGCACCTTTTCAAGATATTCAGTACCTGCTATTAATTAATCAACAACGAGGCGATACTGTCTTGAACCAGAATGGGGATGCTCAATCTATGCTTTACGTCCCATTTGACCTTCCAAAATGCAAATTGAAAGAGCCCCTTTGCTCCTCCTTTGACCAAAGGCAATACTGCTGAAACTGTCTAAGAGGCGACATCACTGGGTCTTGGGCTACTTATTAAGAATCCCAGGTCGTATTATATTCTCACTTTAAGAATAAGGAATGGTGGGAAGAACATCAAACTATAATTCGGGTGAGTTGCAAGAATCCTCGCCTTTCCCTTTCCAGTCACACCCTGTTGACCCCATCAACAGCAACACCTCACTCTGTTGCTAGCTATGCTGGCTTAAAGCTGAGATCATTGTTTCCTATAACGATACGGAACATAATCTTGATAGACTTATATTCCCGCTCTTTCTCTCACCGTGCTCGAGGAAGAAGACAAAACTTGAACCAAAAGAAAGAGACTATCTGGCTTAAATATACATTTCTAGGAAAAGATCCGAGCCAGATTATCAGCTTTCCAGGCTGTTCATCATAAAGCGAAGAGAGAGCGAGAGGCAGGGGACTGGCCAGCCTATGTTCAAGAAGGGGAACCGACGCTAATTTGCTGGATTCGGCCGTGGAGTTTGCAGACGGACTTTCAAGAATCTAACTTGCTATTTGCATCTTATACTTACAATCCTGGGGCATGCGATGATAGGAATTTAATCTTGTGATGTCAATGTGGGTTGCCGCTGTCGCCTAAACGTCATCAACGCCAATTCCTATGGTGCCAACACGGGTTGGTACCGCGAGTAGGTATTCCTTGGCGGTCAGGGCGGTGAGTGTGGTCCGTAGAAGATTAATGAGGACTCTACTCCGCGAAAGGAAGTTCTACTATCAAATTACATGCTCACGATGGGATATTCAGCAAGTCATCGAAAGACAATTCCCTATGCCCCATCAGTGTGATACTTATCGTGGCGTTGCGACTTGGCAAAGTACGTGGCAGACATACATTTTCCTCGAAAAAGCCTGTGGAATAAAAAGTCAGATGGCGACAAACATCTCGAGAATCTTCCAACACTGTTTCTGCAGCATGGCCTTTCGATCTTCGACAATTTCTCGTGCGGCATCGTGGATTTTTTGTCAAAGCCCAAAAATCAAAAGATAGAATCGGTTCTGACAAAATTTCCTGGAAAATGGAACTTCTGTAAAGCTTTCGCCAACACACTGGAAACCCCATCCCCGTTGTTTGTCTTTGTTTATTAAGTTTCATACATGCTCAAATACTGACTTACTGCCGAGTTACTTCATCAATTCATACTCGAACACCATCTCTCCTCCACCCACCAGTCTCTTTCAGTATCACCAGCTCTACTCATCTCTCTATATGAATACCACCATCAATTCCGTCGCTCCTCGGCTTGCCACTGTTGCCCGCAGTACGCCCGGTTTCAAAGATATACAAAGTGTCTCGTCTTTATCTCCAACGTAATAGAGCTATACATTAATGCTGGATTGAAAGTATATAATTGATGACGATCACCCTGCCCTACTCTTACGGAATACCAGAGCGAGTTGCATCTCCAGTGGCCGAGCTTACAACCACTAAGTGAAGACCTAAGGTTCAGAAAGCGCTGCCAATGCCGTATTCCGTCAAAACGTCCTAAAGAGACTCCAGGTGATGTGAAGCATAGACCTTAGCAATATTTTTGGTTCGCACAAAATGATTATGCTTGTTACAAGTAATGCCGATGCAACCATGCACAATCTATGTGCTATGTCTAAGAAGTTCGAAACTGTTGCGAGAACCAGAGTATATAAGACTGCGGAGATTAAAGGCAATCGCCACGCTCTGGGAAGAACAAATCTCAGTAGCGGGTTTTCAGTGGCGCTAGATGTCCAGTGGACAGAAGCCCCATCAAGCAAATATGGCTTGACTGAATCAATAAATCACCTCAACACCGGAGAGAACATTAAATTTGCCCTTAAGAAAGGTCCCCAATATTCTGCTGCCAGAATTGCTACATGTTGTCACGCAATACACAAGCGTCTCTGCAGAAAAACAGTATCTACCTCTCCCACTAGCAGACGAACTCGTCGCGAGATGCTAGTTGGCGATCGTCAGTACACTGTTCCCCTTATCTTATCTTTAATATTGACATTTAACTCAATTCGATCTCTTTCAAGTTTCCCTCTATCGAATCATCATCCAAGTTTACCACGGAAGCGTACAAAACACAATCTCTAAGAGGTACAGTGCAGCAAGTGTTTTGACAGAAGAGGGGGATATCATCATCCTCGAACCCAATATGACTGACATTCTTCGATTTCATGATGGGACAGCTCCCAGTCGCAGGAACAGAATTGTTCAGTGGCGGTAGAAGTATCAATCGGCCTGCAGTTGCTCGATCTCATAAGCTACCTTTGTTTTACTTCTGTAAACTTTTTGACAATGAGAGAATCTTAGGAGCATCACGAAACTTTCCGTGTGACTTCTTCAATCTGGAGGACACACATTAACGAAGCGATCGATAAGGCAAGAATGAAAATGTTAACGGCAAACCTTATTGCCAACCTTACTGGAAAGATATCTAAGACATGCCAGGAACATGGCTAAAGACCTTGACGTAACTAGATACTTGAAGACACTGGAACCTACGGCTTACCAAAAGTATACTCAGTTATAGGTACCGAAGGCGCTGCGCTGCATCGCAGTAAGGGAATACCAGGAGTGGAGCTCCCGGAGAGAAGGCAGAAGACGCTGAACAGTCAGTCCCAAAAGCCGGTACTGACACGATCATTGGGAGCCAACAGGACACCAATGTGACCAAGTTCTCTGTTACTCAGTGCCTGCCGAACACCTCGTAAGTATAATGCGGACTTTACTCGAGTAAACCACGATGTTTCTCTGTACCCATCTCAAACTCAAGCCAGCGGACAAGGATTTACTGTGTAGAAAGATACGGGAGGTAAAGCTATACCTATACTATCCACCAGGTCTCTAGTTTTTCTAGCCATGATGCAATAAAGTGGCACTAGAGTGCTTCGAAACGGGCGGAAGAATCCGAGAAATGATTTGAGTATATGAAGCTGCAAGGTCTTGGAGGGTATAGGTCACGATGTGCTGAAGATTAAATGTAGCCGCAACGATCATGCAATTGCAGAAACGACACCAAATGGAGGTCACCCGTGCGGCGAAATGACAAGAGACGCCTCTCGGTTGTTGGAACCCCCATTTGTCGCCACAGCCGCCATGGACTACCACCGATATGCATTAATTGATCGGCCCATCAGGTCCAGTCGAACTCAGATTTTAACCCTCGTGCACGACTTCCTTTCTCTTCTACTTATCACAGCGCTCGACTCTCTGCAAGACTCCCGTTTTCTTCTACCTTAACAGGAAGCACTCATTGTGCGACGCACTGCTGCTTAACCGTAGCTCCCTCACGATGACTGCACACATTGGTTACAAGATAGAGTTTAACATGTACAACAACCAAGATTGAAAAAGCGAAGTCCTGATGCACCTATCATGCTTGGCCAAAGAAAAACACTGTGTTCTAAAGAAAACTTGTTCGATTTTTCACCCCATGGAAAGAACCAAATGCCTACGACAGATGCTGTCATGCAGACTTCGAACTTTATGTCACCATCAAAAGCGTGTCATACTAATCGGACTACAGACTGCTCAAGATGAGGAATTGTGGGACTGCACTTTTCATTTTGCGGTTCGAAACACTCTTTCTGCAGCCGACACGGGTAGAAGAGATACTACCGTCGGTGAGAGCGCGTTTTCCCAACCCGTCTTCCAATAAACTGAAGGATAGTTGCCGGTTGACACCCAGACACTGACTAAGGGTAAGGACACCTTAAAGAATCTTACAAAGTCTCGGGTACTGTGTAATTGATCGTCAAGAATTATATATTTTACTCTGTCTTCGACCCTATGAATGATTCCAAGGAGCATTATTCAGGACTCAGAGGATGGCTCGACAATAGTCAAACCGATACAGGGAATATTCCTAGACCTTCAGAAGTACGTGTCATAAAAGATAGACTAATCAAAGAACGCTTTCCAAGCTGTATACTGTGTATGGCTGTGCAGACCGCGAACCTTGATGTTCGAACTTCAGCGTCTGCGAGCACACATCGAACTTCATGCACGACGCTACTTTGTTGCCATTCTCTCAAATATATTTATGGATTATGTTCAACTAAGCAGACCAGTCATTTATATTTGGCGCGCATGCGGAAGATATAATACAACCTCACCAATAGACTATATCAGAGACGTCAGACTCCATAGCAGACTTTCCAAGCTTAACAAAGGCATTGATGAGAGCATAGCTACTAATGTAAGGGCGCACTCTACTTAGAGGGACATACACAAACGGAAGTTCGGCAATATATATATAAACATCCAAGAACTCTATATTCGTATGCTATGCCGTGCCAGCACAATACGTCAAGCAAGGCCAAACGACCCTGACGCGCAACAGTCCATACAATATTCTCTAAGGAGGGGTGGATACTCTCATACCACGCATTGGCTACCTTTCCTTTAACAATATTCGCCGGATACGCTTATCTCACAGAAACAATCTTCATCTATACGATGAAATGTTGCACAACCCATTCAACAGGGACTAAACGAAATCCGCCGCGTACCGTAGGACTTGCTCGTCGCCTGGAACCACAGGGTTGGATCTACGATGTTCCTCCATTGTCGTTACTAAACGGCGAAAAGCAACGCAGCCGCACTTCATCGGGTGTCTTTCAACTACAGGGGGCTTCTAAGTGAAGAATTCGCTGTCCAGGGTTTGCTAGAATTGCGGGAACAGGGGACCCATTAACATGGTATAAAACGATTGAAGAAGGCTGGGTCGCAGATCATACAGTCACTTCTTCCTTCCACTTGTCTCTGAGGATCAAAGACCCACAAGGTGCAATAAAGAAATTGTGGAGAAATACTACTTAGCATCATGAGCTTCGTGAGTTGAAGGAGCGAAAGCGAGCAGGTGCAGCTAATATCCTATACACTAAACCGCCCGAGTCTCCGCCGCCAGAGATTCTGCCACCTCTGCGTCTGCGTCTGAAGCCGTTCATCACTCGATCATGTGCAAAATACGATTCAATGATCAGATCAGTCCACATCAACTGTTTAAATCACACGGACACAGTCTGAACAGGAATGCCGCTAACCTCTCTAGCGCTACTTGAACTATTCCGATGGTTTTCACATTCCTCGGCCAAATTAATTGCGTATCGGTCGCTTTTCGCGCTGGAAATGATAGGACTTTCTCCTAAAACTACCGTAGTCGAATGGTCAACTAGTAGGTGTGATTATCATCACATCAAAGCAGTGTTGCACACTATAAGACGAGAAGACCTGATACCACAGCAAAGCAAAGCTGGTCGAGCCTTGATGTCGTGGAGGTCCTGTTTCTCTCGGTTGCCCACTTTTAAGCCTCCTTTCTTTCCCCGATGGTTTTTGAAACCGGCCCATTGGGTATCATAAGCCATCTTGCCGGCTAGATACTCTGAAAGTGGGATGGTAAATTTCGAGAGACAAAATAGCACATGGAGATATTAAACAGTAAGAATATATGCTGCTATTGATAGATACTGTGTTACTGATCTATACAGTTCTCATCAAGATCTCTGCAAAAAATCACAAGATCATTAAAATCAAAGAGAAGAAGTTTTTAAGCATTGCGAAATCATTCAAGATCATTGCAGACGAGCACAAACTTTTGGCAGATCAGTATCACATTCTTGCATCTATGCATCAGAATCTTTCAATCATGTATCTTGATCTTCCAGTTCAGTTTGAATTCAATGAAAAGCACTAGTAAAAATTCTGCATAGTGCTGTACAGATGACTGCGAGCAATTCATCTTATGCTAATGAATATCAACAATTGCTCTTTTGTGCATGAAGAAATTGATTGTTGTAGAGTTGCACAGATACTTACCTAGGCCTGCCGTCGGGTCCGGGTTGCCCAACCCAACCCGACTCAACCCGGCAAACCCAACGGGTTAAGAGAAAAAATATCGAAAAGTTCGTTTTTATAAATTTGTAATTTTGAATGATTCATTAGAAATGCCGCTTCAGGAAAGATGGTCTTAAAACTCAATAAATCAAGGCGATTCGCAAATCGCATCACACATATCTAACATACATGCTCAACCCTCTTCTTCAAATACTCAACCACGACATCACATTTCTACATTGAGGTTAACTTCACCACTTTCTAACCCTTCCTCTCGTTCACCTTCTTCTTCACCCTCAGAATTTCACGGTCTACGCGTAAACCGAGAAATCAGGCTGTTGCGACGAAGATGCCTCGTCAGATGATAACAGTCAAGCCACAAGTTTAAAAAAGCACAGCTCAAGAGATTCGTGCCTAGCAGAGTAGATTTTGAGTCTTATTAGATTGCAAAAATAATTGCAAAAATAATTGCAAAAATGTTAATCAGGTGTTAGAATGTTCGACTCATTGGTCAAAGCTGCGTTCTTGATGCTACTCAACGTAGTGGTCTTGTAAAGTCTTCTAAAGCACGCAAACTTCGCAAAGACAAGGCTGTTAATCATATTATTACTTTCCCGCAACTTATAACGCAGAGCTTATCGGTTTTTATGAGCATAAATATCTCTTAACAGCCAGGTGAATTCAAAACAGATAGCTTCTTTACAATACCACAGAATCTAACGTACTACAAACCTATATTCATGATTCTAGGGAAAGATTCCTTCGAAGACACTCTGTATAAGACAACGCTTCTACGATGTATATCTTTGAGAAGTTTTTGAGGGATCAGACACGTCAAGACGGCCAATCCGAGAGGGAAATGCAGCAATGTCAGCAGTTGACATTTCTTCGAGATGTTGCAGGAGAAAAAGACATTACAAGAAGCCTGACCCGGGGACGCGAGGTCGTCATAGCGATCATGGGCATAGAAGGGCTCACTTGCTTGATAGACGGCCAGAGTGCTCTGCATCAGAAGTATGGCTTGAAAGGGGAATTGCGGATCATTCTGCTCATCTGAGGTAACTGTGCGCCAATGGCACCACGCCGAGATTCTATGGAGTCGCAGTGGATGGAGCGATGAGGTCAACGGTAGATACTGGGGTAATTTGAGTTGGAGAAATTGGGTGCTGCCAATAGCTCGTTTTATGAGAATTTGGCAGACCAATTAGGAAATATGGTGGATGGACGGGACAATTGAAAAGATGGAGTTGAGACGGAGAGGTGGTCAGGTAAGGAAGGGATTCAAGGCGCCGCTGCACATTGTGGCGATACCGTAATGGACGCCGGGGCTGGGAGACTACTTTTCCTTACACACAAGGATTGACGGAACGGATCGAGATCAATTACACGGTTGCTCTTGAAGATCTCATAGTTCGGCGGGCGGGGGATAATTTCTAAAGGGCCTGAAACTAGCCAAGGTTTTGCTCTTGGTATTTTGCTATTGGGTTAAGATGAACCCAGGTCACTCTAGATGAGGCTGCCCAGTATTCTTACCTCTTGGTATCGATCGACATAAAGATGACTGAGTAATACCACGGGATAAAAGAGGTAGGATGGAGCTAATCGGAACTGGTAGTCTTTCGTGCGTGGCAGACACTATAGACTGTCCTCTCACCTCAATCATCGATTAAAGACCTATATCGTGCCGATGAGGTTGAATTCGTTCTAGGCAGCGCGCCCACACAGCTTCATGCGGTTAACAAGCCCGGCAGAGCTGGCTAAAATATCAGCAAACCCAACCAGTGTCGGACCAATAGATTTCCAACAGCGTGCCATACAAGTGTGGCTGGTCAAGTGTAACAACTGTCTCTCAATGGCAGTGGGCAAGGATGGAATTGAATCTGCTTTCAGATTTAAAAACGCCTCAAGAATGACCACGATTGACAGGAATGTAGCTTATTGGAAGCGTCGCTGATAAGATATAGAGGATGAGATATTCGCTGAGCTATGGTGCTGCTAGATGTCGACGACAACCAGAACTGGTCCGAATGCAATTCATAATAATCGGCAGCATCTACTATTCCCTTACAAGGACTTACATCTATTCCAGAAACTTACACTGTTAATCTTTCTGTTTTCAGAAACCAGACTCACGTTTCTGTCCCGAATTTTCAGCAAAAAGGGGTAACCAAAAATCTCATACTCTTAAGAGAAAAAGAACGATGACGCAGAAAAGGATTCTCGCCATCACGCAAGAATAATGCCGCCAAAATCGAGAACTTTTAATGCGACTGAAGCCATAAAACAGTCGGGGGATTGAGCACAGCAAGAACTAGAGCGCATATTCTTCGACATAAATCAATCACCCATCAGAGATTTTATCGATGCAGTCTATGATATTTGGCAACATCTGCTATTCCCTTCTAAAATATTAAATCTATATTAAAATCTACGCTACTAGCTCAACTATTTACGAGCCAGACACTCATACCTCTATAGAGATTCTCAACAAGAAAACAGAACTCATAATCACAGAGTGCTGGCAGAGCAATCTAGACAAGAACTCTTACCCTTCAACTCGAGAGACCTCGCAATGCACTATTGATAACGATCCCGGAAGGTATTTCGATGCAACCTACCTAAATCATGGAAACGCCAAGAATGAATCTATTGTTTTTATTGAGAACCACAAGCTGCGTGATAAAAATCTTGGTGGACGGCAGTTATAGCTATCCTGATTGGCATGGCAGTCCTTTCTTAACGGGCGAGCTGAGACGAGAGGTTGTCGTTTGCAGAGAGTGGTATGCTGGAAGGCTTTTCAATGCGATGAGGACGACGAATGCATGTCCAGGATTGAAGTTAGAGGGGCAAGCTTGTCAGTTCTCCTCGAGATCTTTCCTGGTCGCAGAGAGTTTTCGCAGATGTTTGTGAAGTATATCTTCACCCTCGAGAGAAGTCGAACGCCTGACTCAACCAAGGGTAATTCAGCCGGTGATCTGGAAAATTTTCGAGAACTTCTTCTTTGCGACACATCTTATACTATATTCATATCCTATCTTTCATAATAAAAACATCCTTTTTCGTGGTTTGGAAGGGGGTAAACCAGCGCACAATGTGTTATTTAGGAGAGAAGTATTCGTCGGATTTTAATTCAATGATAAACATTACTTGAATTTGATTCAATGCACTTGATAAGTTTGTCATATTGTATAGAAAATGAGATTGGATTGAACCTCTCGACAGCCCTCAATTGGCTCAGCTCAAGAAGATACTTGATGATGGCGCTGTACGGAAAGATGTGGTTGAAGTATTGCACAAGGGGTTGGTCAGTCCCAGCCCTAAGCCCGCGCTTAACCTGTTTATTTTTTCGCTGTGATAAGTAGCCCTTGGCGGAACGAGCAGTGGAGACGTTGTGCTTCGTCAACCTTTTCCGTATTCCCTATATGTCTTCATACGCCAACCCTGGCAGGCGGGGATATAGGCTTGCTGAGCATTAGGACCCCCTTGTCTGCAGCGGCCACGACATTCTGTAGCGAATTATATCAGACGTTAACCCCTACACAGTATGAACAAGGTTGTCATCAACGATAATTGGCTGCGTCGTGGTAATGACAATGACCACGAGGAGGAGAAGAAGAGGGGAAAGAAGGAGGAAAAGGAATAAGAGTAGGAGGGGGAGTAGGAGTGGGAGGGAGAGGAGTGGGAGGGAGAGGAGTGGGAGGGAGAGTAGAAGTAGGGATAGTAAAAGCGGGAGGAGGGGGAGGAGGAGGAGGAGGAAGGGGAGGAGGAGAAGTGGAGCGATTGGGAGCGGGAGCGGGAGGAGAAGTGGGAGTGGGGGTGGGAGTGAAAGAGTCAGGAGTCAAAGTGGGGATGGGTGTTGGAGTGCAAGCGCGAGTGGGAGCGCGAGAGCTAGGAGTGGAAGTAGGAACAGGGGTAAAAGGAGGGGAACTAGGAGAAGGAGAAGAAGGAGGAGAAGAGGAGGGAAGGGTAGGAGAGGGGCTAGAAGGAGGAGAAGTATGAGTAGGTGTTGACTTATCTCACTTGTTCATTTTCATCAATATATGAACACTCTTGAACCGGCCTTTATTCAGGTAAATATAGCGCATTTCAACAGTAGACGGGGGAGTGAGAGTGGAAAAGGTAGGAAAGAGAATAAGAGTGAGAGATTCAGGAGTGAGAGTGGAAGTGCGAGAGCGAGCGCGAGCGCAAGTGGGAGTAGAATGTTGGTTGACGAATCGGCCAAAATGTGAACACAGTTTGGAACAATTCTATTCAGGTATGTATAGCATATTTCATCATAGCAGTGGGGGTGGGAGTACGAGTGAAGGTGTGGGAGTGAAAGTAGGAGCGCGAGCGAGAGTGAGAATGGAAGTTCGAGCGTGCGTGGGAGTGGGAGGTGTCAGAGGGCGAGTGGGAGCGCGAGTGGAAGGGGGAGTGGGGTGGAAGGTATGGGAGAGCGAGTGGGAGAGCGAGCGGAAGTGGGAGTGGGAGTGAAGAGGTGTGGCAGTAGGAGCAGGAGCGGGAGTAGAAGGTATAGGAGAGCGAGTGGAAGAGCGAGTGGGAGTGGGAGTTAGTGTGGATGTGGGTGTGGGAGTGGGAGAGCGAGGTGTGGGAGTGGGGGTGGGGGTGGGGGGGCGAGATGTGGGAGGAGGAGGGGGAGTAGGAGGCGGTCGACGACGAAGGCGACGAGGACGACGAGACCGAGGATGAGAACGAGGATGGCTTTCGCTAGGTGATTATTTCCTACCTCTCTAATTCTTATCAGCATCACTATCAATGAGACTTGAAAGGGAAGAAGTTGTTAAAGATAAATGAAATGTTAACATACTATTTACTCTGTACGTATTACACCTCATCACGATCGCAGTGAGATATTCCTGACGTTTATTTTAGTTGAACTGAGCAATTCTCGCCACTTTTCTTCGATCTCGAACAATTGCAGTGTCTTTGATGCGAAGGGTAATTTTAATCGAAGTTATCGGTATGAAGCAGAAGGTTGATCGTGGCTATGCATGTCAGTTCTATGGGTGAAAGTCGCACGGGTGTATACTTAGGAGGCTTTGTTGGGTTTCTGGCGCTTTCTTAATATTTCGGTCTTTCTCAGAAGGCGAGAAGGTATGGCAGCTGCTTAGAATGTCGTAAATTCCTTTGTAAAATACCAAGTAGATTGAACAGAACATACATGAAGAAGATAAAGTATTGAGGTCTTGTTGCCGGTCTCCTGCATAATACGTCGTCAAAGAGAGACCGTTCCAGAATCCTAGTAGAGGTATATATATTCAGGCCTAACCCCCTGAATGTTCAGTAGCATCATATACAAACGTCTCCGGTCTCTTCAGCATATATATATGAAGATACACTTACAAATATATATCATCAGGCCTCAACCACGAGTAGAGGTCTTGGACTACGTCCAGATTTGTATTCGAGCCATAGGCGGATGAGTCCCCTCCAGCCTGGCATATGGCAGTCAATCACTTCCTGACACCCCGGCGAACTCGAAGTTTATGTCTCTGCCGTTCTCCGGAATTGGCATCTAATATGAAGCTTGAGCGTTCCGTAGACACAGAATTGCATGCCCTACGAATCTGTTGGGTCTCCCATCGGAAACCCACATCTACAGCCTAGTACTGGTTCCTATATTCCAACAGCGACTCCTGCAGTTACAGGCAAACCAGGGCTCCAATGTTCCAGTGATTCGAAGATCGGCAGCCCCTGAGGTGAAAGATGGAAGTATTCACAACTGTGTTGGATATTGCCCTGTATCGTCAATCAGTCAAAGCAAAGCTTCAATAGCCTGGTGAATTCAAGATTGGCGGCTTTTGAGGTGATAGCGGGTGGTGTTCACGCCTGTGTTGGGCATTCGTCTTCATTGTGAAGCCCCTATCCACGACACATGGATTCACACTCGGGCTGGGGTGGAATCATCCTGTAATACTTAAACAGCTCTTCCTCCACCAGGAATTTCTTCTTTCTTACAACCACACACGATATCGAACTCTAGCAATCAACTTCGATAGTGTTCCCCCTGTTCTATGATAGGCTTGCATAAGCTTTAGATCGTTTTTACAGCCACACAGCTCTTCGAACTCCGGCAATCAACTTCGACAGTCTCCCTTCTGTTCTATACCAGGCTTGCACAAGCTTGAGATAATCTTGAGCACCTTTCTCATCCGCCACTGAGGTCAAAGCAACAGCTTCAGTTGTTACTGAGGATTCGAAAAAACCAGAAGCAACACAGCTTTTTTTTAAGAGAGTGGACCTTCTTGAACCGGACCTCATCTTCTACCACAAAATCTTCTTGGCGGAAGCAAGAGCGTCTATATCATAGATATGAGCACATCGTCTAATGCTTCGCGGGGTGGACGCACTGGTCTTCCAGACCGCGTCCGTGATGATATACCCAGCGGAGCACCAAGTGGTGCTCCACACGCCGGACCTTGGAATCCTCCAACTGGAGCACACGCAGTCTCGGAAGACTGCGTTGGTTTCAGATATAGCTGGCCATGTGGCCACCAGCAAAATTTGCTGGCTGATGGAAATGGTTGTCTCCTCGCCGACGATGCGGCGTTACAGAGTGGGTAGCTTAACACATCTATAGATATTATATGGCTGACCAGTTTTCTAGACCATGTCCATTTTGTGATCGATCTGGGGGACGATGGGTCTTCGTGCCCTATATGTCCACAGGAAGAACTGCCACCGCCGGCATACTATCCGCCAGCGGCAGAAATGCCAGGTCGTACGACAATGGACAATCTACAATGGCGCCTGGACGCAATGGCCCATGATCGCCATTTCGTACAGCTTCAGCAGGAAGTGGATGCCCGCACACCAAAGCCGGAGCCCGTTGACCCCTGGAGGCGTGAGGACCCGCTGGAGCTGGAGGATCTGTGGCGCCAGATCGTCACTCTAGGCATGCGACTCATGGAGATGCTTCGCGAGCCAAGAGGACCAGGGAGCGGTCCGGTAGCCGTGGCTGCAGCTCCAGTGGCGCCGATAGTCCCGCAGGCAATGCCACGAGCTCCATATATGGGACCAGGTGTCCAAATGATGGCACCAGCCATGCCTCGGGGGCAGCCAGGGCATGCCTATGGGATGGCACGGAGACGAGACTCCGGTTCATCGCTCAACGCGATGACGGCCTTCCGCGGCGAGTTTGTGCCTGGACAAGTGGGTTGGACTTCCACCCGCCTTTCGAGGAGGCAAGCCGCTCGGGCACGTGCCGAGTGGTCGCTAGCGCATCTCCGGGACGGACCATACCAGATCCAGGCATCGCTGGCGCCTTCGCAGCAATCGCCGGCGCCGGTACAGACACGCGGCGTGTTGACTCGTGCACCTCAACAACCAACAAGGATGCAGGAGGTGATCACGGCGGCGGATCTGGACGAATCGGAGGGGCCTGGGAGCAGTGGAGGAGCAGTGGGCGAATCTGGGGAAACAGGAGGATCCGGAGCAGTGGAGGAGGCTGAAGGTGGTGAGGTGAGAGATGATGAGAATCTCTAGGGGGTGTCTGACGATGAAGGTAACTTCAGACAACGGCGGCGGTCTTGAAGAGAAGCTGGGGAGAGCTTGGCGGGAGCTGAAGAATGGAGTTGTTGAGGGTCCCGGAATACGGAAGAAAGACAAAAGGCTATCTTCTTGTATATTTACTGAGCTCCCCGGATAGATGGGGTTGGGTCTGGATCTTTGGGAACTGATTGAAAATCGTTGGCGCGTAAGC
>JAABUR0100004779.1_pt1 | contig 17763 bp, 15 predicted proteins | sample 5560091 | NCBI WGS metagenome assembly JAABUR01 (sample SAMN10711879, study PRJNA513375) | rock metagenome | isolation source: Antarctica rocks | place: Antarctica: Victoria Land, University Valley sud | reverse complement strand
AGAAACCCAGAGAAGCTGACAATAAGACGCAAAGCGTTGATTCTCCTATAGTCGAGCAATTTTTAGCTAATGCTTTAGAATCAGAGTAGTATACTTTGACTTACAGCTACGCACTTTGCGCAGATAACACGACCACAGCAGTCCAAGCGGCGATCTTGTGCCACAGGTTTCTCACTCTTCTCATCGTACTGTGGCGGGATTGCAGACAACAATGCCGCGCAAGTGCAGCAAGCCTCTTCTAGCATGATAAAACGAAGAAATAGAGAGAGATGACAGTATTATAAGGAAATAGGCGTCCAGAGAAGTAGTAAAGGAAGTAATGGTATTGGAATCAGACCAGCACGATGACGGTTGTAGTCTCTATCGCCAGGTCAGGTGCTGATAAGGGCTCACACTAGCTCAACACAGCTAGCGTATATCTTAGCATCGCACACTCACTCCAAGAAGCGAGACGCCGTGTGGAATTTTCTAATCCCACTGCTCACTCCTCACCATAAGCAACTTCCACGAGGTATGTTGTGACCGATATCCGCAGCTCGAAGCAGTCCATACAAACCGCACAAGTCACAATTGCGTTCCGCCATGTCTACAACAGGCTTTGGCGGCAGCGCAAATCGTGCAACATGGGCTGAAGAACCCTTGAGTCTCAAGGGCACTCTTTACGCTCAAAGCTCCTGAAAGCTAATTCGGATCTCTCTCGCGTACTCTAGATACCTCAACTCCTACCATCGAGCTGAGAATCTCAAAATGGTCAAAACCAGTGTCCTCAATGATGCGCTCAACGCCATCAACAACGCCGAAAAAGCCGGGAAGCGCCAAGTCCTCATCCGACCCAGCTCCAAGGTCATTGTCAAATTTTTGAGTGTCATGCAGAAACACGGTATGTGCTGGAGATAATCTGTAATTTTTTGCAGGTGCTTTGTTCTCGACCTTCAGCACCACACCTTATTCGGGCTGATAACTAGGCAATGGTTTCGAATCTTCAAAACACTACACGACCTTTGCCCTTTAAGTGTCCGATATATTCAACTCCATGCGAAGATCTTACACGTTTTCTGATTTCGTCCTGACGTACAACGTTTAATCGATCGCAACATACTGACCTTGCTTCTCCCATAGGCTACATTGGTGAATTCGAGGAAGTCGACGACCATCGCTCCGGCAAAATCGTTATCCAACTCAATGGCCGGTACATATCCCCATCGCGTATATTAATAAGAAAACCCCTTTACTAACCATCCCCAGCCTTAACAAAACCGGCGTCATCTCCCCCCGCTACAACGTCCGCATCGGCGACTTTGAGAAATGGGTTGTCAAGCTGCTGCCCTCGCGTCAATTCGGCTATATCGTTCTGACAACCTCGTCTGGGATCATGGACCATGAGGAAGCGAGACGGAAGCATGTGGCTGGCAAGATTATTGGGTTCTTTTATTAGAGAGCATCATATTTTGGGGTTAGCCAGATACTCTCCCGGGTTACATCGTGATGTGGAATAAAAGCTATTCTCCCACCAAATAATCAAACACCACTGGCTTCCCCTGCTGAACTCCTCAAATCTCACACCACAAGCTCGCAACCCTCCCTCAATAAAGCCTGCACGCAACGACTGCTACCACTCCACCTCTCCAGAATACCACCCGCCCCCACCCCACCACCGTAGTTCCCATTCCTCCCCCTCAATCCCACCTCCCCCCCCATCCCATAAAGGACCCTCCTCCCCCCTTCACATCCCCAATATCAAGGAAACCTCTCGACTTCCTCTTCCAACTACGTACATAGTCCTACCAAACACACCGCCCCCCAAACCGCACGTACTGTAGATAATCCCCCTTTTTGCGAGTCGAGGATCGTGCACAGAAGATGCGGATATTACTGTAGATATATATATATATGCCTTGGAGGTTTTTTTTTCCGGGAAGAGGATGGATTATCATCTCGTTTTGTGTGTGTTCGGGTAGGGGGGATATCAAGGGATGATTGCTTAGCGGAATATTTAGACTGGGTACGATGAATATTGGGTTTAATCGTTTAATCGTTTTATCATTTTTCATTTTTTTTAAAATTTGTGAACGAGACGCTTTCGTTCTTCTGGAGCGGAGATGGAAAGTTCGTAGCTAAGCAAGTGAGTCTCGTTGCTGGGGCTTTTCAAGGTATTTGTTGTTCTGGCGTTTTCTCACATGTGTAAAGGCTATATGTACTCGTAGGTTAGCATCTATAGATACTAAATCCCCGAATCGCAGAAACGGCGCAGGCTCGATACGGAAAGCGCGAGACGATGCAGGTCTAGAATGGTATTTATTTGGTATTAGGATTAAAAGCGACGAGGTTGAAACTCGTGCAGGGTATACACGGAACTCTTCCCTTTTCCTTACCCCTTCCCCTTCTTTCGTCAAAGTCATCGCCATATCGTTCATAACCTCCTCCTCGCCTTCCCTTCGCCTTCCCACCGCCTCCCTCATATCCACACTACACCATCACCATCCCTAAATCATCATCACCCAAACCAACCCCACCACCACACTCACACCCCAACCCATCGGTCTGACCGCCCCTGCGGCGCCCTTGAACGGCACCACGGACGCGATCGGCGGGGTCACCGGGGAGGAAACAGGGATACTGGCCGAGGGCGCTGGGACGGACACCGAGACCGGGCTCAGGGCCGCGGGGGCTTCTGGCTGGCCTTCTGGGGCTTCCGTGACGGGAGATTCGGTGACGGCAGGGGCAGATACGGGTGCTGGTGCGGGTGCGGGGGTAGAGAGAATGGGAGCGACGGGCGCTGGGCTGGATGGGATGGGAGCCACAGGCGCCGGTGCGGGCGTAGAGGCGGGGACTTCGGGTTGACCTTCTGTTGCTTCGGTGACGGTGGATTCGGTAACAGTGGATTCGGTGACGGCGGGCGCGGATACGGGCGCTGGTACCGGACCGGATGGAATGGGAGCCACAGGTGCGGGCGCGGGCGTGGATGCAGGCACCTCTGGTTGGCCTTCTGTCGCTTCGGTTATGACGGATGTGGAACCAGATAGAGTGGCGGTGGAGATTGAGGGCAGAGGAACGACGGTTACGGGCGGTGGTTTGGGGGCTGTAGAGGCGCTGGTGACTGGGGTTGTAGGCACTGGTGTGGTTGGAACTGGTGTGGTGGGCACTTGCGTGGTTGGGACAGGCGTAGTGGGCACTGACGTGGTGGGGACTGGCGTGGTAGGCACAGGCGTGGTGGGGACTGGTGTGGTGGGTGCAGGCGTTGTAACGACTGGCGTGGTTGTGACGGGCGTGGTGGGGACTGGTGTGGTAGGAACCGGCGTGGTGGGAACCGGCGTGGTAGGAGCCGGCGTGGTAGGAGCCGGCGTGGTAGACACAGGTGTTGTCGTCACGGGACAAGTAGTCGTCATGGTGTACGTGATTGTCGACGTTAGCGTTACCGGGAAAGAAGTTGTTGTAAGGTTGGAAGAAAAGGTAGTATACGTGACTGTCCAGAATTAGATCTTTCGCTTGAAAGTCGACGGGGCTTTCTTACCTGGGCAGGTTGTTGTTGTTACAGTGATTTCTGAAGTGGTGTAGCTGGTCATGACTGTAGTCTCAGTACTTGTGGAAGACTGAGGACTGGTGGTAGACTCCGTCGTCGTGGTAGACTGATGGTTTGGTCAGTTATGGTTCATTAGGCGAAAGGATACTTTCCAAGACTGACGTTAGGGTATGGGGTTGGTATAAACGTAGTAGGGGTTGTTGTAGGTGGTAGAGGAGGAGGTACAGTCGTACCCGAGGGCTGTGTAGTTGTGCCTGTCGTAGGACAGCCGTATTTGCAGGTAGTGATCGTGACAGTCGAGGTAGACTGTGTGGTTGAATAGTAGGTAGTCGAATCAGAGCTATATGTGGATGTTACAGGGCACGTCGTCAAAGTCGTGTAGGTCGTCATTGTCGTCGGCATCGGGGGGCTTTTCGGCGTGGTGTAGACGCTTGGGGTTGGGCATCCCCCTTTGCAAGAAGTGACTGTGAGTGTTGAAGTCGAGAGCATGGTCGAGTAGTAGGTGGTCGAGTTCTGGCTGTACGTAGATGTGACTGGGCACGTAGTAGTGGTTGTATAGGTCACCATTGTCGTTGTCTCGGTCGGAGGATATGTACTTGGATGTGTTAAAAAGAAGACTCGATGCCTTATCTCTGAGTGACTTACCTCGTAGTATTGGTAAACCATCTTGGCTGTAGATCATTGGCCGCAACAGCAAGAGCCAAAGCTAGAAAAGCGAACGTGATTCTCATCATTATGAGATATATGACGAAAGGCAGCTTCAAGAGCGAGAAAGCTGAGCGACAACAATGGAGAAAGCTGAGCGACAGTAGGTATGGTACAGAAGAACCGTAGCGAGCGAGTTCTTGCTGTATATAATTTTACAGGTCCAAAAGGCTTTTGAGAGAAGCGGTGGCTGGCCGATGATGATAAGCAACATGGCAGGGACGGTGTGACGGCCCATGATGCACAATTGGATCAATCAAGCAGTGTCACGTCAGACAAGCATGGGCGAGGGATCCTATCAAGTTTGTTCGTATGCCCAGGTCCCATGCATCAAGGCTGCTTGCTTTAGCTTGACGGCACGATACAACGTCGTACAGAGCAGCTTGAAATCGGGGGTTGGGCAGTTGAGGATTCGAATCATTGACGAATAAGAAGCAAACCAAGCTACCTAGTTACGGAATTACGGATAGCGGTCGGTAAGTAAGGTAAGGTCGTCAGTCTATCCTTGCCCTAAGGCTAAGGCACAGGCAGGTATGACATGGGCACGATGGGACACGAAAGAACAGTAGTAGTAGCCTGGGACAACACCACAGAAGCAGTTGTATCCGAGTCACCGCTGAAATTCCATTCTGGTCAGTACTATTCCGTACTACGTAGACAATGCGGATTGATCGAAGAAAAGAAAAGGGGACGCGTGAAAGCAGAAATGTGGGAAATGCAGAGGATTCTCAATGCTTACTCGTACCATGTCTCGCGCAGGAACGCGGGGACCGACAATTCGAACACACAGGTCCCCGGTGAGAAGCAGAATCGGTATGCAAGTATCCGGATTACTACGGAGTACTGTAGGTAAGGCTGGGTGGGGGTGGGCTGGAGAGAGTCTTGAAGGCTTGAAGCTTTGTCTCTTGGACACCCCACAAGAGGTTGGTAGAGGAACGGAATCCTCGTTCCGTCGTGATCAAACATCAGGTACAAGATGATGATAATGATGATTTAATAGGATCAGCTGATGCACTCGTGATCCGTGAAAGAGAGTGGGGGGGGGGTGATAAGGTGCTGTTGAGATATCGCTGGTTCTTGTGATGATGCAGATGGATGGTCGCCCCATGGAGCTCGATGCGCACCTGGGGATTCTCCTCTTTGATTAGTACGAGTCCATCTGTCGGGCAGCTTGAAGACAACGCGAGCACGAACAAGTCCGTAGAGTGCTTCACGTCATCTGCGGTCGGAGGAACCCAAGCACGCCAAGGTAAAGGTCAAGCATCGTATTTCACAGCGCCGTTTGGTTTAGATACTTTTGGTTGCGCCCGTTGATGGTAGTCCCGTTAGAGTTGCACCTGGTCGCTAGCCCCACTCACCAACGGCTCACCAACCTACCGAGAAGCGACAATTTGGCTGTTCTTGACGTTATTCGTTCCAGAAGACCCAATCCGAGGAGCATTTTACACATGAGGTCACTGCTTGTTGACAGAACATGTTCCTGGAGTTTGTTGAGGGCACCGTCGAGTTTTGAGTGGTGGAAAATGATTTGGGTTGATATTGGCCCTGCATGCAATTACCAGCCATCACGCCACTCATGCAGCAAGTGGGCCAGAGCACCCGTGAGTTCGTTCCCCCACCATTTGCACATCTGCACGAAGCTCGTATTCCTATCGGGACAAGAGTTGATTGGTCGCACAAAACATGTATAGAACTCGCCTTAATTAGTCGCGTATCACTCGTCGCTTTCGTCCTCCGATCCACTCTGCCATCCATTCTCGTATGCTTCGCTGATCTCGCCAAGCCCGTTCGAGAGAGTCTCACGCTCCTCTAGGTTGACCGTTCTGCTTACCACTTTTTGCAACGTTTTAACATGTCGGGATACGCCGGATGTCGTGGATAGCGAAGCTCTGACCGCTGTTGTCGATGACTGTGGCTGCGAGAAGATGGCCGGGAAACTGTCCAGAAGTGGGAATTCTAGCGTGGAGCGGTACCTAAAGCATTCGATGATTAGCTGTGCGCAAGTATTGAAAGTACATGCACCCTGCAAGGCGATGTGCTTGGAGTAACCAATGGCAAATGCGCATCCACATATTGCATACTGACTTTTCAACGACTGGTAGATCAGCAAGTCGTCTTCTCTTCCTTGTCGAGCCTGCTTCTTCTTCATCCTCGTCCTCGTTCCCGTCGAACTCCCCACGAAGAGTTTCCACTTGCCCAAATGTATGAGTTGCTTTATGATGCTGGCTAAGCGAGGCGACAGAGTGGATGTATCTTCCGCAAAAGAAATCCATGTCAAGATTTGCAGTAGTGGTCTGCGCATCGTCTGCGTCCAGCATAAGATCAATTCTCTTCGATCCAAGCATTCGACGATCGTGGCATCCTTTGACAAATCTGGATTTTTCAGCTTCCAAGACTGATGGATCGACAATGCTGCATTGGAGTTGTGCAATTCGCTGGGTGCCGTTCACATTAAGTGCTGCTTCCATGACATCAAAGGTCGCATGGTTTCTGCTACTATCCCTCAGTCTCGAGGGAAGCGTCGTTGTTTCGAGAGCCGTTGAGAGTAGCGCTGAGGTCTGCCATTGCGAGCTTCGATCGATTTCCACATAGCGTGGTAGAACGGGCGGTATCGATATCGGAATATACATCGAGGCGTGCGTCGAGATCTCATACATTGATCTTGCAGCATTGACGGTTCGTAGCAATTGCGCGGCCTAGACGTTCCTATTAGCCAAAGCCATCCAAGACACCGAGCTCACTCCACCAGCTGCTCTAAACGTAACCTACCCTCTGCCCCTTCCCCTGCTCCTCCTCCACCCCCCACACCCAAACCGCCATCTTCCCGAACTCGTCCCTAAGCCTCTCTACATAGCTTGCCGCAAACCCACCCCACGCATCATCTCCGCCCGCGAAGACCTGTATTCCCTGCATCTGATCACACTCCTCCGCCCACACTCTTACATCCCGATCCAGCAGATCATGCTCTTTGTCCATACCCGCAAATAATTCCTCCCCGCTCTCCCACCTCTCAAATGGCATGAGTGTAGATCCCAACTCATAATCATTAATCTGGACGATGGAGCGCGGGTGGTAAAAGACGCGGCTGAAGTCGGACCAGAACCTGACTGTATCGGTGGTCAGTTTTGGTGGAATGAGCAGCCCCTCATCGAGACCCCGTTGATACTCTGATTGGGGAATTGAAGTTTCTTTCTGGACCACAACGTTCCCGTTCCTGCTCTATCCCATGGATCGTTAGCGGTAGCTTCAATCTCTCCGTTCACCCGCTTCGAGCAATTCCACACTCACCAGACCATGGCTTCTCTGGCATCCTCATCCCCAGCATCTACACCCTCGTAGCCCCCGCCCCATTTCTTTAATCCTCCGAAACCTCCTTTGAGATCATATATAAGCGTCCTTGGCGTAAATGTGTCCTCTCCCCTGGCGCCAATGCCAGGACGAAAGTGGATGTCATGGTCGACGGGCGAGGGGTCTTGGTTGTCGTAGGTGAAGTAGGATTCCTAGGGCGCTGGTCAGGTCTTCTTGGGGCGAATGAGATAGGCGGGAGTCTTTATGGAAGGGAAGGCTGGGATACCTGGGTATTCCAGAAGTGGGTAGCCAGGTAGTTTGCTCGATGGCCGAGCTGGAGTGTGAGGATTTCGTGCATGATTGGCAGAAGATCAATGTATAGATTTTACATCGCGAGATATGAGACCCTTGAATTACGTGCTTAAAATCACTTTAGGCAGTTTCAAGCTTTTCGGTCACCGAATATAATTCCGGATTGTGTGCTTAATGTTAAAGTCTTCAAGTGGCACAGTTTTCTATAAGCCTAATACATTCAACGCTATATAGCCTCCTGATGCAGCAGAGATAAAACGCTAATCTACAGTTCTCCATGCCCCTTCCCCTTAGCTTTACTCGTCGCCTTGCTCTTTTCCTTCGTTGCTTTACTTTTCTCCTTCGTCTTACTTGCTTTGGATTTTTGCTCTGCTATCACCTCGGAGACTTCTTCGTCCGTCACCGATTGCGTCCCAGGCATATCATCGAGGTCTCCAAGTGAAATTGTTGACTCTTTGGCCTTTTTGGCTGATCCGGTTGTGGTTGATTTGGAGGTCTTGGTGGTCTTGGCCTTGCCTGTTTTAGGCTTCCCTGTGCTTTTTGGCTTTGGCGGGACTCGCATCTGTCTCTGAAGGAGCTTCATTACAACATCATTCAATTCCTTTGATTTGGCGGCAAGGTCCGATGAGAGTAGAACCGGGTCGTCACTCGGCGAGAGTTTAGCCTGTTCTTCGACTTTGACGTCCAACCAGGTTTGGACAGATTCTTGGGTCGTGGTCAGGGAATCCAGATCTTCTGCAGTGTATAGTGGTGGCTCTGGTGGGTTGGGAACTGCGGATGTAGTACTAGAGGATGTAGTCTCGTCGTCAAGTTCTGCAAATTCGTCGGTGGACGTTGGAGGCGCTGCCGTGGTCTGTGAATTCGATACGGAGGCTGATGAAGCTGCTTCTGCAACTGACATAGCTTCCCTGTGCTGCGATACCATGCTTGCCATGGCTTTCGTCTGATTGAGTGCTTCTTGAAGCATCTGGACTTCCTTCGGTCGCCTACGTGATTCCTCTTTTCGTTTCTGGATTGGGCCAACCAGACCACGGAGCTCATCAAGTCGCTCCTTTAAAGCTTCCATGCTTGCACCTGCTCCGTCGCCATATAGCCATTCACTAGCGCTCTTGAACTTTTCTTCGATTTCTGTCCGTTGAGAGGCTGTCGACGCCGCAAGGAAGTCCTCATCCTCCAAAAGATCACGAGCCCTATATGTGAATGATTCCAGAGTGTTTAACGTTTCTTCGCGTTTTACTCGTAATCTATCCGAGGCATCAAATGCGTCGAGCCGGTCTTTGATACGCTGAAGATTCTCGGGGCTGATCTGAGGCAGCCCAGCAGCCTCTGTAGAGAAACTAACATAGATGATTTCGGTTCGCTTGGCATCCTTGGCTTTTTCATCGGCCTTTGGACCGTCCTTAACCGAGGAATCTGAGGTCTTGCTTTCTTTACTCGATGAGATTGTGGAAGATACACTTTGAGAGGTGGAAGTCGAAGGCTCCATATCATCGTTTTCCTTCAGCGGTTCCTGATCACCCTTCTTCGATCCAAAGCCGAGAAAGTCTTTTACACCGTCGACCATGCCACCTTTCTTGTCTGCAACCTCGCAGCTGACTGAACCCTTAAGCACCTCTGGTATACCATCTGTTGGGCTTAATCGAATGGTGAACTTAGTACTGATATCAGTCAAGGCACAGCCGAATTTGTCGGTCAGCTGCTTAACAGACGCTGTGAGGTTTTCCGTCTTGATGCTCGACATGGGGTTATCGACGACGTCTCCTGAAGCTCGCGGGATCTGTTCGTACAGGCTGAATGAAAAATCTTCGGTTACTTTGAAGGACACCTGCTTCTCAACGCCGGACGGCGAGGTCGGAACAAAAAGCTTCTGTTGCCTTTCCTTTCCTTCGGATGTCCATGAAGTACCAACAGCATAACCCGCGTTATCAGCAGCTCTGATTTCTTTCACCCTGAAACTAGGGCTAATGGCTGCTGCTTTAAACGCGGCTCCAAAAACAGCAGCCTCGTCAGAGTTGACATTTGTCCTGAGTTTCTCTGCATCTCCGATTGCAGCTTCCAACTGTTTTTGAATAAACGGAGTGCGAACAGCTCCACCATGAAGAATAATCGATTCAATATCAGTAATGCTCAGTTTCGCTGATCCAAGCGCCTCCGTAACTGGTTTCTGAACTCGGTTCGCGTAAGCTGAGGCTAACTCCTCAAATTCGCTCCTGGTGAGCTTGTATTTGAATTTGACATCTTCGTAGTAGAGGGCTTCGAAGCTTGCCAAGGTTTCTGTATTCGCACTTAAAACTTGTCGTATTCTCTCGGCTTCCTTCCATAACTTTGCCATTGTTCTTCCATGTTCTTTTATGTGCTTAGCCTCCACGCCCAAAGTCTTCAGCCGGGAGGTGTCGAGAAATTTCTGGATCATGTCCTCCATTACGACCTGATTGAGTGCATCTCCACCCAACGTCCTGTCCCAGCCAGTGCCTAATATCTGTACCTCCTGAACCGTCTTGTTGAACCGGCCAATGTCCTTGACAGTCTTCCCTTGGAACTTCAGTACCATGGCCGAAGTCGATCCTGCGCCCATATCGTAGACAAGATGTATTTCGGGTTTCCCTTCTTTGGCCGTGGGGAAAGACCTTGACGTCGCGTAGTTCAAGCCCACAGACAGGCCATCGCTAACCAGTGACAAGAGACGTAGACCTGCTAGATCTGCAGCCAAAGCCACTGCCCTTTTCTCTTCCGCGGTGTAAAAAGGAGGGATCGTAATAACAGCATCCTGTATGCTCGAGCCCTTGCCAGCCAATGCTAGCGCATTCTTTCTAATGTTTTTCAATTCCATCGCTAGAAGCTCCTCCACTAGGAAAGGCTCTTCTCCGGCGTCGAAGCTTTCACTCTTAAACGCAACAGTACCCCTGTACTTCGACTCGACCATTCTCAGGCCTGGATACCTCCTGCCGTATTCCGAGACCACATCGTTACCCTCAAATTGCTGACTTAAGAGTGGCTTCAAGTTCGGATACACATCACTGGAAAACCTAGCCGTGAGAGCCAGTGCATCGCCGCTGTAGATCCTCTCGGGGAAGACTTTGGTGTCTGAACCGGAGCTCTTTGGCTTGACAGGCTTGAAGGCCACAGCAGCAGCTTCCTTCCGTTTCGAATCCTTTGTGAGTACGATCTCGAGGGGGATGCCTGGTTTTACAAGGGCCGCCTTTATGTACTTGGTGCCAAGGTCAATTCCGAGGACAGCAGAAGCTGCCGAAGCTGTAGATGCAAGGACGAACAATAGAACAAGCCATGACAGGAGATGTATAGCGCGTCGTCGACCGTGAGGGGGCATTGTGTGTAAAGGACTGCGTATCGGCTGGGGGTAGGTAGCTTCAACTTCTCTTGGTAAAGATACGGCGACTCCAGGTCAAATCGCGGGCTGATGCCTTGAGGAAAATGGTAACATAGAAAAGAACAGATTGCGGCCTAGAAGAGCTGTCGTGAACTTGTGCCGCGAAGATGCCCAGACGAATTGTTTTGGACAGGGTGTCTTTAATCGACTAGATACATCCTTGTAAGGCTGACGATCTAAGCGCCGCAAAGTCCGAACCGAACATTAGGTACCTACTCGTAGGACGTTTCTCGCGCTTTAGGCATTCTTCAAGAGCTGATCAAGTTGAAGTGGAGAGCTTAGAAACATTCCTCCTCCTCCATCTCCTGTTTATATCTGTACTGTACTTCCACTGAGTGCTCCCAATATTGTTAGAAGTCTCCCGTCCATAATGGCCTAGGGAAAAGTCCCCTGGTTCTCACTGTCTCTCTTTCCCTTTCTTTTCTCTCTCTCTCTCTCCTGTGAACGAATACCCCTCGTATTCCTTGTATTCCTCCTATCAAGCTTTAAGCGGAGAAGCTGTCGGAATAGACCATACTTCCCGATAACTGCAATCGCCCCAACTCCTTACAAAACGCGGGAACCGCAGCCCTCGATTAGCTTCTGTATCCTCCCCCCTGACGCTACTTCACGCTCCCCTTTTCCACCTCAACCACTCCACTCCCATGCCCCCAACTCTTTCAACACCCAATCACTCATCAATCATACCCGCACAAAACCATCTGTTACATCCAATCCCCCCAATTCCCACGAGGCCATCTCTTCAATAAATATTGTAAAGATACTGGCTTCAAACTTTTCTGAGATCATGCTAGATGGCTTTTGTTTGGTATATGAGTAATTGGAGGGAAAGGGGAATGGGGAAGTTTTTCGGAATGAATTTGGGCTCCAGTCCGTGGAGGGGCGGCGATCTCAATGAATTCTACGGCCATCCTTTCGAAACATTGGAAACATTTCTTGGTCTATGTTGTCTAGTCACTTGCCTCAGCCATGACTCTGTGCATCTTCTGGATGCACGCCGCAAATCCCTCAATCGCATTCATATGATCCTACTCTTGCTTCAACCCACTCACCACCACCACAGCCACCAACCCATCAAAAACCCCCCACATTACCAGCACCCCTCCACTATGGATCGCATACTCTCCAGCCTTCGGACCCAGTGCGAATTTTCTCCATAAATTTTCCTCATCCGCTTCGAACTTTTTGTGCGTGGAATAGCTTGAAACAACCCATCTTAGCACCGTTGCGCATTTCCTAGCTACCCAGATGACATTCCCAGGAGTTGTTCCTGGGTGAGAGCAAGCGTGGAAGGGGAGCTGAGTTTGCGGAGGTGATATTCATGACGGCTGGAGTGGGAGTGAGAGTATGAAGACGATCCCAGAGGTGAGCGCCAAGTCTGTAGGCCGTGTGGGCGTTAAAACGAGGGAAGACAAGGCAATTTTTTTAAGAGACAGAACTGAGGGAAGCTGTGGAGCAAAATGTCAGCAGGGGCACAGAACAATGGAGGTAGAAGAGGACTGGACCTCCTGATGGGGCGAGCTTATTGGTTCAGACATCTTGGCGGGATGAAGCGCTTTATTGCATCGATGGATGGATAGAACAGGAGAAATTGTTCTCCCAAACGTATACGATTGTAGTTTCATGTCTGCCGGTGGGGCCATGCACTAAGTGCACGAGAACTTCAACATGCCCATCTCCATGAGCAGGTATATCGATCCAGCCATATCTGTCTCGCTTACAACCCCCGAGAGCTGAGGTGACAGGCTGAAGGACCTCGATCGGTGTCTGTGTAGGAAGCCCACTTAGTCGAGAGCCCAGGGTGATATGGTACGGCAGGCCATTTCGACCAAAGGGAAATATAACCCAAGTGGAAAGTTTAAAAGTGAAAAGTGAAGATTGAAAAGTAAAGATTGAAAATTGAAAATTGCGATCGCGACCACGTGTAGTCTACCCATATTCAATGAAGTACATTGATATGAAGATTAACGTCACTCTACATACTCACCTACCCACTCACCTACCTACTCACCTACCTACTCACCTATATCGCGTAACAGATTGGGTTAAAGATCTCCCAAGTCATGATTCAACTCAATTCGTTGCGCGACATAGCTAAATAGATAGATGAGTAGATAGGTGAGTAGATAGGTGAGTAGATAGTTGAGTGGGCAGGCAAGTAGGTAGGGGAGTATGGAGGTGAGTAGGTTGGTAGAGTGACGTTAATCGTCATATCAATGTACGTCAATGAATGTGTAGACTGCAGACTGCAATTCCCAATTTTCGAAATGGTACCCCTCCTTGCCGACGTAGATACCTTAGAATAGCGTTTTAACCGCCTGCATGGACAAGCATCAGCAGTTCAAAATCTCAATCTCAATCTCAAATGGTTCTACCATTGAAGCTTTGGCAGTCCTGAGAAACAGGAGGCCAAAGCTCTCGAGATCTGGGACCGATGATGGAGCCTGAGATTGTGAAGGAACTTTCTAAAGTCGACCCCAGCATCCCATTTCGCGCTTCAGCTTCCCACCGCCACCACACCTGGGCTCGAACCTTCCACTCTCGCCCGGAGCTCTACATACAACCGCATTCCACAGAGGAAATCCAGAAAGTTGTCACTCTCGCGCGAAGATGTCGGCGAAGAATTGTCACTGTCGGCTCCGGTCACTCACCCTCGGACCTGACTTGCACCTCTTCTTGGATGGTGAACCTAGACCACTACGACAGAATTTTGGAAATAGACGAAGACAGAAAAACCGTTGTGATGCAAGCGGGCATACGTTTGCATGATCTGGGTTTGAAGTTGAAGAAGCACGGTCTTGCCATGCCAAATTTGGGAAGCATCGACCACCAGTCAATAGCCGGCGCAATAGGTACAGCAACACATGGAAGTTCAACGAGGCATGGGCTTCTCTCCCAGTCTGTGAAGGGCTTGAAGATCATGCTTGCAAACGGCCGTGTTGTATCATGTTCAGCAGAACAAAACAAGGACCTATTCCGTGCAGCTCTCGTAAGCTTAGGGGCCTTGGGTATAATCGTGGAAATTACGTTCCAGGCAGTACCTGTCTTCAACATCCAATGGAGCCAGAGCTTGCATCCTTTGGAGGAAATTATTGCGGACTGGAACAGAGACCTATGGACTCAGAAGGAGTTTACGCGTGTTTGGTGGATGCCGTACATGAAGCGTGTCATTAAGTGGAGGGCTGATAAAACAGATCGGCCAGAGAAACCGCCAGTTGCGAATTGGTGGGGTGGCTCCGTTGGATTTCACACCTACCACATACTCCTCTATATTGCACAGTGGTTTCCCAGCCTCATACCAAGAATCGAGAGATTCGTAATAAACGTTCAGTATGGGTTTGAGGATGACGCTGGTAGCACTGCTATTCAAGAAAGCCGTACAGGCCTTTTAATGAACTGCCTTTACTCACAGTTCGTTAACGAGTGGGCGATACCACTTCAGAAAGGTCCCGAAGCCATTACCCGGCTATCAAAATGGCTTAATGGAGAGGAAGAAGCCTCGGGTATCCCGGGGAGTTCGAAGGGTATCTATGTTCATTCGCCGATCGAGGTCCGTGTCTCTGATACTTCTACCACCACACCTCGACCATATCTAGATAATACCATGCCAGATAGCGCAACACTCTATCTCAATGCTACACTTTACCGACCATATAATTGCGATCCACCCTGCCGGGAGCGCTACTACGAAGCATTCGAATACCTCATGAAAGAGATGGGTGGACGACCTCATTGGGCTAAGAACTTCTCTACTGTCACAAGGGAGGACATCCACAACATGTATCCTGAAATTCACGATTGGATACGGGTGCGGAACGAAGTTGACCCCAAAGGCATGTTTGTGGGTGATTGGCACCGGAGACTTCTGCTGCCCGACGATGTTGGAAAGCCTGTCATGGCGAATGAGGAAAGGAAAGTAAAGATTGAGACTGCAGAAGCCGGGGGAGTCGATTGGACTGGCCACCTACCCGGTAAGAACTTGAGTCCGCAGACAAGCGAGGAGAGCTTCGAGATGATGCATGGAGCTGAGGCGGAAAAGAGTGTGCTCTTGGGTAATTTAGCAGGGGCACAAGAGGATGAGGATGAGGAGCTACGAAGTATGATATGACATCGCAACATGACTGGCATGGGCGCGGCAATTTCCCGCTATTCAAGATGCTCTACTCCGGTTGGGTAGCGATAGAAGACGAAGCCACAAGTGTTTGCCATTCAATTTGTCAATATTGATGGTGTTAATTCTTCGAAGTTAAATCCTGGATCTCGCAAATCTTGTGAGTCGTGTGACTTCGATCATTTTTGATGGCAGATGGGTGGCAGACGACCTGCGAACCACGATAACGCTGGGTGCATCCACAAATTTCTTTTGACTAGTTCTTGCTATCATTCAAGAACTATTACGAGCATTTCCCTTCTCCGAAGTCGTTGTAGGAAAATGTTCCTTGTGAGTCACGAGTTCCGATCACATGACTCAAATCTCTGAAACCCTTTCATTATCTCGCTTATTTCATTATTTGCTTCAGAGTCTCGCCACATCCTCTTAATGAGTCATCGCACCTAATCGCGTGATAGTACGACTCATCACATATTATGACACATCTTGAAACGTATATAAAGAGTCGAGAAGTCTCTATTCATCTATTTCTATCCAACATCATCTCGAAGTATGTTCTTACAACTCATTCCTTACTCGGGCACCCTGTTTGAATCTCAAGCTCGTTACAAAGCATGAGTCGACACAACCGCCGCCGCACACGCGGCAGCCACAAATCCTCCTCTTATCCCTCCCAACCCCCCTTCCACCCCGACTCCTTCTCCCTCTCCCCCCTCTCCACCCCTACCCCACCCTTATCCACCATCACCTCACTTCCACCTCGCCCTCGTCGCAACGACCTCTCAGCGAAACACTGGCACAACCGATATCTAGCTTGGCAAGTCCGGGAGCGCCGCCAATCTGAAGAGCGTGCGAAGCTGGAGGCGGAGAAGAAACGGATTTTTGGTGGGGATTTTACCGAAGAGGGAGAGGAGGATCGGTGGTTGGGGGAGCGGATGATGGAGTATTTTGGGGGGTTGGATTTCATCGAAGTATAGGGGTTGGTGGAGGGGGTGATTGGTTGAGGACCTTGGGCGAGGGGAGAATGGGAAGGGGCGTTTTGGAGGGTTGGGCTTTGCTTTGGGGAAGCGGGATCTTCTTGCCGCGACGATTTCGCACCGCTCTTTTCACGTACCGGTACCGACATATCCCATGGTCTGAGACATACACAACACCACTCAAATACATCACACCAGTCCCCACACCACCCCACACCACACCACACCACACCCGCCCAAACCCCCAGTAACACCAAGACACGACTCGCAGCAATCCCCCCTTGAGCGGGGTAGGGATGGTCCACACGTCTTCGCTGGGGAATTTGAGGTATATGCACGCCCTGGGAGGAACAATGAGGAACGACGGAGAAGGCTGACCGAAAAAGAAAGAAAAAAGGAAAATAGGGGAGGCGGTCGTGTGCTCGCATACTTTCGTGTGTGCTGGAGCTCGCTGCCTGCGTGGAGAGGGAGAGGGCGTGCATGGGGGTAGTGTGGTTGGAAAGGAAGGTTGGGCTTCAGATCTCAGGAATAAAGTATTTGTAGTATTAAAGAAAATATTACTCCACCCTTCGCACTTCAAACCCCTCTTTCGAAAAGTCATCTGATTGACGCATCTTCCATATACCTTATCCCCTTCAAGCCTGCCCCTACATACCCTCAATGGCCCCTCCGCGGAGAAAAACCCCCTCCTGAATATTCCGCACCCACCGGAACCTGTAGCCTATCCCCACCCATCCTACTGTACCGCCCCATACCACCCTGAGGCACCCTCACACTACCACTCCCACGGAGTCACGAACCGTCCGCTTCGCCAATTTTGAAATTTTGCGAAAATATGGGCGAGAAATTTGATTCTCTGTGAGACTTCACGACACGAGATTCTCTGTACTTCCACGGCGAACATGATCGCATAATCATACTGGGTTGTCAGCTGTGAGACGGTTGCTTGAGAGGTAGTGAAATGCGTGCGGTGGGTCAGGTTGATTGTTAGGCCTTTTTGTTTGTAGGAGAGACTAGGAGGCTGGTTTTTGTTTTTGTTTTTTTGTTTTTTTTGGATTGAGAGTTCTTTGTTCATGGTACAGCTTGAAGAATGTGAACAATGTCAAGACGCAATACCAAAATGTTTTGCTTCAAAAGCAGTGGGTACAACCTTCACTAAACAAATATGCCATAAGTATCCCGATTGCCCGAAATATCCGACTTCAAACACATTCGCTACACGCCTCGTGGACAGAACCTGTCGGCGCGTCGTTGTTCCCTTGGTACAGCTTGAAGAAGGCTTCAAAACCTTGAATGTTATCATAAGGTGATACCGTTCCTGCCCAGGACCCATCCGTCTTGGACTTCTCTGCACAGTAATCTTTGAAATAAGACTCAAACTCCTCCTTCGCCACCGTTTGCAGCAGCGTACCCTTGGTCTTGATGCCACTTAGGGATCTCTCAAAGCCCATCGAGTCCACGA
>JAABUR0100004778.1_pt1 | contig 17768 bp, 17 predicted proteins | sample 5560091 | NCBI WGS metagenome assembly JAABUR01 (sample SAMN10711879, study PRJNA513375) | rock metagenome | isolation source: Antarctica rocks | place: Antarctica: Victoria Land, University Valley sud | reverse complement strand
CAGCGGTGATCCCCACCGAGCGCAGCTCGTCCTCGTAGGTGTCGGTCACCACGTTCGCCATGGTGACCGCTTGGGCGCGCGGTGGGCCAGCCCGGGCCGTCAGCCTCGCCCGTTCTCCTCCCGCGGGCCCCCGGAACGGCCGACCGTGCGCACCCTGACCCGGCGCAGGCGCCGGCCGACCCGCTCGCCGCCGTTCTGACCGGCGCCGGCCCGGCTGCCACCGGCGGTCGAGCCCGGCCCGGCGGCTAGGGATGCGGCGGCGACCGGAGCCGGTGCCGGCGCTGGTGGGGGCGGCTCGGGGGGCGGCGGTCGGCCGGCGGCCTCGGGAGGCGGGGCCGGCTCCTCTACCGCCCGCGGCGGGCGGGGCGGTCGCTTCACCAGCACCGGGGTGCGCGGCGGGTCGGTCGGAAGGCGCCGCAGCGGCGGCAACCGCCCTCCGCCGGACTCGCCGGCGGGCGGCGGTGCCGCTCGGCCCGGGGCGGACCGCCGCTGGCGGCCGGGGTCCCGCTCGATCGAGCCAGTCGGCGTGTTGACCGGGCTCGGCCCTGGGGGCGCGGCGAGGGCGGGGACAGACCTGGCCCTGGCCGCGCCGGTGCTTGCCGCGTCCCCCGCCCGAACGGGGCGGCCGCGTCGTCGAGCCCTCGCCTCATCAGGCGCCGCCGGGCCGGGCCGGGCGGCGCGGCCGCTGCTCGAGGCCGCCGGCGGCGACTCGGCCCTCGGTCGCTTGGCCGACGGGCGCTTCGCCGACGGTGCGGTCGTCGGCGGCGGCTTGGCCGACGGGCGCTTCGCCGGCGGTGCGGTCGTCGCCGGTCGCTTTACCGACGGGCGCTTCGCCGTCGATGCGGTCGTCGTCGGTCGGTTCTCCTTCTGCGGTGCGGTGGTCGGTGACCCGGCCGTCGGTCGCGTCGCCCTCGGCGGTGCGGCCTTCGGTGGTGCCGCCTTCGGTCGTGCGGCCTTCGGCGATGCGGCCTTCGGACGCAGGTCCGGCGCGGGCTTCGCCACGTCGGCCTTGGTCGTCCGGGTCGGCGTCGCCTTGGCCGCCTTCTTCCTCGGGCGCCGCGCCGGCCGTCGTCGCGGCGGCGGTGGCGGTGGCGGTGGCGGTGCGTCCACCGCCCGATGAGCCAGCCGGGCGGCGAGGGGATCGACCGCCGTCACCGCGCCGGTGGCGAGGTCGAAGGCCCACTCCGCCACCTGCGAGCGGCCCCTCGACCGGTACGAGCACCGCACCGACCACAGGCTCTCGTCCACCTGGCGGGCGCTCCAGTCGGTCGCCACGTCGACGTCCACGCCCCGGCCGGCCAGGTTCGCGGCCACCGCCGCACCCAGCGGTTCGGACGAGGGCCCCTTCCTGCGGGCCACGAAAACCGCGCCGTGCAGATCCTTGATCACCTTGGTCTGCTCGGCCTGCACCGGAGGGGCGAAGCGCTCCACCCACTGCGGTGGCACGCCCGCTTCCTGGGCCACCTCCCTCACGGTCGCACCGTGGCGCAGGCGGTCCTGCATCTCGCGGACCGTGAGGCCGCTCTCGCCCGAGTCCTCGGGCACCGGCGGTTCGAATCGGGGCAGCGCACGCGATCGCACCCGCCGGGGATCGAGCGCGTCCCGGACGGAATCGTCGAGGGCGAGGACGAAGGACCCCTCGTCGTCGTCCGGGGACTCGCCGAGGATCATCGCCTTGCGGTCGTCGGTGGTCCCCACCAGGTACAGCTCGCGCACGTGCTCGCCCCTCACGACCAGGCCGCCCGGTCGGACGGTCCGGCGGTCGGGGCCACCGTAGTTCGCTCCGTTCGTCGCATTCGGCGGGCGGTCGGCGACGGCCGGGTCAGCGCCGGAGGACCGAGCGCAACTGCGGCGTGGTGATCAGGTTGGCGCCTCGGGTCCGGGCACCGGTGCGCACCCGCTGATCGCTCGACGCCACGATGACCGGCCGGCCGAGCGGGAACGCGTCGACCGAAGCGATCACCACATCGTCGGCCTCGACGTCGGCGTCGGTGAACCGGACCCGGACCGAACGCGAACCCGAGCCGGGTGCGGGCCCGCCGGCGGCGGTGCCGTCGAACACCACCACCGGATCGACGCCGGTGCGGGCGTGGAGCTCCTCGAGCGCGTCGACCAGGCGACGCCGTTGCTCGAGGATGGCCCGCTCGGGCCACACCGCCATCGACACGTTGTAGCCGTCCACGAGCAGCACGGCGCCGGGAAGTCGGAAGAGGTGCTCGGCTGCGCCGGTGGAGTCCTCGAACACACCGCCCGGCAGCGGCCGCGGGCGGCGCCGCGCCAGGCGTCGGCGCTCGGACCCTGGACGAGCGCGCCCGCCGTCCTGCCCGCCACCCGGCGGCGCGGCAGACGCGCCCGGGCCGCCCAGGCCCCGAGCCACCTCTGCCAGCCTCGCCCCCAGCCCGGCCGCGACCGACGCCGCGTCGGAGAGGTCGCCGACGAGCCCGGCCACGTCGGGCCCCGCCGGTTGCGCCTCCACGCGAGCCTCGTGATCGACCCGCTCCCGCTCGACCTGGTCCTCGAGGTCCTTCCCCGCCCGTACCGCGGCGGCGCGCTCGGCGTCGAGCCTGGCCACCTCCGCCTCGAGCCTGCCGGCCCGTTCCTCGGCCTCGCGGCGGGCGGCGCGATCGCCGGCGCTGGCCTCCCGGGCCCGCGCCGCATCCTCCTCGGCCCTCTGAAGACCGGCCTCGGCCCGTCGAGCCGAGGCCTCGGTGCCGGCCACCGCCCGGCGCAGTCGGGTGACCTCCCGCACCGCCTCGGACTCCTGCCGGTCCTCCTCGACCCCGGCGACGAGGGCATCGAGGTCTTCTCGCCACCGGTCGGGGCGGGCCAGCCACAGCCACGCCGGACGACCGATGGCGTCCTCGTCGACCGCCTCGAGGACCCGGGAACGGAGCTCGTCGTCCTCCTCGACGGCCCGGCGGACGGTCTGGAGGGCGCGGGCGTTGAGCCTGGTGAAGCGCAGGATCGGGCGCAGGGCCGCCGGCACCTTCACCGGCGGGTCGGCCACGGCCCCCGCCCGGGCGACCACCACCGCCGCCTCCAGGGCGGGTCGCACCAGTTCGTCGAGCGCCCCGGTCAGGGGGCCTGCTCGGCGATGAGCGCCTCGACCTCGTCGGCCGACCCGCACCAACGGCAGGCGACCTCCTCCACCTGATCGGCGAGGACCACCTCCTGCTCGACCGACAGCTCGCCGCCCACGGTGAAGTGGTGGAAGGCACGGGTGCGGCGGGTGCGGGTGACGTCGAACCGGGTGAGGTTGCCGCAGCCGGTGCAGCGGTACCGGGCGGGCTCGGTCACGGGCGCATCGTACCGCCGCCCGTGCCCGCCCCATCGCCCCTCTTCGAACACGTGTTCGGATAGGGTCGGCTCCGGTGCCGCTTCTCGCCCAACGGACCTTCGACGACCTCGGCACGCCGCTGCACGAGGTCACGTTCTGCGTCGTCGACGTGGAGACGACGGGTGGCTCGGCCGCCGACGGTGGCCTCACCGAGATCGGGGCGGTGAAGTTGCGGGGCGGCGAGTGCCTGGGCACGTTCCAGACCCTGGTGAACCCCGGGATGGTGATCCCGCCGCAGATCACGATGCTGACCGGCATCACCACGGCCATGGTCATGCCCGCCCCCCGCATCGAGCAGGTGCTTCCCACCCTGCTCGAGTTCCTGGGCGACGCTGTGGTGGTGGGCCACAACGTGCGCTACGACCTCGGCTACCTCAACGCCGCCCTCGAGCGCACCGACCGGCCCCGCCTCGTCAACCGCTGGGTCGACACCTGTGCCCTGGCCCGCCGGCTGGTCCGCGAGGAGGTGCCCAACTGCCGCTTGGGGACCCTGGCCGACCGCCTCCGCCTCCCCCACCGCCCCACCCACCGTGCGCTCGACGACGCCCTCGCCACCGGTGACCTCCTCCACGTGCTGCTGGAGCGGGCCGCCGGGTTCGGCGTGCTCGGGCTCGACGACCTGCTGGCGCTGCCCACCCTGGCCGGCCACCCCCAGGTGGCCAAGCTGCGCCTCACCGACCACCTCCCCCGCTCCCCCGGCGTGTACCTGTTCCGTGACGGCGGGGGCCGGGTCCTGTACGTCGGCAAGGCCACGAACCTGCGCACCCGGGTGCGCTCCTACTTCTCGGGCGACGAGCGCCGGAAGGTGGGCCAGCTCCTGCGGGAGGTCCAGCACGTCGACCACGTGGCCTGCGCCGGGCCGCTCGAGGCGGCGGTCCTCGAGGTGCGCCTCATCCACCGGCTGCAACCCCGTTTCAACCGACACGCCAAGACGTGGCAGTCCTACGCCTACCTGAAGCTCACCGCCGAGCGCTTTCCCCGCCTGTCGGTGGTGCGCACGGTGCGGGCCGACGGCGGCTCGTACCTGGGCCCGCTGCCGTCGTCCCGGGCCGCCCGCCGGGTGGCCGAGGCCATCCACTCGGTGCTGCCCATACGGAGGTGCTCCGGCCCGCCCGGTCGGCGCACGGCCCCCTGCGCGCCGGCCCAGATCGGCGTGGCCCTGTGCCCGTGCGACGGCAGCGTGTCCGAGGCCGCCTACGCCGTCGTCGTCGACCGCCTCCGCCACTGCCTCTCGCGCGACGCGACGGCGCTGCTGGCCCCGCTGGAACGACGGATGGACGCCCTGGCCGAGGCCGAGCGCTTCGAGGAGGCGGCCGACGTGCGCGACCGCGCCGCCGCCCTCACCTGGGCGCTGCGCCGCCAGCGTCGATTCGACACCCTGCGCCGGGCCGGCCGCACCGTGGTGGAGGTGCCGGGACGGGGCGGTGCCGAGCTCGATGGAGGCCGCCTCGTCCGGGCCTGGGCGGCCGACGGCCAGGCCCGCCTGTTGGAGGCGGCTGACGCCGACGGCGACGGCCCGACCGACCCCGCGCTCGGCGACCCCGCGCTCGCCGACCACGCGTTGCCGCCCGGACGCCACCTGGCCGACGAGCTGGCCTGCGTCGCGGCGTGGCTCGACCAGGAGGCGGCCCGCGTGCGGCTCGTCCACAGCGACGGCGGGCTCTCGTCACCGTTCCCCACGCTGCCCTCCTTCGAGCCACGCCGCGCTGGACCGGCCGGGACGGACCGCCGGTAGCCTGCATCCGGTGGACGGCTTGGTCGTGGCGCTCCTCGTGCTGCTCGGCGCCGCCGGGCTGACGCTCGCCGCCGCCGTCCTCGCCGTGGCCCTCTTCGTGCACCGCCTGCGCCGCCGGAACCGGGTCAGCCCCACCCAGCCCTCCCCCGCCCCGGTCGGCTGGCTGTGGTCGCCACGCGTGGCCGCCCGCCTCCACCGACGCCTGCGGGCGGCCGTGGCCGTGGCCCGCATGATCGCCATGCGCCACGCCGCCGACCCCGACCGACCCCGCACCGCGGAGCTGGCCGCCGAGCTCGAGCGCGAGGCGGTCGCCGTCGACCACCACCTCGCTCTCGTCGGGCGGTTGCCGGCCGGTCAGCGCAAGGCGATGCTCGCCCGCGTCGTCTCTGACGTCCACCGCATCGAGCGGGTGGCGTCCCGGTTGTCCATGCTCGAGGTCGACGCCGCCGCCCCCGCCCGGCTGGCCTCGGCGCCGTCCGCCATCGAAGCGCTCTCCGAGGAGCTCGACCGCCTGGAGGCGGCCCGCCGGGAGCTCCAGGCGGCCGAGGCCCAGGTCGGGCTGCGCTCGGATCCATCCCCGCCCCGCCTGCTGCCGGGCTGAGGGGGCAGGCGGGCGCGATCAGCCGCCGGCGGCCCGCTCCTCGTTCGACACCTTCACCAGCCGCTCGAGGGCTTCGGCGGCGTGGCCGTCGCCAATCGAACGGCGGGCCGCGTCCACGCCCGCACCGAGATCATCGGCCACACCGGCCACGACCAGGCCGGCGGCGGCGTTCAGGACGACGACGTCCTGGTGGGGGCCGGGCTCGCCGTCGAGCACGGCCCGCGCCAACCGGGCGTTGGTGGCGGGATCACCACCCCGCAGGGCGGCGAGCGTGGTGGGGCCGATGCCGTGGTCGGTGGGGTCGACGCTGAGGGGGTGGACGTCGCCGTCGCGCACCTCCACCACGTTGGACGTGGTGGTCGTGGTGATCTCGTCGAGGCCGTCGCCCCCGTGCACGATCCATGCCCGCGTCGCGCCGTGGTCGGCCAGCACGCGGGCCATGCGATCGGCCATCGCCGGGTCGCTGACGCCCACCACGTAGCGCCCGACCCGGGCCGGGTTGGCGAGGGGGCCGAGGAAGTTGAACACGGTGGGGACGCCCAGCTCACGGCGGGGAGGCCCGGCGTGGCGCATGGATGCGTGGAACCGGGGCGCGAAGCAGAACCCCATGCCGGCCCGCTCGACGCACGCCGCCACCCCGTCGGGGCCGAGGTCGATGACCACGCCGAGCGCCTCCAGCAGGTCGGCCGAACCGCACGACGACGAGGCGGCCCGGTTCCCGTGCTTGCAGACCCGACCCCCGGCGCCGCACACCACGAGCGCCGCGAGCGTGGACACGTTGATGGAGTGGGTGCGGTCGCCGCCGGTGCCGACGATGTCGACGACGGCGGACGGGTCGGCCAGCGGCACCGGCTCGGCCGCCGCCAGCATCGCCTGCAGCAGCCCGGACAGCTCGACCACCGTCTCGCCCTTCATCCGCAGGGCGACGATGAACCCGGCGATCTGGGCCGGCGTGGCCGCTCCCCCCAGGATCTCGGCCATGGCCGCGGTCGCCGCCTCGGCGGTGAGGTCTCGCCCCGAGGTCAGCGTGCCGAGGACCTCGGGCCAGCCGCCCTGGTCGGCGAAGCGGGCCGCCGCGCCCGTCAGTCCCACCAGAGGTCACCGGCGAGGACACCCCGGCCGATCAGGCCGAGCTGCACCTGGGAGGTGCCCTCCACGATGGTGAGCTGCTTGGCGTCCCGGTAGTAGAGCTCGGTCATGTGGTCCTTCATGTAGCCGGCGGCGCCGAGTAGCTGGAGGCTCACGTCCGATGCCCTCACCGCCAGCTCGGTGGCGTAGTACTTGGCCATCGACAGGTAGGGCACCCACTCCTTGGTGAAGCGTCCCTGGTCGGCCAGCCACGCCGCCCGGTAGGTGAGAAGGCGAGCGGCCTCGATCTCGGTGGCGACCTTGGCGATCTCCCACTGGATGCCCTGGAAGTCGGCGATGGTCTTGGTGAAGGCGGCCCGCTCCTTCACGTACTCGGTGGCGTACATCAGCGCCCCCTCGGCCAGGCCGATCCCCCGGGCGGCCACGATCGGCCGCATCGAGTTCAGGCCGAGCATGGCCAACCGGAACCCGCCGACCTCGCCGACCACGTTGGCCGCCGGCACCCGGGCGTCGGTCAGCAGCAGCTCGCCGGTGGCCACGCCCCGCACCCCCATCTTGCGGTCGAGGGAGCCGACCTCGACGCCGTCCCAGCCCCGCTCCACCACGAACGCGGTGATGGAGTCGTGGTCGCGGCTGGTGACGTCGGGGGCGGTCTTGGCGAAAACCGTGTACCAGTCGGCCTGGGCCACCCCGGAGATCCAGCACTTGGTGCCGTTCAGGACCCAGTCGTCGCCGTCGCGCACCGCCTTGGTGCGCATGCCCATCACGTCGCTCCCGGCCTGGGGCTCGGACAGGCAGAACGCCGCCCGCTGCGACCCGTCGGCGATCGGTCCGACGTATCGGGCGTTCTGCTCCTCGGAGCCGGCGATCATGACCGGTCCGGTGGGGAGCCGGGTGAGCAGCAGCATCAGGGCGGCGGCGTTCGAGTACTTGGCCACCTCCTCGATGGCGATGGTGAGGCCGAGGATGCCGGCGCCCGACCCGCCGATCTCGGTCGGGATGCAGAGGCCGAGGAGGCCGGCGTCGGCGAAGACCTCGAAGAGGTCCTGGGGGTACTCCTCGCTCTCGTCGATCTCCCGGGCCCGGGGCTTCACCTTGTCCTGTGCGATGCGCCGGCACGTCTCCTGCAGGGCGGTCAGCTCGTCGGAGAGCTCGAAGTCCATGCCGCCGAAGCTACCCGGGGGGCTTCGGCCCCCTCGACCCCCCGAGGTCACGCGGTGCGTGTCGTCCTCTCTGTTCCGACCGACGACGCTCGCTTCGCTCGCGGTCGGTCGGGCTCAGGCGGTCAGGGGCTTGCGCATCTCGCACTCGACCAGGCGCGGGTTTGGCTCATAGGGGATGGCCTCCCCGGTGGCCCCGAAGCCGAGCCGCTCGTAGAACCGGCGGGCGTGGGCGTTGCGCTCCACCATCCAGAGCCGCAGGACGACGCCGCCGCTGGCCTTGGCCCAGCCCTCGACCTCGGCCACGAGCGCCTCGGCCACGCCGACGCCCCGGAAGCCGGGCGCGGCCCACAGCGAGGTCATGGTGACGACGTCGTCGGCGGTGCGGTAGGCGCTGACCATGCCGGCGTCGAACCCGCCGATCTCGGCGAACCAGATGCCCTGGTTGCTGCCGGCGGCGCCGGCCTCGGCCACCTCGTCCCAGCGGATGGCCGGCCGGCGGCCGGCTTCGGCCAGGGTGGTGGCGTACGCGCCGGGGCTCTCGGCGATGGCCGCAAGGCGCACCTCCCGCAGGCGTCCGCCGTCGCCGGGCCCGATCCGGCACACGGCCACCTGCACCGGGACCTGGGCCACCACCTCGGGGGTCACCCCCGGGATCGTACTTCGGCGGCCGGCTCCCGGCCCGGTCCGCTCAGGCCGTGCGGCGGCGTTGGCGGATGATCCGGCGTCGTTCCCGCTCGGTGCGACCGCCCCAGACGCCTTCCTTCTCCCGCAGGCCGAGGGCGTGCTCGAGGCAGGGACCCTGCACCGGGCAGCGGTTGCAGACGGACTTGGCCTGGTCGGTGTCCTCGTCGGAAACCGGGTAGAAGATCTCGGGATCGAGGCCTCGGCAGGCAGCGTTCGTGCGCCAGGACGGGTTCATCGTGGACGGCTCGCTCACAGGTCGGGATCGGACGGGGCGCGGCCGTGGCCGTGCGCGGGTTCCCCGGCGCTCGGGGAGCGGCGCCCCGGCGGCGGAACGGTCGAGTATTGCCGTCCCCGCCGGGAAAAGTCCAAGTCGCGCCGGCGCTCGCCGGCGGGGGGTTCAGCCCTGCAGGTCGGCCAGGAGCTCGGCGCGCGTGGCCTGCCCCAGCTCGGCGACGTGCTGGTACTCGGCATGGGTCTCTCGTGGTCGGGATCGACCTGGCTGCGCACCACCTCGCCCTCGGGCCCGACCCGCAGCTCGACGGCCGTCTCGATCCCACCAGCCCGGGCAGCCACTGGCGGAGGTCCGCCTCGGTGGTGAGCTCGACGAAGAGGGTGGCGGCGAGGTGGCCCGGCTCGGGGATCAGCGGGTTGTAGACGTCGAGCTCGACTTGGAACCGTTGTTGGATGGAAACGCCTGTCGATGACGATCCCGCGGGTTTCGAGGCCCCGCGGCCGCGCCCGTAGGATCGCCGGGATGGAACGCGGTCCGGGGACGAGACGACCATGATCGGCCCCGGCTGGTTCGACCGCTCCGACGCCCTCCGGCGCCTGGCCGACGACCACTTCGACGTGCTCGTGGTCGGCGGGGGCATCACCGGCGCCGGCTGCGCGCTCGACGCCGCCTCCCGCGGCCTGCGGACGGCTCTGGTCGAGCGCGACGACTTCGCCTCGGGCACCTCGTCGAAGTCCTCGAAGCTGGTGCACGGAGGCCTCCGCTACCTCCAGCAGCGCGAAATCCGCCTCGTCTACGAAGCTCTGCACGAACGCCAACGCCTCACCCGCAACGCACCCCACCTGGTCAAGGTCCTGCCGTTCCTGATCCCCATGTTCACGGGCCGCGACGGCGTGCTGAACCCCAAGTTGGCCCGGGCCCTGGGCTCGGCCATGTGGATGTACGACCTCACCGGCGGGGCCCGCATCGGCAAGCTCCACCAGCGGTTGAGCGTCGACGAGGCGCTGGCCCACATGCCGACGCTGCGACGGGAGCGCCTCGCCGCCTCGTACCTGTACTACGACGCCCAGGCCGACGACGCCCGCCTCACCCTCGCCATCGTCCGCACCGCCGCCCTGGACCACGGCGCGGTGGCGGCCAACGGCGTCCGCCTCGCCGAGGTCGTGAAGGACTCCCAGGGCCGGGTGCGAGGGGCCCGGCTCGACGCCGGCGGCGAGGACATCGAGGTGGCGTGCTCGACGGTGATCAACGCCGCCGGGGTGTGGTCCGACGACGTGCGCGCCCTCGACGAGGGCCGCCACCCCGGCTCCATCCGCCCGGCCAAGGGCATCCACATCACCGTGCCCTGGGACCTGGTCCGCAACGACATCGCCGTCGTGGTCCCCGTGCCCAAGGACAAGCGATCGGTGTTCGTGGTCCCGTGGGGCGGGTCCACATACGTGGGCACCACCGACTCGGACTACGACGGGCCGGTCGACGACCCGCAGTGCAGCGCCGAGGACGTCGACTACCTGCTCGGAGCCATCAACGCCGCGGTCACCACCACCGTCGGACCCTCCGACATCACCGGCACCTGGGCCGGGCTGCGGCCCCTCGTCCGCCGGGCGAGCAGCGGCCGCACCGCCGACCTGTCCCGCCGGCACCGCGTGGCCACATCGGAGTCGGGGATGGTGACCGTCACCGGCGGCAAGCTCACGACCTACCGGGAGATGGCCGCCGACACCGTGGATGAGGCGGTGGCGGCCCTCGGTGACCGGGTCGGCCGGGTCGGTCGCAGCCGCACCAAGCGGCTCCGGCTGCGGGGGGCCGAGGGCTACGAGGCCGCCCGGGCCGCCGACGGCCCGTTGGCCGCCCACCTCGCCGACCGCTACGGCGGCGAGGCCCGCACCCTGCTCGCCCTGGTGGACCGCGACCCCTCCCTCGGCGACCCCCTGGTGGCCGGCCTGCCCTACGTGCGGGCCGAGGCCGTGTACGCCGCCCGCCACGAGATGGCCCGCACCGTCGACGACGTGCTCAGCCGCCGGACCCGCGCCCGCCTCCTGGCCCGCGACGCCACCGCCGACGCTGCGAACGACGTCGCTGCGCTCATCGGCCCCGTCCTCGGGCTCGGAGCCGACGAGCAGGCCGCCCAGGCCGAGGGCTACCGGCGGTCCGTGGCCCACGAGCGCCTCTCTGGTACGCGGGTCGACCCCATGGACGCCCTCCAGCCGGTGTCGCCCACGCCGTGACCGAGCTGTCGCCGGGGCCCGGCACGCCCACGCCCCCGATCGCCCTGGCCGGTGGCGGGGCGGCGGCCACCGCCCGGTGGGCCGGGGCCACGGTGACCCTCGACGACGGGTTCCTCAAGCGCCTCGATCGCGCCTGTCGCCAGGTGGTGACCGACCCCGACGCCGTGGGCGAGGCCAGCCGGGACTGGTGGCCCCTCGCCATGGTGTGGGCCACCGGGGGCCAGGTGGCCGGCCGGGCCGGTGCCGTCGCCCGTCCCGGCGATGCCGCCGAGGTCGCCGCCGTGCTGGCGCTGTGCGACGACGCCGGGGTGCCGGTCACGGCCGCCGGCGGCCGGAGCAGCGTGGTTGGTGGCACGGTGCCGGTGCACGGCGGGGTCCTGCTCGACCTGTGCGCGATGTCAGGCATCGTCGATGTCGACCCGGTGTCAATGGTCGTCGAGGTCCTGCCCGGCACCTTCGGCGACGCGCTGGAGGACGAGCTCCAGCGGGCCTCGGGCCTCACCGTGGGCCACTGCCCCCAGTCGATGGCGCTGTCCACCGTGGGTGGGTGGCTGGCCTGCCGGGGGGCCGGTCAGCTCTCGAACCGCTACGGCAAGATCGAGGACATCGTGATCGGTCTGGAGGTGGCCCTGGCCGACGGCCGGCTCATCCGGACGGGAGGCCAGCCCCGCCAGGCGGTGGGGCCCGACCTCACCCAACTGTTCGTCGGCTCCGAGGGCACTCTCGGCGTCATCACCCGGGCATGGCTCCGGGCCCACCCCGTGCCGCCCCACACCCGCCATGCCGCCTATGGGTTTGCCTCCTTCGTTGACGGGCTCGAGGTGATGCGCCGCATCACGCAGCGGGGGGCCACTCCGGCGGTCATGCGCCTGTACGACGAGGTGGAGTCCCAGCGCAACCACGGCACCGAGAGCGGCGTCAACGTGCTCCTCGTCCTGGACGAGGGCGACGGCACCCTCGTCGAGGCCGGCATGGAGGTGGTGGCCGAGGAGTGCAGGGAGGCCCGCCACCTCGATCCCGCGCTCGTCGACCACTGGATGGATAAGCGCAACGACGTCGCCGCCCTCGAGGCCCTCATCTCCCGGGGCTACGTGGTCGACACCATCGAGGTGGCCGGGCCCTGGTCGGCGCTGCCCGCCATCGGCGAAGCGGCCATTGCCGCCATCGGCGCGGTGGAGGGCACGTTGGCGGTATCGGCCCACCAGAGCCACTCGTACCAGACCGGTGGCTGCCTCTACTTCACCTTCGCCGGACAGGTGGAGCCCGACCGGCGGGACGCCTACTACACCGCCGCCTGGGACGCCGGCACCCGTGCCGTCCTCGCCGCCGGAGGGGCCCTCAGCCACCACCACGGCATCGGAGTGAACCGCGGGCGGTTCGTGGCCGAGGCGCTCGGCCCCGCCTTCGACGCGCTGGTGGCGGTGAAGGTCGCCCTCGACCCCAACGGGGTGCTGAACCCGGGCAAGCTCGGGCTGCCGTCGCCCTTCGGGCCGGCCCCGTGGCCGGGGTGAGCCTCGACCGCAGCGCCGTCGGACGGGGGATGGTGGCCGCCCTCGTGTGGGTCGTCCCCGCCGCCGCCGCCAACGCCGTGGCGGCGGCGACCGACGTCGCCGTCCTCGTGCTCCTCACGTTCCTCGCCGTCATCGTCGGCTTCGCGTTCGGCGGGTTCGTCGCGGCGCGGGCGGCGGCCACAGGTCCGGGGGCGGACGCACCGCTCCAGCACGCCGCCGCCGCCGGGGCGCTGGCGTACGCCGTCGTGCAGGCGGTCCTCGTCGTCGTGGCGGTGGCCCGGGGCCGCTCCGTGTCCCCGCTCGGCATCGCCTTCACCGCGCTGCTGGCCGCCTGCGCCGGCGCGCTCGGTGGCCTCCTGGCCCTCCGGTCCCCACGCCCCACCGAGGTCTGAGCGATGGGCATCCTCGTCGTCGACGTCGGCACCAGCGGCGTGCGGGCCGCGGTCGTGCATCCCGATGCCACCGTCACCGACGCCCACCACCGGGAGGTCCTCCCGTCGTCGCCGGCCCAGGGCTTCGTGGAGTTCGACCCGGTGGCCATGGCGGCCGCCGCCCTGGACGTGGCCCGCGCCGCGCTGGCCGGCAGCGGTCCGGTGGAGGCGGTGGGCATCGCCAACCAACGGGCCTCCACGGTGGTGTGGGACCGCGCCACCGGCGAGCCGGTGGGGCCCGGCGTCGGCTGGCAGGACCTGCGCACCGCCGGCGTGTGCCTCATGCTCCGGGACCAGGGCATCCGCCTGGCCCCCAACGTGTCGGCCACCAAGGCCCAGTTCCTGCTCGACATGGCCGACCCGGACCGCACCCGGGACCTCTGCATCGGCACGGTGGACACGTGGATCGCCTGGACCCTCTCGGTGGGCACGCTCCACGTCACCGATCCCACGAACGCCGCCCTCACCGGCCTGCGCACGGCCGACGGCTCCGCATGGAACGAGACCGTCCTCGACGCACTGCGCATCCCGGCGTCGGCGCTGCCCGAGGTGGTCGAGTCCTCCGCCGTGGCCGGCCAGGCGGTCGCGCTCGACGGCGCCCCTCCTCTGGCCGGCATCGCCGGCGATCAGCAGGCCTCGCTCGTGGGCCAGGGCTGCCTGCTCCCCGGGCTGGCCAAGATCACCTTCGGCACGGGAGGCATGCTCGACGTGTGCCTCGGCCCCGAACGGCCGACGTTCGACACCCGCGGCCCGGGCGGCACCTTCCCGATCATCGCCTGGGCGCGGAACGGACGGCTCACCTGGGGGGTCGAGGCGGTCATGCTGTCGGCGGGCACGAACGTCGAGTGGCTCCGCGACGACCTGGGGCTGATCGCAAGCGCGGCGGAGTCACATGAGGTCGCGTCCGGCTGTGCCGACAGCGAGGGGGTGGTGTACGTGCCGGCCTTGCTCGGTCTGGGCACCCCGTACTGGGACTACGGCGCCCGGGGGACGCTGCTCGGGGTCACCCGCGGCACCGGCCGGGCCCAGGTCGTGCGGGCCGTGCTCGAAGGCGTCGCCCACCGGGGCGCCGACCTCGTCGAGGCGGCCGAGACCGACGGCGGGTCGACCATCCCCAGCCTGCGGGTGGACGGCGGGATGTCGGCCAACCCCACCTTCATCCAGGCCTTGGCCGACGCGTCCGGCAAGCCGGTGGAGGTCTCGCCGGTGCTCGAGGCGACGACCCTCGGCGCTGCCTTCCTCGCCGGACTGGCCGTCGGCACCTGGCCCGACGAGGCGGCGCTGGCAGCCACGTGGTCGCCACGGGCCCGGGTCGAGCCCGGCCGGGCGCTCGACCGGGACCGCTGGAAGGACGCCTGCCGGCGCGCCGGGGGTTGGGTCCCCGAGCTGTCCAGCCTGGACTTCTGAGGCCCCGCGCCGGGGGGGCCGGCTCCCATCCGGGACCCTGGGCAGGACCGTAGAATCCGTCGATGACCAGAACCGGAACCCGTCGAGCGGCCCGGTGGGCCGCTCCCCTGCTCACCCTCGCCATACTCGCCGGCTGCGGCGGCGGCGGGGACGACGCCGGCAAGGACACCAAGGGGTCCGAGACCACGGCCGCCGGCGCCGCCTCGAAGGCGCAGTCCGGCGACGTCGAGGTCGAGATCAAGGGCTTCAAGTTCACCCCCCCGGACCTGGTCCTCAAAGCGGGTTCGAAGGTCACTTGGACCAACGCGGACAGCGCCACCCACACCGCCACGGGCACCGATGGCCCCGCCGAGTTCGACTCGGGGAACATCAAGAAGGGAGACTCCTTCTCCTTCAGCTTCGACGAGCCCGGGACCTACGAGTACCACTGCGAGATCCACACCACCATGAAGGCCACCATCACCGTTCAGTGAGGATCTCCCGCACTTGCGGGTCACGGCCCCGGCCACCGGCCAACCGGCCAGGAGGAACGCACGTGCAGATCGCCAGGCGACGGATCCGCGAGCTGTCCGAGGAGGTGGACCAGCTCCACCACGAGTCGATGAGGACGGCGCACCAGGACCTCGCCGAGGTCCACTTCGGCGAGGTCGCCGGCGAGCTCCGCCCTGCCCGTCGACGGTTCCTCGCCCAGGCCGCGGCCGGCTCCGCCCTCGTCATCGGCTCGTCGGTCGTGCCGATCGGCCGCCTCCTGCCGGCGGCGTGGGCCCAGGACGACCCTTCGGACACCGACCTGGCCACGTTCGCCGCCAGCCTCGAGCTGGCCGCGGTCGCCGCCTACAACACCGCAGTGGGGACCGGGAAGCTCTCGGGCCCCGGAGCCGCCATCGGCTCGATGTTCGCTGGCCACCACCAGGACCACGCCGACGCGCTCAACGCCATCCTGGGCGAGGAAGCCGTCGTCGAGCAGGCCAACCCGGCGGTGCTGAAGGAGTTCGGCCCGAAGATCACCGGCGCCGCCGACGAGGACGCGATCCTCGAGGTCGCCTACGGGATCGAGGAGGCGGCCACGTCGACCTACCTCTTCTCCCTCGGGGTGATCCGGGATCCGAGGCAGGCCGGGGCGCTGGCCACCATCCTCCCAGTGGAGTCCCAGCACGCCACCGTGCTGGCGTCGATGCTGGACAAGGACCCGGGCGACTACCTCATCGACTTCATCACCGACGAGAACGCCCTCGACCCCGCCGACTACCCGGCCCGCTGACGGTGCGCCCCGAAGGAGGAGCGAAGATGGACCTCGATCGCGACGAGCTCCGCCGTCAGCTGCGGGATGCCGACCGCGAGCAGCGCGCCTCCCTCGTCACCTGGAAGGACGCCCTCCACCGCATCTTCGCCGACCACGACCTGCCCACGGCAGCCAAGGCCGAGCTCCTCGGGGTCCCCGGTCGCCGCCAGTTCCTCCGCATCGGCGGCGCCACCATCCTGGGGGCCGCCGTCCTGGCCGCCTGCGGCAGCGACTCGGAGAACAAGGCGGCCGAGACCGGGACCACATCCACCACCGGCACTGGTTCAACATCCACCACCGTCGCCACCGGCGGAGCGGGCGACGAGCAGATGGACGTCACGCTCGTCCGGACGGCTGCCTCCCTGGAGAACCTGGCGGTGACGGTCTACGGGGTGGCGCTGGGCACCTCCGACGCGGCGAAGCTCCCGGCCGAGGTCCGACTAGACCAGGCCGTGGTCGCCCTGGCCGAACGGTTCCAGGAGCACCACCAGGCCCACGCCGACGCCCTCAACGCCGTGCTCGACGACGCCGGCGAGGACCGCTACACCAAGGCCAACGAGTACGTGTTCGACAACGTCGTGGCCAAGCGGCTCCCGAGCCTCACCGACCAAACGGCTTTGGTGCACTTCGCCCGGGACATCGAGAACGTGGCCGCCGGCACCTACGCCTTCGCCGCGAGCGCCCTCTCCACCGCCGACCTGCGACGGCAGATGATGTCCATCGGTGGTGTCGAGGCCCGCCACGCCACCGCCCTCGCCCTCGTGCTGGACGCGTCGGGCTCCGATGCCGTGCCCCGGCCGTTCACCGACGCCGGCCCCGAGAACAGGGTCCCCGAGGACGCATTCCTGACCAAGGGCTGAGACGGACACCTGAGGCGGCCATTCGGCCCGCCGTTGTCCGGCTTCGCCGGAACACACGTTGTGCTCATGGGTCGCTCGCCTGTCGGCTCGGCTCCAAGGGCTGACGTTCTCGGGCACACTGGGGTACGACGGTTGAGCCGGCCGGGTGACCGCGGGTCGGCGTCGCACCCCGGTGCGGTGTCGGTTCGAGGAAGGTCGGGACTCCGCAGGGCAGAGTGCTGGCGAGACGCCAGTCGGGGTGACCCGCAGGAAAGTGCCACAGAGAACAGACCGCCGATGGCGGCGTCGGGGCTCCGGCCCCGGGACCGCACAGGCAAGGGTGAAACGGTGCGGTAAGAGCGCACCAGCGCCCGGGGTGACCCGGGCGGCTCGGCAAACCCCACCCGGAGCAAGGCCGAACAGGGACAGGGTGGCCCGCCCGACGTCCCAGGTGGGCCGCACAGATGGATGGTCACCGATCGGGACCCCCGCAAGGGACCCGTGGACAGAATCCCGCCTACAAGCCGGCTCAACCGTCACCCCTCTGACCAGCACCCTTCAACACCCTTGCCTACCAGGGGGTTTACCCCTCGACAACGAGTCGGGAGAGGGCGAGGCCAGTCACCTGCGGAGACGCTCAGTCGAGAGGGGATTGTGCACGAGATGTGCACGGGCGACCCTCCGTCACCGCCCCTTGGCGCCCCCTCCCCCCCCGACCCCTTGAACGTCGGCACGGAGCGGCCCTTCGCCCCATGCATCTTCGCCACCTCGATTCTGATCTCGTCTTCGATGGCAACGGGTGGTATCCCGCCGTTCGGATCGTTGCCCTGCGAGCCTTTCGACGTGAGCGGGTATCTGACTCCTGGGTTGGTCAAGTGGCGCAAGTTCACGGATGCGCCACTGCTGATCCTTGCGGTCGGAAGCCTTCCTCTCCTGCTGCTAGAACTCGCCCGGAACGACCTGACGCGGGGCGACAAGTTCTTCCTTGACGTCGTCAACATCGTCGTGTTGGTCGCGTTCGCTGTGGACTACGTCGCCGAGCTCCGCCTCGCTCGCCCGAAGGGCCGATTCGTGCGGGGCGAGTGGACGAGCCTGCTTATCGGGCTCTTCGCGATTGAGCGTGGTGGGGCCTTGCCGGGGTGACCTGTTGAGGGTCCGCCGTTGAGGGCCGTGGCCTCGCAAGTCTTGCGGCTTCTGACGGACGCAGGACCTGGAGGCCACGGTTGGAG
>JAABUR0100004776.1_pt1 | contig 17771 bp, 18 predicted proteins | sample 5560091 | NCBI WGS metagenome assembly JAABUR01 (sample SAMN10711879, study PRJNA513375) | rock metagenome | isolation source: Antarctica rocks | place: Antarctica: Victoria Land, University Valley sud | reverse complement strand
GAGGGAGTGCTTGGCACCTCAGGGCGGCTTCCGGGGCAAATTTTAGCCCTGGAGACCGCCAGGGGCCGCCGGGTTTGCCCAAACACATATAATATATATTCGTTCAAACGGAGGCGATGCCCGATAGCGCTGTCATTGAACGGAATGCGCGTCAACGTCATTCTCGGCGCGTTTGGCTTTCCCGCATTGCCTCTTGTTCGCCCTCACGCTTTTGTCAAGACTTGGTTGGTTGTCCCACTTTACAGAAATATGGCCTGGACAACGCTAAAAACATTCCTTAACTTGCCTATTCAGATCACTACGGACCACAAGCTGCCCTAATCATATCAATGGAAAGGGAAGTCCACAGTCAAAATTTTCCGAGGAGTATTACATTAATTTGCTTCTACTAATAGTGCATGTTGACCTTATCACAAAGACTAAAAGCCGTACCAAGGTAGGTAATGCAATCAAGGTTCTCAACAAGCACAAGGTTATCGAAAGAGAGGCATATTACCAACATCAAGCCTATTGCAAACTCCAAAGAAGTGGTCACATGAGAATCTGCGGGCCCTTCAAACCCCATTAGCATTCGGAGTGCCTTTAATCGACTTTGCCGACGCCCTTGGGATCTTCTGATCAACCCCCAACTCCTGCGCAGATTGATCGATGCTCTTGAAATACTTCACAGTCTTAACTTTGAGCTCGCTTGTAGCCTCTTCATCCACAACGATCAGTGGATGTGGGTGCAATTGCAGGCACGTCAGCGTCCACATATGGTTCACGCCCTCCTCGAGACATTTCTGCACAGCCAGCGCCTTGTGCTGTCCAAGGATGATGATGACAACTTCATGTGCGGCAAGGACAGTGGCGATTCCCACTGTCAACGCTTGGCGAGGGACCTGGGTAATATCATTCTCGAAAAAGCGCGCATTTGCAATGACCGTCTCGTAGGTCAGAGTTTTGACTCTTGTACGTGAAGCCAGCGAAGATCCGGGCTCGTTGAACGCAAGATGGCCGTCAGTCCCAATGCCCCCTAAGAAAAGCTCGATACCGCCATACTTCAAGATCTTCTCCTCATACTCTTGGCACTCTAGGTCCAAATCCGATGCATTACCGTTCAGAATGTGCACCTGGTTAGGAGGGACGTCGACGTGGCTGAAGAAATGCTTGTACATGAAGCTGTGGTAGCTTTCGGGGTGGTCTTGGGGGATACCGACATATTCGTCCATGTTGAAGGTCACGACATGTTTGAAGGAGATGCGGCCGGCTTTGTAGGCTTTGACGAGGAGTTCGTAGACGCCTTCGGGACTACTTCCCGTGGGGAGGCCGAGGACAAAAGGGCGGTCTTCGGTAGGGGCGAAGTCGTTGATTCGCTCTTTTAAAGGGGGAAGTTGGTTAAGATTGCACGACAACGTTTGAGGGTGAGGAACTATAGGTACTAACTAATGATATATTCGGCTACATAGTTTGAAGCTGTGTGCTTGTCCTCTCTGACAATGAATCTCCTGGAGTTTGAGATCAGACATGCGTTCACAGCTGAGTGGACGCATCAGGCCTACATTGTGCTATTAGGACAAAACTATTGTCAAGTCTCCGGGCTGATCGGAGCAAGCTCGCAGGCTCGCAAAGGATGATTCCCACAGTATTCCTTATGTCGGTACAATGGATGCAAGCTTGATGTGATCAATTCCAACGTGACGGCTTACAGGAAGACAATTTTGAAAGTTAAACGTTGAGGCAGTGAGCTCACTTTACTGTAGGGTTGAGGTCCAGATAAGCTCGGCAGAGTCAATGGTAAGATCAACCGGGACAGTGAACAGCAAAGGACTGCAAAGTACATGTGTGAATGATATGCGAGCATCCATGCCCATGCTTTGTTTCGGTGCAGGAAATGGCATGGGAGCAGTTGCATCCGATGTAAAACTTGCATCACTCTCTACTCGCAGTCATTGGCTCCAGCGTACCTCATGGATTTGCCACTCGTGGATGGATGCTACCATGCACGTTACCACCACGTACACCAACACGGCGGTTAGCATCGGTACAACCATAAGGTACGCCAGGACGCTCGTCTCCATCCTGGACACGATTGACTTGTTGCCATGGAGTCTACAGCATCTAGCATTCAACCTTTTTGCCACTGCGATCTTCAACCGTCGCTTGTCCTGATAAAGTACGCATCTGTCTTCGTTGGGTTTGCATGATTTCTCACAGTACGGCAACGCCTCATATGCTTTACTCATTAATTGCTAATGTACTGTAAGGTGTCTTCCAGTCTATATTTTCTGATCAAGGCGTGGGCATCAGAAGAGTAAACAAAAGGTGAAGGTGGGGGTGGAGGTGGGGGTGATGCTGTCGCCCAGCTTATGTAAGGAGGGGCAGCTGCTCGACGTGACGTAGCGTTGCAACGATACCATACCTTCAGCCTTCAGGTAGCAGTTCCTTCCATTCTTCTTGAATCTTGAAAGCAACTGCAACGTCTTTCATTACTAATGTAGGTACTTACTACTATGCACTCATTCACTCCCATCCGTCACTACCGACACGTGTGACGTGAATAATCTGCTCCCCAAAATCCCCTATCAGCATAGACTTACCTTACTGTACGAGAACCAATACCTTCGCTATGCAACCAAGCGTCCACAGCCATGTTGCCGCTGCGCTACCTCCTAGCATTCAAGATGAAGGGCTTTCTCAAAACATAAGACCTGGTGGCATTGCTCCACTCACAAGGCTCTGCCATGTCGCCGTCTCGAGTGGTGGACCCGAATGGCCGGAACCCTGAGGAGCTCTCGTCTCACCCTATTACCAAGTTCACCAACTGCCGACTGGTACGGAATGGAAAGCTTGTCCAAGGAGATCTATGGATCAACAGATCTGCCGGTCGGGTGGTCGATGCTCAGAAGAGCTTCTACATCGACCGCACCTTGCCGGACCGGGTGATTGACCTGAAGGGAAAGATACTTGCTCCTGGTTTCATCGATGCACAGTTCAATGGAGCCTTCACATTCGACCTGTCATGCCCACCTGCGGATGGGGACATGTCTTTGTTCAGAAAGGGCCTGCAAGCTATGAATCATGGCCTGATAAGGACCGGGGTCACGAGCTATCTCGCAACGATGACGAGTCAGAATTCACATGTCTATCATAAGGTAGGCAATTGGTTCCGCGCTGGAAAATTCTGGCTGATACGTCGTCTAGATCCTTCCATGTCTTGGACCCTCCGGCAAATCGAGAGACCCTTATATCGGAGCGGAGTCATTAGGTGCCCACTGCGAGGGTCCGTTTATCGCCCCTGATAGGAAGGGTTGTCATAGTCCAGAGGTTGTTTCCGGTACGGATGGCCTATGTGACCTGGCTACGCTTGCATGTTACTACGGGTCTTCAAATCTGGGGCTCGCGTTGGGGAAACATAGTACAGAGAGCAAGGACAAAGTGGCCGTCGCTCCTGTAAAGATGATAACCCTAGCCCCTGAATTACCCGGCGCCATAGAAACGATCCAATATCTCTCTCGGCACGGAGTCATGGTCAGTATAGGTCACACTCGCGCAGATTACGAGCAGACTGTGGCAGCCGTCAAAGCAGGCGCCAACATGATCACCCACCTCTTCAATGCAATGAACCCACTTCATCACCGAGATCCCGGCCCTTTCGGCACCATTACCCTAGCCAAAGATCGTGCTAATTTCGAGCATCTCTCACCTGGAGAGAGGCCCTATTTTGGCATCATTGCCGATGGTATCCATCTACATCCTGCGAGCGTTAGTTTGGCTTATAGTGCTCATCCGAGGGGGTTAATATTGGTTACGGATGCGGTTATGTTCATGGGATGCGACGACGGGGTGTATGATTGGAATAACGGGCAGAAGGTGGAGAAAATGGGAAGCAGGGTGACGCTTCACGGGACGGAGACGATTGCGGGAAGGTACGATTATCCTGGTTGTCACCCAAGCAGATGTACCATGAGACTGATAAGTCTGATTTATAGCGCCGTGACCATGCTAGAATGTGTGAATAATTTCATCAACTGGACTGGAGCTTCCATTGCCGAAGCCATCGACGCCGTCACCATTAGCCCAGCTGCAATGCTCGATATCTCTGACACCAAGGGGAACTTGACTGTTGGCGCGGACGCAGATCTTGTGGTTCTCTTGGAAGATAGAGATAACAATGGTGGGGTGAAGCTGGTTGTGGAGGAGGTATGGAAATTTGGGACGAAAGTCTGGGGTTCTGTTGAGGAAGGTGTGGGCATGTTAGGTACTACAGTCTTAAGGCGCTTTCCTTATTGGTGTAGGACTAACCCTCATATAGATGAAACCTCAAAGACTAAATAACGAAAATGAAAGTGTCTCTAGCTACTTCCCTCGACCCCATCTCGACACCCTCAACACCCACAGGTCCGGCAGTTTGAACTTTTTGAGAGAGTTCTCGTGACCTCTTTCTACTATCCATGCATAGGAACAACACTACCACTAGATAATAAGAATTTGCACGGTTTTTTTGCTTGGTAGCGGCCTGCCTGTGCTCTTCCCAGATGAGGCGTTCTTACCGCGGTATAGGCCCGGCGCACTGCTGCTCTTTATTTCATGTCCTGGACAACTCGATAACCATTCACATTTTCAAGACTACCTGATCTTCTGGCATTCAAACAGCCTAAGGAGCCTCGAGTACATAACACATACTAGTTCCGGAGTGTGAGCTACCTTGTGGCTCTGGACCTTTCCAGCGCCGGCGACGGTTTTGAGGGATTTGACAAGCTGGCGTGTAGAGGCTGTAGGGCGAACATTTTGACAGTTTCATACTTTGATATTATTATGCATGAGGCCAGGCTTGGCCTGCCGGAAGAACCAATCGATTGCACAGCATTCTTTTACACCCCGCAGTCAGGTTCGTGAGCCCCATGAGAAAAATTCTACCTATTCGAGCGCCTCTACAACATTAAACTTCGATGGACCAGGTTGTCTGGAGGTAGTGGTGGCAGCACAAAGCACCGCATAGTTTGTGCAACTTGCTGAAACTCGTTTGCCTGGTTTCGCTGCTTTGCCTCATTGCCTACCCTTCAGGCACAGAAATTCGTCTGCACGGGTCCTCTTGAATTGCAAAGCACCATCCAGTAATTTCTGCATCTTTATTACAAGCCTCGTGACACGCGTCAATGGATAAATCGAAGCGGGAGCGTTCGGTTGAGGACTTGTCGAAGAAGCAGGAGTGGACTAATAATAATATTGTCACTTCTCTTCAAGTCGGCTTTCTCACTTTTCCTATACCATTATCTTATTTTGTTATCTTCCACCCTACGAATTAACAGCCGACCAGCGAATACAACCCTGTCGTACCAGTGCAATTGCTAGTATTCTCACGAACACTGTGCCTGATGTCGGCGTCCATGTCTCCAAGTCTATGATGCTGGACACCGGACGATGGAGAATCTCAAAGCTCGGATTTCAAATCAATAAAGCAAGCTCCTTGTATATAAAGGTTCAGAGTCAAACATGAGACTATCGCAGACAACATCAAGCATGAGCGCTCTTTCTCGGAGTTGTCCCTTTCATACCGCGCATACGATTTGTCGCCACTCAATGCGACACCACGATCGGTTTCTGATACTTCGAAGGCAGTACTTGCAAGTATACTGGGATTGTTAGCGCAAGTCGGCGTGCTCGTGGTTCGGCAATCATTCATTCTTGTTTCAAACCCATCACAAGCTGCATGTTCAGAGTCCCTGGTAAGGTAGCACAAGACTGGAAGTGCATGTAATATTTTCGGGCAAAGTATGCATGTAAGGGCAGCCTTCTCTCGCTCAGAGCTTTCACTAACAAGTCAGAAATCCTAGAATTCCGAGTGATACTACTGAGACATGCTAGGATGTATGAAGTGTAAGCTATGTCAGACTTGGCGGTTGAGCTCCTAAATCCTTATTGTCGATTGAGATGCTGTAGTTTCACACTGTTTCAGGATGCCGAACTGTACGCTTGAAGCATGCTGCACTCTGCATCTGCCTGTCACAGCGATGCATATGTGGACTTGCGGCTTGGAAGGCCCCTCTCGAAATGAGGTACAACTTGGTGTACTAATCACTTTCTCCTTTTACGACATCTCTGTGAGTGTTCTTTCTCATATCTTTTGTTTTCGAAGCAGCTTTACTGCCTCCCCAGTAACCTCGATCTTATTATGGGGATATCATACAAGGGAGTTCAGGTCATAGTCGGGGTCTTGATTGCATTCGACTACTTAGCTGTTGGACTGCGGCTCTGGGCGAGGAAAATCAAGAGCAAGCCTCTACAAATCCACGACTACTTGATAATTGTTGGACTGGTATGGATACGTATCGTCACGATCGTCAAGGCCAGTATCAGTATTGACTTGGGGACAGTTTTTCACAACTTGCTTGTGCATCTGCGAGGTTCTTGGTAAGATACTGGAAGTCTACTCCATAGCCCAAAGGCTACTCTAATCAGTTCCAGTTAAAACTACTGGTTTTAATTACTCTCATCATCTCTCGTACAAGGATACCGTAGTGGTAAGTCTCTCATATCTGATGGTGATATCATGATCTAACTACGTACAGCTAAACCTTGCGATCTGGCTGCTATGGATTGTCGCCGTCACCTCGATCAGGGTTTCTATTCTTCATCTCTACATCGTTATCTTCCGCAAGACTTGGTTCCATCGTATGGCCTATGCGCTCATGTTTATCTGCACTGTCTGGTGTATCGCCTTTATGGTGTCATATTTTCTCGTCTGCCGTCCATTAGCCATGTATCCATACATCGTTCGTCCCTGTAGCGAAGGATACTTTATCGGGAATGTGCTCAACTTGGGTCTTGACGTTGTTATTCTTTCGATGCCTATGCCCCTCTTATGGGCCCTTCAAATCCCATTGAAGAAAAAAATGGCTCTTTGTGCTATCTTTGGCATTGGCTTTGGGTGAGAACCCCTATGTTTAACTACCTGTCTAAGTCGATGGCAATCAGAGTTGATTGTTTCACCATCTAGAATCTCTGTTTTCTGCGGTGTCCGTCAAAAAACAATAGTCGCAGCCACCAGGGAATATTTCGTCCCCTGGCTCGACTACATCTACGTAGACTTTGGACTATGGCTTGCCGCTGAACCGTTACTCGCCATTATCACCGCCAGCCTGCCTCTCATCGCCCCAGTCTTCGCAAAGCTTTCGACCTACTGCCGACGGTTAAGGACGGAACGATTACAACAAAGCAACACAAATCGAGAACTTAACAACCATGGCTGGGCTTTGTCCTCTTTTCACAGAGATCGACCAAATCCCCATCGCTTCGAACGTCTTCACACAGGGCCACATTCGCATCGTATGGCTGATAATGTGGAATCATCGTTCCATACTACGACCATCTCTTCCGTGAGTCCAGCGCTGCTGTCAAATCAGGATCGTCATGGCCAAATCAATGTTACGACTGGTTGGGTGGTGGAGTCGAGCTCTTGCGTTGTATAATCCATCCAGCTTGTGTGTCCTTGTTGCTGCAGTATTATTGACTGGGGCAGTGAAAACTCTGTAGTCCATTTCCGGGACCAAGTTTTGCTCTAATCGTGCCACGCTGTCACCTACTAAAGTAGGTGCTGGCCACCCAAATGACGTACACCCCCCAAATGACGTTTTTTTTCCCTTATGTATCCAACCCCCCCCCACCTCAACCACACAACCACATCATGTCTGAATACTATATCAATTTGAAGTATCGTATAGAAGAGGCTACAGATGCATTTCATGACGGCGAATACAAGTTTGCAAGCACTGCAGCTCAGACATTTGAAGTTCCTGTTCGAACGCTTCAAAGACGACTAGCCGAAACTCACATCTCATTATTTGAACGAGAATCACATGAATATGTTCTGAATACTGAGCAAAGAAAGGCTATATGTATATATTTGACACGTCTGAACAAGCTGTTGATTTCTGCTCGACTGAGACATCTTCGAGGAGCAGCAAATTTCCTACTGCAGCAGGCAAATTCCGTGAATTCTTCTCGAGTTGAACAGCACTGATCAGTACGATTTCTACAGCAAAATTCTCAGTTTTTCAAGAGAAAACAAACTTCTCTTGTCGCTGATAGAAAGACTTCTCTGACTGTTGAGATGACAAAGCAACATTTCTACGATTTTTGAGATGTGCTGATCAAATATGCGATTCAATCGAATGATATATGAAACATGAATGAATCAGACTTTCGTATTGAAGTTGAAAGAGATCATTTAGTGATTACATTGATCAAAAAGAGATCTCTTCGTGCAATTGATTTGAGAATGAAAGATTTAGTGAGCGATGTGAAGATGATTAATGCTGAGAGAGAAAAGATTTCTCTCATGCTCATTATTTTTGAAATCAACATTTTAAACAAATGAATGCAGAAAAACGATCTGAATGACGATCTATTGCTTGCTACTACTGAATTCAAATATTCGAATGATGAAAAGATCTTTGATTGACTGAAGCACTTCGATTTTCATAGTCGAAAGACTCAGATAGAAGCTCATAGACTTCTGATCATGAATAACTACAAGTCTCATCTTATCTACGAGTTTCTACAGTACGTCGATTTTCATAATATCGTGATATTCACTCTTTTCTTGCATTCTACATATGTTACGCAGTCATTGAATGTGAGAATATTTCAGCTCATGAAGCATTATCATTCGAAGATGATTGATGAGATAATTCGATTCAAATCAACGAGTTTCAACAAACAGAACTTTCTTGCTTTCTTCATCAGTCTACGAGTCAAGATCTTCATTGAATCGAATATATGATCGACTTTCAAACAGACTGAGCTTGTTTCATATTCATCAAAAGTGATGCTGAAAAAGATGAGAGTCTGACAATCTTTCGAGTCAATTTCTTCACAAGATTCTTTTCTATTCTTCTTCTTTATAAAGATCACTTCGCATAAATCTAGAGAGATTCAGAAGCTTGATACAGAGCTTCAAGATGATTTAGATGACTACGATATATCGAAGAAGCTACGCGAAAAATTTGATCGATATATAAAGAAGTCATTAGTGAGGGCTAGCTCGCTTGCTTTGATCGAACATGACATTGAAGCGACTCACAATCACAGTAAAGCGAAGGCTAAAAGGGACAAACTCGATGAATCTGTTGCTCAGAAGGAGGGAATAATAATCGTTCGACAGACAAGGGATAAAATCACTGCTGAAGTGAAGAAGGAGCGAAAAAAACGAGTTCGAGCATCGGAGCGAGAGAAGAAGCGAGATGCAAATGCTCGAATTAAATGGAACAAAGCTATTGCGAAAGGCTTCAAATTAACTGACAAGTCAGCTCAGAAGTGAATCGACAAATGGATCACTGTTTTAGATGTAGAATACGAGGATGGGGCTTCAGTAGAAGAGGTTGTAGACCTGTTGGGGTAAAAAACGTCATTTGGGGGGTGTACGTCATTTGGGTGGCCAGCACCTACTTTAGTAGGTGACAGCGTGGCACGATTACGTCTTTATGATGCATGCGTGTAGCGGTTGAGCTTTGGTATTGTTTAGCACCGTGCTCGCTTCCTTGAAACACTCTCAACTGTTTTGACGCATGTCCGTTTACTTTGCACACTGCACGGGCTCTGTGGCAAGCCGCCATAGCCCGTTGGGTTAGATTGCTCTATGTATAAGATATAGACCTAGCATTGATTTGCAGCTTTGACCATATCACTGGCTATCAGCACTAGGGTTTCATTCCTTGGTGGTATCAACAAGCTGTCCCATTACGTCTTACGGCTTTGATTGCTCAACTGCTCACTTAGAAGAAGAGCGAACTACTGTACTTCCCCCCAAACTTCTTATTTCTTTAATTCGTGCCACTTGTTGATTCATTCTCATTCGTTCTTTCATCCTTGCAAGCCAAATGTTCATTTACGCAAGTTATTCTTCAACCGAGCTACATCATCTTCTCGAGCCACTGATACGCGAGCATGCGAGAATGATATGAGCAAAAGTCGGCATGCTTCAAGACTGACACAAAAAGATAACAGTTGCAAGTAGACAGAGTATTGACGAGATTATTGGCTTTCATTAGATTCATCGGCAGACCTAGTGCATTTTGAAAGCTTCTTGTGGCAGAACTTCCGGCTTTCTTCGCTCAAGGATCTTCTTCAGTAGACACCAGTCAGACGAAAGCTATTGAGGACTGGGTTTATTTACTTCATCATACTCGTGGGTATGCTTTTATCTCTTAGCCTCAAAGACAAGTAAGTGTACTCATCGCAGAGCCGCAGAACATTAGGCAATCGAATCACCACGAGGGTCTGTGACCAGCTATGTAGTTGCTCAAGATATCATTCCGATGGGCTATAGTGTTTTCGCAATCACCCATGCGTTCCTTGAAAGATTCTACGTACCCATTTTGGCGGTTTTGCAATATAACTTTCCAAACCAGCATCCATACTTTGGTTCGTACGTCTCGATTTCAAATCTCAATTGAGCCTTCAGGGCTTCACGGAAGCAGGAAGGACTTTGATGGTCTGGGCGTCGGCGAACAACATCCTGCCTAAAAGGTTGGAACAAAGTGGCTACTTACTGGGGAAAAGTGCGGAAGAAAGGCAAGAGATAGATATGCCATGGGGTTAAAGAGAGAGCGACCTAGATCTCTGCGCAATTCAGGTAGGTACACGCCATACCTGACCCCTTTCCACGTTAATCTATGATACAGCAGCGACCATGATGCCATGATCTGAATAAGCTACTCTGGTACTTTTAATTAAGCAACACGTGTTCTCGAACACGCAAAACCCCACGCCGCTTCGATTGCGATGTATGTAGCAAGATCCCGCCAAAGGCCCGGACCCGACGACAGTGTTAGTGATCAACATCCCAAGCTTCCTTTCTTGACGGAAACATCGCGAAGCTCAGACATCGTCCAGAATCTTGGATGGATCGTTTTTCATCAAGACAACCGAGTGAATGGCCCTTGTCAACCCAATATACTACGCTGAGCGCAGACTGTCTATCGAAAACTGGGGACTCAGGATGCGACATTCGTATCCCAAAACGGCATATGCTTCTCTTCACTTCGCTCAATCTTTGCAATCAAGCAAACAAGAAACACCGACAGCAGCCCCCTGGTTTTCAATCACATCTCATAAAAAGAAGCCTGACACGCTATATCCCCCGCCACGCCGCCCACATTCGTAACCCTATGCGCCAAATCCGGCGGCGCCGCCGTACTGAACTGCTTTCCATTCATGTCGACCGACCACGGCGTGGAGCAGATACAATACCCGTTTGTGGAGGGCCGTTTCTTGGTGCTGAAATACGTGGGCCAGTAGTTAAGGTTGTACATGACGCAGACCGGGAGGTTGAACATGCCCGCATCGGTCGGGCTGGAATCGAACATACCCTGCAGGCTTCGGAAGCCTCGCTTTGCGGTTTCTTGAGAGGGGTTGTCGGGTCGGTATTGGGCGAACTGGGAGAGGAGGTCGGTGGTTTTTTTGCCCATGTTGTCGGTGTCGAAACCGCCTTGGGCGAAGCCACGGACGGAGGACTCGATGACGTCCCGGGCGCGGAATGTGTACTTGGATGTGCCGGTGGTGTTGAGGAGGATTGGGGATGAAGAGCTGACTCCGGGAGCCAGGTCGGACATTTTGATGCTGCCGTCGCCGTTGGGCTTGTTTTTGGATGCTTCTCTGTGGTGGGGAATTATTATCACCGGTCGGTGGAGAGATTTGGAACCGAGATAGTGAAGTGGGGACTTACGCTGGGTTCATCCAGGTGAGCCGAGCCATGCCTGGGCCGAGGTAGGTACCCCATCCATAATCATCAGTGTTGCAGACAGTAATGTCTGGTTCTTTTGAAAGAAAGTTCGATGCACACGCCGACTCGTCAAAAGTGGTGTTTTTTTTAGAGTCGACCTGGGTGACCTGGCCATCTTCATGGACGTCAGTACTGGAGATTCATATGCATGCCTCAATTTCGAGCATCCAGAGGAGCAACCTACATGGCATGAATGTGATGAAAACATTCTGAGTCCACCAGATATAATTGATCATTTTCAACGCGAGATACTGCTCCATCCAGCGCTGAGAAGCCGGCAGACACTTATTGCAATCCAGATTCAAATCTGTGCGGTTGACGAAACTCCCATGCGACAAGAGCGAAGTGATGTTGGTACCATCAGTAAATATACCGGTGTATGCGTTCTCCACGTGGGTCCGTACGCCGCCGACATATACTCCTAGGGTAGACGCAAGATCCGCTGAGTTGTCGGCAAACTGCGGATCCGGTGTCTGTGCACCAGGTTTATTAATCTGGCCGTTGATAGCCCCCAATGTACCAGCCACGGCACCAAAAGCACCACTAGCAGGACCGAAGCCAACCAACGCGAGAAGACCAGATATGGCACCAAATACGCCCGACACAGTCACAAGAGGTGGATGGTGAGGCGCGGGTGAAGTTTTTATGCTGTGGAATTGCAAGGCGATGGACTGGATTTGTGTCAATGTATCGAGCTCTCCAATTTGCATAGTCTGGTATAAGTAGGTGAACATGTCGCTCAAGTTCTGCATCGCAATCCAAGCCAAGTATATTCTCGCAGAATCTGGGTCCTTGCCTTGATTCGGGAGATCCTGACAGCTTGTAACATAGTTGCACTGGTTACCGATGGTGCAGGTCTGACCGGAGCCTTTTGGAAAGAGTAAGTCGCGCTGCTCCGATTGATGATCTCGCAAGGGAACAATGACATACCAATTCTAAAGTCGCTTTGGAAAGCTTTTATCATGCCTCCTGCTTGGGCAAAAGACGATGAGCGTTTATCGTACCAGGACTGGAGCCATTCGTCAACCTAACATTGTGCGTGTCAGTTGCAACTCAAAGGGTGCTTTGGAACTGAGGGAACATACACCGTATGCAGACCAGGCATCTGATGTCCGCTCGATCTTACCAGACGCACAAGTCGCGTTCCCTACCGGGTGGGCACAAACAACCGAACCCTGGATGGACACTTCAAAAGTCACTTTGTCATTGGGGATAGAAGTCATTGAGGCTGAGTAAGAAGTCTGATTGGCAGGTAGGGAACCATTATTTTGGAAAGCAAAGATAATCAGCTTGAGACCGCCATCTGTTATATAAAAAGTCGTCAGTATCCAGGCAATCCTTTGGCACGAGTTGGTAATCACGAGATGACTTACCATTTATAGATGTCGTGAGGGTAAAAGAATTGGGTTCTGTTCGATTGGCTACCGTTGGGCATGGTCGCCCGCTGTGACAGCCACCCCCCGCAGAGAAGTATGGGTCGGCAAATACTATCCCTGAAGTGTTCGACGAAAACGTCCAGTTGGTCCGATCTGCGGACATCCAACTGGCGTCATCTTCTATGCTCAGTTGGGCGCCATGCACCCACAAGTCTGTCTGAAAGGGGATGATTGACGCGGTACATTCAGTGGGTATTTTCGGAAGTGTGTAAGGTCCTTCGTAGGTCACCGAAGCCGGCACAGACGGGTCGTTAGGATTCCATATCTGTGCTGCATCCGTGGTAGAAGGCGACGCAGACGAAGCGTTAGGATCCGATGTCTGTGCTGCATCCGATGTCTGTGCTGCATCCGTGGTAGAAGCCGACGCAGACGAAGCATTAGGATCCGATGTCTGTGCTGCATCCGATGTCTGTGCTGCATCCGTGGTAGAAGCTGACGAAGACGGGGCGTTAGGATCCGATGTCGGTGCTGCATCCGTGGTCGCAGACGAGGCGTTAGGATCCGATGTCGGTGCTGCATCCGTGGTAGAAGCCGACGCAGACGAAGCGTTAGGATCCGATGTCTGTGCTGCATCCGTGGTAGAAGCCGACGAAGACGAGGCGTTAGGATCCGATGTCTGTGCTGCATCCGTGGTAGAAGCCGACGAAGACGAGGCGTTAGGATCCGATATCTGTGCTGCATCCGTGGTAGAAGTCGACGAAGACGAGGCGTTAGGATCCGATGTCTGTGCTGCATCCGGGGTAGAAGCCGGCGCAGACGGGGCGTTAGGATCCCATATCTGTGCTGCACCCGTGTTATAAGCCGGCGCAGCCGCGGTGTTAGGATCCGATATCTGTGCTGTACCCTGCGGTAGAGCCAAAGCTCCCACCACAAAGGCGATGAGACAGAGAGACGACAATATCATTCCTAATCTTGACACCGCCAAGTAGCTGAGGAAGACTCTCGGCTCGCAGAACCGATTGGCAAACAGCCTTAGATATAGGGGATTGACGGCGGGGAAGAGGGACTGATGAAGGTCACTGTCAGTAATAAGGAACGGGCGTATGCAAATACAAAGTCAAGCGGTCAATTAAAGAAGTAATCGTGAAAATTGCAAAGCATTCAAAAGATGAAATCAGACGTTGATGAATATATACAAGTAATCAACCATCTAGGGAATATGGACCCTTTTATATCACCGAGGGTGCTGCTGCAATGTCGACGGTCTTTCTCACTTGAGGAATTGAATAGTTACATGTATGAAACAAGCGAAGGAAAGGCTGAGCCAGGGCCGGACTTTGTAATTAGCATGAGCCCCGCATACGCTAGACTTGGCGTCGGGTTGGAATTCTTATTCCAGCCCGATGCGAAACATATGTCGATGCCGAATCTAGGATTCAGCGAGGTCACAAACACTAAACCTGCAATTATGTTCATCACTCAACTCTCAAGAGAGCATCAGCTGTGCATATGCGCAGCATTCACTGAGCTTATAGAGACATTGATGGAAAAAGAAAACATTACCGCGGAAAACCGTGCGGACGAGATATCTGCGTGACTGAATGAATTAGAGGGGAGAGATGAAGCACGCATACGATGAGCATAAGCTAATAATGAACTCAGCTGCCACGTAACTCCCACAATCCTAGTTTCGAAGACAATGAGAAGAGTGATGATGCAAGGCACGAGCAGAGCAACGAAGACGAAGAAGAGAAGATACAAGACACGACTGATGAAGAAAACTTGAGCGATTCTCTTTGAATGAACATAACCATTAGTTGCAGGTGAGGATCTCCAAAGCGCTTTGCAGATGCTCAAAGAAAGTGGTGAGGTATGATTTGCGTTAACATGCGTGGCTGTGTAAGGTGTTTCAGCCCTGTTAATTTCACAAGAGCAGGCGATGGATGCACTACCGAAAGCTGATGCACAAACAAGAGCAGGCGGATGGATGCACTGCCGAAAGCTGTTGGAACGAGTGGCTTGTGTGACGAATTAAGTTATTTGTCGACTGCATGAACCATCAGCTGACTGAGAGAGAGCATTCTGGAAAAGGGGAGTGTTTGTACGGAAGGTAAGTAAAGTATGTAAAGTAGGTAAAGTACCTTACTAGGTAGCAAAGTCTTTTATTAGAGCAAGTGCCGTGTCGATTGCGGTTCGAATTTCGGCACGTGACCTACAGGGGATTTCAGATGACGCGCCAAATGCCAAGTGTAAGGAGATTAACCACTGACTCGAGAGTACGGGGTACCCGTACACCAACCCAACAAGGCCCCGGCTTGCTCCAACTCCGAGTATCCGTACCCCGCGTGCCCCGCAGAATGAGCTTAGGTCGTGCGGGGTACGGATACCTAGTGCACTAGTGTATTAGGGTACCACCGTACTACGGTACCAACTCAAACCAATCTTCGTGGTTACATTACCTTAATAGACCTGCGACATATTCCTCTAGCCTCTGGGCACCACTACCACCTACAGTACCTCTACAAGTCGATTGGATTGTTACGATTGGCAGGATCAGATGATACAATGGAGACAGCTCTGCACTCGGCAGAGCTCGAGACATAGAAGGATGCCAACGACCGTTGAACGACATGTATAACCGATACATACTCATCGTCATATGGGGGAGGAAGGAGGTGGAAACTCTGAGTCCCGCGCCCTATAGGGCTAAGCGAGATTGCCAACCAAACAGGGGTAACAGTACTGTTCCCTGTTTCCAACACTAATACTTGTTTCGAGGTGCTCCGTACATACGTTGCAAAAGAACGCTATCTCTACCACGTTGGTCTTGCAACCAACCTCCGCGTCATCGCCACTTATACAGACAAATGCCGGCCCATCACCATCAAAGAGGGAAGCGCCTCATCCAAGCGAAAGGGGGATCCAGCCAAACCTCTCATGTTAAGAGAAACGAGGCCAGTCCCATAAAACAGCAAAACTGTCTTGTTGTTTGAGTCTCCCTTTAAAGCCGTCTCGGTCGTCAAGGACTCCATGATGGGCCAAGAAGAATGCCACGCCCCGCAAATACAAAGGTAAACGGTCAAAGGACTGATACCATGAACGAAGCCAAGTTCACACAATTTCCCTGGGATCTGTCAGCTTAGCAATTCTTAAGCCTGCTGTGCAACGTACATTATACCATTTGCATTCAGTCGCCCCTTTTAGTCCTCTCTTCCTTCATATATCAGGTGGTCCATGTCAACGGGCAGCACGCCGTACAGATCTCCAATTACTGTCTTTGCATGTAAAATCCTCTGCGATAAAAGTAGTGTAAATGATTTAGGATTGATAGGTTTTGAACAAAAATTTCACATGTTGGCCGTCAACGCTTGACGAAGTTGAATGAGAGTGATGTCACGGAGGTCCTGCTGTCCCCGATCTTCAAACCATGTTCTACCTGCTGGATTTGATATGCTGAAAATTCCAATGCGTCGGTATTCATCATGAAAGTCACCGGTAGAAACAATAACTAGGCCAGTCAAAAGGCACTTCCCTTGATTCTCCTTCTTCTTTTCGATAACACATCGACCTTTCACGTAAGACATTATCGGCAGGCAAATTGGGTTTTCTGGTAAAGGATTTACAATCACATCTGGGTAGTACTCGCCATAGGTGAACATGTTGTTTTCGAGCTCTTCAAGTTGGTCCGCTAATAGGAGCCTGTAGCCTCTGTACAGACTTTCGCACCTCTGTGCTGTTTTCAGGGTACCACGTACGCGCATCGAGCCATACGAAATTTGTCCAAACGACCAGGGAGTGGATTTAATACCAAAGGTTCTGACATTGCTGACAGTAATTTCGGGGTAATTTTCAATAACCATTCGCGCTATAAACGTAATTTTGCCGTCAACAGAGGCCCACGACCAGCTTGATGCTCTGTATGATATAACTTCGTACGCTTGAGATGTCTGAACTCGCCACAGGTTTTATATTATCAGGTCTCTTCTCCAAACACCGGCGCAAAAAAAATCTACCGTATTTTTACGAACCTCTTTCGCCAGACCTGATATCGCTACCAATTTATCCTCAGGTTTTGTCGCGTTTGTATCACTATAGGTCTCCACTATTTCCAGCCTCAGCTTGCCAGTCAGTAACAGAATCTTGAATGATGCATAGAGAATCGATCCAGAGGTACCTGATGCCTAAGAACCATGTGATACTGATGGCGTCTTGGTGCGAGCGAGGAAGTTTTGAGACTTCAATCTCTTCGCTCAAGGCACGAAGCGAATTGCTGGTTAACGTTACTCGTGGAGAAGTCCCCCAGCGATGGCTGAGTGTCATGTAAGCTACTAAGGGTGTATTTTCTCCACGAAAACCAAAGATGTGGTCTATGAATACCGTTCGCAGAACCAACATCTACGAGGCGCCTTGGGTGTCGAAAGTCCTTGCCTCTCTGATAAGAGCATTTTGGATGATGTACTATACAGTTTCTCAACCAGGAGGCTGCGATTGCGAAAGTACTTGGTGATCCAGTATTTTTGGCTTCTTGCTTCCTCAATTGACTTAGGTATCGGGGTTTCTACATTAGCACAATCAGTGTAATGCCATAATACTAGTTGGAGACTGCAGATCTTATCAGCTACAGCATCGAC
>JAABUR0100004768.1_pt1 | contig 17795 bp, 19 predicted proteins | sample 5560091 | NCBI WGS metagenome assembly JAABUR01 (sample SAMN10711879, study PRJNA513375) | rock metagenome | isolation source: Antarctica rocks | place: Antarctica: Victoria Land, University Valley sud | reverse complement strand
GCTGCGTGGCATTGAACGCTGTCAAAGGCCAATACATCGGCGTCCACTGGGAATCGTCAAAGCGCCTATATCTTTTCAAGGATCCGGCGTGCGAGGATTTAGTGTCGGCTGCGGAGCCGTATCTTGCTCGAGGAAATGGAATGGATGTGTGTCGTCTTTCGGATTTCGGAATAGATGTGGCTACGGTTGTTTTTAGCGGGGAGGATACACACTAGAAGAGCTGCCTTGAGGCATGGACGAGTGGGAGATTTTGTTTCCTCCCACAAACATCTTCAGGTCCAATCCTGAAAGTTGCTTTGTCCTCACAGTCTGTATCCTCAGGATCTGTGTTCTTTGATTTTTCTTCCAGAGTGTCTTATTTTGTAACAGTATCTATTCAAGATCTTACATATAAATTATTTACATGTAAACCTACCTTACCTACCTACCCACTTCCCACCTTTTCCTAGCCCAGCTAGCTCCACACCCACACCCACGCCCACACCCACCACCACCCCTATGTATCTGCCTCTTCCCCCCCCCTCTCTCCACCAACCCAACCCCAACTCCCCCACTCCCCAGCCTCAAAACCCCCCAAAAAGAGACCCAACACCACCCACCACCCATCTCCTTCTTCCCCCCCCCCCAAACCACATCCAACCACACCCAACAATCTCCTACCCCCCCCTATCCCCTATCCCCTATTCTCACCCCCCCCCCGCCGCTCCGTGACCAACTCGACTACCACATTAACGATTCTCATAGATGTTTATGAAATTGCTAGTCTTTTGGAATGGACTGTACAGTGCACTGCGGACATGGGAGGGGTTTAGTTAGTTAATGGGGGGGATTAGAAAAGAGGGCGGGTGGGTTGTTTCTTGTCTGGGAGGGCGAGGGAAGGGGAGTGAGGGTGGAGGAGGAGAGAAAGGGGGGATTACAAGAAGGGGATCGTGAGTGCGGCCGGTTAGCTGGGGGGGAAACGATAGGACGTCGGAGTGGGGGCTTTGTTGAGGAGTTTTTAGCAATGAGAAAGTAGTTGCATGGGAACTTTGATAAGAGCAGCAGCGATTGAACAAGGAGCACGTGATGTGGGAACTCTGAGGAAGATGAAAGATTTTTTCTACAATAGAAAGGATATCGTCTAGGCCGTAGCTCATTCAACTCGTGAACATACCTAGATATACCAACCGAGAATTCCTTCTCCCCAAAATTTCCGAGCTAGCCCGCCAGCCCGCCCCTTGCGTGTTTGGTATAACCCGTCCATTGTCATAAAACCACCCTGCTCCGTCCGAACATCAGATTTAGCACCATCCCCACAACACAAGCTCTTGTAAGCCATTCTCCTACCCCCACACCTTCGCCGTCACCGCCCTCGTCGCCAACACCTCCACCCTGCGCGCATAAACCCTCATCATATGCATCACCGGATCCCCAAACACCACCCCTCTGAGCTCCTGATCGCACGTAACCTCCGCTCTCACATCATCCCCCGCGCCATTCCCACCGTGCCTCCCGTCGTCTGCGGAGCGAAGAACCACAAGCCGTCCGGCGTTGGAGAGCGTGCTGGGAGGGACTTTCCATATCCACTGCTGTTTCCGAACGGGCGGTTCGGGCGCGCTATTTGCTCGTTTTGCTTTTGGGCGTTTGAGGCCGAGTTTGCAGGGAGAGCCGGGGTTTGGGGAGGGGAGGAGTTTGGTGATGGTGCAGGTGGTACCTGGAGCGGGAGAGGCGTAGAGGTCGAGGAGAGAGCGGACGTAGGCTTTGTCTGCTCTGGGTACTGGATCACCCTCATTAATGAAGGATAGGAAGAGACTCTTCTTGTGCCTTAAGGTTGGAGGCTTGGTAATGGGCAGTAGTGAGATGGGTGGTGTGCCGAAGGTGAGGCAGTGGATGCGTTTGAAACAGCTGGTCAGAATGTTGAGCTCGGATTTCACTTTCTCGGCGAACATGTGCGCGTAGAGCAGGCTGGCAACGGCGCCGCCTGCTGAGTGGCCAGTTATCAGGAGGGAGCAGGAGCTTCGGGTGGGGTCTTCTTCGAGGAGGGCCCGGAGGCGGGAGGCGACGGGTTTGATCATTTTGCGGGCAACGGAGAGGAAGCCGGAGTGGCAGAGGTTACCAGGGTCATCCTTGAGGATTTGTAAGTTTTGAGCTTGGATAATGATATGGAATGGAGTGGCTCACCAAGAAATTTTCAGGAGATGCAGGGGCGGAGTTTAGATTGACGGCCCAGTCGAGAAATGTTTGGCTACCTCTGATGGCAAAGACGACAGTGTTCATGTCGTCGATGGGGACGGATTTAATAACCATTGCTTTTGTTCCGTGACGCCAGTCTGCATCGACATGGGCTTCTCTTTCTTTGCCGGTGGCTCGGGTGTATACTCGCTGAGAGTATTGCGCTGCAAGGCATACTAGTGGGTAAGAGGGCATATACCTGTGTACCGAAATCAGCGTCAACAGAGCGGTGAGTGATTGTAAGGAGCTTACAGCTTCAATTCGGGAAGGTGAGGTGGTAACCTAGAATTGGCGTATAGATTGACCTTGGTGAAATAGTTCGTGCTGATGATAGCTGAAGTGATGACCCTGTTGGATACCTCTCTGGTTGTGGGGCCACCTCCCCGAATCGCGGGCGACGGCTCTTCGTAGATGGCTGGACTCCAGTCAATTACGTCGTGATACGACATAGCGTTCAGGTACTACGTACTAAGTTCGCGCTCATCTCCGCTAAAGACTTCTCCATCAATGGAGGTGATGACGGCGTCCAATTTGGAGGATATCAGGTCGCAGAGAGATATTCTGTGACGCAGAGCATCCGGCACTTTAGGCTGCCACTGCTTAGGTCCATCTCGGGTTGCTTGAGACGAGTCGACAGCAACTCGAGATGCAGGACCGTTCTGTCTCGGTTGCGTGGTTGATGTAGGCGCCAGTGTTCTCGGTGGATTTCTTTCTGGTGGATATAACGCGTACGGTGGAGGATCTGAAGGAGCTGGACGTAGCGGACGTGATTGCGGCAGGATTGGAGGGGTAGATGGTGGGGAAGGATTGCTTGAGCCACTCTGGGCGGCACGACAAGGCGGTGGCCGCTTCCGCTTGGGGTTGAAGATGATCATGCTGAAGAAATTTGATATATGATATTCAACATTTAGTCTATTCCTATTCCAAAGTTCTTCTGAGCGGCTACGCTTATCTTAAAGAGATTATTCTGGATGCTGAGCTTCCTTTACGTTTCTGCAAAGGACAAGGGGGGTTGAGTTCCGACGACTCATCCCTCGCTATTAGACGCCGTCTCAATGCAAGCTCCCTCAATCCAATGCCATTGGTTGACAGTGCAAGTCGACGAGGGTATAAATATACCGCCATGACCCTTCACATGCAGACCATCAAGGACTGCGAAAAGATGGCATATGGCGGACAACCGATGCGATCTCTGTAGATCATCTTGATCGACTCCCCAATATCATTCAACTTTGAACCTAGCATCGAAAAGCGTTGGGATTCTTGCTAAAGCCCCAAATTATCTTATAGGAACTTTCGTATCGACTTTACTGATATATAAATATCGATTGGTAACCCCTTGAGATAAAAGGTCATTGTCGGTGATCCGGAACTAAACGAAACGGTGGTTTTTAATAGGCATTTACTGGCAGATTTATTGTCCTATTCGTCATGGTAGCGGCGTTGTGGTAAATCGATTTTAGGATTGCCAATGTACATCACGGCCTGCCGCAGGTACAGGGTAACGAAAGACAAAGTATGAACGTTCCGTGGGGAAAGGAAGAGCTGCTGTCTGGATGCAAGCTGAGTCCCACCGACAGAAATAGCAAGTAGATCCTACTGACATAAGACTCCTGGCACACATGAGCATGATGTACGCAGAAGCAGACACGGCATCTCGTTGAAAGACGTTATGTTGGCGAGTAGGCAGGATGTGTTGAGAAGCACAAAAGTCGACACGAATAAGATGGACTTTCCTCGGCAGCTGAGAATGAATCTGAAGCTTCAATACTAATAGTACTCGGATTTTTATAATATAAGCAAGAGCATTAGATATAACTGGTAGAGGAGGACGTGCTAGGAGTAGAAGGTAGTCCTTTTCTTGGGAAGTATTGCGTTCTTCACACTTCCACGGTCACCGAGCAAATCGATGGTTGGTCTATCAACGCGCACTCCATAGAACCATTAATGTTGCGCTTAGACATTTGAGCATTGAGGTCCCAGAGAGTATGTAGTAAGGTACCTTAGCAGACCAAGGTAGTAGGTTTTAACGGTTTGAGATCAATCCATTAACATGAACAATTGACCTCGTAGAATTACCGTTTAGTTACGAGTTTAAGCGTTTTTTTACGGTTTATTCACAGTCGTTTTGACTGCTTGATGTGTTCCACTGCTGGGCCGATCTCAAACCGTAAAAAGCTTTGGTGTTACATAGTTATAGGGCCACTGCAGGATTGACAGGCTAGGCGGTCCGAGGGGTCCAGACTAGAATAGGTACAGTACTTGGTAGTAGCTCCATAGTCCATACTCTACTTGGAAAGGCTGCAATGTTATTTTGCGCGCCTTCAATCCTCTTCTCCTCCTCCTCCTCCTCCTCCTCCATGTGCCTTGCGCTTAATGCCTCTTTCGTGTAACTCCATCGCTGTGAAGACACGTGAAAGCATCACCTCAAGGGCTATGCTCAAATGCCTGTGATACAAATCCGACAGCTCCATCAGCCTTTTACGTCAGAAGACTTTTGCGCCTACGCTTCGAGTGACACGGACTCAGATCCCAACCATTTGAGAAGTAGGCAAGCCTCTGCAATACCCTCGAGTGTCTTACAGCCACTATTCCAATACGATGCATCGCTCCACGCTCTCGATACCACTCCTTCACAAGCGCATCCGACGATAGTATCGCCCCTCAGCCAAACCCCGCTCAGTGCAGGCCTCCGAGTAAGAACCAATTCAGTGGTTGAGAAAGACCGTGAAGACTCATCGGAAACTATTCCTATGGCTGTATACAGCCAAACAGAGTCTCTAGAGTCTTCGATTGCAATAGGGCTACCTGTTCGTAGCTCGAGTGTGCGGACCACCCTTGCGGCAGCGCGCCAGAGAGCGGGTTCCCTATCCCCAGCCTCTGCTTTGTCTTCACCCGGTGTAGGCCCACTAATGGACCTCACCCCACTACCTTCGCCTCTGACTGCTGTGGGATCCCCTGCCTCTTGGAGAAGATCAATCGACCAGGGAGACCGCGACGAAAACACACCAGAGATGGATACGGTCTCCATGTCCACGGCGTCAAATCTGGAACCTATAGTTTTCGCGCGAACGTCTCCTAAAAAACGCCGCGCGCCATTAGGTATTCTATCGACAGCGCAAGGCACCAACGGATCCGATCTCCAGCAGATTATAGGGGCCAACGCGGCAAGTCACGCCAGGAATCGAAGCCTTAGCGAATATGTACCAGACTCTGTGCAAGCCCCTCGTATGCGTAACGTCGTTGTGTCTGGCTCCGGTGTCCCACCTATATTGCAACCTCTGTCTCCACCGGACTCGCATATGCATCGAGAAGAGTACTTAGCTGTACAACGCGGATTGGCATTGCCCATACCAAGACCCCCGACGCCGCCCAGAAGCAATCGTGGAACCGATAGCAGTGATTTGGAAAGCCCAAGTTTAAGCCCTGATACGCCCAAGGGACCACTACCCTTGCGCTACGAAGCGAGGACAATCCGAGGTGGTAAGGTAAAACACTGGAGAGCTGTTCGGCAACTTGGTAAGGGCACTTTTAGCACCGTGATGCTTGCCGTCGAGGAAACTGTAGGTAATAAGGCTTTTAAGAGCCAGCCGCATGATGTCTTGGGCGAATCAATTGACGAAGACGAAGTCGATCCTCGTGCACTGGTCGCAGTGAAGGTCTGTGAACAAGGACCGGCAGGAGGTGCGGACGAAGCAAAAGTAGAAACATCTCTAAAGCGTGAAGTGGAAATCCTAAAATCAATACATCATCCATCTTTGGTACACCTCAAAGCGTTCAATGTCACAGACCGACGCGCGTTGTTGGTCCTCAACTATTGCGCTGGAGGAGACCTTTTCGACCTGGCCAGCTCAAAACTGGAATTTCTCGTACCAAATCTGATCCGTCGGATCTTTGCGGAACTTGTTGCGGCCGTGCACTATCTGCACTCTCATTTTATTGTTCACCGCGACATCAAGCTCGAAAGTATGCCTCACATTGATTTTGCCTGCTACGATGACTGGGCTGCTAACAGTGTTGTTTAGACGTCTTGGTCAATATTCAGACCTCCAAATTACCGACTGTTAAGGATTGGCAAACTTATTCGGCCCCAATCGTCACGCTGACAGACCTTGGTCTCGGACGACGGATTCCTAAACCCCCAGAGTCGCCTCTTCTCGACACTCGCTGCGGAAGCGAGGATTACGCTGCACCTGAGCTTCTCATGGGCCAAGAATATGATGGCCGTGCTACCGATGCGTGGGCTCTTGGCGTGCTTCTGTATGCTCTCATGGAAGGGAGGCTACCATTTGATCCAACACCAGGAAGTAGGAAGAAGAGCCCCACAAGCCATCGAATTGCCAGATGCGAGTGGAGTTGGGTCAGACGGGCAGACAAGGATGGCGAGTGGGATCCTAAGAAGGGGGAGGTTCTTGAGGGAGGACGGGAAATTGTCGAAGGACTCCTAACAAGAGTGAGAAGCCGTTGGGGATTAGACAAGGTAGAGAAGACCGAATGGGTAAGCCAGGCTGTGAAAGTCGAAGGTGGTTTGTCACGTGCGGAGGATGACTACGAAGATGACGACGCTTAACCATATTATCACGAAATTGACGACACCATGTACAACTATGCACATCACGACTTCAGTTAAAGGCGATTAGACTTAGCCTTGGGTATCTTGCCACGGCGACTGAATTGTAAAGGCGGTGCAAGCTGCAGTTCTGCTAGTATTTTCACGATTGACTTTCGTGGGACCTCACAAGGCTTGTAGGTATGATACGTTACTTATAGATGTCAATCGAACCCGACATCACTGCCAATAGACACGGGGTATTCAAATCCAATCGACCTCAACCAGTTCAATTCTAAAGTATACCAATTGCCCTGAGTAGTGACAATGTAAAATATTCGCAAGGCTGGTTTCCTGATTGGCACACGCATCACACGGTGTTGGAGTGCTTAACCCTAACCGGCGTCCACAGTCCACTACCTTGAAGGTATCTAGATAAAGATTTCCCGTTCTGCCTCTACAGACATGAACACAAAAATGTTCGTCCATTTCCGCTTCTAGCTCTGAGGGTGAGCCCGATGATGCTTTACCCTGAGCCGGGGGGGGGGTTGCATTTCTTGATTCCCAAATGTGGTCCGAAGTTGCATTCCTGCTGGGGTTTGCTTGAGCCCTGATCCTTCGCTCCATGGCGAGCATGCTGTCAGCATGCAATTTGTATGGGCCTTCGTAGAGCGGTCCAGTTGGCTGTTCCTAAGTAGATCACGGTATGTGAACTAATATATTTGGCACCTTTTCTTTCCCCACAAATGCTCCGAAAATGTTCAATTGGGCCGAAAGGCGCTCACCATCCGTGTATGAGTATCGTAGGTCCGTATGCGCCAGCTCATGTATTAGTGCTCGCTCTAGCTACAGTGATGAGTTCTCCTGGCCAATGGCTTCCACAGAATAGACGTTTGTGGGGTCAAATGGCATTTTGAATCGACTTTACCCAAGGGTTTCCCATCCTCGCATGGGATATCCCTTAGATTTTTGTACTGTTCTAAGAAGTTTGTGCAGAACACGATCGAATCCTTGGGCGTAACGGTATAAGCCACGACGCCAGAAACGTGGTCCTTAGCCGTTGCTGTACAAAAGGGCGTCTCAGTACAATTCAACCAAGTTGCCGGTCTCTTTTGTCTGGACGCAGTTTCTATGCCATGCGCGCATAGTACTTTCGACCTTACATCATCCCTTCACCTGCCATGGAACTTGCTAGCCAGAGTACCTGGACATAGATGTTGTCTTTTGTGAAAGCGGTCTCCATCTCCTTTGCCATCGACCAAACAGTATTTGTCGTCTCGTTATTTATTGTCATCCATTTCGAGATCTTGTCATATTTTTCGATTGGTCCGTAGTCACTTTCAAATATTGGGGGCTGGAAAATGCACTTTGCGCCGCATGGATCATTTCCTCCACGATCAGAGATATTTCGAGACACATGGCGACGGGGAAAATCAAGGATGTCCGTACCCTGCAAAAGCTTCGCTCTTGAAAACTGGGCAGACCGCGTGAATGGATAGAGTTGGGATGTGGGAAAGGGAGGCGTAATGTGCGCTGCTTTGTATCGAAGATTGAGCCAAGACCGCCGAAAACGGCATATAAGGTTGACAGCCGACGCAACGGAACACTACACACCTTTGTACGAATTGTTGAGTCAGTGACGCGTGGTAGGAGACAGCGATGCTTCTAGGTATGACAGGTGTAAAATGCAGCCGATGAGCGCAACGTGTGAGAATATTGCAAACTCTTGAACATCGCGCTCTGTGGCAGAAAGAAGGTCAAATCTATACTCGGTGGAGATGCACGGAAATTGAGGCTTCCAAGTTCCAACACGAACTGAATATGACCTGAGTTTTGAGCTCAGCACGTACCCTTTCAGGGCGGCTTATCCCTGTTGAATGAATATCATACCTACTTGCTACGTTGACTTCTATCTCAGCAAATTTCGAGACTGCGTCGTCCACATGATCAATGGTCTTTGAAAGCTCTAAAAGAGAGACCTCAAATCTGAATGTATGTCAGACAAGATGTTATATGATCAGAACATTGATGAGAGTAAGATGTGAATTCTGCTGATGAGACTTTAGTTTTGAAATCAATAAAGTTATCATCTAAACTTGGCGAACTTTTTTTGTCGGTCTCGGGCCAACCCTACTCATACAGTACCCTACAACCCCGCAGCAGCGAAATAGGCGAGTCCAGGGAGATGGGGGGATGGCGATTTTGAAGCGCTAAAAAATTCAGTGTCCTAAGGTATTCAATGTTCTCTGCTATAAGAGCCCGTGGGGCTCGCCCAAATACAAGCCTTTCCAATTACTTTCCTAACACGTAAGTGAGTTGAGGTTCCGAATACCTAGAAAGTAGCTTACACTATTCGAAACAGGCGCCCCCTTTCTAGTACCACTGCGCGGCGAAAGGAAAGACCATCATATCCACAGCTTAATAAAACAAGTCAGCATGTCACGCAACCCAAGTCACAGGGAGCCTCGCAGGCTATGCTCTATGCGACTGGTCTGGAGCTTTCGGACATGGCAAAAGCCCAAGTTGGGATATCTTCCGTCTGGTACTCCGGAAACCCTTGCAACATGCATCTCTTAGACCTCAATCACAAAGTGAAAGAAGGCGTCGAACGTTCGGGGCTTATAGGCTATCAGTTCAACACTGTTGGCGTCAGCGATGCCATATCAATGGGCACCAAAGGGATGCGGTACTCATTACAGTCTCGCGATCTTATCGCTGATTCTATTGAGACTGTCATGGGTGGCCAATGGTATGATGCCAACATCTCTATACCGGGCTGTGATAAGAATATGCCCGGAGTCATAATGGCCATGGGTCGGGTCAATCGCCCTTCGTTGATGGTCTACGGTGGCACCATAAAGCCAGGATGCGCTGTCACTCAAAACAATGCAGACATCGACATTGTATCAGCCTTCCAAGCGTATGGACAATTCATCACTGGGGAAATCAATGAAGAACAACGCTTTGACATAATTCGGCACGCATGCCCTGGTAGTGGGGCCTGCGGAGGAATGTACACTGCGAATACCATGGCCACCGCGATTGAGGTCATGGGCATGACTTTACCCGGGTCCTCCTCCAATCCCGCTGTATCAAAGGCCAAGATCCTTGAATGCCTAGCTGCTGGTGGTGCAATCAAGAAATTGCTCACCGAAGACATACGTCCCTCTGATATTCTTACCCGGCAAGCCTTTGAAAATGCAATGATCCTCGTGAATATCACTGGCGGTTCTACTAATGCCGTTTTGCACTTAATCGCCATTGCCGATTCCGTTGGTATCAAACTCACAATCGATGACTTCCAATCCGTCAGCGATCGCACTCCCTTTCTTGCGGATCTAAAACCCTCAGGCAAATATGTTATGGCTGACCTACACACTATCGGTGGTACGCCAGCTCTACTCAAATTCCTTCTGAAAGAGGGTGTCATCACTGGCGATGGCATGACTGTAACAGGCGAAACTCTAGCGAAGAACCTTGAAAAAGCTCCAGATTTTCCGTCCGACCAAACAATCATTAGACCCTTCAGCAATCCAATTAAGAAAACTGGTCATATTCAGATCTTACGCGGAAGTCTCGCTCCAGGAGGCTGTGTGGGTAAGATTACTGGGAAAGAAGGTATGCGATTCGCTGGTAAGGCCAAAGTCTTTGACAGCGAAGATGACATGATCCTTGCTTTGGAGAAGGGTGCCCTCAAGAAAGGCGAGAAAACAGTTGTTATAATACGCTACGAAGGCCCTCGTGGTGGGCCCGGCATGCCGGAGATGCTGAAACCAAGTAGTGCAATTATGGGAGCAGGACTGGGCCAAGATGTTGCGCTTCTTACCGACGGAAGGTTTAGTGGAGGCTCACATGGGTTCCTCATTGGTCATATCGTTCCTGAAGCGCAAGAAGGAGGACCGATAGCGTTAGTGAAAGATGGTGATGAGGTAGTGATAGATGCGGAGACTAAGAAATTGGATGTGAAGATATCGGATGCGGAGATGGAAAAGAGAAGGAAGGCCTGGGTTAGGCCAGCGTTAAAGTATGAGAAGGGGACATTGAAAAAATATGCCAGTCTTGTGACCGACGCAAGTCATGGGTGCATTACGGACGCTTGAGTGGTGGACCACGGTACTCATAGAGGCCAGACATTCGGCATTTCAAGCGACAATGAACGGAGCGGTTCCGGGGACCCAGATCAAGATGGGATGGAGATGTAGTCTCTGGCTGCTATGTGCCAGGTCATCGCATCGTCCAGATTGGAGGACATGAGCGCTTGAAACCGATGCAAAATAAGAAGATGGAGGCAGAAATGCTTGGATGGACGTTTGCATGACTACGAGTCTACGACTGTGATCAAAGGTTAAGCCAGAGATCGATAATGTAAATAGAACTATGCATATAGAAACTCGATCTTACTACCTTTTCACAGAGACTGCATTAATTGTCTTTCTGCCTCCTACCTAGATACAATTTTTCTTAGATGATGCAGTTTCACATCTATTCGTCTTAACAGAACCAGCAGCTAACCGGTTTCGGTATCGCTCGTCGATCCTTGCATGAATAAGATCGTGAGCGCGGCTATGGAATGGTACCTTACTTTACATCTTCAACCCTCAATATATTTGCCAGGTCTCGACTTTCTGATCCAAAGCCCTAGTTGGAGCGTTCTCGAAAGCAAGCTGGACAATACTATCGCACATAGTTTGTGAACAGAAGAGGAAGGAGCGACAGGCTTGGAGTTTAAAAAGTAACACCAGTATGTATACTTTCAACTCTTTTCAATTTATTATCCTATCTCTATCTGCATCTTGCCATCATGGACCAAGACGTAGCACTCAGTACAAGTATATACAACCAAAGACTTAAAGAGAACGATTACAATTTCTACCTACCCGTCGCGAATTCCATCACTAGGACCAAACTCGTAGGCAAATCACTTCAGGACGTGGTTATATCTACCCACGAGCAAGCAGACATACGCAGTAAGGATTTGGACAAGTGGGAGAGAACATATTTTTATCTGAACAAGCATCTGCTTCCATATCATGAATCATCACTATCACTGGAGCGTTCAGAAGGACTCGTGGGACCTTATCCTGAGCCAATCCGATTAGACAACGAGACCGCTCTTGATGCCGATGATAACTCAACTACTTTTCCCACTGCTTGTACGGATGACTGGCCTAAGCTATCCCCCTCCCCTCCTTTGATTGAGTCGGGTCGGCCACCTTGGTTCATACCTGCAGACCTACCGGCTCGGCCGACTACCCAACATCTTCCGGACCAGTGGGCTCAGCCATTTGCACGGGCTCCTTTACTACAGCCGCATCTATCGACGTACGGGTCTTCGTTTGGCCCACAAACACTGTCAGTATTTGGATCTGAAGATACCCGGCAAACAACAACCCGGACTTCTGATCCAGATGGCCAGGCCGAGCAACCTTTTCGAGCTCTCCAGCCAGAAAACATCCAGCCAGCCCACCCAATTACGCCGAAATCCATCTCCGAGCAGGCTCAAGCAGCGGGCCAAATTAAGAAGCAAAAGAAGGAACGGCGAAATCGGATGCCAAAGCCAGCGTCTATGGATGACCCTTTTGCCGAAACTCAAACACCCGATACTTTGCGGAAGAAGATGTTTCCTGCGTCAGCGCCTTACATATCTGGGCCCGGCAAAGGTCGAAATAATTTTCGGAAAGCTGCCAAGCCCGTCATTTCTGGGCTTCAACCTAACCAGTCCCTCGGCCCCACTTATCCACAAGTACCGACTCTGATGCCTGCTTTGAAGTTTGTGATGGATAGGGATCCTTTGCCTGAGTCTCAAAGTCAAGCTGATATTACTTTGCGTTTTGCTTCTAGTCCTATCATAATCCTTGACGAGCATGAGCATGAGCATGAGCATGAACGAGTTTCGTTTAGGCCCTATTTGAAGATGTCTGAGATATGTTCAGATCAGAAAGCTAACAATAAATCACCACCTTCAGTGGTACCAGGTTCGCTCCCACCAACTCTGCCTCCGTCAGTAGAGGAAGCCTACAAGAAGAAATGCATCGAGCTCAAACGTCGCCTACAAGAAGTCGAAGAAACCAACGATACGTTTCGCCTTCGCAAAGTGCGTCTCACGCGAGGTATTCGCAAAATGCGCCTGGAACGTGCCTTTCTTCTTGAAACCCTAGGAAAGCGGATGAAAAAGAACGGCAGCGGGATCAACGGCATGCAAGGGATATATGACGAGGACAGCGAAGGCAGCAGCGAGGGTCCGCCAACAGTACGTGAAACCTGATCCTGAAAGAGCAGTGCACGCCTTCTCAGCTATCGTAAGCCGATTGCAAACCTACATCTCATTTTTATAGCCTCATGAGAAACCTTTGCGATCCAAGCGCAGCCATCGCCGACTGATGCCCTCCCCACCACCTCATCTCAACCACCAAAATTCCACTCCTAACGCCCACCACCACCTTCATCCAGCGCAGGGCTTTCAAACAGCTTTCCAATCGAATCAAGAAGCCTCTTTTTCCGCCATTCCGACTACTAACGGCACATCAACCACCTACATCCAACCCCGGCCCAATTCCTCCTTCGTCCACGCCGATAGCCAGAGCCAGCAAGTGGCACGTAGCTACCGGCCCCTAACTCCCTTCGACGACTTCATTGAAACCGCCTTCCTAAGCCGCCCTCAGGAATTCCCCGATTGCCATTCACAAGATGACCTGGTAGCGCTTGCCACACGACACTGGCACGCTATGAATGAATCTGAGCGGGAACCGTGGAATGCGAGATATGAGCAAAGGCAAGCGGAGTATCAGGAGACTAGGGTAGAGCTGGTGAGGAGAGGGAGTAGGGAGCGGGTGAGGAATATGGATGTTGGAGAGACGAGGGATGCCGATATGGAAGAGCAGGGCGGAAGTGGTAGTGGGGCAGGGTTTACTGCTGTTAATGGATAGGGGCCGAATCGTGTGGAAACCAGACGTGAGGAAGGCTTACGACCAACGATTGGGAGAAAAGGGGGCAATGGGTTGGCTTGGGTAAGGGAAATTTGTACCATCGCGGGATTATTGCTATTTTGCATTGGTTGTTGGCCGCATAGTGGGGAACGCGACTGGACAAGTGTGCTTGAGATTGTAGCTTAAACTCAGGTCTAATGAAAGGCTATCAAGAAAGATTCAAGAGTCATCCTCCATCAAAGATACTCTCTATCGTGTTGGCACAATTTGGCCTTTGGCCTTGAGCCTGATATGGTCAAGCGTCAAATTATGGCCTTGCAGGGATGTCAAGCACGGACTTTCCGGACGAATCCCCGGCACTCTGGTAAGTCAAACGTCAAAGGTGCAGGAACGATGAGCAATTGCCGAACATTATGCACCTTGATCCAAGTATGACGTTGTTTGCTCAGTGAGAACATTACCTTACCTTCATCACGCTGACTACGATTGGTATATCACAACAACACAATGGCTTCAACTTCCACTGAGACGTCTCCGCTCATGCCGTCAATACCGATTGATGCTAATCCTTCGAACACTCCCAAGCCGCAGAGAACAGTAACCTTCAGCCCACATACCACCATCAATAATCCAAACACTGCTAATGCTCAGACATCACCCCTTCGAGTAGCCCACCAACCCTCTGCGAGCATTTCGAATCCCCAGTATGGTTCCACTGGCCAGCCAATGCTCTCCACATTCAACAGCAAGCTTCGAAGAAGGAATAGTCATGGTTCGCCTCTTGCAGCTCCACCAATGCTTCCCGGCTCGAAGATTGGCCCACAAAGAACAACGAAGAATGCCCAAAAATTGAAGCTTCTGCCCAATCCTGATCCGGGAGAAGACGGTCCCGATGAAGAAAGTGGTAGAGATGTGTATTCCCAATTTACTAGGATTAAAGACCCTACTGCACGCCGGGACGCAGCAAGGCTGGGGAAGGCGGATAGGAACAAGTTGCCGCGAGTGACGGCGTACTGCACGGCGAGCGCATACCGGTTAGAGGGGCTTATGAAGTTCTTGAAGTCAAGAGCAAGGACAAGAGGAACGAGTCCGAAACAATTTGATGAGTGCATATACTCACCCTACAGTTACAACTACGGCCGGTCCAAAGGTGACAAAGACCGCTTTCATGACGACACCGACGCCGCAGTCCTTGAGTCCCCACTATTAGACGCCGAACGCCCTCCGATGCGCGAGCGGAGGTATTCAGACAGCGAATTAGAGGTGGAAGAAATTCGCCACCAAAGACGCGAAGACCTGATAGACCTCCACACTTCCGCCGGCGACACCACCCTCGAAAATGGCGAATCCTCAATACCCAACCACACCCTTCCCGAACTATCCCAACCGCAACCGCCTAGAGCCGATACCCTCGACTTCGACACCCAAGTCCACACTCCTGAAATTTTTCTCTTCGAATACGGCACAGTAGTAATCTGGGGCATGACCGTCTCACAAGAAACACGCTTCCTCAAAGAAATCTCCAAATTCGAGTCTGAAAAGCTTGCCGAAGACGACGTGCAAACCGAGAATTTCAACTTCTACTACACACGAGAGTATCAAGCCCGCATTTACAACGATTTCATATCGTTACGGGAAAAGAAAAACTACATGACCAAACTCGCCATCTCCCATGCCCTCGCCCAATCCGTCAAGACCTCCCTCTTCGAAGACCTCGTCAGCACCACCATCGCCTCCACAACGCCCCTACCCGAGCAAATCGCACTCACCGGCAGCATTGCCCTAACGCGCAGGCAGATAACCATGCAAATCGGGCAGCTGTTTATTCTGAGAATAAACATCCATCTCCAGGGGAGTGTGCTTGATTCTCCGGAACTGATGTGGGCGGAACCGCAACTCGAGCCGGTGTATGGGGCTGTGAGGAGTTATCTGGAAATGGATCAGAGGGTGGGGCTGTTGACGGAGAGGTTGGATGTTATTGCGGATTTGTTGGCTGTGTTGAAGGACCAGGTCGGGACGAAGCATGGGGAGTATTTGGAGTGGATTGGTGAGTTCTCTCTCTTTGAGCGGAATACGTAAGATATTGCAATGCTGACAGTCAATTGATCGGTCTTAGTCATCGTTCTCATTGCAGCCGAAATTCTCGTCGCCGCTATCAACATCGTCGTCGATCTCTACGCTGGAGTTGACTAAGCTGAACCCCATCCACCGTCGTGAGAGGAGATTTCGGATACCCTGCTGTTTTGGTCTACTGTAATGATTTCCTCACAAAGGCCGCATTTCTGCTTTTTGGATTTGAGCGATACTCATGCAAGCGTTGGCGCCGGGTGTGGTTTTCTGGGATTTGGTAGATTGCCCGCAGGTTTTTCGAGGATACAACCGGGAGAAGTGGGAGGGGGGGATGGGGGTTTGTACATAGGTAGGGAAGAGGGTGAGAGTGATGATAGAGTGTACAGAGAAAGAATAGAAACAAAGATGCAATATTCCGAAACAGAAAAGTGACTGGGTTGAAGGGTAGCTCAGAGTGGTTGTAGATGGATTCGAGAAAGGAAATGGCGGTAGGGTGTGTACGGATGGAGTTAGAGAGCGGAGAATGGGCTTGTTGTTTAGAAATGGAAGTCTAGGATGGTTTTGGTGGAGTTGGGAAAGGGGGGAGCTGTGAGGGGGCGTGGAATGGAATGGGTATTTAGGTATGCCGAAGAAGGGGTAGTGGGAGATGTAGAGGTGAGCTGAGCTGAGATATTGGCAGATGTCTATGTGACCGATGGGTAGAATTTCGCCTTTGTTCTCGGTTGGTGAATTTGGAACTTCTAGTCGAACAGAAATGCAAGAGGGTGGGAAAACAATCTCGTTGGAGGTATGAGGTGTCTTGAGTTGTTGATGGCAGGTTTTTTGGGTTCTGTCCAGTCCGCATTTCGAATGGCGGATGCAATGTTGATGGTTGCGGAGAATTGGGGACCATGGCCGAGCGGGGCTATAGATCATAAGCCAACAATAGGAAATAGACCAAACCCCGTCTCTGGAGTTTTCGAGCTTCTTCCCATTCACGCCCTCCTAACAAAGCCACCCCTCATCGCCTTCCTCTCCACTCCCCTCCCCTTCAACCACCTCTCCCTAACCTCCATACTCCTCCTCTCCACCTTCGGCGGCAGCATCGCATTCTCCTTCTCCAACACACGCACCCTCACAGGCCCGCGCATGATATCTTTCACGGGCTTCAAAGCGGCGTCTTGGCGTTTAAGTTTTCGGGCGAGAGTGGATTGGTGGGGTGGCTGGGGGGTAGGGGGTGGGGTGGAGTGACTAGGGGGGGCGGGGGCCGGGGCGGAGAGGAGGGTTAGGGGGAGGAGGGTAGGGAGGGAGTGTTTGGATGGGGGTCTGTTATGGGCAGTAGTGTTTTGGGTGGGTTCGGAGGAGGACGAAGATTGGTCGTCGGATGGCTCGTCGATGGGGAGTTTTCTATGCTTTTTGGATAATTTGGCTTGGTCCTTCAATCGCGCATCACGCTCTTTGCGTTTCTGCTTTTCTGCTTCTGCTTGTCTGGGCAATGTTAGAAAATGTTCGTGAAAGTCTCGAGAGAAAATTGGACGATACCTTTTTGCGACTTTTGCTGCTTCAGATACTGCAGCTTTTGCTTGTTTGAGGCCGGCGGAAGCGGTTACAGTTTCGGGAGCTTCGTCTGAGCTGTCTGCTTCGTTTTCTGCTTCCACGTTGTCTTCTGGAGGAACGGCTGCGGGAGAGTCTTCAATGCCGGTGGATGAAGAGACCGTCTTCGATGGGTTGAAATCTTCGTTCCCAAACCTCTTGTGGGTCGCTTTTGGGGGGTTCGGTAAGGGTTGGGTGGTTGGAGCGTCCTCGGACGGATCTGGACTCTGAGCTTTCCTCCGCTTCTTGGCCACCTTGCCCTTTTTCAGTTGTCTGTCCAAAGCTTTAGGTGTAACAGTGTCGTCGTGGACAAAGCCGACGGGAGCGCTAGGGGTCGGCACTGATGGATACAGAGCCCTAGGTGAGGTCTCGTCTGATCCCAAAGAGACCCGCCCAGAGATCTCGCTATTTTGGGATTCCTCTATATTGAAGGACGGCTCTATTGGTTGACGAGGTGAAGTCAAGGC
>JAABUR0100004765.1_pt1 | contig 17807 bp, 17 predicted proteins | sample 5560091 | NCBI WGS metagenome assembly JAABUR01 (sample SAMN10711879, study PRJNA513375) | rock metagenome | isolation source: Antarctica rocks | place: Antarctica: Victoria Land, University Valley sud | reverse complement strand
TTCCTACGATCAAGACACTGGAGTCCTTCGACTTCTCGCTCCAATCCGAGTTGCCAAAAGCCAAGCTGCTCGAACACTTCGACGGCGCGTTCGTGACCGCGCACCGAAACGTGATTCTTAGCGGCCCGCCAGGCGTTGGCAAGAGCCACATCTTATGCGCGCTCGGCCTTGCGCTTTGCACGCGCGGGTACCGGGTTCTTTTCACGACCGCGGCGGCCTTACTGATGCGTTTGATCTCCGCCAAACGCTCGGGAAACCTCGAACGCGAGTATCGAAGTTTCGAACGCATCGATCTCTTGTTGATCGATGAGCTCGGCTACATTCCGTTCGAGAGAGAAGCGACCGATCTGCTGTTCCAGCTCATCTCGCAACGCTACGAACGCCGCAGCATCGCACTAACGACGAATCTGCCCTTCGAAAAGTGGACGCAAGTCTTTCCCGATGAGATGACAGCAACCGCGGTCATTGACCGCTTGGTGCATCATGGGGCGGTCTTCGCTTTCACCGGGCAGAGCCACCGGCTGAGGACCCGCGGGAAGACCGGAAAGAACGGCTAACCTCTCCAGGGGTTCAATTTTATATTGCCGCTACGGGTTCAATTTGAGATTGCCGCTGCCACCCGCGAATTAACGCGGATTGGCGGCGACCTTCGGCGTCATGGGGGCGGCAATCTCTAACGTAGCGTTTGCGCAGTGCGGAAGAGTACAGCGCGCGGCCGCGCGTCTTAGCCCCTTAAGGCCGATATCGTATGCTCGGATCGGTTATGCGGTTTGTGACCCGGCATGCTCATCGTGCCCGCTGTGATCCATCGGATTGCGTAAACTCAGATATACGAACCATGCAGCCAGCCCCCCGAAGACGAGATTCAACCAGAACGTGTAGTTAAAGGAGAAGTGCGTGACCATTTCTTTGACGTGGGGGTTCGGAGCCGGCACGAGATGGAGGGCGTTGAAGACGAGGTCCATGATGATCGCGCTGAGCGCCATCGTTACATAGAAGATCACGCCGATGTAGGCCGCCATCTTCCAGCCGTAATACTTCCGATAGACATCGAGTAACGGCAGCACGATAAGGTCGGCATAAAGAAAGGCGAGCACGCCGCCGAAGCTGATTCCACCGGCCCAAAGAATCGCCGCCATCGGTACGTTGCCGATCGAGCACACGAACGTCACGACCGCGATGAGCGGACCGATCAGGGCTCCCGCGGGCACTTGAATCCACGCGGCGCTGTTCGTGAAGAAGACCGTGTGCCAGATCGTGTTCGGAACGAACGCTGCAAGCGCGCCTGCGATCAAGAATCCTAGGATCAGGTCTTGCCAGAGCATTGACCAGTCCATTGCAAAGTGCTGCGCCATGATGATCGGAAACCGCGGGTTGCGAATTTTTTCCAACCAGGTCGCACCGGCGACCGTCATGTCGTGATCGTGCTCCGCCGTCGCCGCGTCAACATGCGCCCGCGCCTCTTCGACAAGCTGCTTAGGGTAGGTCAATGTGACGAGCACCGACATGATGACGACGAGCAAGACGCCGCCCATCCATTCGGCCGCCGTGAACTGCCACGCCATCAGTAACCACAGCACGATACCGAGTTCGATGACCAGGTTCGTCGACGAAAACAAAAATGCCAGCGACGGGATAAGTGCTGCGCCTTTTTTGAAGAGTGACTTCGTGACGGCCGCAGAGGCGTACGAGCACGACGAGCTGGCGGCTCCGAAAGCGGTCGCGATCGCAATTTCGCGCGGCCCGTTGCGGCCGAGTAGAGTTCGCATGCGCTGATTAGAGACCAGTGTCTGAATGGCGCCTGAAACGGCGAAGCCCAACACGAGGCTCCAGCCGACTTCCCAGAACATGCCGGCGGCTACGAGCAGCGCCTCGCCAACCCTTGCGATCACGCGACTTCCGCCCGTAACGTAAGGATGTCCATCAGTTCGGCGACAGCTGAATCGACTTCACCAGCCTGAACCTGCGCCACGACGCAGTGTTCGAGATGATTCTGCAGCTCGAGACGGCTGACGCGATCTAAGGCCCCTCGCACTGCGGAGATTTGCTTGATGATTTGGACACAGTAGGTGTCGTCCTCGATCATCTTGATGATGCCGTCGATGTGCCCGCGAGCCGACCTCAAGCGATTGAGTACGTCTCGCTTGCGTGCCGGCCCAAGCGTACTTTTACGGTCTAGCATCTCGGTAATCTACCCCACCTGGGGCGGGATGCCAACATGGCGGTCATTTTCTGCTGCCCCATGATCGCGACGTACATCGCCGCTATGCGTGTGTTCCATGCAGGCTCGAGGGCGCTTACCGTCGGCCTTGAGCACACCGCGAAGTGCTCAGCGGCGAATGAATCGTAATAGCCTGATCGTTCTCTTGCCATCCCAATTCTTTAGAGTCCGTTTAAGATGCAACACATTTACAAGCGCACCGATAGGCGCAAGCTCATTGAGGCTCCGCGTGATTTTCGTGCTGTCATTGGACGACTTAAGCGACACCGCTAAAGTTTAGAGTTGCCTAATTGCCGTATTTTCGCTTACTGTTTGATTCGCGCGGCAAGGGCGAGAGTACATTGACTGAAACCGTTTCGAAAAACACGACAGCGCTCGTGCACATTATGCTGTTGCGGTGATGCTGGCCGCCGCAGTGGCAGCCGTCGCGGGAGCGGGTTACGCGTCGGCGAAGTCTGGAGCCGGCGTAGAGCTCAAAATACTGGGAATCGCGCTTGCGGTCGGTTTCGACGTATTAGCCCTCTCGATCGCAGTCGGCATCATGGGTATTTCCTGGGGCTCGCGAGTCCGCTTATGCCTCGCCTTCGCGGGATCCGAGGTGCTCATGCAAGGTGTGGGCTACATAATCGGGACGGGCGCAGGCCGTATTGTGGGCGTTATTGCGATCTACATCGGCTTTGCAGTACTCGCCGGTGTCGGTCTCTTCATTCTCCGCGGGAGCTTCATGGAGGAGAACCTCAATATCGATACTGCTTTAGGCGCGCTCGCCGCCTGCGCGTCGGTCAGTCTGGACTCTCTTGGAATCGGAATATCTCTGCCGGGCGTTCCGCTGCCGCTCTTGCCGCTGTTAGGGACCGTCGCCATCAGCACGCTTATTTTTACCGCCGTCGGTTTAGCGTTCGGCGCCCGGCTCGCCGACAAATATAAACGGGGTGCCGAACGTGCCGCCGGCATCGTGCTTGTAGTCCTTGCCATATTCTTCACGCTCCAACATGTCATCGGTTGGTCCGCACAGCGTCCTTGAGCCAGGATAATCGAAGGCTATGCAGCGGACCGCGTTACGGCGAGATGTCGAAGACGCGGCTTTTCCGAAGGTCCTCGACTTCGATCGCCATCAGTTCGGCGCGTGTAATGGTTCCGCCGCGTTCGAGGAGTCGCGTCGCAGCACGCGAGCGCGCGCGATCGAGCGCATTGCGAATACTTCGAGCGTTGCCGAAGTGCGGTTGGCGCATCCGCCGCTCGATGTACTCGAGGAACGTCGTCTCCGCCTCCGGACCAAACTCATAGTTGAGCCGGCCGAGCATGAGGTGCGCGATCGCGATCAATTCGTCCGCCGTGTAATCGGGGAAATCGATGTGATGAGCGACGCGCGAACTCAGACCCGGGTTACTGGTAAAGAAGCGCATACTGGATCTGCTTCTCGATCTGCTCGTCGGTCAGCGGAGGCAAGTACGAGACCGTCCCTTGAGTTAGATGCATGGAAACCTCATCGAAGAAAAACGCAGCTAATATGACGGCGTCGCGACGACGTCGGGCGTGTCGGTAGACGCGTAGTCAAACGTGACATCCTTCCAGATGTCGAGCGCTTTTGCCAGCGGTGAACACCAGCGGGCGGCGTCGCGCAGGATGTCCGGGCCCTCAGCCAAATAATCGCGGCCTTCGTTACGGGCCTGAACTATCGCCTCGAGCGCGACGCGGTTCGCGGTCACACCTGCGGCGACGCCGTCCGGATGGCCGATCGTGCCGCCGCCAAACTGCAGGACGACGTCCTCGCCGAGTAAGTGCAGGAGTTGGTGCATCTGACCGGCGTGAATTCCGCCGGAGGCGACCGGCATCACGGGCGCAAGCGACGACCAATCCTGATCGAAGTAGATGCCGTGCAGCGGATTGGCCGGCACGAAACTCTCGCGCAGGATATCGTAGTAGCCCGCCGTCGTGTTCGGGTCACCCTCGAGCTTACCGACTACGGTGCCGGCGTGAACGTGGTCGACGCCGAGCAGCCGCACCCATTTCGCCAGTACGCGGAAACTGACGCCGTGTGACTTCTGACGCGTGAACGTGCCGTGGCCCGCACGATGGAGGTGGAGGAGCACGCCGTTCTTGCGGGCCCACTTCGACATCGAAGTCATCGCGGTGTAGCCGACGGTAAGATCGATCATGACGATCACCGAGCCCAGTTCTTTGGCGAACTCGGCGCGCTCGTACATCGATTCCATGTCGGCCGCCGTGACGTTGAGATAATGGCCCTTGATTTCGCCCGTCTCGGCCTCAGCACGGTTGACCGCTTCCATGCAGAAAAGATATCGATCGCGCCAGCGCATGAACGGCTGGCTGTTGATGTTCTCGTCGTCCTTCGTGAAGTCGAGGCCGCCACGCAACGCCTCGAAGACGACGCGCCCGTAGTTTCTGGCGGATAGGCCGAGCTTCGGTTTCGTAGTAGCTCCCAGCAGCGGGCGGCCGAACTTGTTGAGGTATTCGCGCTCCATCACGATGCCGTGCGGCGGACCCTGGAACATCTTCACGTAGGCGTCGGGAATCCGCATGTCCTCGAGTCGTAGCGCTTTAAGCGCTTTGAAACCGAAGACGTTCCCAATGATCGAGGAGGTCAGGTTCGCTATCGAACCTTCCTCGAAGAGATCGAGATCATAGGCGATGAGCGCGATGAACTGCTCGGGATTGCCGGGGACCGGATCGACGCGATACCTTTTGCTTGGTAATGTTCGTGAGCGGTGAGCTGGTCCGTCCAGACGACCGTCCACGTAGCGGTCGACGATTCTCCGGCAACTGCAGCGGCCGCCTCGATGGGGTCGACGCCTTCCTGCGGGGTAACCCGGAAGGCGCACAACACGTCGGTATCTTTCGGCTCGTACTCGGGATCCCAATAACCCATCTCGGCGTACGGGGTGATGCCCGACTCCCAGCTGCCCTTCTGCTGCTGCTTGATCCCGTCGTCGGAAAGGAGCGTGCTCATGCGTGCCGCCTCGCCGCCAACGAACGTGGCTGGAGCTCGACCGTGTTCGGTCTCGAGCGTCGTTCCTTATCGCGCGCAACTGATAGAAGTCAAATACAAGTTTAACGCGGTGCTATAAAGCCGCGTTTATTTGTGGTCGCGATGTGTGCTTCTGACGGCCGTCTCCTCGGGGCGTGAACTGCGACCTCCCGTGTATTTACACTGCTAGGGCGTCCTTGGCAAGTACCGTCCAATCGCTCGCGCCGTATCCGCGCGCGATTAGCTCGTCCATCTTCGCGGCGATTGCTGGAAGGGCGAGGAGGTCGACCCCTGCACGATCCGCCTCGCCGATCATGAGCCGCGTGTCCTTGCGCGCCATCGTGAGCTCCCACGACGGGTGCTCGAAGTCGCCTTCGATGAGGCGTGCCGTCCGCGCCGGGATGGCCGCGCCCGGATTGAAGAAATCGAAGAGTGAGGCGGCCTCTTGCGACGGTACGCCGAGCGCCTTCGCGAGCGCGAGCAAATCGGTCAGGCCCGCCGTCACGAATGTCAAAAAAAGGTTTCCCATCAGCTTGAAGGCGGCGGCTCGACCGGGGTCCGGCCCCAAGTAGATCACCTTTCCCGTCATCGGTTCCAACTCGGAGCGCAGGCGCTCGAAACGGTCGCGGTCGCCGGACGCGAGCATGGTGCCGCTCGACTCAAGTGCATTCTGCGGCCCCATAAAGACGGGAGCGTGTAGGAACGGGATGCCGCGCGCATCCCAGCGCGCGACTCGTTCCTTCGTCCCCGTCGCCGACGTCGTCGTGTGGTCGACGATCGTGACGCCGGGCGTAAACCCGTCGCGCGCCCGCTCGAGGAGCTCGTCGACGGTGCCGTCGTCGGAGAGCGTCAGGTGGATGCGGCTCACCCCGCGAGCCGCAGCAGCCGGATCGGCTGCGACACGCGCGCCGTCAGCTTCGAGGGCGCGCGCCTTTTCGGATGTGCGGTTCCACACCGTTACGTCCTCGCCGCGCCGGCGCAGTGCGCGCACAAACCCTGCGCCCAGTAAGCCAGTCCCAAACCAAGCGATCACATCATCTCCTCATCGACACTCGGCACTCTCTATTAATGTCAGGCTCAAAAGTCCATTTGACATTCAACCTCGCGCCGCTCGACATGAGTTCGGCGGCTGCGCCACGTTCAAAGACTCCGACGGAAACGAAAGCGTGCATTCCGCGGCGCGCGAAACGCCGCGTCCGCGAATTAGTGGGTGTCGGCCTTCGTCGTGAAATCACCGTCAGCGCGCAGGCAATCGACGAACCGCGCTGCCGGCGGCGAAAGGTCGCGCTCCGCACTCGCGACGAGGTGCCACGGTCGGACGAGCGGCGTAACGGGCGTCGCAACGACTTCGAGAAGGCCCTCCGCCAGCTCGCGAGCGACGGCGTCGCGCGCAAGCAGCGAGACTCCGAGGCCGAAGCGGACGCATTCGCGGATAGCGCCGTTCGAGCCGATCGTCAGCCGCGGCGGGTCGATTCCAAGCGCCGCAAAAAATTCTTCGGTCGTCGTTCGCGTCCCCGAGCCGAGCTCGCGCAACAGCCATGTTTCGCGTGCGAGTGCCCCGGCGTCGCGCTTTCCGGTGTTTGGGGACGCGACGACGATGAGCTCGTTCGGGCGCGTCGCCAACGTCCTGAACGCCCGGCCTTCCGGTGGTCGCCCCGCTAGAACAAGTTCTGCGTCCCAGTGTGCGAGAAACTCCCATACGCGACTGCGGTTCCCAACCTCGAGCTCGACCTCGCCGGCATCCTCGCGCCGGCGGAAGCTCTGAATGATCTTGGGCAGCAAATGCTCGGCCGCCGTGGTAACGGCCGCCACGCGGACCCGTCCGGCGTGGGCCGTCGCCGTGGCGCGCGCTTCCTGCAAGCCCTCGGCTACGAGCGCCAAGATACGGCGCGCGTACCGCTCGAGCGCTTTCCCCGGTTCGCTCAACCGCAGAGTGCGGCCGTCACGGTCGAAGAGCGAGACGCGCACTTCGCGCTGGAGCGTTGCGAGCGCCGAGGATACAGCCGGCTGCGACACGTTCTGGCGCTCGGCGGCAACACGCACCGAGCCGGCATCGATGACGTCGAGAAACGTGCGCAATTGATGGAGTGACGGCATAAGACTTTACTTATCGGTTGGCGCCAAAATTCTATTTGACTTCTATCGGTCCTCCTGCCATGATACCGGGACCTCGAACGGCCCATCGAGACCTTGTCGCTTGGAGGTCTGCCCATGAACGGCACCGTTGATTCCGGAGCTTCCTTGCCATCGACTACGTCGCAGACGACGCAGGTTTTCGCTTCTCTTTTGAGTGGTGACTTCGGCCGCCTCGCAGATCAAGTCGATGAGCTCGAGGCGAGCGGCGCCATCGCGGGACTTCACATCGACGTGATGGACGGGCGGTTCGTTCCGAACTACGCCCTCGGACCGCAATCCGTTGAAGCATTGCGCCGGCGCACGCGTCTGCCGATCGAAGTGCATCTCATGGTCGAGCGACCACTTTACGCGCTGCCGATCTTCGCCGATGCCGGCGCGCACCGGCTGATCGTCCATGCGGAGGCGACCGCGCACTTACACCGTGATCTCGCAACCATTGCTAAGCTCGGGCCGGAGCTGGGCGTCGCGCTCAACCCGGGCACGTCCCTAGACGCGGTCGGGCACGTCATCGAGGAGCTCGACGAACTGCTGCTGATGGGCGTCGATTCAGGTTTCGGCGGCCAAGCCTTCATCGAAGCGGTGGCACCAAAGATCGGCGCAGCACGCCGGCTCATCGACGCATGCGGGGGCCGCGCGAAAATTAACATCGACGGCGGGGTCAAGCCCGATAACGCGCGCAGGCTTGCCGATGCCGGTGCCGATTATCTCGTCGTCGGCTCGGCACTCTTCGGGTCGGCGGGGATCGCGGCGTGTGCGGGCCGTCTGCGCAGCGCTCTGCTGGGAGACCGATCGTGATTGATCGCGCCACAACGCCGGAGCAAATTGCGACGGAGATTGACGCACTTCGTCACGCGACGGATCGACGCAACTCGCTACCGGTTATCGCCACCGGCGGCATCGGTGACGGACGCGGCGTTGCCGCGGTTCTCGCGCTCGGCGCCCAAGCCGCAGCGCTCGGGACGTCATACCATAGCTGCCCGAGCGCTCGTGCCCGTGAGACTTCGGCTGAGCCGGCTGACCGTTGCACATAACCGAGGATGAACACCTCGACGTGTGAAACCGCGCGCTTCGATCGCGATCATTCCGGCTGACGCGATGCTGCCCGCGGATCGTCGGCCGAATCTTTGCCGCCTTCGATAAGCGATTCGCGTAGGACGTAGCCGCCGCAGAGGGTCATCGCGGAGGCAAGTATGGTCTTCCAACGCGCGTGGAACGGCAGCAGGTTCACGACAGCCGGCACAATGATGCCCAGGCGAATCGTATAGGTGCGTAGCTTCTTGCCGCGCGTGCCGCCGAACATCGGCTTTCCGATGTCGGCTGCGTGCCGCTCGAAGCCCTTTATAAGTGCAAGTTCTGCGAGCGATGCAATGAGTTCGAGCCGTTCTAGTTTTCGCACGGTCTTTGGGGAGTCGGCGGTCAAGGCGAGCAGTGCGCCGTTCGCCGCGCATGCGCCGGCCATGCCTGAGCAGACGGAAAAGGCGGGGATGTAACGCTTCCCAATCGCCCATAGGGGAATCGCAGTCGCGCTGATGAGCACGCCTGTGTAGCCGGCAATAAAGGCGCCGAGCAGCGCGAGCGGTGGGCCGATCAGCCACCGCGGTCCGATGTAGCGGAGTGGACGAGGCCCCAGCCCGTCGCTTGCGAGTTGCGCGACGGCGCCGAGTGTTGCGGGGACGGAAAACGCGAGCAGTCCCCACACTCCCATCGACATGACGGATTTGAATTTAACGATGCGCAGCATGTGATGGAAGCGTTCGGGCCGGCCGAGGTGTTTGATCAACACGAGCGGGCACGCCGCTGCCAGGACAAAGGACACGTACCGCGCTGTGCGCTCGAGCCGCACGTCTTCGTGTCGGTCGGCGAGTAAGGTCAACATGCCGGAACCGCCCATCACGCCGCCCAGGAACAGATAGGTGATGACTTCCCATCCCCAATGCGGTTTCTTGAGCAGCGGCTGCTCGTAATATGTGGGAGCGTGCGCCGGCAGGTCGCCGCCCTCCGCCGCGCCCCGAAACGACGAATCGGGATTGAGAACGCGCACGTCTCTTGTGTTCAAAGTCGGAAGATTGCGAATCCGGCCACTGCGAGTGCGCCGGCTGCAAGCGCCGCAGCAGTGTATCCGGCAACTTGGTGCGTCGATGGCAGTACCGGACGTTCCGGCAAGTTATACGCTTCGGGCCGATCGGTCAACAGAAAGAACGCATTGAGATCGCCGACCGACGAATCGCCGTCGACGCCGTAAAGATATGACTGGACCCCGAGGTCACCCAGTGCGTCGACTCGGCCTTTAGCGCGAACCTTCAATTCTTCGACGTCGCCGAATTGAATGGACTCGGTCGGGCATGCCTTAGCGCACGCGGGGGTAAAGCCGACTTTCTGACGATCGTAGCAGAGCGTACACTTGCCTGCGACGCCGCCCGTCGTTTGCGTCGCATCATCGTCCGTGCGCCCGTCGGAGACGAAGCCGCGCCCTTGCGTATAATCGGCGTGCGCGATCAAATCGACAACGCCGAACGGGCACGAAGGAACGCAGTAGCCGCAGCCATTGCAGACATCGGGTTGAATGTACACGTCGTCGAATTCGTTGCGGATGATGGCGCCTGTCGGACACGCTTCCAAGCACCCGGCGTTGGTGCAATGCTTGCAAACGTCGCTCATCATCAGCCAGCGGCTGTCGCTCGGCGGCGCATCCGGCGGCGTCGATTGCTCGACGAACGCGACGTGGCGCCACGTCGTAGCGCCCAGTGCCATCGTATTATCGTAGGAGTTGCCGCTGAACTCGTATCCGTCGGCAGGCAGCTGATTCCACTGCTTGCAGGCGACCTCGCAGGCCTTGCAGCCGATGCAGAGCGTCGTGTCGGTGAAGAATCCGTTCGCCATGTCAGCGAGTACCGAAGTCCTTTCCGTGCGCACGCGATTCGCCTTGCGGTGCGCGCTGATCTTGCGGAACGGTCACATCGCCCGGCATCGCATCGGTGCGACGGGCGCGGCGGCCCGGCTTGATATTACAGGTCAGCGTTTTGGCTTCGTGGATCGAGACGTTCGGATCCATCATCAGCGGTATGAGGTCGCCGACGGAATCGCCCGTCGTGTAGCCGAGTGCGCCGTAGTTGTACGGCACGCCGATCTGGTGTACGCGCTTTCCTTTGCCCAAGCGCAACGGTCGCATCCGTCCGCTCACGAGAGCCCGCGCTTCGATCTCGCCCATGCGCGTTGATATCGTCATCCAAGCGCCGTTACGAATTCCCTTTTGCACGGCGAGTTCGGGATCGATTTCGGCGAACAGCGACGGCTGCAGTTCCGCAAGCCATGGCACGTAACGCGTCATGATGCCGGATTGTTCGGTCAAGCGGTACGAGGTAAGGACGTACGGGAATTCGGGATTGTCCGTTCCGTTGCCCATGTTGTCGTCACGCTTCCACTCCCGCAAGGTCGGGCTGTTTTGCTGCTTATAAACGAGGTTTTGTACGACCGATGAGACGGGTTCGTAGTGCGCGGGCAGCGGGCCGTCTTTGAGTGTGCCCGTGACGAAGAGCGCCGCACGGCCGTCGGTTTGCATGATGAACGGCTCACTGCCGGAGTGCGCATCGAGGCCACCGGCGCCCGGCTTTGCGGGAGTATCAGGCGCTTTATCGAGTGGGAAGTCGGGCACGTCGAGGCCGTCCCATGTGCCGGCAGCGGCGTTCCACCAAATGTATTTTTTGCGTTCGCTCCACGGTCTACCCGCAACGTCGGCCGACGCACGGTTGTAAAGCATCCGTCGGTTCGCGGGCCACGCGAAGCCCCAGTCAAGCGACGTCCCATCGTCGCCTTTGCGGTTGCGCGCGCGGTTCGTCCTAGCGTCCGGAGTGACGCCGGAATAGATCCAACCGCCCGCCGCAGTCGACCCGTCGTCTTTGAGTTCGGTGTACGTACGGACTCGCTCGCATGCGAAGCCGGGCTTGCCCGGCTCGACGTGGTAGCCGTTGATCTCTTGCAGCACTTTGAGCGCCGAAGGTTCGCCCACTGCTCGTTCGTGGGGATCGTCGCTTGGATAGTCCCACGTCATATCGAGAATCGGCCGGTCCTTTTCGTCGGTTGAACCGGCGTACAGTGCCTTGAGCCGCAGCCCGAGTTGATGGAAGAGGTACAGATCGGAACGGCTCATGCCTGCCGGCTGCACCGCTTTATCGTGCCATTGCAGCATGCGATTGGTGTTGACCATCGTGCCTTCTTTTTCAAGGATGGTCGCGGCGGGGAGAAAGAACATTTCGGTGCCGACGGCCGTCGGATCGACGCCCTCACGTCGCCAAAATGCCGCGGTTTCGGTCTCGTACGAGTCGATAACGACCATCCACTCGAGCTCGGCAAACGCAGCACGCGCGAGTTCCGCGTTGAGTCCTGAGGCTGCCGGATTTTGCCCGATGACGAAGTAGCCTTTGACGCTACCGTCCTTCATCGCGATTTGCGTTGGTAGTGCCGAATGATCGCCCGTAATCTGCGGGAGGTAGCCATACGCGTAATCGTTTTCGGCCGTTGCCGCCTCGCCGTAATACGCTTTCAGCAGCGAGACGATGTACTTGGAGGTGTTCGCCCACCAACCCGTCGCCTTACCGTTTCGCTCGATGTAATCGACGAGCGTCCCTTCGGCGCGGTGCACGGACGGCATCGGCAGATAACCTGGCAAGAGATCGTAAAGCGTCGCGATGTCGGTTGCGCCCTGAATGTTGGCATGGCCGCGCAGCGCCATGATCCCGCCGCCGGGGCGTCCCATGTTGCCGAGCAGCGTTTGCAAAATCGCCGCCGTGCGAATGTACTGTACGCCGACCGTATGCTGCGTCCAGCCGACCGCGTACGCAAAGGCGGTGGTTCGGTCGCGCGTGCTGTTGTCCGCAAGCAGAGTGGCAATCTTTTCAAAGGTCGCGGCCGGCATGCCGCAGACATCCTCCACCATACCCGCCGTGTAACGCGCGAAGTGGCGCTTTAGCACGTTGAGAACGCAGCGCGGATGGTGTAGCGACTCATCACGCTTGGGCATCGCAACCGTGCCGTTGCCGTCAAAACGTGGGACCTCTTCCGTTTCGAAGGCCCAGCTTTGCGTGTCGTACGTGCCGGGCGCATCGTGCGTGTCGTCCTTGCCCATGAGGCCCATGCCTCCGCGATCCTGCGCATCCCGGACCGCCTCTTTCGTGTCGTTGAAGCCGGAGAAGAGGCCATCGAGGTCTTCGGTATCCTGGAAATCTTCGCGTACGATGAACGACGCGTTGGTGAACGCCTGGACGTATTCTTTGAAGTAGCGCTCGTTCACGAGAAGCCAATTGATCAGTGCGCCGAGAAAGACGATATCCGTACCGCTGCGAAGCGGCGCATATAAATCTGCTACGGCCGATGTGCGCGTGTAGCGTGGGTCTACGTGGATGATCGTCGCGCCGCGTTCTTTCGCTTTCATGACGAAGCGAAACGCCACCGGGTGACACTCGGCAAAGTTGGAGCCTTCGATCAGAATGCAATCCGAATTCTGCAAGTCTTGAACGAACGTCGTGGCGCCGCCGCGCCCGAATGAGGTACCGAGACCCGGTACCGTTGAGCTATGTCATATTCGCGCTTGGTTTTCGACCGAGACCACGCCTGCCGAATGCATCAATTTTCCGAGCAGATAGTTTTCTTCAACGCCGAAGGTCGCGCCGCCGAGCGAGGCGATGCCGAGCGTGCTGTTCGTGCGCTTGTCATCTTGGGTCGTCGTCGTGAACGTCTGCTCGCGCGTCTTTTTGAAGCGTTCGGCGATCCGGTCCAGCGCCCAGTCGAGCGGTTTCTCTTCCCACTTGGTGCTATACGGAGCGCGATATTTTACCGTCGTCCAGCGCGCTTCGTTAACCGTCAAACCGAAGAGCGCGGAACCCTTCGGGCACAGGTGACCGCCGTTGACGGGGCTATCGGGGTTGCCCTCGACATCGAGCAATTTGCCGTCGTCGCTGACATAGGCCAAAGTGCTACAGCCGACCGCGCAGTAGCAGCATAGGCTCGTGACGGCTTTCGCGCCCCTCACACGGCCCGCGAGCTCGCGCGTCCGTTTGGATTCGACGTTGGGCAGGGAACCGATGCGCTCGGAGAGCCGCAGTCCCGATGCCGCTTTCGATAAGATGGTCGTGAGATCGATCGTTGGTTTGACAGCCACGGCGTCCTTCCAATGTTAACAAGGAGTTGTGCTCGGCCCGCGCAGCGCCGAAGGTCACTCGTATCCTTAGCCGACTCGCGCGCCCAGCATCTCGCGTGATTGCGCCTGCCGCGGTTTCTTCGTGATGAAGGGCAACACGATCGCGATGAGCAGCATGATCGCCATGGGCTCGAGCGCCCCTGCAAACGATCCCGTCTTATCTTTCACGGCCCCGGCTATGTAGGGACCGACTAGCCCACCGACTCCCCACGCCGTGATGATGTAACCGTAGTTTTGGCCGAGGTAACGCGTGCCGAAGTAGTCGGCGTTGAATGACGGCATCGTGCCGAACCCACCGCCGTAGCACGCTAGAATGACCGCGAACGCGAAAAGCACAAGTGCTATGCTATGAAAGCCCGGCAACAGGAAGAAGATGATGACTTGCGAGCCGTAGATGAGCGCATACGCCATATTTCTTCCCAGGCGATCTGAAACGGCGCCCCAAAAAAAGCGGCCGAGACCGTTGAACACCGCGACGAAAGCGTACCCGCTAATGGCGGTCCCGGTCAGTGCTTTGATGGCAGCCGGATCGGTGACGCCTTTCGAGATCAGCTCGCGAATGATCGGCACGGCGTTAGAGACAATCAAAATTCCCGCGACGACGTTGAGGAATAACATCAGCCAGAGCAGATAGAGCTGCGGCGTGCGAAGGGCCTGAGCCGGTGTATACGAGCCCTCGTCCGAAACTTGCGTTGCCGTGAACCCCGCTACCGTGTAGCCGGCAGGCGGATTGCGCAAGAATGATGCGGCGATCGCGCCGACGATCGCGTAGACGATGCCGCTCAGGAGAAAGACCGTGAGTACGGAGTGGATGTCGGCGGCCGTGAGCGCGAACGGCGTCGGATCGAATGCCGTTCCGGCTTTGATCGCCGTGGAGCGGGCGTCGGAAAAGGCAGCGGCGTGCTTTGAGGCCGTGACGAAACCTGGAATCGCTTTCAGGATAAAACCGTAAAAGAACGCCCCGAGCCCAAAACCCATAACGACCATTCCGCTGGCGAGCCCGCGCTTGTCGGGAAACCACTTCGTGACCGTTGCGACCGGCGTTATGTATGCCATTCCCATGCCTAAACCGCCGATGACCCCGTAGGTGATATCCCACCACCACACTTGGTGCGCCCCGACTGCGGCAAGCAAATTCCCGACTCCCCACAACACGATTCCGGTCATCGTGACGGTCCGTGGGCCGACCCGGTCCTGCCAGCGTCCGCCGATGACTGCGCCGATGCCGAGCGCAAAAATCGCGATGCCGAAGACGAGGCTTGTTTGCGTTGCACTCCATCCAAATCCGGCGATGAGAGGCTGTGTGAAATTACTCCATGCGTAAGCGGTGCCGGCGAGAATCATCACGATGACGCCGGACCAAGCAATCGCCCATCGGTTCGGAAGCGCGGAAGTGGTTGATGCCATGCGGTGCTCCTCTAAGCTAGCCGCCGAAGTAGTATGCGTCTTCAACTACTACCCTTAAGATCACCGCTGCCCTATCATAGGTCAGTGTTGCCTTCAACTCAGGAAGTCGAAAAAACCGCGCGCTTACCTGCCCTTTCCATTCCGCATGGCGGCGACCCGTGTTTCTTCATGGACTGGCCGCCGCAGCTGGCGCACGCCTGGGATTCGCTGGCGGCATTTCTGCGCGGTCTACGCGGCACTTTGGATACTCGTCCACCGACCGTACGGAACGAACGGCTGCGTACCTGGCTGCGCGCGCCCGCCGCGCGCCTCGCGCATCCCCGCGAAGAGCACCTTCTGCCCCTGATGGTCGCAGCGGGAGCTGCCGGAGCGGACGTCGGGACCAAAGTGTTCCGCGATCGCATCTTGGGAGCTTCCATCTCCGGCTACCGCTTCGGCTAACGCCGAACGCATCGACCATCGCAGAAACAGAAAACCCGCAATCCGAGTATGGACGCGGGTCTCCGGTCGTGGAGATGAGAGGACTTGAACTTCCGGTCTTTTACCTGCGAAGCAAGACCCCGTGAAAGACCAATCGACGAAAAAGTAAACGAAATAGTAAATATTGCTTGAAGGCTTGTCGCCGCTCACTATTAGGGCAGCACGGCAGCCCAACGCGGCGCGTGCGCGGTCCAAATTGTCCGCCGCTTCGCGTTTCCCATATACGTACGTCATAACCATCGTGACGTTAAGGGCGGATATCATCGGCGGTTGTCACGCCATGCCGTTGCGGTGTCGGCATGCCCGGCGCGCGCGATAGATGAACGTTGCGATCAATCCGACGATGAGGGCCTGAACGATCGGCTGCAGCCAGAGCGACTCTCCATGCGACGCATATACGATGGAAAGCGCAAACCAGGACGAGAACGTCATGAGAACGATACCCGCCGCGATTTGCACCCAACGCCGCGCCGCCATCCAAGATGCGTTGGCGCGATAGAGTGCGGGGGCGTGAGACGGAAGGAGCAGCATGCCGGCACCAATCAGGAAGAAAACACCCATGGCCGAGAGCACGCGAAGATTCACGCCGAACGCATATCCCGACGCGAGTGACTCCACGAGACTGGCCGAACCGAGCAAGGCGCTGATCGTCAATGCGAAGATCGGCGTTTGGTAGCGTGTATGCGTCGCGGCAAAGAAACCGGGGATGAGCCCGTCTTGGCTCCACGCGTAGATCCAGCGCGATTGCGCGAGCAGGATCGGGAGAAAAGTCTTGACGACGATCAGCGCGACGAACGCGTTCATGAGCGCCGCAAGCCACCCCGGCATGACGAGCCCTAATAACGCCGTCGCCGTCGTATAGACCGACAACTTGAGCACGGCAAGGCCGGCGATGGCTTGCCACGGGACCGCGTGATAGATTGCGAACGCAAACAGTGTGTAGATGACGGTCACGAGCGAGACGGCGACGAGCAGCCCCCTGCCGACCGAGCGGCGAGGATCGTTCGTCTCGGCTCCGGTTTGGGTCGCTGTCGACAGCCCAAGGTAGGCGAAAAACAGGACCGGCAACGCGCTGCCGACGGCCGCCGCGATGCTGCTGTGGGAGACCGGAGCCGCCGCCATTGCAGCTTGGAGCGTAACGTGTACGTGTGCGTTCAGCGCCGGCGGCGAAGCGCGGCGTCGGCGTCGCAAACCCATAACCGACGAGCGTCAGCGCGACGGCGATTGCGAAGAACATCGCGACCACAGCCAACGTTGCTGCGAGACGCACGCTGCGAACGTGGATCCACCACGCTCCCCACAGCAGCACCAACCCCGCAAGCAGTGTTCCTCGCCATGACGCCAGAAAGCGTCCCGCTTCGCCGAGCCCAAGCGCCGCGAAGGCGTTGGCGATAAACTTGGGCGCCACGTACGCAAGTGTACCGAGCGCGCCCGTCATTCCGAACCAAGCCAGGAACGTCGCGAGAAACGCACTGCGCGGTCCGACCGCTCGCGCGATTATCAGGTACTCCCCGCCCGCTCCTACGATTCCCGAAGCGAAGAAATAGCGGTACGCAACGACGGTGAGCGCCGTGATCGCGCCGCCCGCGATCATTAGCCACGGTACGAGATCGCCAACACCGGGAGACGTCTGCTGAACCTGCGTCGTGACGAAAAATAAGCCGGCGCCTATTTGATTCGTGACTCCGAACGCGACGACGGCCCACGTGCCGAGAGTGCGCTTCAGTTTCATCGCCGCGACGCTCCTGTCACGTTCCGCGCTTCGAGGTTCTTCAACGCCGCGCCGAACATCCTGCGTTCTTTGTTGCGCCGACCACCGACGCCAACCGCGCTCCTGGATAGCAAGGCGTTGTCTCCCCGCAGAGGAGTTGGATTTGCGCAGATCCTTGATACGGGCAACAGCCATTACGTCACCGTGAGCGGCCGCGGGGTCGCTGCGCTCGGGCTCGCGGGTCTTTCTGCGAGCGGGAAAACGTCGTTGGCACACGGATATAACGGTGCAGCAAAGGTGCGTACTGACGTGAGATCGGTAAAGTAGGCCAGCGGAAACGGTAGGATCTCGGCCACATGGTCAGAGGAGAGCCTACCGATGAAGCGGAGTCGATTTAGCAAGGCGCAGATCATCGCGATTCTGCGCGAGTACGATGCGGGAACATGACAGCATCGTGAGGGGCCGAATAAGTAAGTGGCGCGCCGATGAAGTCATAACCGGCGAGTGTGCCGACGTTCACCAGAAGGCATGCAGTCAGGTCAATAACGGGACGAGGCGGGTCTGCGACGCCCATGCAAGCATTGCGAGGCTTGTGAGTTCCGTGCCGTTGTCCATCACGAGAGTTTGCGGATATGCTCCGCGCTCAACCGCGATGCGATCGAGAACACGC
>JAABUR0100004764.1_pt1 | contig 17812 bp, 14 predicted proteins | sample 5560091 | NCBI WGS metagenome assembly JAABUR01 (sample SAMN10711879, study PRJNA513375) | rock metagenome | isolation source: Antarctica rocks | place: Antarctica: Victoria Land, University Valley sud | reverse complement strand
CGGGCGGCGCAGGCGGCGGCGGCGGCGGCGGGCGCGGGCGCGGCCGGGGCGCCGAGGGCGGCGGCGCGGGGCCGGCCGACGCGGGCGCAAAGCGCACGCGGAGGGCCAAGCCCAAGGCGCGCGCGCGCCGCGGCTCGCCTGTGCAGGCATCCCAGCAGCGCTGCTGCTGGTAGGGACGCACAGCGGGGGAAGAGCGCAGGGCCACTGGCTGCACGGCATGCTGGCTGTGTCCCTCGAAGCGGCGGGTGCGCAAGTCTGCCTTGCTGGGTGGGCATGCGCTGCCGTCGTGAGACTCTGTAACGTCGAGCACCCTTCCATGACCTGTGCTGTATGACATGTGCTGATGACCTGCGGGCGGCGCACGCAGGCGCCCAAGGCCTCGGCGCCGCCGGCGGAGCCGCTGCCGGACGGCGTGCTGCGGCAGCGGCGCGAGGCCAACCCGCGCGAGCAGCCGGTCGCGGCGGGCGCCGGCGGCGCGAGCGAGTACCCCTGAGCGCGCGGACGGGCGCTGGCGCAGGGAGCGCGCGATCCAGGGTCATTACGTCGGTGGGCTTAATGTCCACGTGTGCTCGGGCACTATCTGCAGCAGGGAATGTGTTCTTGGGACTGAGTACTGCGGCGTTGGTAAGTTTGTCAGTGTTATAGGGACCATACAGGGGTATGGCGGCTGAGTTGCGGCAGCACCCATGAGCGAGGCTGCAAAGCATGTATTCAAGCGGCACACAGGAGGTGTGGTGTACGTTTCATGGGTGTACGTTTCATGGGCACTGGAATGTTGGGACCTGAATGCAAATTCATCGGAACCAGAATAAGGCGTTAGTGTGTGGAGGCGGGTCGCAGCTCGCTGATACGAGGTGCAAGTGCCTGGCAGAAGGGAGAGGTCCCCGAGCAGGCAGAGACCTGAGCGGACAGCTTGCCGCATGCCTTGTTGCGCGCTGCCTGCACTGTGAACCGCCTGCACCGCAGGGGCTTGGCGCGATGCACGTTCTGAACAACGCGAACTCTGCCTGATAGGCCTGCCTTGCACATCGACTTGCTTTGCAGAACTGTTGCTCTGTTGCCAGCCATCGACTGTTGTTACCGTGCTGCAAGCTTATAGGAAAGCAGTTGCATGACTCTCAACCTGGCATGCGCGTGACGGCTCTGGGCGGTTGCATGACTCTCCCCAGGTCATAAAGGGACGCTAGCCAACCCGTGGGTGGCAGCAAGCGGCCCAGGGCGTGCTCCCAACTGCCCCCATTGGCTCAGCTGATGCAGAGCATAGCGGCCGCCCCACACAGCCGGACACAGGCGGCGCCGCCAGCTCCGTGCTGCAGATGCAGGCAGGCGCGGTGGCGTTTTGTGCCACAGCGTCCTCAGGCCTTGCTCCGCAGCTGCGGCTGCCCGCGACACCGCAGCCGCGCCCAGCAGCTCGGCCGCGCCACCCGCGGCCAGCGAGCCGCCGCATCGCGAGCGGAGCTAGTCAGAGGCGACCCGCAAGATCGCTCGATCAGCTGGCGCGTGCTGGCCGTGATAGGGTCAGGGTAGCTTTAGCGATCGGAGCTAATCGGAGGTGATGCGCGAGAGCGCCTCGATCAGCTGGCGCACGTTGGCCTTGACGCGGCCGTCGCCGGTGAGGCCGCCCACGTCGCCGCTGATGCTCTCCACATGCTCCAGCGTGCGCGTCAGCGTGCGCACGCTCTCGCGCAGCGCGCGCACGTTCTCCTCGGTCAGCACCTGCGCGGCGGGCCGCGCGCATGGGCCAGCGGACCTTTTTCCGGGGGCAGCGCGGCGGCCGGCGCTTGCGTGCTGTCTGGCGACCACTCTGGCGCATGCGCGCATGCGGCGCGGCGCGGGCCCCTTGCGCAGCCGGAGCGCGAGCGGCGCTGCTCAGGCCCGGCTGCGCCTGGGATCGCGAAAGCAGCCAGTGTGCAGGCGCTCCCACGGCGGGGCATTGCGGCGCATGCGGGCCGACGGCCGGCACAGCGAATTGGGGCGGGTGCAGGTGCGGCGCGCGTGCTCGGGCCCCGTGCGCGCAACCCACACTGCCAAGGGCAGCCGCGCGCGCCAAAGTTGAGCTTCCCCATAGCAGAGCGCGGGCGGGCGCGCCTCATGCTGCAGCTTGTGCAGGTCGCGCGCGGCGTCGGCCGCGGACGCGGTGAGCGACTCCAGGTTGGTCACCATGTGCCCGCTGCGCAGCTCCGCCAGCAGCGGCGTCACCTGGCGCCGCGCGCGCCGGGCTGCTGAGCCCCGGACCCAACCCCAGCCTTCCTCTATGCTCGGTCAGCGGTGTGGTGCGCGAGCACATGGGTGTTTCGCCGGTGCGGGCGCATCGAGTGGGGCGGCGCGCCCGCACAGGGCGTGTTCCAGGAGGCTTCAGATGCAACCATGGTCCCCCTGGCTGCGCGCATGCATGCCTGCGGATGGACAGCCGCTCAGCCCGTTCACCCTGCATGGCTGCACGCCGCCGTATTTTGCGCTAATGTACCCGCTGGACGAACCGCACGCCCCGCCTCGCGCCCTGGCCGTATTCTGCCCGCGGTACCGTGCGCGCTCCCCCAGAGCTGGAAGGGCAGTAGCCGTGATGCCGGTGGAGCCGTTGCAGCCTCTGTCGGACGCCCGAGCTTGCCCGGCGCGAGCGCCCACCCGCATGGGCCCCGCCGGGCACGGCCAGGCGCCCGAGCAGGCCCTGGGGTGCGCGGCGGCGGCGCGCCTCATCCACGAGCTCCACGACGCGCGCGAGCAGCGGCCGCGCCTCCTCCACGGCCGCCGTGGCCGCCTCGGCCGCGTCGAACACGCGGTCCAGGCCCGAGACGTCCATCTGGCGCGCGATCTTGGTGCAGATGTACACCAGGTCGTCCATCGCCACGCCTGCCGCCGCGCCCGCAGGTCAGGGTACGGTTGGAATAAGGGTGTCCTACCGCTGCGCCCGCGGGTACGTCGGCCGTGCGCGCGCCGCCGCATGCAGGCGCGCAGTGGCGCAGCGCGCTGCGCCGGGCTGGACCTGAGGACGCAGGCAGCGGTTGCCGCGCGGCGCGGCGCCGACCCCTGCTCGGGGTGAAAGCCAACGCTGCGTGACAGCCGTGACCGGCGGGTGTTGCGCTCTCCAGACAGCCGCGGCTGCAGGCGCCTGCCCTCCAGGTCCCTGGGTGGGCGCCCCAAGCGGTGTACGCGCACGGGCGCTGGGCGGGCCCTAGCCCGGGGCGCGCCTGGCTGGCCCTTGATGTGCCCCTGGTGGCAGACCACCTTGCCCTCAGACTCGCACTCGGCGTCCAGCGGGCTCGCCTGCGCGCGCAACGCGCCGGCCGCCGCTTGCCACCGCAGATCTTGCAGCATGCTACAAGCGGGTGCGCGTCCCAGGCCCGCTAGTGACAGGCGGCCAGAGGCCGCATGTGCGCTGACTACGCACATCGGCTCCGCGCTGCTGAATGGCACTGCAGGCTCTGCGCCGCGGTGCGACCCCAGCCAGGCAGGGGCGATGCGCCACTCCTGGAGCCGAGTACGCATGCAATGCCCTCAGGAAGGGCCGAGAGCATTGTGCGCCTGTCTGTTCATACGCTCTAGGCATGCAACTCGAGCAGGACATGCACCATGTGCACATATGCCACCAGCACCCTGCACATGCGTATGCTTGTGGTTGAGGCAATGTCAATGAAAGTGCACCGCGCAGCAGTCCATGGTGTTGAACAGAAGAGGCGCACCCGGTACTGCGGGATGGGCAGCTGCGGCGTGATATCCACCAGCGGCTCCGCGATCAGGCCGCTCTGGTTGGCCTCGATCAGCGAGTTGCGCGGGATGGCGGTTGCCGCGTCCTTGATCTGCGCCGCTCGCGCCCCGCACGTCAACGCCTGCGCTCTGACACTCGGCGGCGCCTCCCATGCACCAGCACGGCGGAGGCGGTGCGCTGCTGCCGCGCGACGGGGAGCCGCCCGCGCCGTGCCGGACGCTGAGGCGGGGTCGACGACACCGGGGCCAGCGCGCGTCCGCAGGGGTCCAATCAACCCTAGCCCTAAGCACGGCGGGCAGGCGGGGCGCGCCTCAGCCAGCACCTCCACGCGCTCCAGGCTGGGGTGCACGGCGAGCACGCTGCCGACGGGCACGCCGCGGATGCGAACGGGCGTGCCCACCGTGATCCCGCACGCCAGCGGGAACTCCAGCACGCACTGCCGCGCGCGCGCGCGGGTGTGCTCTGGAGGGGGGGGGAGGAGGCGTGGGGGGTCGCCGTGAGGCGCGAGCGCGGGCATGCGAGCAAAACGCCCCGCCCCTTGTGCACCAAGCAGGGTGCCCGCGTGACCCTGACCATGCACGCACCAGGGCTCGCAGCATACGGGCTCGATATGAATGGGCAGGCGTGCTGCGTGTCACGCCGAGAGGAACCCCTTTTGCTCGGCATGCCCTTGGGCGCGCGCGCGCGCACCTGGTAGCCCTTGCCCCGCCCGCCCAGCTGGCCCCCGCGCGCCCAGCTCACCAGCACCAGCGCAAAGCCTGCGGCTCGCGTGAGCGCCCCCAGCCAATAAGCTGCAAGGCGGAGGAGGCAGAGGCTGGGCACTCGCAAGCAAAGGGCCGCGCCGAGGGAACAAAGCTTGGCACAGTGCCAGGAGGCCAGCAACGGTTCCCGCTTCATGACAGCGGTGCCAGCCCAGCAGGGCACTGCGCGCGCGGGGAGCGGCTGCCAGGGCGCACCGATGCCCGCAAACACAAATAGCCCGACGCCGCCCTCCCAGAAGGACACGCGGCCGAAGCCAAAGTCGCGCAGCGGCTTGAGCAGCCGCGTCGCAAAGTTCTCCTTCTTGGGCTCCGCGCTGGGCCCCAGCGGCGCGCCCTGCTGGCTAGGCGAGGCCGTGGCCAGCACAGGGCGCCCGCGCTGCCTCCGCACTGCCACGCGGCGCCTGCTCCGCGGCACAGCGCATACGCCGCGGCTCGCACGCTCTGCGGGGGCTGGCCATGCTGCGACGGTGTGATTGCTGAGAGGCCAGGCCGCCGCTGCACGCTGTGCACGCGGACGCGGAGCACGCTCCGGCAGCCTCAGGGCGCGCTGATGTGCCAATGGGGCCCTTGTGCCGCGCGGGCCCACATGGTGCGCAAGCATGGCCTGCCGCTGTGCTCTGCCGCTCTACAAAAAGCCTGCCGAGCAGAGCCCGGCGCAATCACACCAGCATGCGGTGTAGCCAGCAGAGCGCAACAAGCTGCAGCGCAATCACCAGTTCGAGCACCCCCACACAGCACGGCAGTGGCTGCTACTCAAATGCTTGATCTCAACCGAAAAACTCAGCTTGGGCAGATAACCTGCCAGCGACCTAGCCCAGCACAAACTCGAAAGGGCAGGCTAGCCTTCGCTTACGCCTGCAAGCGCCGCGTCTCCGAAGCATCACAGACGCCGCTGCTCGTGCCTGCCGCTGTGCACTGGCAGTTGGAGTTTGCAAGCGCCCTCGGAGGGTTGCATATGGACGCGTTTGCGCATATAGCTCAGCTCAGCACTTCCAGGCCCGAGCATCGCCCCTGAAATTATCAAGTGAGATGGCCTGCACCGCGCAGCGGCCGCACGGCGGCAGAGACGCCGTGCTCGTGCACAGCCGCGCCCTCCTGCAGCAGCTTGTGGAGGCGGCGCGGCTCCTGACAGAGCACCTGGCCGCGGCCGCCACCGAGCCTGTGCAGCAGGCTGCTGCCCAGTTGCCCGCCCGCCCAAGCCTGCCTGGGCTGCCGGCTGCCGAAGGGGTGCACAGCAGGGCAGACGCGCGCGCCGGCGCACCTCCGGAGCTCCCTGCAGAGACGGGGCGGCTGCCTGCGCCGGCTAAGGCGCTCGCTGAAGCACCAGCGCCGGTCCAGCCGCAGGCTGCCGCCAGCCCGGTGACAGGCGCGGAGCCGCACGCGGAGCTGCCTGAACCGGCGCAGGCCAGCACGGACAGCGGCGCCTTGCGCAGGGCCCCCGAGCTGCCGTGGCCTGCGGGTCAGGCCGCAGCGCAACCTGCGGTGCGCTGTCAGCCCGCTTGCGCAGCGGCACCAGGCTGCTCCCGGCTGTGTGAGCCGCCACGCACTGTGACCGGCTTCTAGGCGCGGGTGTTGCTGGCCCGGCACAGTCCCTGGTGCGAGCCTGCTGGCTCAGCTCACAGAGGCCTGCTCTTGTCGGCACTGCGGCGACCGCCTAAGTGTGCCACGTCCTGTCGAGCGCGCTGCAGTAGCTGGGTGGCCCAGCCTGTCGGTCGCGGCGCCGCTGATACTGCATGTTGCCGCGCAGGCGCGCGCACGTGCCGCGGCCGACGCGGGGCTGCGGCAGGCGCTGGGCGCCCTTGCGGCCGGCCTGGACCCTGAGCGCGGCATCGTGGCGGAGGTGGACGCGCTGCTGGCGGGAGCCGCGGCCGCCGCGCGCGGCGCGGCCCGCTGCGGCGCGCGCACAGGCAGCCCTCACCCAAACCCGCGCCGCGTGCGCGCTCTGGAGCGGCGCGGCGGCGGCGGCGAGGCGGGCGGCGGCGTGGCCGGGCGTGACAGGTCCGCGGCGGGGCGATGCGCGCCGTGCGCGCCCCGGACGTGCGCGCGCAACAGGCGACGCCCGCGTGCGCGGGCGCAGGTGCGCTCGGGGAGTGGGGCAGCGCCGCCAAGCATGCCCCGCATGGCGGGAGGAGCCGGCCGGGCCGGTCGGTAAGCCGTGCGCATCCGCGCCGGAGCCAAGCCGTGTGGCGGAGGCCCGCAGCGAATGCGGGCCGGGCGCACGCCGCCCGCCGTCGCCGCAGATGCGCGCCATGCTGCCGGCCACGCTGTGGAGCAAGGCGCGCGACCGTTGCTCGAGCCTCTCGGGCGCGCTCGCGTGTGTTGGCTAGTAGCTCCAGAGAGCCATGGCCGTGATGAGCTAGCTTGTCCAGCATGTACTCGTGGCGCTCCTTGTCTTACAAGCAGCCTTGTGCTGCCTTAAACATTCTGTTCTGACTTTGGTTCTGTCGTTCAGCGAGGGCCGCCACTGACATGCCTACGAGGGCGGGAGCCGCGTCCATGCAGCGCAGCGCGCAGGGACGTAGAGGGACTCCTCGAATCAGAACGCATGCTTATGACCAGGCGCGCTCCGATGCGCTCCACCTGCGCCGGGGCCGCGCGCAGGTGGAGACGACGCCAGACGGCTACCGCCGGACGCCGCGCGGCGACCTGGTGGTGCCGTGCCGCTCGGCCGCCGCCGCGGGCGCGGCCGCCGCGCTGTGCGCGCGCGTCAGTCCCGGTGCGGCCGTCGAGCAGGGAATGGCGTGCAGCAAGGCAGCTGGACGGTCTCATGCTGTCACCTGCCGTGCCAATCGGCTGCCCTTGCTGGAAGCACTTCAGACCTCCCTGGAGTCTGTACAGGCAGAAAAGCACAGGGCTTGAGTTGGTGCTGTTGATGCAATGTGCAAGCAAGCGCGGCGCGCGCTCTGGAGTCTGTATAGAAACAAGTGCACAGGGCACGAGCTGGTGCCGTTCATGCGGCGTGCAAGCATGCCCGGCGCGCTCTCAGGACGGCGGGGGCGCGCAGGCGCCGGGGAGGCGCCGCGCGGCGAGCGGCGGCACGCGCCCCCGCCCGCACGCAGCCTCCTGGAGGTGCTGCAGCACGACGGCACGGGGCCGCAGCCAGGGCTTGCGCCGGGTTTCCCCGGCGCGTGCGCCGACCCAGGCGCGGCGCGCGCCGACCGCTGGCTGCGCGCGCTCTGGCAAGAGGGTGCGCGCGGCCCGGGGGCGCTGTGCGCGCGGGTGCTGATACGCTGCGCCGGCGCCCTCCCAGCATGCATCCTTTATCACAAGCCTCAAACTAGTCGCCCCAAAGGAACCTGCTATGAATGAGTTCGCACACTGGGTGCACCTTGCCAGCCTGCGGCCCTCACAGGGATGCTTATGGATTTCAAGAGGGGGCAGCAAGGACAGCATGCTGTGTTCCGCCGACAGTTTTGGCGTCCGGCCCGAGCGCCATGCGGCGCCGGCGACAGGCAAGCGGATGGTGGACAGCCCCGAGTCGCGCAGCGGCCACGGCGGCGCGGCGGCGGCGCTCTCGCTGAAGCGCGCGCCCGTGGTCTGCGTCGGGCGCGTGCCGCTGGATGCGCCCGTGGGCGACGCCTGGCTGGACGTGCGCGGCCGCGCGTGCCACCGCGAGCCGGGGCACCTGGCGGGCCGAGAGGCGCGCCCCCCCGGCCCCTCCCTGCACGCCGCGCGCCTGCGGCGGATTCCTTCGCGCGTCAGCGCAGGCTGCTGGCATGGTGAGGGCGCCTCTGCGATGCGCACGCTTGGCCCCACGCGCTGGGCCCCTGCGAAGGGTGCCTGCCTGTCTGCGCATGCATGCTGGCAGACCCGTGGCCCCCCGTCAAACGGCAGGGCGCGCGCGCGCAGGCGCTCCGCGAGATCCTGGCGCAGGTGCCGGCGCAGGCCGGCGCGGCGGCGGCCGCCGCATCGCCGCGCGCGCAGAGCCGCGCGGCCGGCCCTGCGCACGGCGGCGCGGGCCAGGGCGCGCGCGCGCTGCTGCAGATGCGCGCGGACGCGGGCGGCGCCGGCCCGGCGCCGCCCCGGGGCCGGCTGGCGCTCCCGGGCAAGGGTGCGCGCCCGGGCGCTGTCGCAGCTGATGAAAGCCCTCTTGGTGCCGCGGCCTTGCCGGGCGTCATGCAGCGTGCGCATGCCCTCTGGCCGTGTGTCGCTAGCAGGGCCTGCAGGCCGCTCTCACGGCGTGCGCGATGCTCATGCGTATGCGGTGCGCTGCAGGTAGGGGCTCCCCACCAGGCGCCTGTCCAAGTCAGCACGCTCACAGTTGGCTGCTCGCCTGTGCGACATAACAAACCTGGCCCGCACACTGTTGCGCGAGGCTGGCTGCCGCGGCCCGCGAGGCTGTGCCTGCGCGCCGCCACCAGGCACCGGCGCGGAGGCGCGGGCGGCGCTGCGGTACGAGGGCCCGCCGCAGGGCGCCGGGGCCCGCGCCACCGCGGGCCAGGCGCGCGCGCGCGTGGCCGCGGCCTCGCACCTGGAGGCCGTCGTCACGGTGCACCCCTGCGCGGGCGCGAGCTTGGTGCAGCCGGGCGGGCGGCGAGCAGGCTACGGCTGGGAGGCCGCGGCCTCGCACCTGGAGGCGCAGCTGACGGTGCACCCGTCGGCGAGCCAGGGGGCCAGGGCGGGCGGCAAGTCGATCCGGCTGCAGGGCGCGCCGTCGCAGCTGGTGTGCGACCTGAGCATGCACCCCATGTAGCTCGCGAGCGACACCCTGCCTCGCTCGGGGCCATGCCTGGGGCGTTGCGCCAATTTGGTGCACAGTCCTGCGTGGCGGGTGCGGGTGTGCGCATGCCGGTGGCGCACAGCAGTTTGTTACAGGCTGGCCCATGCGAATGCCGGCTCAGGCGCCTGTCCGCAGCGCCAGCCTCGGACCTGCTACCCAGAGACAGGCGTGGGCATGCAGCCTGGCACCGCCAGAAGCGGCCAGCAGAGACCCATACGCACTCTCTGAGCACTCGACGCTTCTCTCAGTCCTCACCACCCTCATCATCTACTCTCTCAACCTTTTCCAGCAGCTCTCTCAACATCAACGCTGTAAATGCTGTCGAGCATGGTCTGTCTCTGCAAAGCACCTCGCACGCTCCATATGCAACAGCAACCCGACAAGGCCAATCCAGAGGAAGTTTTGCAACCAGGCACGCGCTGCCGCAATGGAGCTGGCGCGCTCAGGCCGGAACCCTGTGCAAGGGCAGGCCCTGCTCGCTGCGCTGCAGGATCTGTCGCGCCAGCGGCACCTGCGCGCGCGCCGGGCGCGCGTCGGGGCCGGGCGGACAGGCGGCCTGCAGGCTGCCATGCATTGGATCAGGGCAAGTTAACGGCTGGTAAGTGCAAGCCAGGCTGCTACAACTTAAATGCAGATCGCCGGGAGCCGCAGTGCCCTCTCCCAGCCGCCGCACAGCGCAGGGATGACCCCGGCATAGCAAGCCGCGTGCCCGCCAGCCCGAAGCCGAGCGCAGGCATGGCTCACGCCACTAACCGGAGCATGGCGCATGGACTGCGAGCGCGGGGCCGCGGCCGGGCGCGCGCCTGCCGCCCGAGCGCGAGGATGGTCACGGTGCCGGCGTTGCCGGCGCCGCGGCTGGTGCGCCCGGCGCGGCGCACATACTCGGACGGGTCGCGCGGGAAATCGAAGAGCACCACGTGGTCCACGTGCGCGCTGCAGGTCAGGGGTCAGGGTTAGGGTCAGCACCACGTGGTCCGCATGCGCGCTGCCCGGCGCGGCGCGGGCCCAGGCCGGGGCCGCGGCAGCGTGCAGGGCACGCGCGGCCGCGGCAGGTGCTGCACTGCTCAGCTGGTTGGCCGGCCCTACCCTAACCCTCACTTGAAAGCACTGCGCGCTCTAGATACGGCACGCCCACGGCAGGCTGCCCCTGCGAAGCGCTGACAGGGGCCACGGGCGGCGGACGCGCCTGTCGATGCCGCGCGAGGCGCGGTCGGTGCAGACCAGCACCAGGCGCTCCGAGCCGGCCGGCGGCGCAAGAAACTCCTGTGCGCGCGCACCGCGCAGGCATGAGCGGCGCCGGCATGACCGGCAGGCGGCGGCCCCGCCAGACCTGCCGAGGCTCAAGCCTGAGCAAAGCATTGCACGAAGGTGTGGGGCGCTGTCATGGCGCATGGCCCCAGGCGCAGCGACAACAGTCACACAAGAGCTATTGGTGCTGGGCGCTGGCGCAGGCGATGAGGGTGTCACGGCTGCAGGGTATTATGCACAAAAGTCCCCTGCGTTGGTCAGAGCACGCGTTGCGCCGGCGGGCGCGCCGTGAGGTTGCGGCGCCGCGCGCCGTCGTCGATCGCGGAGTGGTACGGTAGCACGCCGTCCGCGACGCGCGGCCGCGCGCGGTTGAGCGCGTTCTCAATCTGCGCGCCCCGCGCCAGGCCCGCGCTCGGCGCCCAGGGTCAGGGCGTTCAGCACGGCGGGCACCCGCCGGCACAGCTCAGGGGCGCGCACACCACACGCCCCGCTCTCCTCTGGGCAAGCCAGCACTTTCCACGGGAACGCGCGGGCTGTCACGGTGCGCGCGCGAGTTGGGCGCGCAGGCGCCGGGGGGCATGTGCGGCTCTGCCTGTGACCGTCAACGGGCAGCACCTTGCGGCAGGTCTCGATCTTGTTGCAGAAGACGATGCAGCGCGCGACGGGCGCCTCGCGCAGCGCGCGCAGCAGCGTGTCCGTCTGCGCCCGCGCCGGGGCGTTAACACGGGCCTTTTGAGGTGTGAGCACACTGCAACCACACCATACACATTGATGCTTACATGCAGGCGAAGTGCAGCCTGCCCAGTTTAGGCGGTGCAGGCTGCAACTCGTGCACAGCTCCTCCTGGCACAGCCTGATCAGATAGGCCGGGACGGGGGCAGGGCGCCAATGCGCGCCTTGCGCAGATAGCCCGTCTCCTCGTTTATCTCCTCGCCGCCGCTGCAGTCCACCAGCTGCTGCAGCACCCCCGGCGCGGTGCGGTGCAGCCCTGCCCAGGGGGCCGGGCCACGTCAAGACATCTGAAAGTTATGCACAGCGGCGTGCTGCACAAAAGGAGGTGTGCCAGCAGAGCCATATGCATCCAAGCCCGCTAGAGGCGACAGCCACCAGGGCAATGGGGTTGGGTTATCAGAGCAATATGCCGCACCACATGTATGGAGGCGCAGATAGTTCACCATGCGCAACGGCCAGCCCACACCACCGAGTGTGTGACACATCGCTGGGCTGCGGGCCGACAGGGGCATGCGCGATGCGCGCAGCGGCGGTGGCTGAGGCGGCACACCTGGGCCCAGCACGGGCACGAGGCCCGGGAACAGCGGCAGCAGCGCGGCGTAGACGGGCGCCGGCAGCGTGGCGGTGACCAGCACAAAGCGCGCGCCCGCCGGCGCGGCCGTGCGCAGCGGCTCCACCTGCCCAGGCGCGCAGCGGCATCAGCCGCGCCAGACACTGGTGGGCCCATCATCCCTGGACAAGCAGGAGCTGTCCTGCGGTAGCACAGTTTGCTCTAGCGCTCCCACACCGATGGCTTCATCGTGAAGCGGGCGCGCCCTCGCACGCCGTGCCGCCGGATGCAGAACACTGCCCCAAGAGGGTGGAGGGTGCAGCCTAGCAGGCTGAGCGCAGGAGAGTGATACCCTAACCTAATCTAACACTACCCTTTGTCTAATCCTCCGCTCCATCGCGAGCCTCAGTCAGGGGACGCCGCCGGCGCGCGCGGCGCGCCTGCTCCCGGAACGCGCCCGCGTCGCCGAGCAGCACGTCGGTCTCGTCGAGCACGACGGTGCCGCAGCGCTCCAGCGTGAGCGTGCCCGCGCTCAGATGCTCCGCCAGGCGGCCCGGCGTGGCGACCACCAGGTCCACCCCGGCCTCCAGCTGCTTGCGCTGCGAGCCCCAGGGGTGCCCGCCTGCGCGCCGGGCGCAGCGCAGCGCGTTCGTGCGCGGCCCCACTCGGCTAGCTTGACGCTGCCAGCGGCAGACCTGTCTGCCAGTGAGCGACTGCTGTGCTCCCCCCGCGCAGCAAGGTCTCGCCCGGCAAGGTCTCACAGCATGCTGGCGAGCCTGCCAGCGCGCGCGGGAGCAGCGAGCTCGTCTTCATCTACCGAGCTGCACGCTGCGGACGCGCCGTGCCAACAGCGCCCACAGCAAACGGGCCCTGGGGGCCAGCGGCCTGCGGGGGCACCTGTCACGGCGATGCAGCGGAAGGGCGCGCCGCGCGATAGTGCTCTCGCCACGCGCAGCACCTGCACGCGCGCGCCATGCTCAGCCGCCCAGCCTCTAGAATTGCGCGGGAGACCTTCAGCGCCCCGAGCTTGGGCCTCATGTCGCAGCAGTCTCTTCAGAAGCCACACCCGCCAGCTCACAGACAAAGTGGCAGACAGCAGCCAGCAGCGTGAGCCACCATTCTAGTTAATATAGGCCACACGGGTACCAGGGGAGGAGCAGGGGCGGCCGCGGCAGCGGCACCGCCCGGCCGGCACCTGCGCGCAGAGCTCGGCGGTGGGCGCGAGCACGAGCACGCGCGGCGCCCTGGGCGCCATGCTGCCACCGCCGGCCGCCTCCTCTGCGCGTAGCGCCTGCGCCACTGGGGCCAGGTACGCCAGCGTCTTGCCGCTGCCTGCGCGTTGTGCCCAGTGCGGCCTCGCGGCCTGCCGTTCAGGTTCACTACCTACCCACACCCTACACCCGGCGGCCGCCCCGGCCGCAAGGGCGGCCGCACCGACATCGCAGTCCCGCAAGCGGCCATGGCGCACAGGCGGGCGTGGGCTTGTGCAGCGGCGTGTATGCCCCCTCAGGTCTCCCTCGTACAGCACGCGCGCCTGGAGGCAGGCCCATGACCTGCACACGCAACAGCAACAAGGGGCGCCCGGTCGCCAGGCGCGGGCTGGCTCTCCCGACAGCGCGACAGCCAACGCAGCGGCCGGGGAATGCAGCCGCGTCGCACCCGCGTGGTCGGCCAGGACGACGTGCCGCGCATCGGGCCGCGCGAGCGCGCGGAACGCCGCGGCCTGGATGTGCGACGGCCGCGTCACGCCCAGGCCCGCCAGCGCGGCCACAAGCTCGTCCGACGCGCCCGCCTCGGCGAAGGACTCCTGCGCGGCGTGCCCCAGCGCTGGCGCGCAGCACGAGGCGCGCGGGCGCGGGCCGGGGCTGGCGATCCACAGCATGGCCGGTACCTCCTCCTGCCCGTGCAGGGACAGGCCAGTGAGCCCGTGCAAGCAACCCTGATGCCCAGAAGGGCTGGAGCGTCGCGCGCCGACCCCGCAGCGCGTTACACGGGTAGGGTTAGGGTAAGGACTGCACACACCTGCGTGAAGAAGCCGGCGGTCGGGCCCGTGCCGCGCCGCAGCAGCGGCGGCTCGGCAGGCCGGCCGTCCAGCGCGCGCGGCGCCGCCTCCGGCTCGGTGCGCTGCGCGGCCGCGCGCTCTTCCAGAGCCGCCGCGCCCTGCAGCGCGCCCGGCTGCGGCTGCCGCTCCTCCGGGCCGTCCCAGTCAAGGGAGACGTCGGGCGCGTTCGCAGGAGCCTGCAGGCTGCGCTTGCCGCCCCAGGGCCCGCGTGCGCGCGGCTGCCCCGGCGGCCAGCCCCGACCTCCACCCAGCTGAGGCAGCGCTGCGCGCGTTCCCGCCCGCGTCGGCGCGCTGCGTAGGAGTGGCCCCACGCGCCAGCCCAGGCCCAGGCCCTGAGCGGCCGTCCCCGCTGACCTGCTCGGGCGCCGGCTCAGGCCCTGCGCCGCCGTCCCCGCGCGCCTCCTCGGACGCGTCGCCAGCAGGGCCTGGGCCGCCCCAGTCCGCGTGCATGGTCGCGCGGGCGGCCGCCGGCGCCGCCGGCGGCCCCGGCTCCCGCCGCAGCCGCCGCTCGGGCTCAGCGGCCTCGCCCTCGCCGCCGAAGCGCCGGCCCAGGCCCGCGGTCTGCGTGCGCCCTGCGGGCACGCCGGCAGGCTCCGCACTGGGGCCCGCCTCAGCCCGCACCCCGCGCACGGGCGCGATTCGCTTCGTGGCCTGCTGCTGCGCAACGGGCCCCGGCTCCCGTTGCAGCCTTTGTTCAGGCGCAGCGGGCTCTCCTTCGCCACCGCAGCGTCGGCCTAGGCCCGCGGTCTGCGTGCGCCCGGCGGGCGCGCCGGCAGGCTCTGAGTCAGGCCCCGCCTCTGCCCACGGCCCGCGCACGAGCGCGGCTCGCTGCGCGGGCTGCTGCTGCACGGCAGGCCCCGGCTCCCGCCGCAGCCGCCGCTCGGGCGTACCAGCCCCGCCTTCGCCGCCGATGCGCCGGCCCACGCCCGCGGTCTGCGTGCGCCCGGCGGCTGCACCGGCAGGCTCCAGATCAGGCTCCGCCCCGCTCTCGGGCGTGGCTGGCGGTTGGCGCTCCTCTCGCGCGGCAGGCCCCGGCTCCCGCCGCAGCCGCCGCTCGGACGCAGCGGCCTCGCCTTCGCCGCCGAAGCGCCGGCCCAGGCCAGCGGTCTGCGTGCGCCCGGCGGGCGATCCGGCAGGCCCTGAGTCGGGCCTCGCCTCTGCCCGCGCCCCGCCGGCGCGCTTTGCATCAGCGGGCGCTGCTGGTGGTGGGGCGCCGCGCCGCGTGTCGCGCTGTGCGCCCTTGCGCGTCCGCGCGACGGGCAGCCTGGGGGCGGGCGCGCCGGCAGGCTCCGGATCAGGCCCCGCTTCTGCCCGCGCCTCGTCGGCGCGCTCCGCATCAGCGGGCGCTGCTGATGGCAGGGCACCGCGCCGCGTCGCGCGCTGCGCGTCCCTGCGCGTCCACGCAACGGGCAGCCTGGGGGCGGGCGCTGCCGCTGACCTGAGCCCTAGTCTCGACCCTGGGCCAGGACCCGCAGCTACGGCGGCGCCGCGCGCCTCGCGCCGCACGCCGGCCCGCTGCCTCTTGGCCGCGCCGGGCGCCGGGTCACGACCCGCGTCGGCGCGAGCCGGGTCGGCGGGCGGCAGCGGCGCGAGCGGCTCAAACGCCAGGGCGGCCGCGGCTGGCGCCGCAGGCGCCAGGCCGTGAGCCGCGCTGGCGCAAGCGGGGTCGGCGGGCGGCGGGGGCGCCGGCAGCTCGGGCGCCGGGGCGGCCGCGACCGGCGCAGCAGCGCCGGCCGCCGGGCCAGCGCCGGCCTCAGCGGCGGCGGCCGTCGGCTGCGGCGCCGCCCAGCGACTGCCCTTCCACTGGCGGCCGATGCGCACGCCGGCCGCGCGCGCCTGCGCAGAGGCCGCCGCGGTCGTCTCCAGCGGACTGCTCTTCAGCGCGCCGCTGCCGGCCTCCGCGCCGGCGGGCGCCACCCAGCGGCTGCCCTTCCACTGGCGGCCGACGCGGCCGGCCTGCGTGGCGCGCCGCGGGAGCACGCCCGGGGCGAGCGGCAGCCCGGCCAGCGCCGGCGACGCCACGCGCTCGCCGGGCGGGTGCGGCAGGATGTCAGCCCAGGGCAGCGGCTCGCCCGCGACGCCGCCGCGCGCGCCCCAGATGCCGTTCGGGCCCAGCCGCCCTCCAGGGTCGGGCGTGGTGCCGCCCTCTGCTGACGCAGCGCGGCACGCCGCCAGGCGTGCGCGGCATTTCACCCACCTGCCGCGGCAGCCGCCTCTGCTATGCACACGTATAACTGAGTGCTGGGAAACGAACAACCAATGCACCGCGTACTGCAAGCCAGGAGCGCGCCTCGCTTTGAGCTGTGCATGCGGCGCACGCGGGCCGTCGCTCGGCGCCCGGCACCGCAGAGGGTAGGGCAGTTCACCGTAAACAACTGCTTGGCAGGTCAGGTGACGGGGCGCAGACGCCATAGCAAGGCCAAGTGTGCTGTGCCAGCTGGGCAGCCTGAATGAAAAGCACTGTCGTACCGTATTCAGCACCACTTACGGTACTGGCTGGGAGGCAGGTGCTTGCGAGAGCCCCTCTCTTGAGTCTCCTGTGGAGAGCTGAACGGCGAGCCTCCCTTCAACTCCTTGCGACAATGGAGCTGGACCAGTCGACTGTGAATGTGAGCACGCACACAGTGTTTCAACTGGGCTCCAGCCTAGGGCAGCAGTCAACAGTGCCGGGCACTGCCGCCGCTGAGCGCCTCCCTCTGCAGTGAGGGTCAGCGCAGCGCTTGGCGCTGCAGCACAGGCGCATCGCAGTGAACGTATCACAAGTCATAAACAGCGCGCGTCCTACAGAACACAGCAGAGCCGCCCCAGCCACGCCTTGACCCCATCTAGCCAGCGCTTAGGCTAGACAACTGATGAGAAACACAAACGCTCGCTCAGCCCTGAAAGCCCTACCCCGCCCCACACCTGCACCCGCCCGCTCTGGCCGAGGCGCCCGCCTGACCCAAAACGCGCGCTGCGGCGCGCCAGCCGCGCGCGCGCGCTCAGACGATGCCGGCCGCCAGGTGGATGACGCCCGAGCCCTCCGCGTACGACTTGACGTAGTAATAGCTGCGCGGCGGCAGCGAACCTGAGCTCGCCTGCCCTCTGCATGACGAGCGGCGGTGCAGGCGCAGCCCCCGCATGCAGGGTTCACAGCAGACAGGCGGCCGGCCTGCCCTCTGCCTGACGAGCGACGGTGCAGGCGCAGCCCCCGCATGCAGGCTTTACAGCAGACAGGCGGCCGGCCTGCCCTCTGCCTGACGAGCGCCGGTGCAGGCGCAGCCCCCGCAGGCAGGGCTTGCGGCACAGGGTCGCTTGAACCTATACCCGGGTAAACGCAGCACGCACGCATGCATGCAAGCGCCGTTCGGGGGCCTGGCCTGGCATCGCGGCCATCGCCGGCCGGCGCGCGCGCGCACCAAAAGTCGGCCAGGATGAACGTCTGCACCAGCTCGGACGCCAGCACCATGAGCGGCCAGAGGCCCGACCCGATGGCCTGCAGCAGGAAGGAATCGCCGTCGATGATCTGCAGCAGCCAGTGCGCGCAGCTGATGAAGCGCGACAGGCCCAGCGCGAACACGTAGTGCGCGGTGAACTTCTCCACCACCTGCGCGCGGGCGCAGGGTAGGTTAACCTACGCGCGCGGCCACAGGGTAGGCTATCCTTGTTCGGCCGGCGGCCCTGATCGGCGGGCGCGCAGCGCGGGCGCCGGCCACACGAGGCCGGGCGATGCCGGGCAGCATGCAGGCAGGCCACCACTGTTGCGCCGCTCGCCGCCCCCCACAGCGCTGTTCCTGTGGAGTAGGTTCCTGACGTAGGCTCCTGGCGTAGCGTCAAATACTCTGTCCCCGCGGGAGGTCCCCACGGGAGGTCCAAGTGCTGTGCGCGATTCCGCGGCTACGTGGAAAGCGCCCGCTGATCCGGGCGTGCGCGGGCGGGGCGGGCCTTGGCGTTCTGCATCATGCGCAGCTGCGGCAGCACGCTCACCGCCTCCACGTACACGCACAGCGCCCAGAGCACCTGCGCGTCCGGGCCGCAGTTGCCGCTTGCCCGC
>JAABUR0100004763.1_pt1 | contig 17815 bp, 15 predicted proteins | sample 5560091 | NCBI WGS metagenome assembly JAABUR01 (sample SAMN10711879, study PRJNA513375) | rock metagenome | isolation source: Antarctica rocks | place: Antarctica: Victoria Land, University Valley sud | reverse complement strand
ACTTCATCTTCTGTGATGCGTGAATTGAATGAGACTGTCAGAGATATGAATGATTCTGCGATGTCGCTGACATTCGCTTGAGAAGATGAGAAAAAGAACTTTTCTTGCAGTATCTCGATTTTTTTCTTGAACGTTGTTGTCATATGATCAATGTCGCTTCGCTTCAGTGACGAAAACTGAGAAAGCTTTTTAGATAGCTGACTTTCAATTCTAGCTCATTTTGCAAAGCGTCATATCAATTTGAGTGCTTTGCTCAGCTCATGCATTTGTGTTCTGAAGTGTGTGCATTTCGTTTGTCAAATGATCTTGTTTTTATGATCGTTGTGCTTCAGATATTCATTTCACGCTTCTAATGTGTCTTGCGTTTTTCATATGATTCGCAGTCGTCTTGATTTCATTACTACTTCGAAGCAGCTTTGATTTCAAAAGTCTCTTGCTTAATTTGATGACTTTGTCAAAAGAGTAGATTTCTCGATGATCTTCTGTAGCACTCTGATAATCTTGCACACTTTGTCATTCATCATAGTCTTGTCGTCTAGAGAGCGTTTTAAAGATAGATGTATTTGCAGATAAGCACTCAATGCTTCTGTATTCATTTTCTTTCAAAGTCATCAAGTCGAGAGTTGCACTGAGATTGTTTGTAGACATAGCTCTGTGATGATTGAAAGATGATTCAATCTTTGATGCAGATTGATTCGTATCTTGCACTTACGTGTCATGAACTGTATTTTCTCGCTGCTAAAGGCTAAATCAATCGTCGTAAATTGATTGTGAGCTTCGCGAGTAATAGTGCCTGATTTCAGTAATAATTTCAGCCTTGCGTTTGTAATGACGTTTAGTAGAATATCAGTCGTCGTATGACGAGTGAAGCATCTTCGTCTCTCTCAGTGAGAATGATGTAGATTGAAATCTTCTATGATCAGTTGTTTGCAGTCATTCTTGAGTAGTTCATTCAAACGAGAAATGATTGAAGATTTCTTTGTGAATGTAGTAAACAGTGAGCATGAGTTGTAAACGTTTAGAAGTCTTAGCGTCTGTGTTTCATTATCTGTGTTGCGAGTTAATATTCTGATTGAGCAAATGTCTAACTCAGCTGTTTCTACTATTCATTGATTGAGTTTTAATCATTTGTTAACGTATATGCATGTTCTTGATTGAGATGACGAGTTTTTCACTAGATGAAAGAAGTTGTGTGCTGCATTCAATGACTGCAAGTCGTTGTTGTTGCAATCTTGCTTCTGTATAGCTACTATGTTGAATTCGCGAACTTTTCTGTTAATTAGAAATGATTCTTGAATTCTTAATGATTTTCTGATGTTGTACTGTAGAATTTGTAGAAAAGACTGTTTCATCATAAAGTTATTCATAGCTGTTGTTGACTTTGCAATGAGAAGACTCTTTGTATGCTTTCAATCATCGATGATCTTTCTCGCTTTCTGATTGAACGTTTCTGAATCTGCTCAGATGTCGTCTCATCTGAGTCACTACTCACGCAAGAGAAAAGATCAACTCGTCTCTTCTTGATCTCTACTATCTGTCAAGTTGATTCATCAGCGATTCAACTGCATGTTTTCAGCATGACTGTTGCTGAGCTCGAGAGATTCATTGAATCGAAAGAATTCATTGAATCTGAAGAGTTCGTTGAATCTAAAGAGTTCAGAGACAGTGAGAAGAGTGTGCAATTGTATTTAGACGTCTCAGAATATCTGAACAATTTATTTCTATAGATTTCAAACGCTTGTTTCATCTGCTGTCGTCACTTGAGACAGATGCGTCTTCAGAGTTCGTGATTTTCGTTGCAGTTGACGCAACGTCTTCTATTCAAAGACATCACACACTTCTCTATGTGATGCTTGTCTGCGCATTTTTCGCAGCGCTGATTCTTTCTGCAGATCTTAGTCATGTGATCAAATTCATGACATCTGAAGCACTGTGTGATGTGACAGTTCTTTTCAAATAGCTTGCATGCACATTCTTGATACGAGTTCAGCATGCTCACGTTCATTAGTCGATTTGTCATTGCTTCGATCATGATCTCTACAATGAGCGACGAATGAGTCTTTTCGCTATCTGCTATCTTCTTGAATCAGACTATTCTTAGAACTTTCAGATCTTCATGAAGTCTCGCGTTATCTTTTATCAATCTTTCAATGATCTTTTCTTGATTGCTCATGTCTATTGTAGTGCGTACTTCATGTGTCAGCACTGCGAAGATTCGACGTGCTACATATGTCAAACTCGCGATTTCTTTTGCTCACGTCTGAATCTTTTTCAGATTTGCTCAAGCATCTGAACTAACTGCATGAAGAAAAATGTCATCGCTGCTCAGCTTGCGAAGTGACACGATTAGATTTCTTTGACCTGTCGACACGTCTGCGATTCTCTGTAGAATCTGTTCAATCAACTTCTTCTGTATCTCTTCTATTTCTCTTCTGTTCATTATTTTAATCATGACTTCTCGTTTCTTGCGAAGCGACGACGAGTCATCTCTGAAACGTTGCTCTCTCGTCGCTATTTCTTCTCTTGTCACGTTCGCTCATGACGTGATTTTCGTTGAAAGACGCGTGTTTTTCTGTGTATGCAACTGCTTGTTAAGCAGTTGAACTGATGTCTTCAGTTTCTGTACATTCTTCGCGATGAACGCGTTCTGATTCGCGTGATGTTTTTCTTCTGAGTCGAGTTGAAGACGTTGAATCAGCTTCAATGCTATCTTTTTTCACGAATGATCTTTGCTCTTCTCTTTCTCTAACGTTGATATCTTTATTAGTAAATCAATAATGTTAGCAACGTTCTCTTCATCATCACGTGAGCATTTCGACCTTGCATCTCTGTTTTCTTGCGACGAATTGACATCGCTTGCAATCATCTTCGAATCAGCACTGCTGCAATTCGTACAATTCATCGTTGTTCAATCGTCTTCTAGATTCACTCTGCCTTGTTTGTAGTGCTCTTTTTCAAAATTTGTGATGCGTGCGTTGTGATTGTTTGTTTCAAAATAGATGAGTAGATAGATAAATAAATAAATAAATAAATAAATATATCTTTATATTAATGTCTTCGTCTAGAAATGAGATGAAAAGATGAGTAAAAAGATGAAGAAGAAAAGTTCGCTCAGAAAATCTTTATAAATGATAGTCAATATCTTCATGAACTCTGAAGATGCAACTGAGTCATGCTCGAGAAATCTCTATGAATGATAGTCTATATTCTCATGAATTCTGAAGATGCAATCGAATCAATGCTGTTTCATGAGTCATCGAGAGATGAAACTTCGTCTCACAACATTCTTTCTTCATTCATTTAATGCTCATTTCTTAAGCATCAATGTGACTCTTTTATGATACTAGCGAGGCGAAAGCGAAAAGTGAATGACGAAGATCGAAGTTACAGATGTAATTTGAGCGAAGTTACAAGAAGCGAATATGTTGAATAGCTAGTAGAATGATAGCTAAATGATGAAGTATTTGAGAACGAAGGCGAGGTATATAACTAGTCAGTAGATTAATAGTTAGAGAGCGATATTTTCTGATGCGAGAGCGAAGCTTTGAACATGACTAGCTAGTAGATTGATAGCTAGAGAACGATGATTTCTAGAACAAAGCTTTGAACATGATAAAAATGAATAAAATCATCAAGATCTAACTCTAATCATTACGCAGAGTACGCGCTAAAGTTCACTGCGTAATGATTAGAGCAAGTCTCGATTAGATGAGATAGTAATCACTAAATCGACGAAAAATTGAGAGCGACGAGATGTAAAGATGATCGCATGATTGATAGTCAATATTCTCATCAATTCTGAAGATGCAACTGAATGAATGTTGTTTCATGAGCTATCGAGAGATGAGACTTCGTTTCATGACATTTTTTTCTCACTCATTTAATGCTCGTTTCTTGAGCATCAATCTGATTCTTGAATGATACTAGCGAGACGAAGATGAAGCTTTGAACATGACTAGCTAGTAGGTCGATAGCTAGAGAGCGAGATATATGAGAGCGACGAGATGTTTTAGATAGTCGCATGATTTTACGAGGTAGTAGATGAGCTACTCTGCCACTGAATATTCGGCTGTACGATTGAATGACGAGCCTGTCACTGAATATCTGACTGTACAGTTTCTTATTTTCCCTACGAAACTATTTTGTTTCTTACGAAACCATTTTCTTTCTTCTTTCTTACTATTTCTTATTCTTTATATATAACAAAAATGAAAATAAAACCGAGCAATGCTAGGGTTCGAACACTTGACCTTCGCATTTACAGGCCTGGGCTGAATCTATCGGACTCAGGAAGATAGTTTCGCCTTTGACCTTTGAAGAAACCTCTTTAGAGGACGCGATGATGAGGCAGAGGTAGAGGGCGAAACCGAGTATGTGAGCTCGGGGAAGGCGCGTCGCCTTTGGCCCTGCGGCGCGTGTTCTTCCCCGCTGAGTCTATGAAACATGACGTATAAATCCTCCACGGATAAACACGGCTTAATAGATGAGTCATGAAGGGGGGTTCTTGCAGGTGAACCACGAGGTGAAGAAGTACGCCATGACCCATGCGGGGTGCGAGGTGACCTAGGGAGGGAAACAGAGGCATTTCGGGTAGGCGTTCGGCCGAGCAGGCGAGTAGCGAGGTGAGCTTGCTAGGGAAACAGAGGCATTTAGAGTGGGCGTTCGGCGAGAATCCCGAGCAGGTGAGTAGCGAGGCGAGCTACGGGGTGAATCATGAGGTGAGCCATGAGGGAGATAGGTACGCGGCGGGGAACGAGGCGGAGAAACAGAGGGCCTTTGCTTGGGTTTTCGGCGTAAATCCCTAGCATCTCGAGCAGGCGATCGAGCAGGTGAGACAGAGGCTGAAGTGGGAACCGAAGAGGCTGGGGAAAGAGAAGCGATTTGGGTGAAGGTTCGCTGCAAATCCCGAGCAGATGACGAGCGAAGAGACGAGCTTGCAGATGACGAAGCCGGGAACCTAGACGGAGATCGAGCGGGAGAAACAATAGGCTTCCTGGCTGGCAACTGGGCGAATTCCCTAGTATCTCGAGCAGGCGAAGCAGGCGAGATAGACGAAGCAGACGAAGATCTAGGCGGGGATTGAAGAGGGGAAGCGATAGGCTTCCGGGCTGGCAACGGGACGAATTCCCAAGTATCTCGAGCAGATGAAGCCGGATTAGGCCATTCAGGCCAAACAAGCTTTATGGCCTGTTGCCGAGTCATTTCCCGCTTGCACATTCGATGCATTTCATTCAAATCGTCATCGCCATTGAGTAGCTTCGGATGCCCCGTTTCTTCTTGAGCTATCTCTTTAGCTCGAGTTTTCTTTTGAGCCTGCGCTTTCTCTTGAGCCCGAGCTTTCTCTTGAGCTCGAGCTTTCTCTTGATTCAGCTCTTTTCGAACTTATGCTTCGTTCTCTTCAGCCTCAACACACATAGCCTGTATATGCTCGTATAGTTGAGTTCTCTGCTTCATTGATTTTCCCTTTCACTCTTCAAGCATAGATCTCAATGTCTGAGCTATATGTTGATCTTTCGAATCAAACGTTCGCAGCAGCTGTTTTCTAGCCTTTGAAAAAAAGATTATCAGCTGACTCAAGCTGATCGATGCGTTCATATTCAGCTCGCTCAAGCTGTTCATCAATGCGTTTATTGTTGCAGAGATAAATGTGTCACTTTCTGTTGTTTCGTCACTGTTCTACTCAATATCATGAAAATGATATTCTTGCGTTGAGCTTCAATGTCAAGAAATAAAATAGTGATGCAATATAAAAAGCTTCGAAATCAACAGAGTGAGCATGAACACATGCAACTAAATAAATAGATCTAGAAGATAGACTAGATACAGATGAGTAAATAAATAAATAAATAGATAGATAGATAAATATGTCTTTATGTCGATGTCTTCATTTAGAAATGAGGTGAAAAGATGAGTAAAAAGATAAAGAAGAAAAGTTCGCTCAGAAAATCTTTATAAATGATAGTCAATATTCTCATGAACTCTGAAGATGCAACTGAGTCATGCTTGAGAAATCTCTATGAATGATAGTTTATATTCTCATGAATTCTGAAAATGCAACTGAGTCATGCTTGAGAAATCTTTATGAATAATAGTCTATATTCTCATGAATTCTGAAAATGCAATTGAATCAATGCTGTTTCATGAGTCATCGAGAAGTGAGACTTCGTCTCATGACAACGTTGTACTTGCTTGAATCAGATAAATTGATAATGAAGTTCATTACTATGTCTTGTCATCGCTGTTCAGATATTGATAGAGATTGAAGCAAGTCATTTGATTTATTTCTAGATGTCTTTGAACGTTGACAGATATAGCAGTTTTGAATATATTGATTTATCGTTTTTTGCATGAATGATCAATAGTAGTTTCGCTTTATGACTTTCATAGTTCTAAGAATATCAGAATGATCAACTGATGATTGATCATGCATCTCATAAATCAGATTCATTTGTAGCTGCTCGTTGAACGAAACTCATAGCTGACTATCATGATACAAGATTTTATTCTGAGTTCAACAATTCTTCAATTTGATATCTTCATATTGTGTCTCATCTCTTGCTATTACTTCGCGAAGTAGCGTACAATTCTCGTCGATCTCATTAGTCTTAAAAATCTGTTTATAGATTGATTCACTAATGTTTTTCTTTAAATCAGCAATTTTCATTCAATTTGAAGTCAGAATAATGATTCATTGATAGCGAATGTGCTCATCTTCTGAATCTCTGAGCATGATGTTAACTCAACGAGTTAATGTTACGAGCGTATCAAGACTGATAAGACTGAACAAGACTGAAGTTTTAATCAATTCATAATGCACACTAGCAAGTACTCTGCATAATGATTAGAACTAGTCAATGATCTGATCGAGATCTGATTCAGATTTGACTCAGATATGACTCAACATTCTTTTCTTTCATCAACATCTTGTTCATTTACATCATTTTCTTTTCATGTCACAAACACATTTCTTTCAAGTTTAGCACAGTCTCTGAACATTACATAAATAAAAGCTTTTGTATAAATCTTCTTCTGTATTCTTAATATTCAGTTATAGCTATCTTTAAAGATCAAGCACTATCAATTCTGATCTTCATTGATTGTATCATTTAAACATGATTCTGACATTATATTAAGAATTCATTAATCACATGATACTGATTTCATTACTCATTCAACATACTTATACAGACAGAACAAGTCTAAAGAAATTCATTTATCTGATGATCAACGACAATTGAAAGATAGAACAACACTAGAGAGTTAAATAGAATCAACGACAAGACTGTTTGAATTGCTAGACTACTTATTGCTCATTAAGTATGTAAAGTTCACTCGATTATGAGAATCACGATAAAGAATCTTCGTGAATTGCTCAAGAATCAAATTGATTGATAAATTCAACAATAAAGAATCTTCATTGTTTGTTAGAAAATCAATCAAATCAATCAACAATTAAATCTCATCTTCTTTGTTGAAGATTAAACATCATTTCATACGTTTTTCTTCTTCAATCATTAAGCATCATCATTCATTCAACTTTCTTTCAAATAAATCTCATCATGTCTAGTCATTCATTTACTGAAAAGCATTCTGAGAAATTTTAAACTCGTTTCTCTCAAATCTCTGATGTTGATTCATCGAAATCACGAATGAAATCATCAAGTGCTGCGTCATTTCTTCATGAAGATGACGAATCATTCACTGAAACAATAATATTTCTCGTGTTCTACGAAATTTGAAAGGCTTGAAGTTTAGCTCTTGATAAAGAAACAGATCAACTCTACAAGTTAAATAAACAACAAGAAGACGAAATCAAAAAGTTGAAGACTAGACTTCAAGCTAAAGAAAACACTTCTTCTGATTTCATTTACTCTGAACATTCTAGATCTTAAAAAATATCTGATTCTTCGCTGTTTACTGATGAAAAGAATTCTACTTGAAAGAATTGATACAGAAAAATTCAGAATAAACTAGAGATTAACGTCGATCTTTTTTCAAATAAACAAGTCAAATTGAGCTATGTACATTCTAGATTATTTGATGACGCAGCAGAGATCATTTAAACTAGACGTGAACGTGATTGTATCAATCTTTATAAAATCATCAAAGATCTTTTGAAAGAGTTAGCTCAGTTGTTCAATGATTCAAATAAGAAAGTCAACTTTCATAAAGAATACTACAACTTGATTCAAGAATTCAAGAAATTCAATGAATTTTATACTCAGTTTCAACGTCTATCTTTCTATTTAGACTATCACGAAAAGCAACTGATCATTGATCTGAAAGATAAAATTCATTCTCGTCTTTGATTTGTTTGAGTAAATCAACTAGTTTAATCTGATTCTCTAAAAGAAATTCGTTTCTACCTGATTCATTTGAATAATGATCAGCGAGTCATTCAAGAGATCAAGAACAAGCTCAAACGCGTTGATGATGTTTTAAAGACTATCTTTCATAAAGTGACTATTGTCACTCAATCAGTTGATCATTTGAAGTCTGATCATCTAAAGTCGCGCGACGCGATTTTAACTAGCGTCAAAGAAGCAGACATTCTAGTTGAAAGCTGTTTTGTATGTCATAAATCAGATTATAGCTCTAAGAAGTGCTTCGATCAATCTACTAGAATCAATGCAGTGAACAAAGAATATGATCAATTCAATTTCAATTCGAATTTCGATTCAAAAAACTAGTCATCTCTTCAAAAGTCATTGAAGAGATAAAGATTATATCTTTGTGCAAACTAGATAAAATTCTATCGAAAGAGAATTACTTTGAAAAGTCGTTTCTAATTGATGCTCATCTCATCTTTCAGAAACAATCTTTCAGTCTTTGTTCTTTAATAGACAGTGATTCAGTCATTTACATGATCATACATTTCAATCTAGTCAATAAAGTATGCAAGAAACTGAGAATTCAATTTATATCATTGACAAAAGAGAAGCTAATAAGAGATTATGATGAAAAGATATCTAAGAAAACAATCACTCATAAAATTCTATTCAATCTCATCATTGAAAGTCATAAGAAATTGACTGTATCAATGTTGATAGCTGATATTGATCATCATGAAGTCATATTAAATAAGTTTTGAATGAATAAAAACGAAATATTACTGAATATGCAAAACAACGTCATTGTTTTTTTGAATCAATTGAATACTTCTATTTCGATTTTTTCAATCTCGCTCAATTCAAAGCACTCAAGTTGATTGCAATCAACTTCGTTCTCTTCAATCACTCAGACTAAGATCTCTATGATGCTCAAACAACTCATTTCAATCACTGCTCAAAAAAAGTCATTCTCGATTCAAAGTATAAATATCGCTTCGTTTAAAACATTGTTAAATCATTCAAAGAAGAACAAGATTGAAGTCTTTGCTCTATTCATAACAAACATCAATAAAGAAATCACGTACAATACTTAGTGCAATTTGAACGCTTTAAACGTTTCTTCAATCAATGAAACGACTCAGAATTTGAAAGATATTAAAGCGAAGCTGTCATTGAAATATCATGAGTTTCTAAATGTTTTTGATCGAGCTCAATTGAATAAACTACTCTCTCATCGCTTCTACGATTATAAAATTAAGCTCATCAGTGATTCAATGCTCTCTCACTGTTGAGTCTATCAAATGTTCTCTGTCAAACTTCTGAAAGTAAAAAAGTATTTGAACGAGAATCTGTCAAAGAGATTCATCACTCTCAGTCAGATCTCATATTTCTTTCTCATTCTATTCGCTCTTAAAGCAAATGAAGATCTTCGATTCTGCGTGAACTATCAAAAGCTAAATGTCATTTTCAAAAGAAATAAATATTCTCTATCGTTGATAGATGAGATCATTGATAAAATAGTGAGTTTTAAGCATTTGACTAAATTGAACATCATATCAGCGTTCAACAAACTTCAAATGCACTTCAATAACAAGAATTACATCACTTTTATCACTGCTTTAGAAGTATATAAATACAAGATGCTATCATTTAAACTGATTAATGAATCAATCTTCTTTCAGCAATATATGAATGATGTTTTATGAAACTTTCTGAACGACTTTTGTCAAGTCTATTTAAATGACATTCTCATCTATAGCAAAATGAGAAAGAAACATAAAGATTACATCAAACTAGTATTGAGTTGACTACATGAAGCTGAACTGCAAATGAATATTTGAAAGTGTGAATTCAATGTAAAAGAGACTGTCTTTCTAGAAGTTATCATATCAAAACTAGATCTTTGTATGAATCTCAGCAAAGTGACAGTCATAGTCAGCTAAATCATCTTGATCAATCTAAAGAAAATTTAGAGCTTCATGAGATTTGTTAACTTTTATCGTCGTTTCATTAAAAAGTTCTCGAAGCTAGTCAAATCATTCACTCAGCTGACTAGAAAGAACACGTCTTTTGTTTAAAATGAGATCTGTGTTCAAGTCTTTGACAATCTAAAGAAACAAGTCAGCTCGATCTTAGTACTTCGTCACTTTGATCTCAAATGACAAGTTATTCTGAAGATCGACGCTTCAAACTATGTAAAAGGTGAAATACTATCTCAGTATGATGACAAGAAAGTTCTTCATTCAATGATCTTCTACAGCAAAAGCATGATTCTTGCTGAGATCAATTATCACATTTATGACAAGAAACTGCTAGTCATTATTCAATGCTTTGAACACTGATGACTTAAGCTGAAATGCATTGAACTACTTATTCAGATGTTCATCAATCATCAGACTTTGAAAATCTTCATAAAAAACAAACAGTTGAGTTGATGATAAGTTAACTATCTGAACATTCTATCAAAGTTCAACTTTCAGATCATCTTTAAATCAGGCAAAATAAACACTAAAGTTGATGCTTTAATCAGAATGCTTCTAGCGAACGTCTTTGAATCAGCTTAAAGACTTGAAGATTGCTTTCAGACTATTCTGATCTCTGATAGAGTTGATGTTCTATCTATTGAATCAGAAGCAAATCTCTATCAATGAGTATGTATGATCAATCAAACAGATGAGTTCTGCAGCGAATATAAACAAGTTATGAATGATAACAAGCTCAAATTTCATATCATTAAACTGAAGAATTGCGAAATCATTGATGACGTTCTATTTAGAAAAGATATACTGTAAGTCTTTGAGAACATGCACACGAAATTACTACAAGAAGTGCATGATTAATCTTCAATCTCTCACTTCGACAATAAATGAATCATTAATCTAGTTCAGCGTTTCTACTATTGCTCAGATCATCGAGTTACTATTCAATGATACATTCAAAACTATCATGCTTGTCAGCGAAGCAAAGTCTTTAAAGATAGCATCAATGAACTTCATCATTCTCTTTCGATTTCACAGAAACGCTGAAAAGATATAGCTATGAACTTCATCACTGAACTATCTCTGTCAGAAGACTATAACATCATTTGCACAATCATATATCATTTCATTAAAGAATGTCACTAGGTTTTCTGTCATTAAGAAGACAATGACATCTCAGTTAAAGAAATGATTTGAATCATGCTATGAAACGTTTATCGACTGCATGATTTACTCAGTTCTATTGTTTCAAACAGAAACTTTCAATTCATATCGACTATGTGAAAAAGTCTTTGCAAGCGACTGAGAATCACAGCTAGTTTATTCACAGTCTATCATTCAAAGATCAATGATCAGACGAAACAAGTCAATCAAAATGTTGAACGTGAACTTAGAATCTACTGCAATTACATGCAGAACGACTGAGTCAAATGAATATCTATGATAGAATTCAGCAACAATTTCAATATTTTTTCAATCACTTCAATGATTCTCTTCTACTTCAATAAAGAATTTCACTCTCGAATGAGTTTTAATTCAAATACGACTGACTATAAAACAATTTGTGAACGACTTGAAGCTAGAAAAGCAGATGATATTGTCATTCAAATGAAAGAGCTACTGAGCTTTAATCATCAACAATTGAAAAAGACGAAGCTGATCATTGAAGTTCAGATTAATAAATATAGACGAGATGTCACATATAAAGTAGATGACTGAGTTTGACTATCTTTCAGAAACGTCAAGACAACGAGACTCTGCAAAGATTTGAAAGACAAACAGCTAAATCTCTATCAAATCACTGCTAAAGTGAGTATCTTCTATCATTTTCGTTTATCAGTTAGCATGAAGCATCTGCATTCGATGTTCAGCTCGAAGTTACTACAATCATATTCAAAAGACTCTCTATCAGAACAACATTCAGAATCACTTAAATCAATCACTATTGAAGATGATGAACATTAAGAGATAGATAATATATTGAACTTCAGACGCTATCGAGATCAAATACAGTACAAAGTCAAATAAAAAGATCTAGATAGAAACAATGAATGATACTATGTTGATAAAGAGAAATTCAATGATTCAGAGAAAGTTTTGAACGAATTTCATAAGTTATATTCAAGCAAATCGCGCTAAATATCGAAATGATTATTAACAAAAGCGAGCAAATGAACTACATTCATGCAAACATGAATTTTCGAAGAAAGAAGTAATGTTACAAGCGTATCAAGACTGATAAGACTGAACAAGACTGAAGTTCTAATCAATTTGCAATGCACATTAGCGAGTACTCTGCATAATGATTAGAGCTAGTCAATGATTTGATCGAGATCTGATTCAGATTTGACTCAGATATGACTCAATACTCTTTTCTTTCATCAACATCTTGTTCATCTACATCATTTTCTTTTCATGTCACAAACACATTTCTTTCAAGTCTAGCGCAGTCTTTGAACATTACATAAATAGAAGTTTTTGTATCAATCTTCTTTTGTATTCTTAATATTCAGTTATAGCTATTTTTAAAGATCAAGCACTATCAATTCTGATCTTCATTAATTGTATCATTTAGACATGATTCTGACAGTTAATGCATTGATCTTGATGTTCTGTTTGTCAGATTAATACATTATTCTGAAGTTGAAATCAGCGAACTTCTGTTATGAGCATATCAAGACTGAACAAGACTGAAGTTTTAATCAATTTGCAATGCACGCTAGCAAGTACTTTGTGTAATAATTAAAGCTAGTCAACAATCTAGTTGAGATCTGATCTAGATCTGACTCAGATTTGATTCAAATGTGACTCAGCATTTTCTAATCAACTTCTATTGTCTTCTAAATAAACACACTTCTTTGTGTTACGAGTGATTAACAAATTTCTATAACAAATACATTTCTTTGTGTTGTAAACATCTTTTGAATCAACATCTTTCTTGTGTTTCAACACGTCTTCTTTGAAACTAGCATCAATCTGAGTAACTATTATATAGAGTGTATTCTTCTTGTCTTTTGTATCTTCTTTCTTCTGTATTCTTAAAGTCTTAGTTATAGCTATCTTTATAAATCAAACATTCTAGTCACGTATGTACTTTGATTAATTTCTAAACATGATTTCAACATTACTTTAAGAATTCATTAATCACATGATACTGATCTCATTACTCATTCAAATTCACTCGACTGACAACGAGATGAATATAAAGAAATTTGTATATCTGATGATCAATGACATCAAAAGACAGAACAACATCAAAAGATCAACAAAATCAATAAAATCAACGAAAACATACAATTATATGATTGCTAAAGAATTTATCGCTCAGTCAGTAGCATCAGTTCAAATCGATTAATAGAATCAATGATAAAGAATCTTCATTGATTGCTTAAGAATCACAAAAAAATTCTCTTAAATCAGCAACACTCTTCTTTGAAGACTAAACACTTTAACAAACAATCTCACTATTTACTGTTGAGCATCATCATTCGCTTGATCATCAAAATCTTCATCATGATTCAATCATCTGTGAATACTCAACTTGATTTCTTCAAGAGTAATTAAAGTTTCAATTCAGTCATCTATCTTGAGTTATCTTCTCATTTATCAAAATTTCTTAAAACTGACTTTGTATAAAAACATCATTAATTCTTGTCTCATTCTCAGACATTTGATGAATCTCTGAAAGTCTTTATTCTCTGAGATATCAAAAATGTAAAGCAGCTACAACATTGAATCAAACAAGACTCAGAAGTTTTTCTAGAAGATTTAAACAATCTTCGAACTCAATGAAATGTCAGAATCGTGTCTAGATGATACAATCAATGAAGATCAGAGTTGATAGTGCTTGATCTTTAAAGATAGCTATAACTGAATATTAAGAATACAGAAGAAGATTGATATAAAAGCTTCTATTTATGTAATGTTCAGAGACTGCGCTAGACTTGAAAGAAATGTGTTTGTGACATGAAAAGAAAATGATGTAGATGAACAAGATGTTGATGAAAGAAAAGAGTGTTGAGAAAGAAAAAGAGTGTTGAGTCATATCTGAGTCAAATCTGAGTCAGATCTAGGTCAGATCTTGACTAAATCGTTGACTAGCTCTAATTATTACGCAGAGTACTTGCTAGCGTGCATTGCGAATTAATTAAAGCTTCAGTCTTGTTCAGTCTTATCGATCTTATCAATCTTGATACGCTCGTAACATTACTTTTCTCTTCGAAAATTCATGTTTGCATGAATGTAGTTTCTTTGCTCGCTTCTGTTAATAGTTATTTCGATATTTAGCGCAGTTTGCTTGAATATAGCTTGTGAAATTCGTTCAAAACTTTCTCTGAGTCATCGAATTTCTCTTTATCGACATAGTATCATTCGTCGTCTTTATCTAGATCTTTTCATTTGACTTTGTACTGTATTCAACCTTGATAACGTCTGAAGTTCAATATGTCATCTATCTTTCAATGTTCTTCGTCTTTAATAGTGATTGATCTGAATGATTTGATATGCTGATCTGACAAAGAATCATTTGAATATGATTGCAGTATCTTAGAGCTGAACATTGAGTGTATATGCTTCATGCTTATAAATAAATAAAGATGATAGACAGTCTCAACTTTGACAATGATTGAGTAGAGATTTAGCTGTTTATCTTTCAAATTCTTGCATAATCTTGTGATTTTGATGTTTCTGAAAGATAGTCAGATCTGATCATTGTAATGATTGTTTCTTTAACAACATAAAATATATACAGAGATCAAACAGTAATCACTATTACTAGACTTGAGATCTGAAAATAGCTGAGACAATAATATGTATTGACTATTTACATGAGTTAAGCACGAAGCTTCTATCTAAGAAAATAATCATTGTTATATAAATATAGAAGAATCATGTCAAGTCATCTCTGCTCTGAATGATTATTCTGATCATTTTTGAGCAAGATAAGCAAGATGAGCATCATGCTCATCATGCTCACTGTGATCACTTCTGATTCAAGCAATCAAAGCAATCACTTTAAGATTCTGATTACTCAATGATTATTTAATCATTGCTATTACATAATTTCATGCAAAAGAGTTTTAACATTAGATTTTCTTCTAAGGTTTTCGTGTTGAAAATCACTTTTTCTTCATGTCTTCTCATTGCACAATCAAAAATTCTTTCTTGCGTCGCAGAGATTTTCTTGAACGTATGAGTTCTGAGCGTGCTGTCATGCGTTCTTATGAACACTGCAGTCACTTGCAAAAGAAATGTCGTGTTGACAATGAAATTGATCATTACATCAAGTGTGTGCATCTTGATCATAAATGCAATCTTACTTTCTTGATGATGAAGTGAAAAAGAATAAAGACAGAATGCAATCATGTTCTTGATGAGCTGTTGAATGCTCACAAGCAGATGCAAAAGATCTTCGCAAGAACTACTCATCTGAAAAATCAATTTGTGTTTCTGAAGAACAAGAAACAGACAATGATTGAATGAAAGTTTCAAAACATTGTTAAGCTTGAGAAAAATGAGAAGAAGACTAGCGAATCATTGCTGAACAATCTTCTCTTTGACGTATTCTTTAAGCAGATTGAGATTTCATCAGACTTTGATTGACTGAGTTTCTCAACTGAAACTGTCACAGAAGCATTTGACAGTTCTTGAGATTTTTCTTTAATTCTCAAGTGTTCTCAATATGTTCATAATCTTTTCACTTGACTAATCAGTGAGACTGATCTTTGATATTCTGTTGATTCAGTATATTCTTTACTTTGTATTTAACGTTCTGACTCTTTGAATCAATTTCTGAAGATTTTGTTTAAATTGATGTATTCAAGTCTGCAAACTTCAAAAGACAGATATGAAATATTGAATGTATTTTCATAAATGTTGATAGATTTAACTTGTAGTTAATTGATTCTTTGATCTTTAGAATCTTATAAGATTTTAGCTTTGTGTGATTCAGTTTATTACTTGATCTTTTTATTTTGATGTTTCATCTTAGTAAATATGCTTTGTTTCTCTTCTTAAAAATAGATTTTTTATCTCTTTTCTTATTTGCATACAGAGTCATGCGCTTGCTAAGAAACTGTATATTCTTCTGTAATTCTTTCTGTAGCAGCTGCAATTGTTCTATCTGTAGCATAGCTTTTTAAGTTAATTGTGCAAATTCACATGATTTCTTGAGAGTTTCTGACTCGAATTCGTAGTTTGCAAAGAATGATGACATATTGATTACTTTCGTTGTTGTGCTATTGAAAGTCAACTGTGCTATTAACAGTAGCTGTACTCAATCATTCTGTCTATAGTTAATATAACATCTGAGATACTGTTTCAATGTCTGATTCATTCTTTTCATTTATTCATCTGTTTGCAAATGATAAGCTGTTGACAGCTTATGATGAATTTCTAACTGATTCATCAAGAATTTTCAGAATTTCAATGTGAAAAGCTTGTCTCTATTTGAAATTATCTCATCTGATAGTTCATGATTTGCTACAATCATTCTCAGAAATGTGTAAATTAAATCTTCTGCGAATGTTGCTTTCTTATATGACAAGAAGTATTCATACTTGATTAATCTGTCTGTTATAATCAATATAAAGTCATACATTGTTTCAATGACTCTTTTCTTTGACTTAGATAGCTTGACTATAAAGTTCAAAGCTATGCTTTTTCATGCATGATTCAATGTGCTGAGACTTTTCAAAAGTTCATAGAATTTATGTTGATTGTATTTTATATGAATATACACATTGCACTTTCTGATAGTATCTTTTATCTGTTTTCTCATCTTTAAGAAATAGTAGATTCTAGATATTCTTTCAATGATTTTATTCGAACTCTGATGTTCATATATCATTGACTTGTGATAATCATTTATCATCTCTTGTCTGCATCTTGTTGAAACATAGATCAGATCTTGAAATGTTAGTATTTCATCAATAATCTCAAAGTTCACGTTGTTCTTGATATTCTTTATAATATCTTGCGCGACTGAGTTCTTCGCTAGCTTTAACTTTACTCGTTTCTTGAGATCTCTGTTATTAATTCGTAAAGTGACTGCGTTTTGTCTATTATAGACAATTGAATCATCTGAGTTCTCTTGCAAGATAGTCTGATTTATCTGTGATTTATCTATTATGTGATCTGCTCTTCTGCTCAAGATGTTAATCTTCAAGTTTTCAGATTTCTTTCAATATTGAATTTGAAAGTTGTACAATGACAACTCTTTCAATCATTTAATCTGTCTTCGATTTAAAACTTTCGTGATCATAAAGTATAGCAGATTCTTATAATCTGTATATACTTAAATCTGATGTCTAAATTCTTTCAGATACACTCTTCATTGTTTGAAAGAATTGACAATAACTAACAGTTCTTTATCATGTATCTTATAGTTCAATTCAGCATCTGTAAGCTTTCTACTGTGAAATGCAATGAAATGCAGATGTCTCTTATTGTCTGATTGACTGATACATGCTTTAATAGCTTCATCTGACGCGTTCATCTTGAGTGTAA
>JAABUR0100004761.1_pt1 | contig 17825 bp, 18 predicted proteins | sample 5560091 | NCBI WGS metagenome assembly JAABUR01 (sample SAMN10711879, study PRJNA513375) | rock metagenome | isolation source: Antarctica rocks | place: Antarctica: Victoria Land, University Valley sud | reverse complement strand
CGCCGCGTAGCACCGCACTGTCGCACCGCCCGGCCGTGCGTGCCCCACAGGCGTGGCCCCTCTCTGACGATCTTTGCCGGCAAGCTCTACCACACAGGCACGCGCTGCGCGCGCGGAGAAAGAAAAGACGTATTCACTGCGGACGGCAGACGACGGTGCTGGTTGTTGAGCAGTGTAGGCTCCCTCTAGGCCGCCCGTCGCGCATGGGCCTGTTGGGCCGCAACGAAAACCGCCGAGTCGTAGATCTCGCGCTTGCACCAGAGGGCGTGGATGATGCGCACCCACTGGTTGGCCAGGGCGCGCACGGCCTTCGTGTGACTCTTCCCCTCTCGACGTTTTCGACGATAGTAGGCGTTTGCCCAACCTTCCTGCAAGGTGCTCTGCCACGCGAACTGGTGCAGGGCGTTGCGCAAAGGCTTGCTACAGGCGTAACGCTTGTGGACCGAGGCATAGTTGCCGCTCTGGACGACGACCGGAGAGGTGCCGGCGAGGGCCTGGACACTCGCGGCGTCGGCGTAGCGCCCCCGGTCGTCGCCCCACTCGGCCAGCAGGCGCGGCGCCAGCCGCTTGCCCGCGCGCGGGAGGCTCGCGAAGGCGGCGCTATCCGCGTGTTGTGCGAACACGCGGCTGATCTCCCTATCGTAGGCCGCGATGTCGGTCACCAGCACCTGCAACTGCGCAGTCAAGGTCAGCACCAGGCGCGCTTTGGCCCGCGTGACGATGGGATCGGCCGTCAACTGGGGTTGCTGCACGCGCTGCCAAATCTCGTGCGCCTTGGCCTCGGCCGTGGCGTAGCGCACCGTAGTGAGGATGGCCGCGATCCGCTCCACGGTCGCCGCCCGCGCCTCGTCCGGTGTCGGGAACGTCCGCAAGAAGGCCAGCGTCGCACCTTGATGCAGCTTGCCGAATAGCTCCAGGGCGACGGGGTAGTACGCTTTCAGGCACGCCGTGAGTTGGTTGACCAGCCGCGTCTGGCCTTGGATCAGGCTGTCCTGATCGCGCGTGAGCAGCTTGAGCTCGGCCACGAGGGGGCTGTCCGGCGTTAAGCGACGCAAGTCGGCCAGGTCGCTGCGTCCCGTGCGCGCTAATAGGTAAGCGTCGATGGCGTCGGTCTTCGCGCCGGAAGGCTTCCGTTGTCGATCGACCGTCGTGGGGTTGACCGGGTAGACCGGCACGCCAGCATCCAGCAAAGCGGCGATGAGCAGGCCGCGATTAGTCTCGACGACGCAGGCCAGGTGCTCAGGATGCGTGTCCACGTCGCCGATGCCGCGCAGGAAGGCGATAAGCGCGGTTATCCCGTTGGAGGAGTGGGGCACGCGCATCGCCGCCACCCGCATGCCCGCGTCGTCGATGACGACGGCATCATGATGATCGTCCGCCCAATCGATACCAACAAACCACATCATGTACAGTCCCTTTCTAGGGGTGGTCCTGGGAGGTCGGTGTCCTTATACGGTGGCGCTCGAAGCGCGGCTTTCTATCGTCGATTCACCCCAGGAGTGGCGGTGGGGAAGGTCAATCTGTGTGAAACGGTCGAGCCGGTAGGGCACGCTATCCTTTCCCCATCACCCGTCGCTCCGGCCGGCTCGTCACCGGCCACGTCCCTCCATGGGGGGGACACTCGAAGCTTAATGTATAAGGGCACGCGCTGCCGCGCGCGGAGAAAAGACGGCGACGATGTACCCCTCAGACCGCGTCAAGGGAGGGGGTACATATATCGGTCAGGATTTTGACGGATGTAAACAAACCCTAGCGATGCTACCAGCCATCAATCCATGGACGATTAATCGCTAGCTGCTGCGGTATGGCATGCTTCCAGCATGTTTCTATCCGTCACCGATCCGACCGGAATATGCTCCCCAACCTCTGGCGCGGTGTGTTCACGCCAACACGGTTGACGCGCGCTGGCATCGCTGCCGACAAACAGGAGGCTTATCTGAACGCGGTGGACTACATTGGGAACCTGGAGCTTTTGCTCGAACACGAGAACATCAAGAAGTCGAATCAGCCTTTTGATGAATGGTTGGTCACCCGCGATGCGAGCTTCAAGGAACGCCACCTGATCCCTGCTGACCCGGAACTTTACACTCTCGACCGCTTTCTAGACTTTATCGATCAGCGCGAGGCGCTGATCAAGCGGCGATTGACGACGCTCTTCGGCTCAGTGTCAGTGGGGATGAAACGACCGACAGACACCACGATTCCCTTGGCTAGCGCGTCAACACGCAGCATGTCGTGATCTGAGAGGGCGGCATGCACCTCTATCCGGTGCAGCTCCACTACGCTTGACCGAGCGAGCTGGGCCTGATGGCCCGAATGGCTGGTCTTTGCCCGCAGGAGCGCCGGGGAAGCCGGCGGTAGGAGCCGTTCACCGCATCCAGTATGCGCCACTTCCCCATACACGAGCCGGCGTGATATCCTAGCCCCATTATCGTTCGTCAAGACACAATGGAGGGAGAAACGCCGCGCTCCATGCGACCTGCTGCGCGTGTCAATGGCCGCTGTCGCGGCGACCGCGGCTCGGCGCGCGCCGGCACGCCCGAACGCACCACTGCATTGTGCCCTTGACCAGCCCACAGCACCCGCCTACGGTGTCACCATCGCTTCAGGGTGCCGGTAGCGTGACGCGTCGCACGTCTTTAGGGCAGTAGTGTAGCGCTGCTGGGCTCGATACGTCACACATCGACGCGCGCAATCCTACTTCGAGAAGTCGGCGTCGGCGGCCTCGTCGTCCACCATAGACGCCGCCCCGATGTTTGTCGCAACGGTCCGCCCATCAACTAATCCTTTCCCCCATGACACTCCGCCACTATTAGGTTGACACATACGTGCAGTCCATGATGAGACGGAAAACACCAGTTTGACCTGCCGGTTAGAGCGATTTCACGCGTGGTAGGGCCGCGTCAGGGGCCACTCACGGCCCAAAACCGTCTCACCGTCCACTGCAAATATGTGTAAAGGGAATCGTGGCGGAGCGTGCCCCCATATGTCACGCTCATCGACGTTGTCGTCTCGCCACGCGGGGACGACTTTGATGTAGTCGGGGGGGGCGTCGACGTCGGCGACGGCAGAGGGCAGGGGCACGACATCGCTGGCCGCTGTCTCGCCCCCCGCGCCTTGTCCGTTGTCGACGGCCAGGGGGACCGCGACCATGGGCCATTGGCGCGTATCCGGGGTCGGCTCGTACTCATCGGCATCCGCGCGCGCCCGATAGCGCCAGCGGGGTCCATCTTCCGCTATCGCCATCAGCGCCTCGGCGGCATAGTCGAGGTCGGCGCGCGTCGTGTCCACCCCCAGGCTGAGGCGCACCGCGCCCGGTATCGGCGGATGCTCGCCACGTCGTAAGGCGGCGCGGAGGTCGGCGGCTTGGCCGCCGCCGACGCGCAAGAGGTGGAGAAGCAGGGGGTGCGCGCAGAAACAGCCGTGGCGCACACCCTGTGCTGGCTACTTCGCGCATCCGTGTAGCTAATCACCTATTTCGTTGCACGGATGCGCGAAGTAGCCAGCACAGCCCCCGGCACGTCCCGCAAACGCGCGTTTCCGCGTTTTTCCCCCGACTGACCATTGTTCGGCGCGCACCTCCGCGACGCCGGCGAGGTCGCCCGTTTCACGCATGACGCCAGGGCGGCCGCGCAGCTCCACGCCCTGAAAAGCATTCGCCCTATAGGGGCGCGCGCCGAATTAATATGCACCTATTTTGCCCCTGTTTTAGGCCCTTTTACCCTTGATATTCAGTGTATATATACTGTATAATTATGGGGTAGGGAACGAAAAAGCGGACTGCCCCCTCCCTGGAAAGAGTATTGGGCAGCCCGCGAGAGAGACCCCCTACGAGGGAGTTCACCTTATGGTAGCACAGGCCCAGGATACCTTTACCCCGGCGCGCCCCGCCCCAGGCGGGACGCCCCCCGTGCGCGCGCTCACCCCCCAGGAGCGCGGGCGGCTGGGAGGCCAGGCAACTTTTGCCCGTTATGGGCGCGACCATTACGCGGCCATCGGTCGCGTTGGGTTCGCTCGCGCGATTGAAGCGGGTTGGGGCGCGTACCTGCTAGAGAAGCTGGCGCCGAGCTATCGCGCCAAGTTCGGGCGCGATCCCGTGTTAGGGCGCAACAAGGCCGGCGACACGGCCCGCGCCCAGGCGCGCACGGCGACGCCCACGCTCGGCGTGTGCGCGTGGCAGGGCTGCGTGGCCCCGGCGACCGAGCGGCACCACGTCGACGGCTGGCAGGTCAGCGCCGACACCTGCGGCCTCTGCGCTGAGCATCACACCGCGTTAGAGCGGTCCTATCGGGAGGCGCTCCGGCGGCATCGCCCCTTCGCCCGCACGCAGGAGCCCCCCACCAAGCGCGCCATCGCCATCGGCGCCGGCGTCGGCCTGGACAACGCGCTCCCCTTCTAACCCCGACAAACAGAGGCCGTGGGCGTGGGGCGCGTGCCCCCGCTCACGGCGCACCACCGGGAGGATGCACCCCATGACCATCACAGCCATCGCGGCCCCCATCGCCCCCCGGCCGCTCGCCTATCAGCATCGCGCGCGCCTGCTCTGCGCGCTCTGCTTTGGCGGCCTAGACATGCGTCCGCGCCCCTACGGCGGCGCGGTCATTCCCATCCTCGCCCCGGCCCCCGGCCGGCTGGCCGTCGCGCGCCGGCTGTGCGTCGGGTGCGGCATTGAGCTACCCGTACCGGGCCTGTTCGGGCTCGGCGTCCTGAGCGCCACCGTCGGCGCGCTCGCCGCCTGCGCGGCGGGCCTGACCACACCGCCCGCGTTGTTCGCGCGCCACTGGACCGGCGATTGGGGCGAGATCAGCCCCGAGGATCACGGCCTGAATGAGGACGCGATCCGCGACGGCGCGCGGGTGTTCAGCGTCTACCACCTCCAAGGGGGCGGGCGCGTCTGGATCATCACCGAGGCCGGGCGGCACGCGACCACGCTGCTGCTGCCGAGCGAGTATTAGCCCTCAGGGCCGGCCTGCCGCCCCGAGCAGGCCGGCCCTCCCCCCCCACAGAGGAGAGAGCACCCATGGGCATGAACCAGATGATTGTCTTGGAGGCACGGCGGGACGACGTGCAAGAGGCGCAGCCCGCGCCCGAGGCCGACCTGATGAACGCGGCCCCGACGACCCTGTGCGAGGTGATCGACCGGGCGGTGAGCGCGGTGCTCGCCCAGTTCGACCGCTGGTGCGATCGCGACGAGCGCGAGGGCGAGAGTGACGCGCACTTTGAGGACTACGTGCGCTGGCGCGTCGCTATCATCGACGACGCGGCGGCCCAGGCGCGGACCCTCATGACGGGGGACGGCCTGGCCGACGAGGGGAGCCCCTGGCTCGCCGCACACGCCCGCGCGTAGCGGATTGGGCGGGATCGACAGACCGAGGCCGGCTGGGGTGGACGCCCCGGCCGGCCATCATACCCAGGAGGAGGATCGGCTCATGATGAAACCAAACGCTGTCAGAGGGCGCGGCCGCGTGGCTGGTGTGCGCAAAGGGCCGGGCCTTCCCCGCCCGGCGCGGTACGATAAGGCGAGTACGGCAAGGGGGAGGGCACGCGTGCCGCTGGTTATCGACGGCATCACACACTACAGCACGGCCGAGGCCGCCGAGCGGCTGGGCCTCAAGCTATCGACGGTCCAAAATGCGATCACCACTGGTGCGCTCGCGTACTGGGAGGTTGGCCCGCGCAAGAACATGGTGCCGGAGCCGGCGCTAGAGGAGTACCGGCGCACGCGCCTGGGGCAGCGCGGACGGCCCAAGGGGGCGCGGAATAAGCCGAAGACCGCGACGCTGGCGCCGGCGGATATCCGTTCTGCAGAGGGGACGGAGCGCGATCAATGACGCCGGTGGAGTGCGCCGCCCGAAAATGGCTTTGAGGAGGCGATATGGTGACGGAGCAGGAAGGGGAGGGGGCGTTCGGGGAGCGGTGCCTGATCGCGGCTGCGGCCGATGCCCGCGCGTGCTGGGAGGAGTACATCACGCTCGTCTACGCGGCCGCCGAGGGCGGGTCGCAAGACGGCGCGACCCGCCGCACGGAGCTGCGCGAGGAGTTACACCGAGCGCGCTCGGCGTTGATCACGGCGGCGACGGTCCGGCGCCTGGCCCTCGACGAGATCGACGCGGAGCGGGACGACGACGATGAGGACGACGAGCCGCTATGAGGGATCGAGCCGTGTCTGATACAGCCCCTCTGGCGCGCTCGCTCGACCCGTCAGCGCGGCGTCCGCCGCTAGGGGGAGAAGCGCGCATGCCCGTGCTGGAAACCGCGCGCCTGAGCGTCACGCCGTTCACGCCGGCCCTGGTGGAGGCCGCGTTGAGGGGTCGGACGCACCTGGGGTGGGCGCTGGGCGTGCGCGTGCCCGACGACTGGTTGCAGGACGAGGGCGAGGGCGAGGAGATCCTGCCCGTGATTGCGGAGATGCTGCGGGCTGACATGGCGCACAGGGCGTCCGAGCACTGGGGCTGGTGGCTGATCCTGCACCGGGCGGAACGGACCCTCATCGGGGAGGTGACGTGTCGGAAACCACGCGACGGGACCGGCGCGGTGGAGATCGGTTACGGCGTGGTCCCCGCCTACCAGCGCCAAGGGCATGCGACCGAGGCGGCGGGCGCGGTCGTGGACTGGGCGCTGCGGCAGCCGGGCGTCGCGCGGGTCGTGGCCTGCTGCCTGCGGGACAACGCGGCCTCCCGGCGCGTCCTGGAGAAGCTGAGCTTGCGGCAGGTCGGCACAGACGGGGAGCTGCTGGTCTGGGAGCGCCGGCGGCGCGGCGTGGACCGCGCATCCCGCGTCACATCACCGAAGCCTCGTCGTGGATAAGGGCGGGTCGGCGACGCGCGGGCGTGGTATCGCTGTAGGGACATGACTATGAGTGCCGCCGCAGGAGGCGGGAGGAGGATGACCCGATGGCGCTATCGACGGCGGCGACCCCCCGGACACCCCGGACACCCCGGATGATCCCGGCGGCGCGCCCCACGCGCGAGGATCGGTACCGGGCACAGCGGGCGCGTGCGGCGCGCGTCGTCGCCGCCGGCCTGTGGTTGGCCGTTCCGGCCATCGTCGCGCTCGTCGTGGGCCTGGCCGTGCCGCTGCTCGCGGGCGTCGTCCGCGCGGAGCTGCGCGGGGTCGGCCTCATTCTCCTGCTCGTCGCCGGCGCGCTGGTGCTCCACGGCCGTATCGGGATGGGGCGAGCGCGGCGGGCGTATGCGGAGGGGCGGCGTGTCCATGCCGTGCCCGCTGGCCGGGGCTGGGCGCCGTAGCGCAGCGTCGCGCCCACGTACGGCCGGCGCGGGCGTGGTGGGCCATCGCCCTAGACGTCAGTCCCGTCAGACCGGCCGGGAAAACGGCGACGGCCATCTCGTCGACGCTAGCGCCGCGCGGCGAGACAACAGGCCGCCGAGCAGACAGCCCGCCAGCGGGAAGTGGAGGGCGCCACCCGAGCCGCTCTGCTGGCCGCGTTCACCACCCTCATGGTCGCCCCCGACGCACAGCGGCGCGGCTACGAACTGGAAAGCCTCCTGAACGACCTCTTCACGCTCGCCAAGCTCGACCCGAAGGCGTCTTTTCGCCTGATAGGCGAGCAGATCGATGGGGCCTTCACGTTCGATGGGGATGACTATCTCCTGGAGGCGAAATGGGAGAAGTATCCGATCCCGCCCGCGACCCTCGATGTGTTCGACGGCAAGATCGGGAGGAAGGCCGCGCACACGCGCGGCCTCCTCCTGGCGATCAACGGCTTCCAGGAGAGCGCGATCGCGCTCCACTCGGGGCGCGCCTCGGCGATAATCCTGATGGACGGGGCCGACCTGATGGCCGTCCTGGAGGAGCGCATCGCCCTGCCCGACCTCCTGCGACACAAGCGTCGCCACGCGGCCCACACCGGGCGTGTGTTCATAGGCGTCCGCGACATCCTCAGCTGAGACACACGCCCCGATCGGCCGCCGGCGCGTGGGACACGCGCGCTGACAGTGGGGTCAAATCGGTGGAGAAATCGGACAACAAGGGTTGTCCTATGTGCTAGACTAGCCTTGACCCCGCCTCTTTCACCATCCGTAGGAGGTCCCGATGGCCAGCCGCCCTGATGTGTTCGATCAGGCCGCGTTTCAAGATTCCCTGCGCCAGCAGGGGTGCCCTGAAAAGTTTATTTCCCCGGTCACCAGCGACTTCCGACTTTTCGTTCCCACCATCCTGCGGGCTTTGGGTGAGCAACAGATCTTGGCTATGGCTGAGGACGCACGGGCCGAGTTGGGGCTGAACGAGCAGCACGCGGCCTGGCAAACGGCCGCCAAGTATATTGCCGGATGGGCGGACGAGCAGATAGCGGCCTATAAGAAGCAAAAGGCGACAGCCGGATGATGAACGATGAACTGCGGCAACAGATCATTGAGGCGCTCAGGCGTGGTGAGGATCTGCCCGACGACGTGGCGCGGGAGTTGCTTGCGCCCGAGAAGCGCGAGTATGAGCTAGTCTATCGCGACAAGCGGCGCGCCGAGGATGTGATCGCGGACGCCTTGGCCGTGCCTCTCCAGTCCGTCAGCACCTTTGGAGCGGACGGCGCCGATTGGCAAAACATGCTCATCCTCGGCGACAACCTCCAAGTGCTCAAGAGGCTGTTGGAGGACAAGAAGGCGGGCAAACTCTGCAATGCTGACGGGACGCTGGGTGTCCGGCTAGTATACATCGACCCGCCATTCGCCACGCAGCAGGAGTTCCGCGGTACCCAGGACCAGAAGGCCTATCGGGATAAGGTGCTGGGCGCGGAGTTCGTTGAGTTCCTGCGGCAGCGATTCATCATCCTGCACGAATTGTTGGCGGCGGACGGCAGCCTCTTCCTCCATGCCGACTACCGGAAGGTGCATTACCTGAAGGTCATTCTCGACGAGATTTTTGACGAGCCAAACTTCCGTAACGAAATCATCCTGCCTGGGCGAGCGTCCAAGAACTTGCAGCAGCAGTTCGAGCAGATCACGCGCCTGAACGTACGACACGACACGCTCCTGTGGTACAGCGCGAATGCGCAGGCGCGTTTCTCGAAGCTGTGGGTCGAGAAACACAAAGCGGGCAATCCGGAGGGGCATTGGCACCACTTCTGGAGCACCGCCGATCGGCCTTCTATGCGCTATGAACTGTTTGGCACCACTCCGCGGACGGGGCAATGGACGTGGGAGGAGGGGCGCGCCAAGCGAGCTGTCGCCAGTTACGAGCGTTACGAGCGCGAAGGCGGCGGCCGGACCATCGCGGAGTATTGGCGCGACACGGGCACGGCGCTTGAGTTTATCCGTCGGAGCCCGGACGACGGCAAGCCACAGTACTGGCGAGCACCCGCCGAACTGCGCCTTGCCGATACGGTCTGGACCGGCGTCCCCATCTACAACAACACCACGGGGTATCCGACCGAGAAGAACGAGGCGTTGCTGAGCCAGGTCATCGAGCTGGCGTCGGCCGAGGGCGATCTCGTCCTCGATGCCTTCGTCGGCTCGGGGACGACGGTCGCCGTCGCCGAGAAGCTCGGGAGACGATGGATCGGCATCGACACCGGCAAGCTCTCGCTGTACACGACCCAGAAGCGATTGCTCAACGCGACGAGCGGGATCGGCGGCGGTGGCGCGAAGCTCACTCTCAGGCCATTCACGCTCTACAACGCCGGCCTGTACGACTTCTCGACGCTACGCCAACTGCCGTGGGAACACTGGCGCTTCTTTGCCTTGCAACTCTTCGGCTGCAAAGACGAGCCGCACACGATCGGGGGTATCAAGCTCGACGGCAAGCGTAAGGGCGCGAGTGTCCTAGTGTGGAATCACCATGAGCACGCGAAGAAGCGCATCGACGAGGAAACTATCGAGAGCCTGCACGCCGCGCTCGGGAGCAAGATCGGGCGCGAGTTCTACATCATCGCGCCCAAGGGGGTCTTCGATTTTCAGCACGACTACGAGGAGATCGACGGCGTGCGCTACTACGCGCTGCGCATCCCCTATTCGTTTATCAGCGAGTTGCACCGCCGCGCGTTCACCGCGCTACGGCAGCCGAACGACGAGAGCAACGTGAACGATTTTGTCGAGGCGGTCGGCTTCGACTTCAACCAACCGCCGAGAGTGCAATGGTCGGCGGGCGCCGGCCTCCACGGGGGGCGCTTGATCCCCGACGCATTTCTCCATGTGACGGGCTTCGAGAGCCACGCGCGCCTACGGGGGGAGGACGCCTACGGCGGCCTGGATACGCTCTCGATGCTGATGGTGGACTTCGATTACAACGGGAATGTGTTCGACCTGGATAGCGTCATCTACGGCCACCAGCTCAAGGCCGGTGAGTGGCGAGCGTGGTTCCCGCTCGAATCCCTGGGCGAGAAAGTCATGGCTATTTTCGTGGACACACACGGCAACGAAGCGCGGATCGTCATCCCGCGCGAGCAATTCGACACCGAGCCCGTCGCGCTGGCGGCGAGCGAGGCGTCGGCATAGGGAGAGGGGAGGGGAGCGGACATGCCGGCAACGGCCGACCGCCAACGTTTCCGCAACGAGGACTTGATCCTCAAGGTTAGCCCGGCCGTCGATCGGTCGCGGTGGGATGAAAGTCGCTACGAGGATTTCATCGAGAGGCTGTGCGGCGGGCGCGCGTATCAGGAGGAGGCGATACGCACGGCCCTACGCTACCTGCTCGGCGGCGAGTACGCCGACCTGACGGCGCTTGCACGGGACAACTACGACGGGAGCACCGTCCTGGAGGCCCGCTATGGGTCGTGGCAGGGTATGGAACGAAGGCTTCAACTCCCCGCTCTCCTCTCTGCCTCGCTCGACCTCGCGACGGGCACCGGGAAGAGCTACGTGCTGTACGGTCTCGCGGCTATCCTACTGGCGCATGGTGTCGTCGACCGCGTCCTCGTGCTGTGCCCCTCCACAACGATCGAGGCGGGACTGCTGGAAAAGTTCAGGGAGCTCGCGAGCGACAGCGACTTGCGCGACCTCTTGCCCCCGACGTCGGCCGTGTTGTCTCCGCGCATCATCAACGCGAGCGAAACCATCACCGAGGGCAGCATCTGCGTCGAGAACTATCACGCGATCCTGGAGCACGTCGGCTCGTCCATCCGGGATAGTCTGTGGGGCAAAGGCGCGCGCGTCGCGGTGCTCAACGACGAGGCGCACCATGTGGCGAACGAGGACGGTGCGAGGGTAACCAGATGGAAGCAGTTCCTGACCGATCCCGGCTACGGCTTCCGCTACGTCGTCGGCGTCTCGGGCACCTGCTACGTGAAGAACGACTACTTCGCCGACGTCATCTACCGCTACTCGCTTCGCCAGGCGATCGAGGACCGCTACGTGAAGGACGTGCGGTACGTGACGGAGATGCCGACGGTGGCCGCCAATCCCAACGAGAAATGGCAGCTCGTTCACAGCCAGCATAGGGACACGAGGCAGCGATTGAGGTCGCGGGGTATCCTCCCCCTCACCATCGTCGTGACGCCCACGATCGCCAAGTGCGAGGACCGGGCGGACGCTTTGAAGGCCTTTCTCGTCGAAATCGAGGGCATCACGCCGGAGGAGGCCGACCGCCGCGTCCTCGTGGTGTACAACAACGCCCCCGACGTGCGGAGGCTCCCCTACGTAGACACCGCATCGAGCCCCGTCGAATGGATCGTCTCGGTGTCGATGCTCAACGAGGGCTGGGACGTCAAGCGCGTCTTCCAGATCGTGCCCGATGAGGAGAGGGCCTTCAACAGCAAGCTGCTGATCGCGCAGGTGCTCGGGCGTGGCTTGCGGCTGCCTGTTGGGTGGACCGGCCCGCAACCCGAGGTCATCGTCTTCAACCACGACGCCTGGGCGTCGCAGATCAGCCACCTTGTGAACGAGATCCTTGAGATCGAGAGCCGCATCTCCACGCACGTGCTCGACGACTCTCCGCATCACTTCATGCTGCACAACATCGACTACACGCGGGAACCCACGTCGAAGAAGAAGCCGATGGAGGGTGAATATACCCTCTTCGCCAAGGGGTACGTGGACGTGCCCGCCGACGCGGCGACGGAAGACGTCAGCATCGAGACCGCGCGGGCGATCACGGGCGACCGCATGCGGCTGCGACGGACAATCCACCGCAAGACATACACGCCACGCGAGATCGCAGTAGAGATGTACCGCCGCCTGGAGGACGCGGAGAACCCTGACGACCCGGATGAGGAGAAGCACAGCGGTTACACCGACAAGTTCCCGGTCGAGCGCCTGGAAGAGATCGTCAGGGAGTCGCTCGCGCGTCGCAGCATGACCGTCGCGACTGATCTCGTCAAGCAGAAGTTTCTCCAAGCTCTCGGGACGCTGCGTCGGACCTCCTCAGAGAACGTCCGCTACACGCCGATTGTGAACAGGTACGACGAGGTGCCGACGCGGGAGCGACCATCATCGAGCGTGAGCGCGGCTGAGTTGCGCAACAACAAAATCTTCTTCTTCACGGACCGGACGCGGGACAGCCTCAAGGACGAGCAGATAGAGTTCTTCGACAAGGCCACGGAGCCGGGTAGCGTCTTCCGGTGCGTGAAGGTGGACAATCGCTACGATTTCAGGACACCGGTGAACGCCGTCGTGGCGGACTCCGACCCGGAGCGCCGTTTCATCAATGCGCTGCTCGACCCGGAGAATCTTGCGCACTATGACGCATGGCTTAAATCCACGGCGACCGGTTTCTACGAGATCGACTTCTATTGGAAGAAGGGCGAGCATCCGAGGCCCGGCAAATTCAGCCCGGACTTCTTCATCAAGGCCGGCGACCTAATCCTCGTCGTCGAGGTCAAGGACGACGCCGAAAAACGGGAACCCAGCGAGGAGAACCGCAAGAAGAACGAGTATGCGCTAGCCCATTTCGACCGCCTCAACGTCCATATGGCCGAACTCGGCAATCCGACGCGCTACAAGTTCAACTTCCTGATACCGGAGAACTTCGGACGATATTTCCAATACCTGCGCAACGGGCAGATCGAGGACTACGAATCGGAGTTGGATGTAAAACTCGCTGAGTAGGCGCCGCGTAAGTCCGCCCTCTGGCGGTGCCCAAGAGAGCGATGTTATAGGGCGCAAGGAGTGGCAATGACGTATTTTGAGGCGGCCGTGACCATCCTGCAAGAGTGCAACCGTCCGATGACGGCGCGCGAAATCATGAATGAGGTGATCCGTCGCGGCCTGCTTACGCCCTCGGGGAAGACGCCGCTATACACGCTGAGCTCGGCTTTATACACCTCGATGCAGGCCAATCCTGATGGGCCCCTGGTGCGCCTGTCAGACCAAGGGCCGTTTCCCCGGTATCGCAGCAACAAGGAGGGAGCGCGCGCGCGGCGTGGCTCCGTCCGCTGGGCTCTGAAACCGGCGGCCGAGGGCCGTTAATCGTCGGCCATGGTCCCTTCGATCACTTTACGACGCACCACGGGCCGAGGTGTCATGCCGAAGGGTATAGCCCTACCGGCCCCGCTACTTGTAGGAGGACATTCGGTGGGTAGCTCAAGCACAAGTCTCATCGTCTATAACGGCGGCGACACCATGCAGCGGGCCGAGGCGTGGAAAGGGTTCCCACCCGACGAGCGTCGGCGTCGCGCGGTGGAGGCCTGCGTGGCACATGACGCGGCCGCGCTCTGGCGGCTGACTGAGGTGTGGACGACGCTGCACGGCCGCGCCGGCGCGCTCGTGTCCCCCCATACGCGCAAGAACTACCGTCACGGCGTCGAGACCCTTGTGGATGCGTGGAGCCGGGAAAATCTGCTACGGCCGGCGCGCGACGCCGCGGCACTCTGGCTGCGCCAGCTCGAAGCGCAGGGGCTCAAGCCGGCCACGGTGCAGATCTGCCTCGCGGCAGCCCGCGCATTGTACGGCGCATTGCGTTGGTCTGGCGCCACTGAGGCCGATCCGTTCGACGGCGTGCGCGTGGCCAAGGACCCGACGCCGACTTGGGAGAAGCGTGCCCCCTACAGCCCCGCCGAGTTCGACGCCCTGCTCGCCGTCGCCCAGGGCGCGGATCGCGCGCTGGTGCTCCTGGCCGGGCACGGCGGCCTGCGCATCAGTGAGTGCCTGGCCCTGGGGTGGGCGGACGTGGAGCTGCCCCAGCGCCGGCTCGTCGTCGCCAAGGGCAAGGGCGGCAAGCGGCGCACGGTGCCGCTCTCGGGGACGCTGCTCGCGGCCTTGCGAGCGATCCGTCCCTCCGACGGCCGCGGCTACGTGCTGCCCTACCGCTCCGACTTCCCCGCGCGCGCGCGGATCAAGCGCCTGGCCGCGGCCGCGCGGCTCCCCGAGGCCGAGGAGGCGGGTATCCCCTATCGCGGCATCCACGCGCTGCGCCACACCTGCGGCACGCGCCTGGTGCGCGAGACCGGCAACCTGGAGATGGCCGCGCGCCACCTGGGCCACAGCTCCATCGAGACCACCCGCGTCTACGCCAAGTGGAGCGACGAGGGCCTGAACAACACCGTGGGGGGATGGTAGGGTGCCGGATACGCCAACGTGACGACGATGCAACGCTACGACCGCCGCAGCGAGGAGGTCATGCGCCGCACGGCCGACACGCTCCACTTTCCCACCCCACAGGGATAGCTGCGCCCCTGTTAGGGCTAGTATGTGTCATCTTGCTCGCTTTCTGGGTCTTAGGCACTCTCGATGAGGCATTTTCCGCTGTCGCCACCTGAGATGGGCGAGGCCTCCATCGGCGTTGTCCAAATGGGCACGTTGACAGCGATTGCTCTCACCCTTGTCATCCTCGTGCGACAGCCGTGCAAGCCACGCATTTAGCCTCATCGAGAGTGCCCAAGAACCAAATAGTTCTGAAAGTGACATCGATGGCTACAGACGATCCTTAATTATGACGGTCGAGTGCGAGGCATCTAAAAACCGTCTTGACAATCGAAAAATATAGGTATATACTTGCAGCATATCACCGGCGTCCTTAGGACGCCGGTGATATGCTGGAAATATACTATGATCAAAAAAACAGCTTCATCTGCTATCTTGGAACAGCTTGCGTCAGAGAACCATCGTATTCTCTCAGATTGGCGAGCTCTCCTACTCCTCCGGCGTGCAACCTTTAGCACCCCTCCCGAGTTGAGGCGCTGGTCTTCATTGCCTGAATCGGTCGACGATCTATATCCTTTACTACGCCAGATGGAGACGCGCGGTGAAATTGCAGGTTTGCCAAAGCTGAGACACATTTACCAAGTTACGGTGCCCTACGCTCGGACAGCGACCGTGCAAGAAGATGAGATTTTAATGGAGATTAATCCCTACGCGGCGATTAGCCACCTCTCCGCTCTCGTCTACCACGGCTTGACCGATGATCTACCACAAGAGTTAACAACCATAGTCCCATCCTCCTATACTGGGGGCCTCATTCCACCAGGGACCACGCCAACCGATTGGGAGGACTTGCCCCTCGTGCGTGGTAGGCGGCCAGATCGGATTTTAGAGTGGCGCGTGCATTGGGTTCGCGTGCCGTCCAATAGATATTTTGGCTTGCGCGAGTATCAGCCTCAGGGCTACCCAGTTCGTGTGACAATGCCTGAGCGCACCCTGGTCGATGGGTTGCAGGAGCCTCACTTCTGCGGCGGGTTCGAGAATGTCCTACGGGCTTGGGTCCGCGCGCGCGATACGCTCGACCTCGATGTCCTCGTTGAGATTGTCGAGCAGTTTGATGTTGCCATTCTGCGCCAGCGAGTTGGATTTATACTTGATCAGCTCGACCTCCCCTACCCACCTGTTGAGAAGTGGCGAGCAGGAGCGAAAAGGGGTGGATCAAGTAAGTTGTTAGGCACCGCTCCGTTTGATGGAACCCATATCAGTGAGCGCTGGAACATGTCGATTAACGCTCCGGTAGCTGTCCTCTCCGAAAATGTTGCGTGACGCCTTCATATCCCCAGTCATTTCAGGGGCTACAAGCATGGGCTAAAGCAAATAACATCCCTGCTGATTTAGCCAAGTTGCGATTCGCGCAATACGTCATATTGCGAGCTATCACCAACTCACGTTCTCTAAGCGGATTCCTCGTATTTAAGGGCGGCAACGCTTTGGATTTCATGTGGCAACCTAACCGAAGTACGCTCGATCTCGATTTCTCGATAGCGCGCGTCGTTTTGGACCTTGGTCATGAAGCTGACAATTTGAGGGAATTGTTCACCCGCGCTCTCGGTGCCATCGGCCCTCAGTTTGGAGTGTTGTGTCGTGTAGCGACGGTCAAGCAAGAACCGGCGGGTTCAAACAAGACCTTTGTGACCTATCGCGTGCAAATCGCGTATGCTCTCCCCGATCAAGAACCGTTGCGCCGACGTATGGAGGTGAGGCCAGAGTGGCCGGGATCCCAGCACATTAAAGTTGAGATTAGCATCAATGAGCCAATCTGCGCCGATGAGCAGATCGATATAGCGGGCACGAATCTCCTACGGGTAAGCACCATCGAAGACATTGTCGCTGAGAAGCTGCGCGCGCTCCTACAGCAGCCTATACGTAACCGCACAAGACCCCAGGACCTCCTCGACATTGCTGTAATCCTGCGGACAGAAACGCCGCTCGACCACTATAAGGTTGCCGATTTTTTGCTGCGTAAGGCCGATGCACGTAACATTCCCGTTTCAAAGGCCGCATTTTATGATGTAGAAATCATGGGGCGAGCAAATGCGGGCTATGACGAATTGAAAAAAACAGCACGAACGCTCTTTATCCCTTTTGAAGAGGCTCGCGATCTACTCTATGCTTTTGTAGACACGTTAACGATCGACGAAGCCTAAATTTAGAATTTGTATGTATGCTGTCAGGGTCTCTACGCCCCCCCACGTCGTTCGGTGCATGTAGAACGTGACGATTACTCGTGGAGTCCCGTTCTACATGGCTATTTTTGCCCAACGCACCGAAAAGGTAAAAAGCTCCTAACGGATGTGCATCTTGCCCAGCATCCTGCGTCATCGCAGCCGGGCGAGAAGCCAGCGCCTCTGCACGCTAGCCGCACGATGATTTTGGCAGTGGTTATGCACGACGAATGGGAGAATAGCTGCCCCGCTTGAGACTGGAGTGCAGCGATGTGCAAGAAGTAGACTTTCCGCACGCTGCTGCCGTCGTGACGCGGGCCGCGCCGCAGGGGACGAGACGGGCCAGCAGAGCCGCTCATGCGAACTTTTACCTTTTCGGTGCGTTGGGCAAAAATAACCTGTATCCATTGTAGACGACCAATCTCTCACGCGTTGTGCCCTGATCAGGGAGTGCCGCCCCTACTCCTGGACTTTGCACTCCGCCGGTGTGGACATCCCACTTGTCGCCGCGTCACGCCTGACGTATGCTCGCCGCAACCCCAGGAGTGCCTCCTCCCGCACAAATAGGCACTCAATCAGGATGTCAGATTGCGGCTGGTGGTAGCTTGGCCTCCCGTTAGCTTTGGTTCTGGCACACATTTGATGGTGCCGGTCGACGGCTTGGGTGTCATCCATGAGGGAGCCACGTGCCAGAAGGGTTTGAGGAGGCCGGTAAGCCCTGTAGCGCGGTTTCAGATCGTTCTACCGGCACATCGTGTCGCTCTTCTTAGCAGCCCTGAGTGATATCAGAGCCCGCACCATCAAATGTGTGCCAGAGCCAAAGCTAACAGAAGACCGCTTCCGTAACACTACCCCGTATGGGGGCGCACGGGCGACCCCAAGCGCACACGGGTCGACTACTATCCCGACCGCGCCGCCGCCCAGGCCCACGTCGAGGTCCTGCTGCGCCGTCGCCTGCGCCACGGCTACCGCGTCCTCGCCTGGCAGTGAGGCGGAAGCCTGTCGCCTCTCCCCTCCCCCGACCTGCCCGCGCCGTTCCCTTCTCTTCCAACGAGCAGGACGCGAGCCCCTACTAGTT